>Ga0307489_10000127_pt1 | contig 39048 bp, 56 predicted proteins | sample SB12metaG_FD_202247 | JGI IMG/M metagenome (GOLD analysis project Ga0307489, IMG submission 202247) | Sea-ice brine microbial communities from Beaufort Sea near Barrow, Alaska, United States - SB 1.2 | ecosystem: Environmental > Aquatic > Marine > Coastal | place: USA: Alaska | collected... | reverse complement strand
GAGTTGATGACAGGGAAGCAGTCGACTCAAATGAATCTACAGGATGAGATAACAAACGGACATTTTGTGCGCAATCAGAGGAGGGGCCGAGGAAATCGTGGCAACCACTTGGGTGGACGCGCGCACGACCAACCACACGACGGCGACCACTTCGCGCGCCCATCGCGCCCCACGAGCGGCACTGCAGAGGAGGGTGACGACGCCTACATTGACGCGCCGCTGATCCCCACCCTCCTTGAGGAGGCATCGGATCTCATCAACAGCTGGTCTCGCGAGCATGCATCATATCTGAGCGCTGCGAGTATGGCGGGGACTTCCTCCTCATCCGCCGACGCTGAGCCGGCGGGTCACGGGGGCGACGACCGCGGCGCCACATTCATGCAGTCCACGTTGCTGGACGCCGTGACGGGAGCGCGCGGGCAGGGGCGGCATGTGATGCAGTTCGGGTCGTTCTACGACTACGCGTCGCACGAGATCGCACCGGTGGAGCCCTTGGCAGGGGCTTACACTCGTCCACTTTTCGGCCCAACGGAAGCGCTTATTGTGGGATATGGGGTGTATGTAAGGGTTGTTCAGGGGGTGCTTGACAGGTGTCGAGGGGGTTCAGGGGGTGTTTCGGGTGTACTTTGCTTCATAGACGGCTCAGGTTGAGCTGAAAAGTGGACGAGTGTAAGCCCCTGGCCCACGGGCGAGGTGCTGGAGGGCCACGACGGCGACGACGACGACGACACTTCGCCATTGCCCGACCTGCTCCCGATCCAGAACCTCTTGGTCTCGAAGGCGGGCAACTCCTCCGCTGAAGGGGAGGCCAACGGGGGCATGGCGGATGGTAACGGGGGGCGGCCGGGTGGATCAGGCGGCGCTGGTTTGGCCGGCGGCGCCGGCGCCGGGAGCTGCCTGACGGGGATTGTGGCGGGAGCCGGGTCCAAGGCCGGGGCCAGTGTGGCCGGGGACGGGGCTGGAGCTGGGGCCGGGGGCGGGGCTGGGGCCGGGGGCGGGGGCGGGGGCTGCCTGACGGGTTTTATGGCGCCGCCGAACGGGCGGCCTGTCAATGCAGCTGATGGGCCAACGGAAGGGAGGCCAAAGGGGGGTGTGGGGGGGTCCTCGGGGGAGGGTCTCTCCACTGGGGGTCGGATCCCAGCTCCCCTGGCTCCCCGTGTCCCCGCCGCCGCCGCCGAGCCGCCCGAGGTTGTGGGCGACACCGGCGGCAACGCAGGCGGCGGCGGCAACCGCGAGCCCGCCCCCACGCTGGTGGACGCTGCAGGCAAGGAGCTGTGCCGACTCCACCTGGGGAACAAGTGCAAGAGCGGAGCAACAAAATGCAGTTACTCCCACGCGCCAGCTGGCACACCCGGCAGCGGCGGCACTTTCGCCTTCGGCGTAAACGCTGGCGGCAGGGGCTTACACTCGTCCACTTTTCAGCTCAACTTAAGCGCTTTGTGTGGGATAGAGGGTGCGCGTAGGGGTTGTGTAGCCCGTGCTAAAGGGGTGTTAGGGTGTGTTTAGGGTGTGTAGGGTGTTTTTGTACGTCAGACGCGGCTCAAGTTGAGCTGAAAAGTGAACAAGTGTAAGCCCCTGCCTGGCGGCCACGACAACAGCGGCGTCTTCGACCCCGTGGCAGGGGCTTACTCTCGTTCCCATTTCCGCTCAACTTGAGCTTACTTTGCCCCGTTCCGCTCAACTTAAGCTTACTTTGTCCCCCGTATGACCCAAATTAACCCGTGGATGGGTCCCGCAGGTGCTGAAGTTAAGCTCTTACGTGAGTGGTGTGTTTCCGAAGGTCCTCAAGTTGAGCAATGGAGTGAGCGGTTGTAAGCCCCTGCCCCGTGGGCCACGGCGGTGACACGCCCTACTGCCTGCTGGGTCCGCCGGGCACGGGCGATACCGTGACCATCGCCGCCGCCGCCGCCGCCGCCGACGCCGACGACGACGACGACGAGGGCTGGGAAGCCGTGCCCACCAAGAGGGAGATGGACGCCAGACGGGCCAGGCGACCCAAGGTCAGCCGCTTCACGCACGTGGAGGCGTCGCGCGCCACGGGCGGCGACCCGCCCCACTGCCTGCTGGGTCCGCCGGCGCCGGGCCCTTACACTACCGTGATTCGCAAGCCCGTGGCGCCGGCGCCGGCGCCGCAGGAGGCTGACGCGGGTCCCAAGAATAAACCCTTGCAACACAAGGACCTTCCCGACGGGCAGTGGGAGTGCGTGTTATGTGGAAATGTGAACCGCGCGTACCAGCAGAAGAAGTGCAACATGAAGGTAGGGCTCGGCAGGAAATGGGTTCAGAACATCATTGGAAAGCATTCAACTTGAGCAACTACGCGGTCCGATACCCTCTACTTTTTAGAGACTGGGGGTATTTGACTGTGCAAGTACCTGATCTGGAACTTACGATCGACATCCGACCGACTGCCTTTTCAACCCCTCTTGAGTTATTGAATCCTCATAGTTGGTCAAAGAAGTGCTCACGTGATTCACCCCTCAGTTTCTTAAAGTAGAGGGGGTCGGACCACGTATGTGAGGGTTGGCAAATGTGTTGAAGCCTGAAGGACGTTATGAGCAATTTCTGCCAGGCACTACCTGGAGCGATGCGGAGCGCCACGGCACGGTGACCTGTTCAACTCAGCGGGCGGCGCATCCGGGGGCCAGGCCACGTCTAAGTACTATTCACCGTTTAAACTCAGTGTCGGGTCTGGTATCGAAGATGTGGTATCGAATCCCGTGACCACCGCCGCCGCCGCCGCCGCCGCCGCCGCCGACGACGTGCTGGCGACCAACACCAAGGCGGGGAACTTGCAGCTGTGCGCGCCCGCCGACCCGCCCTACTGCCTGCTGGGTCCGCCGGGCACGGGCGAGTCCGTGACCACTGCCGCAGCCGGCGCCGGCGCCGGCGCCGGCGTGCTGGCGACCAACCCCAAGGCGCCGATCTTGCCGTGGGCGACTCCGGCGCAAGGGCGCCCGGGAGGCAAGGACGCCGACAAGTGGCCGGCGCTGGCGGTGGGCCACGGGGGCGACACAGCCTACTGCCTGCTGGGACCGCCGGGCACGGGCGAGACCGTGACCACCGCCGCGGCCGCCGCCGCCGCCGGCGCCGCTTTGCCGGAGACCGACCCCGAGGCGCCGATCTTGCCGTGCGCGCCCGCGGCGTTCGCCCGTGTCCCCGCCGCCGCCGCCGAGCTGCCCGAGGCGATGTGCCACGGCGGCGACCCGCCCTACTGCCTGCTGGGTCCGCCAGGCACGGGCGGGACCGTGACCACCGCCGCCGCCGCCGCCGCCGCCGCCGCCAGACCGGCTGGGCGGCCCAAGGTCACGGGCGGCGATCCACCCTACTGTCTGCTGGGTCCGCCGGGCACGGGCACGGGCAAGACCGTGACCACCGCCGCCGCCGCCGGCGCCGCCGCTGCCGTGATGGCAACCAACCCCGAGGCGCCGATATTGCCGTGCGCGCCTGCGGCGTACGCCCGTGTCCCCGCCGCCGCCGCTGAGCTGCCCGAGGCGGTGGGACGCGGCGGCGACACGCCCTACTGCGTGCTGGGTCCGCCGGGCACCGTCGCCGCTGCCGCCGCCGTGCTGGCGACCAACACCAAGGCAGGGGCTTACACTCGTTCCCATTTCAGCTCAACTTGAGCTCTTTTGTCCACCGTACAACGCAACTTAAATCATGAATGTGTCCTGGAGTTGCTCAAGTTGAGCTCTAACGTGAACGAGTGTAAGCTCCTGCACCAAGGCGTGGAATTTGCAGCTGTGCGCGCCCGCGGCGTTTGCAGCAGATGTCATCTGCTCGCCGCCGGCGGTGGGGCCCACTCGTCACATTCAACCTGCAAGCTCTCGTCCAGCAGGCCCTTGTCACCTCAACCTGCAAGTTCTGTCGAGTGTGCCCCGCCCCTCGTCTCCTCAACCTGCAAGTTCTGACGAGCGTCCCCCCCCTTGTCACCTCAACATGCCTGTTCTGTCGTGTGTGCACATGGTGTACTAGTGCGCTGTGATTGTGTTGTACGCGTACAGTTACACTTGTACACTATGAGCAAACAGTCGGGGGACGAGCCAGTGTCGGGCCCTGGGTGGCGGCGGCGAGCTCGACGGCGGAGTCGGCGGCCGCGGGGATCCGGATAATGGCCGAGCTCGACGCGGAGGCAGCGGGGGCGCACGACGTGGGGGCGACAGGGGTGGTGGAAGCTCACTCGGCAAACGCGGAGGAGGAGCATGAAGAGGTAGGAGCAGCCTTCGAGCGCGCTAACACCATGCGCGCCGCCGCGCCCGCCGCCATCACGCCGTGGGGGCTGCGGCGCACGGAGAACGACGACGCGGCGGCGCCAGTTGGATCAGGCGGCGGCGGTGCCGGGGGTTGCCTGTCGGTGTTTATGGCGCCGAATGGGCGGACGGTCAATGAAGCTGATGGGCCGTGGTGGGTGACTCCAGCGCAGGGGCACCCAGGCGGCGAAGACGCCACCTCGTGGCCGGCGCTGGCAGTGGGGGCGAGATCGGGGCCGGCGGCGGGGGTGGGGTCAGGGATGGGGGCGGGGCCAGGGCTGGGGCCGGCGGCGCCTGCGGTGGGCCACGGCGGCAACGGCAGCGACGACGCGGCGGCGTCTGCTGGAGCAGGCGGCGCCGCTTGGAGAGGCGCCGGTGCCGGTGACGGGGGCTGCCTGGCGGGATTTATGGCGGAGCCTAACGGGCGGACTGTCAATGAGGCCAATGTCCCGTGGGCGACTCCGGCGCAGCAGCCGGGGCGCCCGGGAGATGTGGACGCCATCACGTGGCCGGCGCTGGCGGTGGGCCACGGTGGCGACGCCAGCTTCCAGATCAACACCCTGCAGCTGAAGTTGGGGGAGGCGTCGGAGCTCGGCACGTTGGTGCTCGATGAGCGTGGACCGAGGGAAACCGAGGAGACGACGGGGGAGGAGGAGGAGGAGGAGGAGGAGGAGGAGGAGGAGGCGGCGGCGGCGGCGGCGGCAGCGGCGGCGCGGCGTCCACCGAGGAAGCGTGGAGGGCGCAAGCGGCACAAGGAGCCGGGGATCAGCCCGCTCACGCCGTTGGGTTTGCGCTGGGGGGACGACAACGACGCTGCGGCGCCGGTTGGATCAGGCGGCGCTGGTTGGGTCGATGGTGCTGGTGCCAGGGGCTGCCTGGCGGGGTTCATGGCGGGAGCCGGGGCCGAGGCCGGGGCCAGTGTGGCTGGGACCGAGGCCGGGGCCAGTGTGGCCGGGGCTGGAGCTGGGGCCGGGGTCGGGGCTGGGGGCGGGGGCGGGGGCGGGGCCGGGGGCGGAGCTGGAGCTGGGGCCGGGGGCGGGGGCTGCCTGGCGGGGTTTATGGCGGGGCCGACCGGGCAGATTGACAATGAAGCCGATGGGCCGTGGGCGCCTGCTAGCTTGGCGTCGCTCATGTCGTCAATCGACGCGTACACCAGCACGCCGGTCGGGCAGTGGGCGACTCCAGCGCAGGGGCGCCCGGGAGGCGGGGACGCCAACACGTGGCCGGCGCTGGCAGTGGGCCTCGGCGGCGACGGAAGGGACGTCGTCGACGACGTCAACGACGACGACGAGGGCTGGGAAGCTGTGCCCGCTCAAAGCGTAATGGAGCCAGCGGTCGCGCCGTCGAAACCCGCATGGGGCAGCTGGGCGCCGCCGGCGAGCGGGGGCGGTGCAGGTCGGGGCGGCGGCGGCGGCGGGGGGATGCTCGACATTCAGCGCGAAGAGGAGGTGAAGACCGCGCGGGAGAAGGTGAGCAGCAAAGCGATCAAGGCCGAAATGGACGCCAGACGGGAGAAGGCGAGCAGCGATCAAGGTCTATCGATCAAGGCCGCGGCGTTGGGGGCGCCCCGCGACACGCTTGACAGGGTCAAGGCAGGCAGTGTCAGCGACGCCGGAGGGGGTGCCAGCGCCGGTGCCGAGGGGGGCGCGGGCGGACCCGGTAGGGCGGTGCAGGTTCACCCTATGAAACCCAAGTTGAAACCGCCTGGAACTAAGCTCTTAAAACTGAAGTGTGAATTACTGCTGTAAAACGCTGCTTTCAAATTCAACTTGCGCCGCTACAACCCGGGACCGCGCGGCCCAAGGTGAGCCGCTTCACGCACATGGAGGCATCGCGCGCCACGCGCGGCAAGCGTGTTAACGTGTTGGAGGGTCTGGCGCTACACCACGAGATGATTGGCGCGGACATGGAGGCGGAACTGATCGAGTGGGCAGAGCACATGGTGAAGGTCGGGCAGCGCGGGGGCCTGCGTGGCGATACCTTCATGCAGTCCACGTGGAAAGACGGAGTGACGGGCGCGCGCGGCCAGGGGCGACAGGCAGGGGCGCACACTCGTTCCCATTTCAGCTCAACTTGAGCTCCTCTGTCCACCACTCGTTCGCGTTAGAGCTCAACTTGAGCAACTCCCGGATGCATTCGTGAGTTCATTTGGGTCATACGGTGGACAGAGCTACTTAAGCTGAGCTGACATGGAAACGAGTGGCCAGCCCCTGGCGGCAGGTGTTGCAGTTCGGGTCGTTCTACGACTACGCGGCGCACGAGATTGCGCCGTCATTGGACGTGGAGCCCATGGGCGAGTTGCTGGAAGCAGGGGCTTACACTCGTTCCCATGTCAGCCCCACTTGAGCTCCGCTGTCCACTGTATAACCCAAATTAACTCATGAATGTGTCGTGGAGTTGCTCAAGTTGAGCTCTGACGCGAACGAGTGTAACTCCCTGGCTAGAGAGGCTGGTGGACGTGCTGACGGCGGCCGGTGCGCTGCCCGCGGCCGTGCGGCCGGACACGGTAGGGCGGTGCAGGTTGAACCGGTGAAACCCATCTTGAAAGCGCCTGGAACTAAGCGCTTGAAACTGTAATATGATTAACCGCCTCCTAACTTTGCGTTCAAATTCAACTTGCGCCGCTACAACACGGCCATCATCAACGTATACCGTGTGGGCGACATCATACCGCCGCACATCGACCACACGGACTACCCGCGGCCGTTCTCCACGCTGTCGCTGCTGTCGGATGCGCCCATGCTGTTCGGCTCGGTCATGGAGCCGCTCGGTAGGGCGGTGCAGGTTGACCCTATGAAACTCAAGTTGAAACCGCCTGGAACTAAGCGCTTGAAACTTAAGTGTGGTATACTGCTTTCAACTTCTGCTCGCAATCGCATTGCGCCGCTACAGCTCGGCAACGGCAGCTTCCGCGCGCCCTTCTCCGCCGTGCTGCCGCGCCGCTCGCTATTGGTGTTGCAGGGCAGGGGTGTACACTCGTCCGCGTTAGAGCTCAACTTGAGCAACTCCAGGACACATTCATGAGTTAATTTGGGTCATACGGTGGACAGAGGAGCTCAAGTTGAGCTGAAATGGGAACGAGTGTAAGCCCCTGCTCAAGGGCAACGGCGCGGACATGGCCAAACACTGCATCCCGTCATGTCCGGCGCGCCGCATCTCCATCACGCTGCGGAAGCAGCCGCCGTGGGCGCGTGACATCAACGACGCCGCTCGTGCGGGAGGGGCAGGGGGAGGGGGAGGGGGATGGGGAGGGGGAGGGAGAGGGAGGGGGAGGGGGAGGGGGGCAAGGTAGAGGAGGATCTCAAGTAGCAAGTAGAGTGGCGGTGTCAGCTCGGCAAGCGCGAGGGACACAGTCTGCGCTTTCGGAGAAGGAGGGTCTGAAAACCCTCATATGATTGGGTTGAAGCATACCGGTACGCTCTCGACCAATCATATGAGGGCCTTCAGACCCTCCTTTTCCAAAGCGGAGACCGGGTTTCAGCACCAGCCGTCCATCACCAAGATAGAAGAGACTAGTCATAGCGGAGAACACGCCGCGCGCCAAAGCTTTAGTCATCGCAGTCTAGTCGTCGTGTCATTCGAAACACCAAACACTGTCCAGTTCTCCTGCGCGAGCGCCGCGGGCCGCCACGCACACCGCGTCCGAGGTCGCGGCGGAGCAAATGAATCACAAGATGAAGCGGGGAATACATTTTATGAAAAAAACAGAGCCAAAGAGCTAGTGCACATGTGCACACGAATCACGCAGCCGTGCAGGCGCGGGCCGCTGCTCGAGGTTTGGGACCCGGGGACTGCGCCATCGTCGTCGCCGCCTACCTCCACCGTGGTGATACACCATCACACTCTTGCAACAGCCAGTGCGCCAATCATCCCTCATTGAAGCGTTGACCTGCGAGTCGAAGCTCCGTATGTGCCACACCTCTCCTTGTGCCCGCCCGTAGTCCAGTCTTGCTTCTGACACGCGTCGCCGCAGTACCGGGCGATCTTGCACTGAGAACAACGTTTGAAGTCCTTCACTTGGCCCACAGTCTCGCACCCGTTGTTGTAGCAATAAGTAGCCCCCACCAGCGCTTCTCTGCGAAACTTGGCGAGCTCGTCGATTGGATTGTATCCCCCCTTCCACAACCAGTGTACCACACCGGTGAAGACATCCGGGGGGACTTCGTGTCCCTCCATGGCCCCAGCCGACGTGGCGGCCCCGGCGGCATCCCCCACGTGCCCGGCCTCGCGGGCGTGAGGAATGTCCATGTACATGCGGTTGGCGAGTTGCAAGCACGCCTTAGTGTGCCCATTGTCGGCGGCCGTGCGCATCCATTGTAGCGTCCGCCGCTTGCTGCGCGTGACGCCGCGGCCCACTTGGTACAAGGCGGAGAGGTTGTTCGCCGCATCCCCCCGCCCCGCATCGGCCGCGCGTCTGTACCAATCCGCCGCCGCCACGTAGTCCGGCGCCGCAACGCCTGCCCCCTTGTCGAGCGAGCACCCCAGGTTGAACATCGAGTCCGGCAACCCGGCCTCGGCACCCTTGGTCCACCACTGCACGGCGTGCTCGTGCTCCTCCCGTTCGCTGCACAGCTGTCCTAGTGCTTCCATGGCGTACGCGTGCCCTTGCCCCGCCGCGTTCTCCAGAAGCGCCAAGCCCTCCTTTGCATAGGGTTGACACCCTCACACACAGTGCACTTTGGTGACCACATCAACTTACCTCGGTTGTGAGGTACTGTAGTGTAAGCGCTGAAGCGTATCGGTAAAGTCCTAACCCTACCTGCGACTTTCGCGACGTGGCGGCCGTTTGTCGCATTTCCCCATACCCGTCCGGTTCAACCGATAACATGAAGCCCAGGGTAAATTGCGCCTCCCTATCACCGGCGTGAGCCATCCGCTTCACCACCGCGGGTCCGAGCGCTCGAAGCAGTGCCGTGGGGTCCTCCGCTTGAGTGGTCCAGTCGCCGAGCTGGTTCACGTTTAAGTTGGCGAGAGCGGCGGCAGCTCCAGCAGCCCCCGCGGCTCCCGCAGCTCTTGCAGCCCCCTCGGCTCCCGCGGCTCCTGCAGCCCCCTCGGCTCCCGCGGCTCCCGCGTCTGCCGCGTCCCCCGCGGCTCCCGCGGCTCCCGCGGCCCCCGTGGCTCCTGCAGCCCCCGTGGTTTCCGCGGCTCCAGCGGCTCCCGCGGCGCCTGTCTTTGCCGGTGCACGCTTCGCGGCTTCGCGCTCCATTTGGCGGCGCTCCTGTCGTGACGGCATCTGAGGTGTGACGAATGGGCAAGCGAGCAGCGCAGCGTCCGGGGATGAGGACGAGGTTGGTGAACCGGTCAGGTTTCACCCACCCAGTCTCCGCGTCAGACGGTGACGCGCGGGCCGACACGCGCAGAGGCCACGCGCACGTCGGGGAGTCCGTCGAGGGGGGCGCTGTCGTTGGTGAAGCCGGGCGCGCGCGACAAATGGTCGGGCGCCGGGGGGAAATGTTAGACGCGGACGTACTGAGATTGGATAAACTGCCGCCGTATTCAAGTTATGCGGTTCTGTTATCGTTATCCCAACTGTGCGTGGGTGCGAGTGCCGAAGGGAGTCCCGAGTCGGAGGTACAGCCTTCAAAGCCTGGCTTCTTCGAGGGCTTTCCCTGTCTCGCTCAACTTGAGCCGTTTCGTCCCTGAACCCTGAACCAACTCAAGTCATCCAAGTTGAATAATTCATATATAAGTACTACCAGCACCGGAGGTACAGGGTCTACCTCAAGACGGCGGTGTCGCTACCTCAACGTGCAGAGTATCGCTATGGGCAAAATGAACCGCTACCTCAATATATGCAGATTCCACGTGCAGGCTCAAGCACCACTGAGAATGATAAGATGCACGCGGCGGCCACGACGGGGATAATTTACATTTACGTTGTTTCCGAGCAGTCAGGCCGCTAGCGCTCAACTCATCAATTTACGCGGCGGCGAGGAGAGGCCCACCCCAAAACGCCGAGGTCGGGCTTTCAATAGGCTTGTCTTGGCCCACGTGTACGCATGGCGCAGAGGGAATGACGTCATGATGACAAAATGAAATAAACATTTACAACGTTGGTTTCTGTTTTCGAGCAGCCACTAGCTCCACTATCTCCACTATGGTATGCCGAGCAGCCACTAGCAGCCCAACATCGATTATTGACGCGGAGGCGACTGAGACGGCGGCAAGGAGGGGGGCACCCTGGAACCCCCCGTCGGGCGCCCACGTGTCGGTATGCACGGAGCCCGTCTCGGCCCACGTTTTAGTATGTCGCAGAATGATCGGACGTCATGATGACAAAATGAAATAAATATTTACGACGTTGGTTTTTGAATCCGAGCGGCAGTTCTACTAGCTCTATCTCCGCTCTCCGCTATAGGTAATTGATGTGCATTTACGCGGCGGCGAGGAGAGGCCCACCCTGGAAGGCGCCGTTGGGTGCCCACGTGCCGGTCTGCACGGAGCCCGTCTTGGCCCACGTGTACGTCCCCTCGCCCACCGGCTTGCCGCCCGCCGAGCAGAGCCGCACAACTACACCGGTTTCCGTGTGATTCTTTTCTTTTCACTGACGTTCATCGAGCCTTAAGGCACACACATGGTGAGCGTGCTCGTAACGTGGCTCAAGACTGCCCTCAGCGCCTCAAGTATGATGTTCGGGAGCAGTTCCCTGCAGGAGCTGAGCTGAAAACAAAACTAGACGTGAAGTGCCCTCGATACAGTCTGGTTTCCGACAGATCGCTTGACTCTGTCTTGTTAACCCTGCCTTAAAGTTGCCCTTGTAGGTGGAGCCGTCCTTGAGGATCCACTCGCCCTCCATGAACTCGCCCGCCGCCCACTCGCCCATGAAGGTCGACGCGCTCGCCGGTATAAAGCGGCGCAGGTTGAAATTGTAAGCAATTTGGACGCAGTTTATCACACGACGCTCGAAGAGGAGACCATCCTGCAACAGCTCACACCGCAGGAATCTGGGTCGACCACACACCGCAGCAGGCCATTACCCATCGAAGAGGATGCCGTGCGTTCGAGCGCTGAGACCAGGCGCTTCAACGCCGGGTCCAAGTTGCATCGCCTTACCTTGAAGAAGTAGGAGCCGCTGCCCTCCTTCTTGCCCGCCTTGAACAAGCCACTGTACACGTCACCGTTGGGGTAGGTGTACACGCCCTCGCCCTCCATCTTATCCGCCGCAAAATCACCCTCGTGCCAGGGACGATAAAATGTTGCACTTTACGAAACGTAAACACCTGTGACTATCTCGAGCGCAATTTGTACCGGTACCCCAGGTGTGTTACCAGTACACTACGCCCCACGTAGTGTGCCGGGTACACAGGTGCTACACTGGTGCTACACAGGTGCTGCAGGGTGACACTTAGTGCACAGGGACAACACCCACAGGGGGGGACAGGTCCAGCCCGATACTGATGTCGACTGGGCCCTACCTCATACTTGGCACCGTCCGGGAACACCATCTCGCCGGGGCCCACCTTCTGGCTGTCCACGTACTCGCCCTGGAAGAACGGTCATAGAGAACAGGCACTCGACCGATTGAGAACATGACTTACCCTCAGGGTCAATGCTCATACAGACGCGTAGGGAAGGTGGAGCAGATTCAACATCGGTTGAGTGCTTGTTCTCGTAGGTCGTAACCCCCCTGCCTGGAAGAACCCGCCCGCGGCGAAGGTGTACTTGCCCTGGCCCTGACGCAGTGAGGTGTCAGTGGCGGTGGCCTTGTTGTAGCGGCGCAAGTTGAATTTGAAAGCAAAGTTTGAAGGCGGTTCATCATATTATGGTTCCAAGCGCTTGGTTCCAGGCGCTTTCAACGTGTTGTCATCAGTTCAACCTTGCACCGCCCCACCTTGTCCAGCGACCGCACGTACTCGCCCTCGAACGTGTCGCCGTTGGGGAACGTCATGGTGCCCTGTAGCGGGTGGGACATTGTGGCGGGGTCAGTGCCACAAGTTGCTGGGTGGTGTCGCGCTTGTGCTTTCTGGCCCTCGGCCATTTGCGGATTGGGTCGTGGAGCGAACCCGAATCCAAGCGGCCGGACCCGCCACGGAGAAACCGCTGACGCCGCATCTGAAGCACCAAGCATGCGGCCGTAGCATACCCGCAGCGCGCGCGGACTCACGCGGATCCCACGCGGAGGCGCTCCGGGGGATGCCGTGCCGCCCACCGGTTGACCCGTCCCGCCCACAGCCCAACGCTGAGTGGACTCGAATCAAACATGATACGGGGGTCACGGGGTGAAGCCTGACATCGCATCCGTAGCATGCGGCAATATTCCGTAGTAATTACGGCGCGCGCGGATCCCACGCGGAGGCGCTCTTGGGGAACGCCGCGCACGGTTGACCCGCCCGCGCCACCGCCCCGCCCAAAAGTGCCCAAAAGAGTCCGACGATTCGGGGTGAGGGATTCATGACACCACGCACCGTTCTGACGGGATAGCCCTCCTCGAGGTCACCGGCCCACTCGCAGGGGGGCAGCTCCTCCTCCTCGGCCGCGGGGGGCTCTTCCTGCTTCGGCGGCATCGTGTGTTGGGGGAAGACGGGGGCGACGGACGCGCGACGAAGAGGATGGGCGCGAGTGCGACTCCCTTTTGTTTTTTCCAGGCCCGCATAATCAAGGGACGGTCGAGTCGCGTTATCCCGATTCGTCATCCGGGATCCGGCCGCTGTGCGCGGTCGCCCGACCGGCCGTGTCGACGGGAAACGATTTCACGCGGAGTACGAGTACGCTGGCGCCTTGCCCGAAGCGCCCTTTCCATTAGCGCAAGGTCCGTGCCCCGCTGGCCCGCCCGCACCCAGGATACATGAGCTCAGCGCCGGCGGGTTGCCGGCCTACGGAGTGGCCGTCTGCACCGGTTCTCCGGCGTCGATCGATTAGGGTTGGATGGATGAGCTTTTCTCCGGTTGGTCACTGGGAGCGCTGGAGTGGAGGAGCGGCAGGGACCGGCGTCGGGCGTGGCGCTGTCTCGCTCCAGAGGGAGGATCAGCGGCGATCACGGGGGTATGGCGGTGGTGGTTCGACGCCAACGGCGTTCGCCGGCGTCGCGCCTCCGTCGGTGTAGCCGGGATGTTCGCTCTCCCGGCTTCGCATTTGGTGGTTGGGGCTTTGCTTTTGCCGGGGATGGTTGAGTGCGCCGCGCGGCAGGTCTTCGAGGCTGCGCGAGCCGGGGGTTTGCTTCAGCGGGGAGGGAAGGGGCGTCGCGCGTCCGTACACGTCATCCCGAGCGTACGCGCGTGTCGCGTCGCATCGCGCGTGGGTCGTTCCGGAGGTGGCCGGGCCAGTAGGTCTTGGCGGCTGTTTGGGAAATTTGCTCTGCTCCCTTCCTCGTTCCTTCCTCCTGCGGCGAGTGGGATGGGCAGAGTGCGGCGATGCCGCGTCGGCGGCGGCGGCATTCCGCCGTCGGTTGTGAATCGGCTACCGCGCAAGGGGTCGTGCGACATGCGGGTGGGCGGCGACAGCCGTGCCTGCGCTCCCTGCTGTTGGAGCAACCCTTCTCTGGGCGAGCCTCTTTGGTGGCAGTGGACGGACACGCTTGTGCCTTGTGCACTTGCTGTCTCGCTCCTAACCACCCTCGCTTCTCTGATGACTTCCTGGCGACTGACGGTCCGAGTGACGTCTATGCCTAGGCCTTTTAAGGCTGGAGACCTCCTTCGGCTTTCACAGCCCGCTTCAGTCCGACTCGGTGCTTGGGCCAAATGATGCCTGGGACCCGACCCTTTCATGTGAACACTCTCCAAGGTCCCTCCTGTCAGGTGTCACCGCAAGACTCTCCCGACTAACCCCAGCTCTGATCTCCCGGCCACTTCACACAGGCAGCAATAGCACTGTCAAGATGAAGGTTCTCAAGGCGCAGCGCACGCTGGCGGTACCCGAGGGTGTGGAGGTGACCCTGAAGGCCCGCAAGATCAGCGTCACGGGCCCCCGCGGCACGCTCAAGCGCGACTTCACTTACCTGCCCCGCATCGATGTCAGCTATGACAAGGAGGCAGGGCTGATCACTACACACTCGGTTTACCGCTGCCACCACGTCGTCCCCGCCTTCCACTTCTGCGCCCGCCAGCCACCTCTTTTGGGCCTGCTCCCAGAGCCTGAATGACTACTGGTACCTGTGAGGCAAGCGCAGTTGCTCGCCTGATGTGCGCTGCTGCCTGCTGCTGCGCACTGTCTTTGGGCAGCTGTGGCACTAGGATCGATCAAGCTAGTGAGAAGCGCAGGTGCCCGTGTGTCGTTGCCAGCTGCCTGTTGATGCTTCCCTGCGGTGTGCTCTGGTGCGTGGGGAGCTGGGGAGCCGAAGCGGCGGCGAGCCTGATCACGCTCACTAACCTTAGTATGCCTACGCGTTGGGACCCTGCGGTACGGCGGCTCTGATCACCTTCACGATGTACTTCAGCAGCAAGAAGCGGCTGTCGTGCCTGCGCACCTGCGTGTCCCACGTGAGCAACCTCTTCGACGGTGTGCTCAAGGGCTTCCAGTACAAGGCGGGGTCTGACCAAGCCCCACAGATTTTGCTCGAAGTCAAAGCACTGATGAGACAGCATGTATTGCATCTGAGACGGCGTTATAATCGATTTTGTCAGAAGTCAACCACTGTACTATGTACTCGCGGGTTCGAGTCCCGCCGGATTCAAGAGCAGCAATGCAAAAACCGAATCTGTGCCCGAGTTGGTCTAAGGGGGTGGTCTTAAGCTGTCAAAATGTTGGTTCAGTCTACGGAGGTAATTTTGTGCATGAAATGTGTCAAGAGCAGCTAGTTTTGTACCCTTGTTTACTGGCAATGTGTCACCCTCGTGTACTGACATGGCGATATGTCATCATAAGACCCTGGCTTGCGATGCGCGCGGTGTATGCGCACTTCCCCATGAACATCAACATCGACGGCGGCGGCGGCAAGATCGAGATCCGCAACTTCCTGGGCGAGAAGCGCACGCGCGTCATCAACATGCAGGACGGCGTGAAGATCTACCGCGACGACGCCGTCAAGGACCAGATCGTCATGGAGGGGAACGACATCGACAGGGCAGGGCGGCGCAGCTTCACCCCAGATTGACCCCATCATGACCCTGTTTTGATCCCGCTTCGACCGCGCTTGGTCGCAGAGATTGACACTAACGTAACAGTGCAGGCAATTTTGCGTGTATGAGTCATAGACGGTCGATCCTCGATTTACCGCGCTACGTGCCACCCATCCCCCCCCTCCTGCTGAGCTGCGTGGTCAATATGATGAATCGCGTTCAAATTTTGCCTTCATTTTCAACTTGCGCCCCTCCAACAAGGTGTCCAAGTCCGCGGCGCTGATCCACATGTCGTGCCTGGTGAAGCGGAAGGACATCCGCAAGTTCCTGGACGGTAGGCTCTCATGCATAGTGCTCGCCACGCCATCAAAGACATTTTGACCTCTTGTTTCTTGACTTAATGGCATCCCATGACGTGGCAAGCACTATTCCTACTCGTGTATCGAGTTAATGGCAGCCCATGACGTGGCGAGAACTATTGCAAGGTCATCATACGCATTACGAACCCGCGTTTCTTGAGTCACATGGCATCCTATGACGTGGCGCGCACTATCCATCAGACCCTACTGGACGGTTTCTACGTGTCGGAGAAGGGTGTCATCGGTTCCGCCGACGAGTAAACGGTATGCGGGGAGTGCGGAGCTTAGTCCTGAGCGCTATAGAACGCTCGGCGATGCGGTTTTAATTCATATGTTCGCAGTATGGTCAAAATTGCGCGTCGCATTCGCCTTCGCCGACCCCGTCTTCAGTGTACCCGCCGCCTCCGCATCTACCCTAAACCCTAAACCTGGGTCCTCTTCGCCGAAACCTGGGTCGAGTCGCGCCGCGCGCCTCTATGGTCTTACCTCGTCGAGCGGAAAGACATCCATAAGTGTGATTTCGCGACTGCATCTAGGTGTGGGAGTACGGTGTCGTTGGATGCGTCGAGTGAATGATGCGCAAGAGCTTCAGTCCCGAGCGCTATGGAACGCTCGGTGATGGGAGCCGCGTGCTTCATGAGAATCGCCACGACACGTGGTGGTCCGCAACTCAATGATTAAGGCTTTGAGGGTTAAAAAAGTGCGGCAGCTGTATATCACTACCTGTTATGCGCCGAGCCCTGCTATGGCCGAGGTGGGGGCGGGCGGGCGCCAGCGCACTCTTCGTCTGACTCGGCACTCGCACCCTTTTTGGGGGGATGGGTTGCCTATGCTATGGCTAATTAGCTATGGCTATGGCATTTGGCTGGGATTGGGATAACAATGCATAACCATCAACGCAAGACTGAACATAAATTTGGAAGGCATTATCCTTCTACTCTGTGTCCGTCCGGGAGCCTCCTCCTACTGCTCTCCTCCTCCTCCTCCTCTGCGTTCTCCCCTTCCTCTTCCTCCTCCTCCTCCTCCTCCTTCTCGTGCTCATCCATCCTCCTACATTTCATCCTCTTTCTCCTCTTTTACAACCACCGCCCACGCCGAGGTATCCGGCCGCATATTCTTCGTTTGCCGGGGTGCCGGTATTTTTGGCGCAGCGCGTTTGGAACCTGCACCTCCACCTGTCACGCCCCCACTGGCCGCCCTGCCACCAGTGCTGCCGCCACTGGCCGCCCCGCCACCTGTCATGCCCCAACTGGCCACCCCGCCACCTGTCACGCCCTCACTGGCCGCCCCGCCACCTGTCACGCCCCCGCTGGCCGGCCCGCCACCTGTCGCGCGCCCACTGGCCGCCCCGACACCTGCACCTCGAGCACGCGCGCGTATAAGTGCGGCCGGGCTAGGCATCGGGAGGTTGGCGGAGGCGGGGGCAGGGGCGGGGGCGGGGGCGGGGGCGGGGGCGGGGGCGGGGGCGGGGGCGGGGCGGGGTGGACCGGGCACTTGCACCACCATCGCTGCAGCATTTTGTTCGGCTGTTTCTTTCTTGGCTTTCCTGGCCTCGCGCTTCGCGGCATTGCGGTGGTCTTTGTTCGCCTGTCTTGCCCGCTCCGCTTGCCCCGCCCCCCCCGGCGGCCTTCCCCCGCGCCCGGGCGGCGACACGAAGGCCACCACAGTGCGGGCACGAACTTGTACTACCTGTGCAGCCGGGCTAGGACTCGGAAGGTTGGCGGGGGCGGCGGCGCCCCCGCTGCCTTCGCGCTTCCTGGCCCGATCGCACCTAGCCTGGCCGCCTCCGCCGCCGCTACCGCCCCCGCCGCCGCTACCGCCGCCACCACCACCACCGCCCCCGCCGCCACTACTGCCGCCGCTGCCACCACCACCACCACCGCCCCCGCCGCCGCTACAGCCCCCGCCGCCGCTACCGCTCCCACTGCCACCACCACCACCACCGCCCCCGCCGCCGCTTCTGCCGCCGCTGCCACCACCACCACCACCGCCCCCGCCACCGCTACTGCCGCCGCTGCCACCAACACCACCACCGCCCCCGCCGCCGCTGCCGCTGCCGCCCCCGCTGTCACCACCAACACCACCACCGCCCCCGCCGCCGCTGCCGCCCCCGCCGCCCCAGGTGCTGCGTCCGCTGTTCATTCCGCTGTCAGCGTCGCCGTCCGCTGCCTCCGCCGTCACCGCAGCTGCCGCCGCCTCCGCCTCCGCCGCATCCGCCTCTGCGCCCGGCGGGATGACATTGAGGGGGCGCCCGAGGCGAAGCGCTTCGGTGTTGTATGCCCGCGCCGCAGCCACCTCTGTGGCGTGACGTCCAATAAACGTTCCCATGCACTGTGCCCGCCATTTCCCTTGGTTCCAGTGCACACCCTTGCAGGAGGGTCATTGAGAACAAGCACTCGAAGCGAGATTATAGCGTGACTTACCTTCAGCGTTCATGCTCATACATACGGGGAGGAGGCGGAGGAGTAGGGGGAGGAGGAGGAGGAGGAGGAGGAGGAGGAGGAGGAGGAGGACGATGAGCAGCAGGAGGAGGAGGAGGAGGAGGAGGAGGAGGGGAAGAGGATGAGGAGGAGGAGCAGGAGGATGAGGAGCAGGAGGATGAGGAGGAGGAGGAGAATATTCAAGAGATTCAATGTCGATCGAGTGCTCCATCTCAATAGCCCCCTGCCTTGAAACGAGATTTCTGAATCGCTGGGGGCTTTACTGCAGGAGCAACGCCGCTCGCGACGTAGTCGTCGTACGCCCGCGCCGCTGCCTCCTCCGTGGCGTAGCATCCCAGGTTTTTCCCCTGGCTGTAGCGCCGCAAGTTGAAATTGAAAGCAGAAGTTGAAAGCAGTGTACCATATATCACTTTCAAGCGCTTAGATCCAGGCGCTTTCAACGTGAGTTCCATCGATTTAAGCTGCACCGCCCTGCCTTGCAGATCGACCTCCAATTGTTGCTGAGCTTGTTCCAGCTAACACCTATGAACTGAGAGGTGCAGGCGCTTCCGTTGGTGCTTCCTCGTTGAAGCGGCGCAAGTTCACATTGAAAGCAACAGTCGACAGCAGATTTATGATAACATTATTTCCAGGCGCTGAAACCATAGGCGCTTTCAAGTTCCAACGCGGGTTTTGATACTGTCAGCCTGCACCGCCTGACTTCGGTGTTTTTTTCTCGGTTCTAAAGGAACAACACCGGTCTCGAGGTAGCGGCGCAAATTGAATTTGAAAGCAAATTTGGAAAGCAGTTCATTATATTTTAGCTTCAAGCGCTTGGTTCCAGGCGCCTTGAATACGGGGTCCATAGGGTCAACCTGCACCATGGGTTTGATACGTTCAACCTGCACCGAGCTACCTCGAGGTAGTTGTTATACGCGTGCGCCGCTTCCTCCTCTGTTGCATAATTTCCAATGGTTTTACGCTTGCGAATTGCCGTCCAAAGTTTGGCGGTCTTGTTCCAGCTGACACCCTTGATATAACGGCGCAAGTTGAAATCGAAAGGAGAGTCTGAAGGCGGTTCATCGCATTATAGTTTCATGCGCTTAATTCCAGGCGCTTTCAAAGTGGGTTTCATCGGGTCAACCTGCACCGCCCGACCTTATACTGAGAGGAAGCAGGGCCTCGGTGCGTTACAGGATCGAAGTCGTCTTTGACGTAGTTGTCGATGGCTTGCGCTGCAGCTTCCTCGATTTAGCAGCGCAAGTTGAACGTGGAGGCAAAACTTGAAAGCAGTCATCGTACGACCATTTTCAAGCGCTTAGTTCCAGGCGCTTTCAATATGGATTGAATATGGATTGAATATGGATTGAATATGGATTTCATCGGTTCAACCTGCACCGTCCTACCGCGGTGGCGTGGTTTCCGAGGAACTTCCCCTTGCAGCTTGCCACCCATTTCCCTTCGTGCTTGTGCCAGAAGACACCCTTGAACGGAGAGACGCGGTCTCGCTGTCTTTCAGGATAACCGCAGTCCTTAACGTAATTGTCGATTGCCTGTGCTGCAGCCTCCTTCGTGGTGTAGCGGCGCAAGTTAAATTTGAAAATGAAGTCTGAACGCGGCTCATCATGTTTCAGTTTCAAGCGCTTAGTTCCAGGCGCTTTCAACGTGGGTATGAAAGGGTCAACTTGCACCGCCCTACCGTGGCGTGGAATCTGAGGTAAACTGGTTTGCTGCCCACTGGTGTGTAGCGTGCCTGCCATTTTATTTGGCTGGTGCGCTTGGGGTGGAAGGTGACGCCGACGACCTGAGAGGAGAGTTGGTTGTCCGCCTTCCCGCTGGCGATGCCCCGGCTGTCTTCGCCGTCGTCCTCGACCTCCTCCTCCTCCTCATCGCCCTCGCCCTCCTCCCCTTCACCCTCACCCTCCTCCTCCCCATCGCCTCCCTCCTCCTCCTCCTCCTCCTCTTCCTCCTCCTCGTCGGACGACGGACCCAGGCCGTCCTCCCCCTCCTCGTAATCATTAGTATCCCGCTCGACAACATTGCCCACGCAGCCCCCGGGCGGCTGTCCCGCCCGCCTGCGTCGCCCGGGCCACACAGCCTCACTGTCCTCCTCGTCCAAAACCTCGATCTTCACTTTCTGCTTTGCTTGCTGAGCCGCTGCCGGACGCGCCAGTGTGGCCACGGGCGGTAGGATACCGCTCTGCGCGCGCTCCAGCTTCTCCTCAAGAGTGACTCTTTCGTACGCCGCTTGCGTCTCGTCCACAAACTCATTCTTGACCTCGGTGCTCATCAGGCGAGGCAAGGTAAGGACCGAGGCAAGGTAAGGAGTCACTGGCGTTCGCACTGGTCGCGTGAGAGAGAGTATATCTTCCGCGTGTGCAGTACAAATTGCGAGCGGTGGTGGGGCGCGCCGCACGGGGGCCGCGGCGGTGACGGGGGATGCCTCGGCAGCGGCGACACGCGGTGATGGTGAGAGGGGAGACGCGAGCGGCTTTGCGTGGCGTTCTGCTGAGCGTTGTGCGCCGTACGCCATGTCGCCATCGACCCTCGTCAGCAAACAACAATAACCGTTTTGTACCCCCCCACGACAACAATCCTCCAAAATAAATGACCCCCCCCCTCTCGCATGGGCACCGCCAGGGACGAGCAGGGCATCTCGGCTTGGCGTCATAGTCGCACACGCGCCAACGCGTCGCCAGCGATAGTGCCTCCTCGACGGACTCCACGACGTGGGCGTGGCCCTCTGCGTGTCGTACCGCCCGTCGCCATTTACTCGACGCGAAGGGTGGGTGTGTGAAGCCCGGCCGGTTCACCAAGCTCGTCCATACCATCCGGAATACCTCCTCCGACACCCGAGCACTCGCAACCGCAAGGCCGCCGCCCGGTGTTTTTGTTAGGCTCCTTCGCAAGCCCCTCGGCTGGGTTGCTCAGCGTTCCGTCAAGATGGCGCCGTCGCGGCAGGAGCGACGTAAAGCAGAGCGCGCTGCCGCCAAGCGCGCGCCGGCCAATGCGGGACCCAGCGCTCGGGGATTGGAGCACGCAGACTCAAGACCCGTGGGCGCTATTAGACGCGGTCGGAGCCGAGGCTGTGAAGCAGAGGGGTGAAGCGGGTGACAGAGAAGCGCTGTTCTCCTAGGGTGTCATGGTAGGGCGTTGCAGGTTGACATATGATAATCCCGTGTTGAAAGCGTCTACGAGTTTCAGCGCCTGAAGCTGTAATACGACGAACTGCTTTCAATCTTTGCTTTCAAAGTCAACTCGCGCAGCTACACCATGGTACTGCAACAGACGGACCCGCCTGCGCCGGGCTTTATGCATTCAAAGCAGGCGGAGTCGGGCTTGGGGCTTATGGTAGGGCGGCGCAGGTTGATCCCAGGTGGACCCCAGGTTGACCCCAGGTTGACCCCAGGTTGACCCCAAGTTGACACCAGGTTGACCCCAGGTTGACCCCAGGTTGACCCCAGGTTGACACCAGGTTGACCCCAGGTTGACCCCAGCTTGACGCCAGCTTGACCCCAGGTTGACGCCAGCTTGACCCCTGGTTGACCCCAGGTTGACCCTAAGTTGGGGGTTTACCCCAGGTTTGACTCCAGGTTGACCCCAGGATGACCACGGGTCGACCGGGCTTGGTTTCAGCGCTTGAAGCTGACATAAGATGAACCGCTTTCAAACTTTGCTTTCAATTTCAACATGTGCCGCTACGTTATGGCATTGGCGGCAAAGCAAGGGCACGCGTACGCTATGATCTGGCTTGGGGGCATTCACTTCGAACGGAAGGTTGGGCGGTGCAGGTTGAACCCCGAGATGAAACGGACCTGGGAATGTTTCACATCTGGGAGAGTAGGCCGATTTCGGTATATCGCCTGGGTGAAATGCCCATACAGAGTTGCGGCTAAAGCGTCAGCGCTCCGCGCGGGAAAGCTGGCGCCAGGTGCCCAGATTGAATGCCCATACAGAGTTGCGGGCAAAGCGTCAGCGCTCGGCGCGGGAAGCGATATACCGAAATCGGCCTATTTTGTGACCCTGCATGACCCCAGCTGACGTTGCGAGCCCTGCGGCCTTCACCACATGCCCAACCTCCCGGGCGTGGGGCTGATCTTTATATTTAAACTTTGCGTTCCATTTCAACCTGCGCCACTACGTGGCGGAGCCCGAACTCGGATTGGAGTGGACCACCGCCGCCGCCGAAGTAGGGTGGTGCAATTTGACGTTGTCAAAATCCATGTTGAAAGCGCCTATGGTATCAGCGCTTGAATGTACGAGTAGAACAGCATGAAATGCTTTCAACGTTTGCTTTCAATTCTAAATTGCGCCGCTGCACTGAGGCCGGGTTGCCGCAAGCGATGCACAACCTGGGGTGCATTCTGGACGCGGGGGGGCGCATGCGGTGGAGTGGGTGTTGACCACGGGGGTGGAGTGGCCGAGCGAAACGACGCCAGACTACCCGGCGGCGGCGGACTGGTATAGGTGGGGCGGTGCATTTGGACGCATAAGACCTCCGTTGGGAGAGCCTGGATCTAAGCGCTCGAAACTAACATATGATGCACTCCTTCAAAGTTTTGCTTTAAATTGCAACTTGTGCCGCTACATGTAGGCGCGCGGCTGACGCTGGGCATGGGCCCGCGGCAAATAACCTCTCTAATGTAGGGCGGTGCACGTTGACCCCTTGTTGGCCCTGGGTTGAAATACTCCGCGCTTGGTGTCAGCACTTGAAGCTAAAATAGGATGAACTGCTCTCGAGTTTTGCTTTCAATCTCAAATTGCGCCCCTCTACAAGATGTACTCTGTTGGCCGTGGCATCCCGCGTAGCAAGCGGCGGGCGATGCAGTGGTTGGGCGGTGCAGGTTGAACCTAGATTGACCCTCAATGTATACGGTTATGGGGTCAAGTGTATATGGGTACAGGGTCAATTTCGTACGGATACAGGGTCAACTTCGTACGGAAATACGTCAGATGTAAGTCAGGTCCAACCGATGCAACCCGTGTTGAAAGCGCCCGGAGCTAAGCGCTTGAAACTCGAATATGATCTACTGGTTCAAAGAATTGCTTAGTTTCCCAATTTGCGCCGCTACACTGTGGTGTCGCAAGGCCGCAGAAACTGGCCACCATATAATGTGCTTGCGACTCGCCGAGTTCATGTACGCAGATCGCCCCCACGCCCGCGAGGCTGGGCACGTGGAGGAGGCCGTCGGGGTCGCCACGTGGGCCGGGGTCATGGAGGGCCATGATGTTCCCCGGGATGTCTTGACCGGCGTGGTGTACTGGTTACGGAAGATATGCATGATGAAGGCAGGGGCTTACACTCGTCAACTTTTCAGCTCAACCTAAGCCGTGTTGGTCTCATCTCTCCTTGTCCCCCTGTCTAATAGACTGGTTGAAAATCATGCACCCAACGTATCCCACAAAATGTGCTTACGTTGAGCCGAATAGTGGACGAGGGTAAGCCCCTGGACGAAGGTACCGCTTCCATCCGACGATTCTATAACATATAGTATATTCTGCGAGCTCGATAGGTTTCACAAAGAAGCGCTGGTAGGGGCTGATTATTGCTACAACGACGGGTGCGCGGTTGTGGGACATCTGAAGGAGTTCAAAGTGTGCCCGCAGTGCAAGACCGCCCGATACTGCAGCGAAGCGTGTCAGAATCAGGACTGGAATTCGGGTGGGCACAAGGCGACTTGTGGCACATTTGGATGTAAAAGCAAGCTCGGAACGTAAAACCTCCGCTACTTTATAGTAGCTTGGAGCCTATATAGCTAACTATCATAGAATTGGGGTGTACAGAATAACGTCTACGCAGTCGCCACCTTCACTCCAAAGCTAAAAAACCCTACAGCCCTAAAGACTAAACCCTAACCCTTGATTCTTCGATCACTCCCAGCTCGTGCTCCAGCGCGTCGATCTCCGCCCGCACCGCCGCGACGTCCCGCCCCACGCTGTAGCGGCGCAAGTGGATTTTGAAAGCAGTTCATGATATTGTAGTTTTAAGCAATGAAATTACACGCGCTTTCAACACGGGGTTTGATGCTGTCAGCCTGCACCGCCTTACCACACGCTCCAGGTCCGCCGGCTGCGCAGCCAGCTCCGCCAGCCGCCGCTCCAGCTCACGCGCCGCCTTGCCGCAGCGCCCGCTCTCCTCAACGGACGTCGCCAGCTCGGCAAAGCCGCCGTGTATGCCGTTGAGGTGACGGTACGCCTCTTTGCACGCCTCCTCCCTGTACCGGTGCAAGTTGAATTTGAAAGCAAAAGTTGAAAGCGTTTCATCATGTTACAGTGTCAAGAGATTAGTTCCAGGCGCTTTCAACTTGGATTTGATAGCGCCTGCACTGCCCTACCTCGCCATGCTTGGCGTCGCGGTAGAGCGTATCGTCCACCAAGGTGAAGTGCCGCAAATCGAAATTCAATGCAAAACTTGAAAGCAGTTTATCATATTATAGTTTCAAGCACTGAAACCATTGGTGCTTTCAACAGCACGGGTTCTGATACTGTGAAGCTGCACCGCTCTACCAAGGCGTAGGCGCGCCCCATGGCCTCCTGTGCGCCGTTGATCTCTCGCTGGATCTCCCGCGTGTCGCTCACGATCTTCGCGATCTCCGCTTCCTGCTTCTTGACATTCTTGACAATCTCGTTGTGAAGCGACGCAAGTTGAACTTGAAAGCGAAAGTTGAAAGCAGTTTATCACATTTCAGTTTCAAGCGCTTAGGTGCAGGCGCTTTGACCTGGGTTTGACAGGGGAAACCCGCACCGCCCTACCATTGATGCGGCGCACGAATGTCGGGCGCTGCACGTTTTTTGGCGCCGCCTCGTACTCCGCAACTAACGCGGATTGATCGTCCTCCTTGGTGTGGTTGCGCAAGTTGAAACTGAAAGCAAATGTTGAAGGCAGATTTAGCTTCATATTTCAACTTCAATAGCTGAAACCAAGCGCGGTCAATCCGGGGTCAACCCAGGGTCAACCTGCACTGTCTTACCTTGGCGCGAGCCTCCACGGCGAGTTCGCGCATCTCAGCCCGGAATTGCCGCACGGCTTGCAGCTGTTGTGTGGCCAGCGCGCGGCGGGCGTCAGCGGCGGCGGCATGCGCCGCGAGCTGCGCCGAGAGTGGCGCCGCTGCGGCTGCCCACTCTGTAGCGCCGCTAGTTCAACTTAAAATCGAAGTTTGAAAGCGTTGCATCACATTCTACCTTCAAACGCTGAAACCTAAGGTGGTTTTGAGACGGGTGTTGAAGCCGTCGACCTAGTACCTGCAAAAGCAGAAACCATGCAACCATTGGGGCTTTCAACACGGGTTTTGGAGCTGCCAACAGGCACCGCCCTACCACTCTTCGCGCAGGGCGCCAGCGCGGCGCTCCGCGGCGTCCAGCGCGCGGTGCAGCTCAGCTTCAGATTCGGAGACCGGCCGCTCGGTGCCGAGGACCATGCCGGTGGTCTGCTTATGTAGGAGGTACTCCGCCTCCATGTGGCGGCGCAAGTTGAAATTGAAAGCAAACGTTGAAAGCACTTCATGATATTACAGATTTCAGCGCCGAAACGATATACACTTTCAATACGGGTTTCGATACTGTCAATCTGCACCGCCCCACCTCCAGCCCACCGGTCTTGGCGGCCTCTTGGGTTTTTCTTTCGGCTGCGGCGGCGGAGGAGCGTGCCGCCTCGGCGCTGGAGAGGTCTGCGGCGGCGGCGGCGGCGCCCCCGTCGCGGAGCTTCTCCTGTAGCTGCGCGAGGTCTGCCTCTCGACACGCGACGCGGCCCTCGGCGGATCCGGCAGCGGCGGAGGAGGCGGCAGCGGTGGCGGCGGCGGCGGAGGCGGCGGCGTCGGCGGCTGCGGCTGCTGCGGTGGCGGAGGCAACGTGAGACCGCTCAATCTCCGCGGCGGCGGCTGCGGCGGCGGCGGAGGTCTCCACTGACTCTGATCCAGCACCGTCCCCCGCCGGGAGCCGGCCCCCGCCCGCAATCCCCGCCCGCGCCGCGCCCCCGCCCGCGCCGCCACCGCGGAACACCACACCGGCCGCGACGAGCGCTGCCAGGTCCCTCGCAGCGACTGGGTTGCCACGCGCGTCCAGGATGTAGCGGCGCAAGCTCAATTTAAAAGAAAACGTTGAAAGCGGTTCACGATACTCTAGTTTCAAGCGCTGAAACCATACGAGTATGCGCTTTCAACACAGGTTTTGAGACTGTCAACCTGCACCGCCCTGCCAGGAGGGCGGTGCTGTTGGTCGCGGTGCCGTCAGCCAGGGCCTGGCTGATATTGCGCGCCGCGTCACAGTATTCCACACAGCTCAAGAAACGAGCGTTCAAAACGGGCGTCGATGACGTGGCGGGTACTATCTGCTTGCCCCTGCCGTCGTCGGCGGCGGCGGCAAGGCGGGCCATCTGCGCCTTGGTGTAGCGGCGCAAGTTCAAATTGAAAGCTAAACGTTGAAAGCAGTTTATGATGTTATAGTGTCAAGCGCTGAAACCATAGGCGCTTTCAACACGGGTTTTGATACTATCGACCTGCACCGCCCTTCAAGCGCTGAAACAGGCGCTTTCAACATGGGTTTTGATGCTGACAGCCTACACCGCCCCACCTTGAAAGCAAAGTTTGACAGTGCTTCATCATACGTCAGGTTCAAGCGCTGACACCAGGCGCGGTCAAGCCGGGGTCGACCAGGGGACGACCTGCACCGCCTTACCTTGGCAGTCATCTGCGCCGCGACCACGCTGCGAGCGGTGTACTCCAGCAGCGATGGCGCCATGTACCAGGGGCTGACACTCGTCCATTTCTCAGCTCAACTTGAGCCATTATGGGAAGTGGGCCGTTACGTGTCAAATTTGTGGCGAGTTATCACCCATCGATACTGTAACACACCACTGAAACCACCCGACCTTCCCACGAAAAGTGCTTACGTTGAGCTGAGAAGTGGACGAGTGTAAGCCCCTGCCAGGTACCCGTGGGGGGCTTGCGAGGTGAACGCGATGGCATCTCCGGACCGCTCTGAATGTTTGGGGCGGTCGACCGCGACCGTGAGGCGCGTGGACCAGAACGGGCGGGCGGGCGGGCGGCCGGCGCGCTGCGCGTCCTTCGCGGCTGCGGCGGCGACGGCGGCGAGGCCAGTCTTGAGCGCGCCCTTGAGCCCGCCGAAGCTCGGCCCCGAAGGCTTCCCGGGAGCCGTGGAGGATGCCATGGCCGAGGCGGATCGGGATCGCACCCCTCGGAGCCCGGAGCCCTTACGCAGGGCTGCTCCCACCGCAACAGCCGCGCGTTCAGCCGCGGTCGCCGGGCGTCCCCGCGCGCCGCCGCTGCCACCGCCGCCGTTAACCCCCCCTGGCCCCTCCGCTCCTCCTGCCCCCGTCGCGTCCTGTGCCTTGGGCGGCATCTTGTCGAGAAGAAACTTGAGGATGGCGCGCGTGTCGTGCTCGCCGGGATACAGGAATTGATGGAACCCGAGCTCGCGCGAGTAACCCAGCGCGAGTAGCCTCGCGGCGAGGTCGGTGCCGCAGCGGAACCGCCCGGAGGTCTCCGGCGGCAGCGCGGCGGGCGGCGGCGCGGGGTCCGCCGGCCAGGGGCTCACACTCGTCCACCTGACAGCTCAACTTGAGCCGTGTCTGACACAATAAAACACCCTACACACCTTAACCCCCCCTGACACCCCCTGAACACGGGCTACACAACCACTTACTTACACCCCATATCCGATAAAAAGCGCTCAAGTCGAGCTGAGAAGTGGACGAGTGTAAGCCCCTGCCGCCGGGTGGATGGCGCGAAGGCACGAGGCCGCGATGCGCACGAGGGCATCCTCTTCCAGCACCTGTGACACTGAAGTGACACGGTCGGGCACCGCGCACCCCGCGCGGCTCAGCGTCAGCAGCAGGATCGCATCCGCCTCCTCCATGACGGCAGACGCCGAGTGTACACTAGGAGCGGAGGAGGGAACGCTCTCACGCGTACAACTACACTGCCCTCTCGAGGTCGAGCCGGAGGTCGAGACTCGACTCGGCACCGCTGCGCGTTTATATTCTGCTCTGTACGGCGCGGATAACGACAAAAACTACCGAATAACTTTATCCAATGTTTAGAATTGCCGCCGGACCGAGGCGCGGGCGCGCGTCCGATGCTCCTATCCAGTTGCCACCCTCACGCCGCGCACTTGTCGCCGCGCACTTGTCGCCGCGCACTTGTCGCCGCGCACCGCGTCGCCAACGACAGCGCCATCCTCGACGGACGCCCCGACGTGCGCGTGGCCTCTCTGCGTGTCGGTCCACCCGGCACCGTCTGACGCGAAGATTGGGGCTGAAACCCGGCCGGTTCACCAACCTCGTCCTCATCCTCGCACGCCATCACGTGTTTGCTGCTCGCTTGCCCTTTCGACACACCTCAGATGCCGTCACGACAGGAGCGCCGCCGAATGGAGCGCGAAGCCGCGAGGCGCGCGCCGGCCAAGGCGGGCGCCGCGGGCGCCGCGGGAGCCGCGGGAGCCGAGGGGGCTGCGGGAGCCGCGGGAGCCGCGGAAGCCGCGGGAACCGCGGGAGCCGCTGCAGCCGCGGGAGCCGCAGGAGCCGCGGGAGCCGCGGGAGCCGCGGGAGCCGCAGGAGCTGCCGCCGCTCTCGCGAACTTAAACGTGAACCAGCTCGGCGACTGGACCACGCAAGCGAAGGACCCCACGGCGCTATAGAAATTGCTCGGACCGGCGGTCGTGAAGAAGATGGCTGAGGCTGGTGATAGGGAGGCGCAATTTACCCTTGGCTTCATGTTCACGATTGAATCGGACGGGGTTGGGGGAGTTCGTGTCCCGGCCACAACTTCGCCACAGGTGCAGGTAGGGTTGGTACTTTCCAACAAGTTTCCGCTCACCTATCATCACTCAGTGCCTCAAGACCGAGGTGAGTCGATGTGGTCACCCGACCGAAGAGATGTCATCTATGTGGGTTTGAGTGTGCCAACCCTAGGCGGAGGTGGGCATGGCGCTTCTGGAGAAGGCGGCGGGGCAAGGGCACGCGTACGCTATTAACAGGTTAGGTGAGATATGCCGCGAACGGAAAGAGCATGAGCACGCCGTGCAGTGGTGGACCAAGGGTTCCGAGGCCGGGTTGCCGGGAGCGATGTTCAACCTGGGGTGCTCGCTCGACATGGGGGAGGGCGTGGTGGTGCCCGACTACCCGGCGGCGGCGGATTGGTACAGGCGCGCGGCCGATGCGGGCCGGGGGGATGCGGCGAATAATCTCGCCGGCATGTACCAAGTGGGCCGCGGCGTCACGCGAAGCAAACGGCGGGCGCTGCAATGGTTGCGCACGGCCGCCGAGAATGGTCACGCCAAGGCGTGCTGGAACCTCGCCCACCTCATGTACGCGGACCTTCCTCACGCCCGCGAGGTCGGGCACGTGAGGGAGGCCGCCGGGGCCGTCACGTCGGCTGGGGTCATGGAGGGTCACGACGTCCCCCGGGATGTCTTGACCGGCGTGGTACACTGGTTGCAGAAGGGGGGGCATAATCCAATCGACGAGCTCGCCAAGTTTCGCAGAGATGCGCTGGTGGGTTCTAGGTTTTGCTACAACGAAGGGTGCGAGACTGTTGGCCAACTGAAGGACTTCAAACGTTGCCCTCAGTGCAAGATCGCCCGGTATTGCGGCGACGTGTGTCAGAAGCAAGACTGGACTGCGGGTGGGCACAAGGAGAAGTGTGGCACATTCTATCATGCACGGTGAGAGTTTACTAGCTCTGTAGAGACTGCAACATTCAACCACACTCTTTTTGCACCGACCGCAACCCCACAGCTGAAAATGTCTCTCATTGCAGCGTCAGAACTTCTTGACGAACTCGACAGCATTGGCTACGATGTAGCTTCGACAGATGTCTCGAAACCACATTGTATCTCCGCTGCTTCAGAACACGGGCCACAGCACCACACGCAGCGCTCCCGGCCGGTCCCGGCACTCCAATGCGAATTAGTATGATTCCAGATAGATGAGGGTAGAAAATCTCACTCGTAGCTAGAGAGCCTGTTTGATGCCTCGCCTAGCAGTAAGCCCACACATCTCGATGTCACCCCGTGCGAGGCACACCCTTCCATCCAGTAGACAGACGACACGCCGCGCTCCCAACCCCCGCCAGCTCCCGCCACTCCACTGCATCATTTAGTATGTCTGTTATTACAGAGCTAGTTATGCTCACCATGTGAAGCGCCTTGGGGCTCGATGAACGCAAGAAAGACGCGTTGCGGACTAGAGTGGCCACATCTCGAAACTTTGCACAACGATGAAGTAATATATTATAATGCTCACATTGTGAGCGCCTTTGGGCTCGACGAACCATTAATAAAGGAATTAATATTTGTTTCTACACCCCCCCTCCCTGTGCGCCGCCGCAAGCTCCTTCGCCACCCCCAGCCGCGCCCCCTGACTCAAGAATAGACCCTCACTGAAGTTGTGTCCCGTGACTACTCAAATAAGAAAAGACTCTCTTGGCAGCGCACCTTCTGTCTCAAAATATCAATACACCCTCACCGCAACCTCCTGGCTGCGTCTCCAGACTCAACAATAGCAATAGACCTTTGCTGCAGCCGCGCCCCCTTGATTGACCCAAGAGGCAAAGAGTGGGCTCCCTACAGCAGACGCGCCCCCTCCCCTGACTCGAAGATAGACCTTCACCTTTCCTGACTCAATAGACCCAATAGACCCAATAGACCCAATAGACCCAATAGACCCAATAGACCCAATAGCCCCAATAGACCCCAACAGACCCCAATAGATCCCTCAATAGACCCTCATAGCCCCCAAGCGCTGCCCCTGACGCTACCTGCACATGCACTCGCTTCACCTGCCCTGCATCGCCACCTCCAACTCCGCTTCCAGATGTAACCGCCGCCCTTGCGCCGCTTCACCGCCCCCCCCCCGCGCCGCTTCACCTACCCCGCATTGCCACCTCCAGATCAGCCTCCACACCCAACTGCTCTCACTGCGCCACTTAATCTCCACCCGCGCCGCTTCACATCCCCCAGCGACGCTTCACCTGCCCCGCATCGCCACCTCCAGCTCGGCCTCCACACCCATCCGCTCTCCCCGCGCCGCCGCCAATTCAGCCTCCAGCTTCTCGATGCGGTCCTGCGTCCCCGCGCGCGACCCGAAGCCGCTGCTTGCCGCCACGGAGTGCTTGTACATGGAGCTCGCCGGGTGGTAGAGTACCGGTACACATGGTGCTCGCCACGTCACATTGTGACGTGCGACGCGTTACGCAACATAAGTAGAGTACCGGTCCAATGGTTACATGCTCGCCACGTCACAGCGCGGCAGCGGCACTTAGCTCAATACACAGGCGTACACGGAGGTTTATAGCGCTGTGAAATATGTGGCAGGCATGAAGTGCCGAGCCTCGCCGTGGAGGTGGCGTCTGAGGTGTCCAGACTCAACACCGCGCGGTCCGCCGACAGCGCCGCCATCTTGTCCGCGATGTTCGCCTCCAACCAGAGCCATACCTCAGTTAATATTTTCAGCTCGACTTCAGCATCTTCGAGAGGCTAAGTCACATGTTTCGGCTCAACCTAAGTATCTTCGAGATGGTCAGCGAGAAAGTCTATTGGTATCAACGGACAAGGAGCAAGGCTTAACTGTTGAGCTGAAGGGTCGTCTAAGATACTCAGGCAAGGCCATGCCTCCAACACCGCGGCGTGCGCCGAAAGCCGCGACGCCTCCCCCTTGACGGCCGCGATTTTCTTGTCGATCTGCGCGCACACGAACTTGAGGTCGTTGAACTCCGACGCCAGCGCGTCCTCCACCTCGTCGTGCACCTTCTCGCGGGGCCATGCATATATTGCTCGCCACGTCGAAGAAAAGTAGCTTGAACCTTTGAGTATTGGGTCACAGGGCATCCTCTGACGTGGCGAGCAATATCTGCCTGGCCATGTCATGTAACGCATTTTGAACGCCATGACGTGGCGAGCAATATCTGCAACGGGCCTACCTTCTCGCGGGTGGGGCGCGCGTGCCGCATGGTGTACCGCTGCCGCCCCAGCGTCCAGGGGCTCACGGATAATGCTCGCCACGTCATGGGATGCCATGCAACACAAGAAGCGAGGGTCGTCAGAGGATACCATTAAACTCAAGGAGCGAGGGCTCAAATTGCGTTTGATGACGTGGCGAGCACTACACGACTGAAGGAGCGAGGGTCGCAATAGGATGTCGTTTGACTCAAGAAGCGAGGGTTCAAATTGCGTTTGATGACGTGGCGAGCACTATGCATCAGTCCATGCCAGCGCCAGCGGCTCCACCTTCTCCGCCAGCGCCGCCTCCAGCTCCGCCTGGCGCTAGGGGCCTACACACGTCCACTTCTCAGCTCAACGTAAGCATCTTTCCTCGGCTGCACGGCCCCACTTTTCAGTTTGTCGTGAGCACTTTTCGTGGGCTAGTTTGTGTGTTTAATCCACAACAACGGCTCAGGTTGAACTTGGAACTGGACGCTCGCTGTGGATTCAATGACCAACACTGGCCGAGGTTGAGCTGAGATGTGGACGAGCGTAAGCCCCTGCCTGGCGCGCAGCGGCTTTGGCGAGCTCCCGCTGCACCCCGGCCAGCTCGGCCTGCAGCGTGTTCATGATCTTCTCGGTGGAGTTGATCTTGGTCGACACGGCGCCGCTTGGTAGGGTCTGGCGGACATGCTTGCCACGTCATAGGGTGCGGTTTGAACTCAGTGTCGGGTCTGGTATCGAAGACATGGTGACGAAGCTCGCACGACCAATCATAGCTCTCCGTTTCGAGAATTCCACCGACCGCTCGTCGAAAGTCCGACCTGGTCGCGACTTCTAAGTAAACAGACCCTCGGTTTCGAGGATCTCAGCGTGACGCGTCACGCCAACACTGAGTTTCGGTCAGGAACCGAGGTCAAAAAGTAAATGGATGACGTGGCGAGCAATATGCGCCAGGCCCTGCCGCGCAGGTATTGCTCCATGTCCCGCCCCGTGGTTTTGGTGTCGTTGATGACGTTGCCAATGGCACCGCGCAGCCGCCCCGCGTCAGGGTCAAGCGAATATTTTCCGCCATGTCATCGACGCGCATTTGTAACCTACGTGTCTTGTGTTGAAACAGAGGAGGAGGGGGAGGTGGAAAAGGAGGAGGAGGAGGAGGAGGGGGAGGAGGAGGGGGAGGAGGAGGAGGAGGAGGAGCAGGAGGAGGAGGGAAAGTAGGAGGAGGAGGAGGAGGAGGAGGAGGAGGATAAGAAGGAGGAGAATGGCACGGTATAACGTGGCAGGCAACATCTGGTAGGCCCCACCCGGCATCGACGTGCTTGGCCCGCGCGCGCTTCACCTCCTGCTCGCTGCTCGCCACCCACTTGTGCGGGTACGTGGTGGTGCTCTTCTGCAGCTGCCCCTCCACCATCATCGTCGACCCCGTCGTGTCCAGTAGGCCCTCGCAGCAGGGTCATTCAGACCAACAACTCGACCAACGTCAGATGGACGACAAACCATAACCGGGCAGTTTGCGAGGGCAACGGTAAATTCTCATACGATGGTCTGGGGCTCGGCCGGCCATCACGAACCGAGTCCATGCGTCTGTACAAGCATTCAACCTAAAGGTCAGTGATACTCTTTCACAACCAACCGAGTCTATAGGTCTGTATGAGCATTAAGCCTGAAGGTCAGTCATGCTCCGGTCTGGGTTCGAGGCGTTATTCTCGATGGACCTCCCTGCCTCGTCCACGTTGAGCGCCGCTGTTTTGTCGTTGAGGTCGGCGATGAGCACGCGGCGGTCGCCGGACAGCTTGCCGGAGTCTTTGGCGTTGGTGGCCACGCACCGTGCCAGCTTCCAGGGCCCGGCCACTTGTGCCCTTTCTGCGGCTTAAATCCGGTGTCGCATCTGGTAGTGAAGGCATGGTATCGAATCCCGTTCGACCAATCAGAACTGTCCATTTCAAAATCCCACCGACTGACTCGCCGAACTTCCGACTGGGTCATCATCCTTCAGTAGACAGTCCCTCGAATTCAAGGAGATAAGGGTGACATGTCACCCCGACACTGAGCCTAACTTGAGCCGTCTTGTCCCTGAACGACGACTTTACTTACCTTACATCTCGAGGGTGCTTGAAGTTAAGCAGAAGAGAGAGCGATTAGCGGCCGGGGAGAAGCACGCCGCAGGTGTGTACGGGTACACCTGTACATTACGAGGAAACAGTGATGGAGCGAGTGGGCAGGCCACATAGTGGACGACGGGAAGACCACTGAAGGGACGAGAGAAAATCCCTGCCAGCTTCTCGATGTTGACCTGGATGGCCTGTTGCTGCGCGAGGAGCCGCGACTGCACCTCGTCATGCACCATCTCCCGCGCCGGCCGCGTCTCGCGCAGCACAAGTCGGCGCTGGTTCAGCTCCAGCGCAATGCGCTGCTTTGCCTGCTGACAGGGACGAGCACATGACGCCCGCCACTTCATATGATGCGTTATGAAGCCTCGCTACCTGAATAAGATGGCATCCTTTGACGTGGGACCGGCATATTTCCCACCACGTCATGGGTTGCCATTCATTCTACTCAGGAATCAGGCCTTACCAACTGGTGCTCCGTTCTCTCCTTGTTGAGCGACATCTTTGTGATTTGCACGTCGGTGCGAAGCACCTCGTTCTCCAGGAGGTTCTTCACCTGTCCAAGCTTGCCCAGGCGGCTCTTGAGCGCCTCGGTGACGCGGTCCTCCGCCGCGTGGGTCTTCAGCGCCCCGAGCTAAGGGCTGATGGATAGTATTCGCCACGTCATCCGATGCATATTGATCCTTCGTTTGTCGAGTTAAACGGCAACCCTCGACGTGACCAACACTATCCTCCAGTTCTTACCCCAAACGCCTGCACCTCCTCCGACTGCGCGCGCAGGGTGGCGCTCACGCCCTTGATGGTGGCGCCCATCTTGACCTCATCTTTGGACTCGGTCTCCCAGTCGAACGGGGGCCGGAAGCCCCCCACGTTGCGGTACTTTTTGTATATCTGCGTCGACTCGGGCGCCGCCGGCAGGTTCTGTTTAAGAGGCGGAAGCGCGGGGAGTGAGAGACATCAGTGTCTCAGCAGTGCAAAGTGCAGGGCCTTGTGGGCTGATGAGCAATCGGGCGAACTGCGGGCGTGCAGTTTGGCGGAGGTTCAGCTCAACCAGACTGGTCGCTCATATTGTAACAGTGTACTCAATACCCGTACACACTCGCCGGACCCGCCTCCACATCGGGGCGCACGCGCTCTCGAGGTGCGTGCTGTCGTAAATGCTCTCGAGGTCTCTTACGAGCAAAATACTGCTTTCGTTCTTTGTTTGTCCACTCGCACGTCGCACATCATATCATATCAATCGTATCTGGGTTGCGACAAAGCTTGGCGCTTTACAGGAGCATCGCCAGGCGTCGCGTCGGGGGAGGGCAGCGGGCTCCGAATCAGGATAATTGGAGATGGTTCAAGGCGGCATCGTGCGTATCGGGTTCAGGCATCGGGCGGGGGACCCGAAGGTGGCGCCCTCGTTCCTTTTCGGTTGGGTCCTATCAGTCCAACATTTCGACCATCTTTGGTTGCGACAGTGGTGGCACTGGCATCGTGATGGGGAAGGAGTGGCTCCAAGTCGGGGAGCGAGTGGGGAATGATGCACGTGGTCTACAACTAGTATCGTGCGTATCGGGTTCATGCATCGGGTCGGGGACGCACCATCAAGTTAACCCCACGCGAGTCATGCCCGTACGACATCGTCATTTTTCCACTTGTTAGGAATCTCGGTTCCCGATGCGGGTTGGTTTCGTTTTGCACTTTATATCAGCGGGACAGTGAGGAGTATCGAGCGGCGGCGGCCTCGCGCAGCGCTATGTACGTGGGTTCGATGCGGTCTGATGCAGCTCCTGCTATTGCGGCGAGGCGGGCGTCGTCACTGCGGCGGCGCGGCGGCGTGTGGTGGGTTTCGCACACTCCGAACAAAAACTACCAGAAAAACGTGGTGTCGAACAGACGGCGTCTTACTAACCATCTTACCGGTTTAGGGTTTATTGTTTAGGGTTAGGGTCTATGACCATGATATGGGTTTAATAGGGTTTCAGCATGTGCATGTGCGTGCGCGTGCGTGCCGTACATTTTGCAACGGCCGCACAATTCGGCCGTCACACACGTCCCTCAAGCGCTTCGTACCGCCCCCCTTGTAGCGGAGGACGCGACAGCGGCGCTACCACAACCGATCGTAGAGCCGCGCGCACGCCGGCGAGGGCTTTCGCGCGTTCACTCGCGCCGCGACGGTGAAAGTGGGCGGAGGAAAAATATCTCCCCGATATCAGACGTGCCGACGCGGACAGGATCTGATTGAGCCGGTCCAACTTGCCAACTGGTGGCGGACGATACGTCACTCGTGGGCGGACAACACTGGGCGCGCACCGCAATCGGAGGCAGCCACTTGCAGCCCATAAAGGTTCGGCTTCGAGGTCGGCGGCTCCGCGACTCGTACACACTCGCCGCATCTCTACTATCCACGGGCAGGATGACGACGCCGCTGGTGGTCGGCGTGGGCGTCGCGGCGACGGCCATGTCGGCCCGCGCCGCGCTCCTTGCCTTCGAGGCAGGGGCGGACACCATTCCACCTAATATCACGGCACTACGGCCGCCATTCCACCGAACATTCACGGCACTACGGCAGCCGCCCCCAATCTAGACTACCCAGTACACTATGACTGAAAGGGGACGCCGGTCGGTTGGCCCTACCTCGAGGCGTGGAAGACCGCGCCGCCCACGCTACGCCGCTTCTACGACGGCGGTGGGGCCGCAGCATATACTTCTATAGTACACCTGTGTACCCTTACACGCTCGCCGCATCGTGACCGTGGCCTGACCACTCGATACCTGTTTGCTCACGTTACACCTCTGCCGCCGCCGCTCTACATACGTTCCATGACTGTTTGCTCACGGTGCGTTCCCTGTTCCCTGACTGCTTGCTCATAGTGCACATGTGCACCACTAGCTGCCGCTGCCATGTCCCACGTCAACACGCTCTCTGTACGTCCGGTTCTTAAATTAAATGACATCCTATGAGGTGGCGAGCAGTGTCTGCCAGGCCCTAGATGGCGGCTTTGAGCCCGCCATGTCGCGGAGAGAAGCGGGGCAAATACTTGGGATCCGGGAGAGTGCGGTGAAAGACAAGGTGATGGCCGCGCACCGCAAGGTAGAGCGGTGCATCCCCTCCCGCCACGTCAATGACCGTCAGCCAATAATGTCAGCCCCTCCCGCCACGTAAGCGACAGTCAGCCAATAACGTCAGCCCCTCTTGCCACGTCATATACATTCAGCCAACCACGTCAGTCACTATCGCCACCTGTCCCTGTTTGTCGGTGATGGTGGCGAATCACCCGGACGCGGGCGGCAGCGACTACCTGGCCGCCAAGATCAACGAGGTAGCGCGGTGCAGGTTGAAACGCGTCGAAACCAATGTTGAAACCGCCTGGATTCAGCGCTTGAAACTATAATGTGACGAACCGCTTTCAAACTTCGCTTTCAAAATTAATTTGCGCCGCTACAACGAGGCCAAGGACAAGCTGCTGGGGAAGGGCACCAAGGGGTTCTGAAACCTGAGGACGAGCTGGGGAAGGGCGGCGCTGACGGGTTCATGTGAAGTCATGTGGGGCGGCGCTGAGGGGGAGGTGACAGGTGAGGGTCTATAGTTGAGTCAGGGAGTGTGGGTGCAGTGAGGGTCTCTTGCGGGTGCACGTGGGGCGGCGCTGGAGGCGGCTCTGCATTGGAGGTCAAGGACTTTCCTTTGCAAGGCAGAGTTGCAGGCGGCGCTTGGGGGAGTCGTGGGTGTGATTTCGAGTCCGAAGGCGCCGGTGTATGTGGAGGCAGAGCTAGGGGCGGCGCCGCGGAGGTCCCGGGGGAGGTGAGGGTATTTTGTTGAGACAGGGGGCGCGGCACGGCTGCGGTGAGGGGCCTACTCTTGGTGGGTCAGTCAGGGGGCGCGGCTGCAGTGAAGGTCTATACTTGCTACTGTCGAGCTCGGAGACGCGGCTGCGGTGAGGGTTCATTGCTATTTTGAGTCAGAGGACTCAGGGCGCGTTTGCAGTGAGGGTCTGTTTTTAAGTAGTCACGGGACGCAATTCCAGCGAGGGTCTATTCTTGAGTCAGGGGGCGCGGCTGCGGGTGACGAAGGATCTCGCGGCGGCGCTCAGGGAGTGGGGGTGTAGAAACGCATATCAAATTCTTTATTAACGGTTCATCGAACCCTCAGGCGCTAACACGGTGAGCATTATGACATTTACTTACTCGTTGTGCAAATGTTCGAGCTGCGTCCATTTTCCGCGCCGCGTGAACATCACGCTCCATACAACCTGATCACCAACAGCTGTATGTTCCACCCCAGTCTGTTGTGACTATATTTCTTCAGGACGTTCATCGAGCGCCTAGGTACTCACATGATGAGCATTAATCAACCCCCTTCGCCAAGAACTGTATTATGCAGTGGCGTGGCGGGGCGCGGGATGGGGAGCGCGGTGTGTCGTCTGGCTCTGAAGCAGGGGGGTGCTTCGGGATGGCATTGAGGTGTGCGGGCTTACTGCGAGGCACCAATCAGGCTCTTTAGCTGCGAGGTACATGTTCGACCCTTATCGGCAGTATTAAGATGCAGTGGAGAGTACGAGGGGCGGCCGGAAGCGCGGCGTGTGGTCCGTGTTTTGACGCAGCGGCGATGATACTGGTGTGGAGACATTCGTTGATGTCATATTATAGACATTGCTGTCGAGTTACTCTGCTAGGGTTGCGAGCTTCTATGGCTGCAATGAGAAAAAGTTTCAGATGCGGGGTTGCGGTCGGTGCAAAAACAGCGTGTTTAAGTGTTGCAGTCACCGCAGAGCTAAGCTAAACTCTCCCCGAGGGATATGAGATTTGCCACACTTCTCCTTGTGCCCACCCGTATTCCAGTCTTGTTTCTGACATGCATCGCCGCAGTACCGGGCGGTTTTGCACTGAGAGCACCGTTTGAAGTCCTTCAGCGGGCCCACAACCTCGCACCCGTCGTTCCAGCAACACTTAGCCCCCTTCAACGCTACGCTAAGAAACTTGGCGAAGCTCGTAGATTA
>Ga0307489_10000126_pt1 | contig 39089 bp, 66 predicted proteins | sample SB12metaG_FD_202247 | JGI IMG/M metagenome (GOLD analysis project Ga0307489, IMG submission 202247) | Sea-ice brine microbial communities from Beaufort Sea near Barrow, Alaska, United States - SB 1.2 | ecosystem: Environmental > Aquatic > Marine > Coastal | place: USA: Alaska | collected... | reverse complement strand
CACCATCATACCCCTCATCCCACTCCTCCTCCTCCTCCTCCTCCTCCTCCTCCTCCTCCTCCTCCTCCTCCTCCTCCTCCTCCATACTCCGCGCGTCCATATAGCATTTACACTGAAGGTAAGTCATGCTTCGATCTTGGTCCAGTGCTTGTTCTCAAAGATCCTGCTGCCAGATTGGCCCAGGAGGCTGCGGATCGCGCGGAGGCGGCAGGGGCTGCCACTCGTTCCCATTTCCGCCCAACTTGAGCTGTCTTCGTCCCCCATGCACCCCAACTTAAGCCAGGATGTGTACTCAAGGTGCTCAAGCTGAGCTCTTACGTGAACGTCCGCTCAACTTGAGCTGTCTTCGTCCCCCATACAGCTCAACTCAACCGATGGATATGTCCTGAAGGTGCTCAAGTTGAGCTCTACCGTGGACGAGTGTGCGCCCCTCGGCAGCGGTGGCGAACGGCGAGGATGTGGCGGACGGCAGGGGCATACACTCGTCCACTTTTCGGCTTAACGTCAGCACCTTTTCAGGGATACGCTGGCTAGTTATATGGACTTAGCAACTAAAAACGGCTTAGCTTGAGCTGAGAAGTGGACGAGTGGAAGGGAGTCCCTGGCGGACGAGTATAACGCAGAAGCCGACGAGGATGGTTCCACAGTCAAAGACGAGCTCGGAAAGATAATTCGGCAGGGCTGCAACACGGCATCCCCCTCTCAGCTCAACTGCCCCCCCTTTCAGCTCAAGTGCCTTCCCTTTCAGCGCAACTGCCCCCCATTTCAGCTCAACTGCCCCCCCTTTTAGCGAGCTCGGAAAGATGATTCGGCAGGGCTGCAACACGGTATCCCCCTTTCAGCTCAACTGCCAGCCGTGTCAGCTGTGCTAGTAGGGCCAAAAGGACACGGCGTCCCTTCTTCAGCTCAACTGCCAGCCGGATAAGCCGTGATAGCTGTCACAGCTTTGATAGCCTTTGTTGCTGGTGTCTGTGGTTTTGTTCCTGAAGTGTCCCTGATGAAACCACTTGATACCAGAGTACCACGAAAAGGTACTCAAGTGAAGCTGCCACGGGAATGAGCGGGGTTCAGGGCGAAAGCCTGGTGCCTGCTTATCTGGGATAGCGGTTCCGGATTCGGACGGATTCGGTGGAGGGTCGGATTCGGACGGATTCGGACGGATTCCGAGCAGCCCCGCAGGGGATTTTTCCGCGGTATGGTACAGTCTGTATGGGCATTTCGACCCTACAGATATGGGCTCCGGATTCGGACGGATTCGGTAGGGAGTCGGATTTGGACGGATTTGGACGGATTCCAGGACCCCAAATATGGAAGTCGCCATCCTTACATACACTCATACATGCGGAAGCGTCTCTCTCTCTCTGGAGCTAGAACGGGATTTTGTATTCCGGCCCTGCAACTGGTGCGGGCAACAAGGTGGGGTGGAAGGCGCAGGTGGGACCCGACAGGCACTGCCCGCCACGTCAACCCTAACCCCTAAACCCTAAACCCTAAACCCTAAACCCTAAACCCTAAACCCTAAACCCTAAACCCTAAACCCTAAACCCTTAACCCTTAACCCTTAACCCTTAACCCTTAACCCTTAACCCTGAACCCTTAACGCTTAACCCGTAACCCTTAACCCTTAACCCTTAACCCTTAACCCTTAGCCCTAAACGATTCAATCGAATACGAGCCCTCGATTCTAGAGTAAATTGCCCTCCTATGACGTGGCGAGCACTATCCAGCAGTCCCTACCACACAGATACTGCCCGCCACGTCATTCCATTGAATATCAACCCTCGATTCTAGAGTTAAATGCCACCCTATGACGTGGCAAGCACTATCCAGCAGTCCTTAGGCGCAGGTGGCGCACTTCTACCTGACCCGCGGCGTGGCATTCAGCGACGCTATGAAGGCAGGCCGGTGCAGGTTGACCCCGGGTTGACCGCGGGTTGACCCCAGGTTGACCCGGGTTGACCGCGGGTTGACCCCAGGTTGACCGCGGGTTGACCCCAGGTTGACCCCAGGTTGACCCCAGGTTGACCCCAGGTTGACCCCAGGTTGACCCCAGGTTGACCCCAGGTTGACCGCAGGTTGACCGCAGGTTGACCGCAGGTTGACCGCAGGTTGACCGCAGGTTGACCGCAGGTTGACCGAAGGATGACCCCAGGTTGACCGCAGGTTGACCCCAGGTTGACCGCAGGTTGACCCCAGGTTGACCCCAGGTTGACCGCGGGTTGACCCCAGGTTGACCCGGGTTGACCATCCTTGGTTTCAGCGCTTGAAGCTAAGCGCTGCAGGTTGACCCTGTGTTGACCGCGCTTGGTTTCAGTGCGTTCAGCGACGAGAGGTGCAGGATCTTGGTGGATTCAAATCGCACCAGACCCACCGGTGGGTCAAGCCCTGTATCAAACTAAGGCGCTGGTTCGTAGCTATAATATGACACTTTCAAACTTTGCTTTCAGTTTCAATTTGCGCCGCTACGTCAAGGAGTTCGTCACGGGGTACAAAGAAGGCGTGAAAACCGCGGCGGTGTCGTATGCGGCCATGGTAGGGCAATGCACGTTGACCCTTTCAAACCCATGTTGAAAGCGCTGGACCTGAGCGTTTGAAACTGTAACATGATGGGCCGCTTTCAAGTTCTGCTTCAAATTCGACTTGCGCCACTTCACCATGGAAAAAGAGATGGAGGACGAGCGCCCCGTTGACTTCCCGGATTTCCCCCAGGCAGGGGCATACACTCGTCCACACTTCGGCTCAACTTGAGCGCTTTGTATGGGATAGGGGGTGCGCGTAGGGGTTGTGTAGCCCGTGTTAAGGGGGTGTTAGGGGGTGTTTAGGGTGTGTAGGGTGCTTTCTTGTGTCAGACACGGCTCAAATTGAGCTGAGAAGTGGACGAGTGTAAGCCCCTGCCCCCGGGCGCCGCCCACGCCAACGCCAGCAACCAAGCCACCGCCCGATGCGTCCAGGGATGGCGACACAGCGGCGACGGCAGCGGCGGCGGCGGTCGCGCAGGAAGAGGAGGGAGACGTGCGCGTGCGCCCCGTTGCGTCTCCGGACGACCCCCCGGCACCGCCCGAGCCAACGCCGGAAGCCAAAACACCGCCCGACACGCCAGAGAAACCCGGGCAGACATAGGACTCGCGTAGGCGCAGGGATACGGATTACGGCGCGGCGAGGCACAGATATGGCTCGCTAGCAGAGCATGGGTCAGTGCCTGGTCTGTGAGTAAGTAAGTTCAAGTAAGTGACTTCTTTTGTAAATCACCAAAATACGTATTGGACTTTGGACCAATGGCCAAACGGGCCAAATACTGTGTACAGTACGAGATACTACCCACAGTAACCTAACAGACTAGGCATCAGGCAGTTAGATGTATAGCTATCATTAGATACAATCGGAGCAAGATCCCTTAGGTTTATAGCTATGAAATGTAACATCGCTACGAATATGTACAATCGATAGAGGCACTAGAGCTAGTCGAAGACGCGGGTGAGAAAGCGCTGGAAGCGGTGGCTGTAGCTGACGGGGTCTACAGAGGAGATTCGCTCGTGCCCGTACGCCGCAGACTTCCACTTCGTCTCCAGGCTCTTGCTGGAGGGGCGCAAGTTGAACTTGAAAGCAAAGTCTGAAAGTGGTTCATCACATTTTGGCTTCAAGGGATGGACCCAAGCGAGGTCAACATGGGGTCCAGGCGCGGTCAACCCAGGGTCAACATGGAGTCCAATCGCGGTCAGCCCGGGGTCATCCTGGGGTCATCCTGGGGTCAACCCTGGGTCAACCTGGGGTCAAACTGTACCGCCCTGCCTTGCTGTAGTTGTACTCCTGGAGGATGTCGATGATGCCCATATATAGGGCGCAAATAGGTTGAAATGGAAAGCAACACTTCAAGCATCTGCCTTGATTTTTAGTTTCAACTACTGCAACCCGGCGCTTTTAACACGAGTTCAACCACTTTCAACTTGCACCGCCCCACCCAAGTGCAGCACTACGTCCGGCGTCCCCTCCGCTTCTGCCTCCTTCCCTTCGACCTCCGCCACCGACAACTCCCTCTCATCCTCCTCCACATTTGCCCCCATCCCCTCCGCGCCCCCACTCCCCTCCACGGCCTGTTCCATGTCGTGGGTCTGCTCGGCGGCGGAAAGGAGCGTCAGGCCCCGGGGCACGGGAAGCACGCGCCCCGGGACCGCCACAGCAACCATGTTGACTCCCAGCCGCACCTCCGTGTGCCCGATGGCGTGTGCGATAGCGTCCGACCCCCCAGCGCCACCCGCTGCCGCTGGGCGCAGCTCGGGCGTGCGCGCCGGGATCACGGACAGCACGTCGTCCAGCTTGTAAGGGCACAAGTTGACATTGCAAGCAAACATCGAAAGCGGTTCATCATGTTCGAGGCTTATGCGCTGAACCAGGCACTTGCAACACGGGGGGCTCAACCAGGGGTTTACACTCGTCGTCCACTTTTCAGCTCAACATCAGCACATTTTTGGGGATACATTGGATGGTTTCGGTGACAAAAACGGCCAAGGTTGAGTCGGGCACTGAACGGAGTGGAAGCCCCTGATTCCCACACGTTTCAAGTTGCACCGCAGGTGATCTTACCAAGTGATCAGCCGAGAGGCGACCGAGGAAATCCTTTCGGTTCGCGCCGCCCAGCTTCAGCGACAGCCGCCGCAGCGTAGGGCCTGACGCATTTCGCTCTCCACATCATAGAATGGCATGTAAGTCAACAAACGGACGTTCAAAAAGTGTTTAATGGCAGGCATGGCGGTCATGCCTCGCCACATCATGGGATGGCGTTTGACTCAAGAAACAAGTGTTCTAAATGCGTTTGATGACGTGGCGAGTGCAGTCCCTGCCGCAGCGCCTTGACGGCCCGTGACACATCCGCCTCCTCCCCCTCCCCCTTGCTATCGCTGCCGCTGCCACCGCTACTGCGATTGCCACGGCGATGGCCACCACCGTTGCGACTGCGAGTGCCACTGCCATTGAGATTGCCGCCGTCGTGATCGCCATTGAGATTGCCGATGCCGTTGTGATTGCCAGTATCGTTACCGCTGACCCCGGCCTCGGGCTCAGCCTCGGCCCCAGCTCTTAGGGCCTGGTAGATGTTGCCCGCCACGTCACACAACGCGCCCTGAACCCTCGTTGTTTCTAGAGTGCAATGGCATCCTATAACGTGGCGAGCGATAGGAATATCTGCCTGGCCTATTGCCCGCCACATCATCGACAAGTTTTTGAACCCTCGTTCCCTGAGTTGAATGGCATCTGATGACGTGGAGTACCCGAGCGAAATCTGCCAGGCCCTACCGGCTCCAACCTCAGCGTCCGTCTTGGTTTGGCGGAAGTGCACCCCCACGAGCAGGCTGTAGTCCATCACCCGTAACTCCTCCAGCAGCGCGCAGTCCTCCGCCAGCTGCCGCACCAGCCGGTCCCGCGTCCCTGCTTCCAGCCGGAACTTGAATGCCAGATCGAGGTCCTTCAGGTAAGGACTAGCAACTATTGCCCTCAACGTCATTCAACGCGTGTTTAACCCTCGTGTCTTGAATCAAATGACATCCCGAGATAAAGCGAGCAATATCTGCGAGGCCCATGGCCCGCCACGTCATCCAACGCATTTTGAACCTTGGTTTCCTGAGTCAACGATATCTGGCAAGCATTATCTGGCGAGCATCATCTATTGGTCCCTACCTTCAGGATGGCACCCGCCTTGACCTCGCCCGGGGTGTAGCGGCCGAGCGTGGAGCCCTTGAGGTCGTAGCGGCGGTGGATCTCCAGGTCCGTGCAGAACAGGTTGCCCATCACCACGAACCGCACCTTGGCGCCCCGCACGAGGGTCATTGGGACAAGCACTTGAGGCGAGATCGGAACGTGACTTACCTTTAGGTTGAATGCGCATGAAGGCGCGCGAAGTATACGAAAGAGGAGGAGGATATTCAACGTCGGTCGAGTGCTTGATCTCAACGAAATCCCTGCCACGGCTGGGCTTGACGCGGTACAGACCATAGAACTTTGTGAGCAGCGTGTCGTCGTGGCTATGCGCGTGGCGGTAGTACTGCGCCAGAGCGCAGGGCCGGCGGCGGTGGATGACGGAAGAGAACGTCACACAGTGACACTTCAGGATCCCCACTCTGATTCTTGCGCGTCCGCGGCGGTGGATCACAGGAGAGCGCGTCACAGGGTGGCGCCTAAGTCTTCACTCGAGAGACGGAGGTCAAATTGTGGCGGATGACGTGGTGGGCTTATGCCCACCAAGTGAATGACATGGCATGCAAAACCCATCAAGCGAATAAAATGGCAGGCGTAACCCCAAGAAACTGAAAGTTCCTACCAACATGTTGCGGAGCGTCACCATCTCGTGCTTGCGCATGGTCTTGATGATGAAGCGGTCGTCGTGCGAGATGTAAAACACCGAGCTGTAGCGGCGCACGTTGAAATGGAAAGCAATGTTTGAAGTGTGTGTTGATCATATCCTGCGTGGATGCAGCCTGAATCTTGACAGACCCTGGGCTTTGTCTGCTTTGAACGACGGAGGAGGTTGGTCAACGCTCATCATTTGAGGCTCGGGGGTTTGATGTACGTTGGTGAAAAGAAGCTCTGAAACCAGGCGTTTTCAAACACGGGTTCAACCGCTTTCCACTTGCACCGCCCCACCGAGCCGGACTTCCCTGGCGAGGACAGCTCTCGCAAGGCCTGGTCTCCACACAGGCTCAGCATGAAGTCACCGGCGTCGATGCCCCACCGCTGCCGCAGCCGCCGGAACACTGCCGTCGACCAGGGCCTGGCAGACATTGCTCGCCACATCATAGGATGCCATTCAATTCAAGACAGATGCCCGGTCTGTATCTCCCTCAGGTACTACAGGACTCAGGCCCCTGTGTCGTAAAAACATGGCGTTTTGGTCGGCCGGTCCCAAGTGTGGAAACTACTTGCACGCGGCCGAATCCGGTCGGCGATGTGACCAAATGACGCTGTCGATACCAGATCTCTGTCCTTGCGCCATACAAAGCAGGCCATTTGGACGGCCGTATGGTTTGTTTTTTACGACACAGGGGCCTGAGTCCCGTAGTACTGATGTCAGTAGTGACAAGAAACCAGAGTTCAAAATGAGTTGAATGATGTGGCGAGCAAGATCTGCCAGGCCTCACCGGGCTGTAGTCCTTCCATTTGAAGTCACCGGCGGGGTGCGGGGGCGTGGTGTTGCTGCCACCGCGTGGAAAACTCTGCGCCGTCTGACGAAAGGGCCTGGAGGATTTGCTGCTCGCCACGTGACAGGATGCCATTCAACTTACTACACGAGGGATCACAGTGCGAGTCCATGACGTTTCCCTCTATGGTCTGGCAGATATTGCTCGCCGCGTCACAGGATTCCATGAGTCTCAAGTAACAAGGGTCCAGCTGTTGACGTGGTGAGCAGTATCTGACAGGCCCTGCCTTACGCTCGAAGTCCGCTGGTGTCAGGCCCCGTGGGACCGCGGCAGCTGGCCTAGCCAGCGGCGGCTTCGCCGGGTTGAGAAAGGAAACCTTCTGAGCCCCCGCAGCTGCCGCCCTCGCCCCGGCCGCCGCCTCCGCCGCCGCCAACACGGATTCTCCTCCGCCGTTCGCATTTACCGCCGCCGGGGCCTCCTTGACCGTCGATAGCGCCGCGCCGGGTGTGTCCAGACTCTGGTCCCGCCCCGTGCTCCATCTAATACCGAGCTGCAACTGAACCATCAGCTCGTAACTCCGATGCCCCTTGAAGATTGTCTCGCCCAACTTTAGGGCCTGGCAGGTATTGCTCGCAGCATCATAGGATGCCGTTGTCCTCATGAAACGAGGATACAAAGTGCAATGGATGACGTGATGAGCTTAGGGGCTGGCATATGTTGCTCGCCACGTCATAGAATGTCATTCAATCCAACAACTGAGGGTCCAAAATGCAATGGATGATGTGGCGAGCATCGGGCCTGGCATGTTGCTCGCCGCGTCATAGGATGCCATTGAACATAAAGAACGAGGGCTTCACACGCGTATCGATGACGTGACGAGCAATATACAAGACCCTGCCCTCCTTGACCTGTCGGACTTTCGACGCGCGGCTTGTGAACCCCGCTGCGCGTGTGGACATGGCGGCGGCTGCGGCGGCGGCGGCAGAGGCGCGGCGGGACATGTTGTCGACGATGACGGCGGCGGCGCCTGCGCTCCCTGACAGGAGGGTCACTGAGAACAAGCACTCCAACCGATATCGGAGCACAGAGCATGAAGCGCTGTCAGGGTGAATGCAGTACTTCATACAGACGCGGGGAGCAGGAGGACGAGAATCAACGTCGGCGGAGTGGTTGTTCTCAGTAACTCATCCTACCTGTGCTGTCCTCAGCAGCTCCAGCGGGTAAGTTTCGCACCTCTGCCTCCACTACCTCCTCACGGATGAGCTCCCCTTCGACATACTCGCACAGCAGGAGCATCTTCCCGCGGCGCTTTGACGCCAGACCCCCCGGAATGCTGCCTGCAACGTAGTCGCCCCCCTCGCCCTCCGGCTCTGACTCATTCTCCGATGATATCGCCATTCCGCCTTTCGGGGAGACTCCGCCGTTCGGGCTGCCAGAGCTGATTCGTCCGACCCTCGGGTGGGCACCCGGCGCCTCGGTGTAGTGGCGCAAGTTGATTTTGAACAGTATTTCTTTAGGCAGTGTATGGCGTTTTAGCTTGAGGTGCTGAAACCAGTCGCTTTCGACACAGCTTTGAACACAGGATTTAAGACGATTCGACGTACCCCTCCTTACCTCTGGTTCCGATTCGCCACCAGAGGAAAACATCATCAATCCGCCGGATTTAGCGGTGGATACTTCGGGCGACCCTCCTGGTCCAGTGGCTTGGAGTCCTAATAAAGCTTCGGGACCCGGGAGGTTTTCGCTTCCCCGCCGTAAGTGCCGGACATGAGGGACATTGAGAACAAGCCCTCGAACCGAGATCGGACGTGCCCGCATGACTTACCTTCAGGGTGCATGCTCATAAAGGCATGCGTGGGAGGAGGATGAGAGAGCAGATTTAAATCATGCAGCGTCGGTGGAGTGCTTGATCTCAGTAACTCCCCTGCCGGATGCGGCGGACCGCACGCTTCTTTTCCTTACGCTTCCTCGAATGCAGCGCCGGCGCCTGAGGGGTGATTCAATTGGATGGGATGTCAGCTTCAAGTCGACGGAGTGTTAGCCTCGCGCCGTGAATGAGCTGATGTGATGGTGGGTCCAAATCGATGGGGTGGTAGCTTCAAGTCGATGGAATGTTAGGTCTAGACCGTGGATGAGCTGATAGGACGGTCGGTTCGACCGATATCCGACCACACGTACACGCCGTTCGCTCAGGGTTGGAGTGCATATGATGAGGGTCGAAGTGGGGCACTGACCCAGAGCCCCGGCCCGTGCTTGACCCCGCGGCGCCAGGAGCCACTGAAGGTGGAGCCGTCCGACCAGGTATACACGCCGTTGCCGTGCTCCACGTTATCCTCCCACTCGCCGTCGTACCGGTCCCCCGACGCCGCCCACTTCAACGTGCCCCAGCCGCACATCGTGCCCATGTGTAGGGGCGCAAGTTGGAATTGAAGGCAAATCTGAAAGCGGTTCATCATATTGTATCATCAATGGCGGAGGGGGTTGGTTACTGCCCACCATGTGGAGCGCCTCGGGGCTCGATACACGATACTATAAAGGTTCACGCCGAAACCAAGCGCGGTCTACCGGGGTCAATCTGCACCGCCCTACCCACGCTCCACTCTCCGTTGTACTCGTCCCCCGGCGAGCCGTCCGGCGCCGCAAACGCGGACGACGTCGGGGACGAAGCACCGGCGGGTGCGGTGCCAGCTGCGTCGCCTGCGCCAGCTGTGGAAACGGGGCTAGTTTCGAGGGGGCTCGTTGCAGCGCTAGCACCGCCCCGAGCCGCCGGCGTCGGCGACGGAGGCGGAGACGATTGTGACAGTCCAGCAGGTTGCTCGGTCGCGGCCCACTTGTATAGTCCTGGGCCGTGCGGCCGCCCGTCCCTCCACAACCCCTCGTACGAGGGTCATTGCGAACAAGCACTTGAACCAATTTCAGAGCATGACTTACAGGGTACCTTAAGGGTGAATGCTGCATTCCGCCAAGGACGAGGAGGACGAGGGGATTCAGCGTCGGTCAGTGCTTGGTGTCAATACACGTGCTAAACAAGGATGCTGTGTCCCAGTAATAAATGTCCTGGGCTGAAAACTGATAGGCTGACTTGTAAAGGAGGAGGAGGAGGAGATTCCACGTCTGAGTGCTTGCTCTCAACAACCCCACTGCCTCGTAGGAGTCACCGCCGGCAAACAGCTGGCGCCCCAGCCCCTGCTTGACCCCCGCGTTCCAGCTCCCACGGTAGTGCGTGCCATCTGCAGCTGTGAAATTGCCTACGCCGTGCATGGCATCGTTCCACCACTCGCCGCTGTACACCGCGCCGTAGGGCCAGATGTTGCAGATGTTGCTCGCCACGTCATAGGATGCCGTTTGCCTCAAGAAACGAGGGTATGAAAGGTGTTTGATGACGTGGCGGGCGATATCTGCCAGGCCCTACTGCGCCGCTGGCCCACCTCAACACCCCGCGCCCGTGCTTCGGCCCCTTGAGCCACGCGCCTTCATACTCATTCCCGTTGTCCCACCGCAGGATGCCGTGCCCCGACGGCTCGTCTCCTTCCCATCCGCCCTCGTACTCACCGTCCGCGAGTCGCACGTGAGACCTGCGGGCGAGAGATTTGATATTCGGCACCTTCAGTGCCTCATTTATTTACAGAGACCGAACGTCGCAGCCCCTCGGCCTTCCGAAAAATGTGGGCGAGGGCGACGGTAAGAGTGGAGCAAAGAGGAGACCAGTCGCCCGGGTTGATGCGAGGGCGAGGGTACTAAGTCAGGTCGGGGGTGGGAGATGTCCGGCAGTGCTTCATTTATTTTTGGGTTCTCGCCTCGTACGCTCCGCAGCGAAAATCTACTAGTACGTGTGTGCGGGCGGTAAGCGGGAGGACGAGGACCCCCCGGACATTGATGATGGCTCGAAGGTGGGGAAGATCCGGGTCGGAGTTTACCTCACTACGCCGCGGCGGGACCCGCTCAGCGACGCGCGCGGGCTGTTGTCGACCGAAGGTACGTCGCCGCGCATTGACTGTGGAATATTCGAGGAGGAGACGGGGAGGAGGAGGGAGGAGGAGGGGGAGAGCGGCGGGGGTCAGAGGAGGGTCCGCGTGCGATGCCCAACAACTAAATGAGGCACAGGAGGCGCCAAACCTTTCGCCATCAGGACTCACGTGACGGTGACCCCGACGGTGACCCCGAGGGCGACGAGCCGTCGGGGCTGGGCTCGGCACCCTCAGGTTGGGGGGCAACGGTAACGAATACACAGTGGTGGCTGAAGGGGCGCAAGCACATCAAGTCGGGGGCCGAGGGGCGAGAGGCTCACCCGTAACACATCCTCGGTCTTGATGCTCGCCCGCCGCCATGTCGGCATCCTGCCTGGGGCACACACGCGTAGCCCGGCGCCTGGCTGAATGTAAATGCGCGAGAGTTCGCTCAACAATTTTGAGGCTGAGAAAAGCAAAAAACGCTTCGGATTTTGAGGGATCTCGTTGGAGGGCTCACATTTGTCCACTTCTCATATAAACCTGAGTTCTTTTTGTTTCTGATCTGATGAAATTTCTGCGATTGCTCATACAGAAAGTGCTCACGCGAATCCGAAAAGTGGGCCGTCACGATTGTTAGCCGCCGATCTCGTTTCTATCTGCACGCGTGCACTTTCGCGTCGACCTCGTCGCGCAACACTACGCCCGCCCTCTTTCGCTCCGCACGCCGTCAGCAGGCCTCGCGAGTTCCACGACCCAGGATGTCTCCCCCGGCCGCCTCAGGGCCCACCACGCGCACGCAGTTCATCAGCAACCTGGCGGCCAGCTCCTTCAGCGCCTCTTTCGCTGAGGTAGGGGCGGTGCAAAATGTTACCCGCGTCCGCCAACCCTCCCCAACTAACCAACGCCACCCCCTACCCACCGCCGCCCCATTCGCTTCGCCAACCCTTCCTACCCACCTCCACCTCCCTCCCCACCGCCCACCCATGTTCATAGCGCCCACTGATAGCGCCCACTGGTTTTAGCAACCTGGCGGCCAGCACGTTCAGCGCCTCTTTCGCTGAGGCAAGGCGGTGCGAATTGTTACCCACGTCCGCCGCCTCCATCTTCCCCATCGCCGCCCCCTTCCCCACCGCTGCCCTCAGCCTCCCCTTTCCACATCCCAACGACTGCTCACACGTTCTCCGCGTGTTGAAACTGCTTGGCCGCGAGCTCGTTTAGCGCCTTCTTCGACGAGCTTGGGCGGTGAGCATCATATTCATGGCCAAGGTTCCATCGGGAGGTTCCGACGGAACCCACGGGTGACACCGCTGTCGACGCAGCGGCGTACGACGGCGAGGGGGAGAGAGCATATCTGGGTGGCGACGGCGGCGGTGTTGCAAGTTGCAACCCGTGTTGTAGGCGCCTGTTCAGCGCTTGAGGCTAAAATATGATCAACCGCTTCCACATTCATCTTGCGCCGCTACTCCGAGGCATGCACGATCCCCATCGACACTGCCAAGGTGCGGCTGCAGCTGCAGGCAGGGGCTTACACTCGTTCACATTTCAGCTGAACTTGAGCCGTGTCTGACACACAAAAACACCCTGCACACCCTGCACACCCCCTAACACCCCCTCAATACGGGCTACACAACCCCTACGCGCACCCCCTATCCCATACTCATCGCTCAAGTTGAGCTGAGAAGTGAACGAGTGTAAGCCCCTGGCTCAAGGGCGCGGCGGCGGCGGGCGTCAAGCCCAAGTACAGCGGAATGTTTGGAACGCTCATGACGGTGGCTCGTGAGGAGGGCGTCGGGGCGCTGTGGAAGGGCATCACCCCAGGTAATTCCAGGCGCCCAGGCTACTCCTCATCGTGCCAAGAAAAATCGTTTCATCTTTGTAGTCAGGACCAAGGCCTTACGCTCGTTCCCTTTTCAGCTCAGCTTAAGTCGTTTTACCGTGGCGCGTGAGGAGGGCGTCGGGGCGCTCTGGAAGGGCATCACCCCAGGTGATCCACTACTCATCGTGCCAAGGAAATATTTCCTGAACTTCGGGAGTCGGCCGAGGCCTTGCAATCGTTCCCTTGTCAGCTCAACCGATTTGTCCATGGAACCATTGGCAGTTATCCCTCCTAGGGGCTCAAGTTGATTTTATCATTCATTGATGGGAAGGTCTTGGTCGGGACGCATATCACCCTAATCACTAGGTATCATCACCTCACAACACCGGCTTGTCCTCTTTTCCTTCGCAGGCATCCACCGGCAGATTCTCTTCGGCGGCCTGCGCATCGGGCTGTATGACCCGGTGAAGAAATTCTACTGTGGGCCTGGCAGGGGGGTTCTTGAAACCACTCGGCCGACGTTGAACCACTCCTCCTCCTTGTACTCCTCCTCACGTTTGTATGAGCATTCAGCTTAGATGTATCCTGCAAGTGTATCCTGAAGGTGTATCCTGTAAGTTATGCGGGCACGTCTGATCCCGGTTCGAGTGCTCGTTCTCTATGACCCTCCTGCCTGACCACGTGGGGGACGTGCCGCTGCACCTGAAGATCGCCGCGGGTATGGTCCAGAAGCTTACATTCGTCCACTTTTCAGCTCACCCTGAGCTGCTTTCGTCACTGAAAGACTGATCGCACCCAGCGTATTCCACAAAAGGTGTGTAACGTTGAGCCTATAAGTAGACGAGGGTAAGCCCCTGATGGGGACTGGCGGATATTTCATGACGAGTAATTTCCGCCAGGCCCTAGGTCTCTTGAGTGAAACGGCACCCTGTCACGTGGCGAGCAGTACGTCCGCCAGGCCGTAAGTCTCTTGAATTCAACTGCATCCTATGACATGGCGAGCAACATTCGCCAGGCCCTAGCCGCGGGACTGACGACGGGCGCGATCGGGATCATGATCGCCAACCCCACGGACCTCGTCAAGGTCCGCATGCAGGCCGAGGGCAAGCTCGCTGCCGGGTGCGTCACTACGCCGCACGTTGTGTGAATGTGTGAAGCGTGATGCGCATGTTTTGCGTGACGAGCATGGTGCGCATGGCGTGCGTGACCTGCGCAACACGCATGCTGCGCGTGATGCGCGTGGTGTGTGTAGTCTCGTACCCTTTTCAGCATAAGTTGAGCCACGTCTTCCCTGAAGTCACTGGCAGTCAACCAGTTCTCCTACCCAGCACCTCGAAGGGTACGTGCCGAGTGCCGTCATTGGTGTTTCCTGGGGACTCACGATGTGATTTTGGAACTCTTGCACAATTGCAGGGCGGTGAAGAAGTACCCCAGCGCGTTGGCGGCGTACGGCATCATCGCCAAGCAGGAGGGGCCTAGCATACAATGCACGCTACGTCATAGAGTGCCATTTGACACAATAAACGAGGATTGTAAATGTGTCGGAGGACGTGGGGGGCAATGGGCATGGCAGATATTGCTCATGACGTCACAGGGTGCCATCTGACTCAATAAATCAGGATTCAAAATGCAGTGAATGACGTGGTCGGCAATATCTGTCAGGCCCTACAAGCAGGAGGGCGTGGCCGCGCTGTGGACGGGCATCACGCCCAACGTGATGCGCAACTCCATCATCAATGCCGCGGAGCTGGCAGGGCGCGGCGGATGTCGCCCGCTACCTCATCGGCACGCGCTTTGAACCACCGTCTGTTGAGTTACTTGGGCACTCGTGACGTGGCGAGCAACTCCGCCAGGCCCACCTGCTCCTTCCCCCTCCTTTCCTCTTTCCCCACCACCTCCTCCTCTCCCTTCTCCTCCCCCTCTTGCTCCTTCTCTTCCTCTACCACCTCCTCCTCCTCCTCCACCTCCTCGCGCTTTGAACACTCGTCGTTTAACGTAAATGGCGCCCTGTGACGTGGCGAATGCAATGTCCGCTGGACCCTTGAAGCTGGCGAGCTACGACCAGATCAAGACCAGCTTCCAGGCCGCCGGCATGGAGGATGGCGTGCCGCTGCACATCGTGTCCGGCCTCGGTGCCGGCTTCGTGGCGGCAGGGCCTGTACCGAGCTCCTTCCCATTCCAGCTCAGCGTAGGCTCAGTGTCTTGCGTGGCATTGAACGAAGCCGTTCGGCCATGCATGACCGTGCCTTGCTGAACCAAAAACACAAATACAGGTAATACCCGGTACACCGCGGGAGCAGTCTCTCATCTCAGCCAATCAAAGCACGGCATATAAACACAACATCTCGTGCTGACCGTGAGTTTACGTCTTTTGACCCTGAAACTCACAATCCCCTGAACCCACGGGCCGTTCACCCGCGTATCCCTCGAAGGCACTGGAGGTGAGCTGACACAGGATTGAGTGATGAGATCCTTGGTGGCGGTGTGCGTGGGGTCGCCGGTGGATGTGGTGAAGTCGCGCATGATGGGCTCGACGGGGATGTACACGGGCTTCCTGGACTGCGTCATGAAGACCATGGCCAACGAGGGGCCCATGGCGTTCTATAAGGTGGGGGAGTGGCGGTGCTAGTCGAAATTCGTGCTGGAAGCGCCTGGTTGCAGCACTTGACACCAAAATGCAACGACGCTGCTCGTTGGAATCCGTGTTCAACGCGCCTTGTTGTAGCGCTTGACACAAAATTACGATAATGACGGTCGAAACCCGTGTTGAGATGATACGCAACGCTTAGTCGCAGCACTTGAAACTGAAATTCGATGGACTGCTCTCAAGTTGTGCTTTCAATTTTAAAGTGCGCCCCTGTAACTAGGGCTTCCTGCCCAACTTTGGGCGGCTGGGTAGCTGGAACGTGGTCATGTTCCTCACGCTGGAGCAGGTCAAAAAGGCCATGCGCGAAAACGGGGTGTGATCGAGATTACAAATGGGGGGTAGGGGGACGGGGGACGGGAACGGGACGGGGCATACGAGTGCACTCTTTGAATAATGGTCCGAGCCCGGCACGCACCCTACTTGTTCCGGAAGTCTCAGGCTCTGTACGAGGCGATTTCGGCGATTTTCTTCAATTTTGGCGTAGGTATGATCCCAAAACGCCCCTGCTTTCCAGGTTTCCGGGTTGGTACGGAACACTGTTTAGAGAGTGCACTCGTACGGTATCTATAAGGCTACGATTAAGCATGATAGACTAGCAGTGCAACACCCTGAGATCTAAAGTCTGTCCGCTTGAGATGGCGGAGGGGGTTGGTCCACGCTCACCTTGTGAGTGCCTTGGGGCTCGATGAACGCGTTAGTAAAACAATAGCAGGCAACACATTGTAAGACACATACGAGCTCTCTCGCTTTGGCTTGACATGCTTCCGGCGGGCTTTCAAAAGTTGGGGGACCAAGTTGAAAGTGCCTGAGCGCTGCTCACCAAGATGCCTTCGTGTCCTTTGGCGGTATTCGAGGATATATAATGGAGTTCAGTGGCAGTCGGAGAAATCATACGGAGTTCAGGCTCTACTCATTCACAGGAACGGAGACAGAGACGCGGTATACAGTAGGCTTCTCATGATAGACGATTGACTGGAAGTGCAACACAAGAAACATGTGCAGCTCTTCCGCTGCACTCGTCATTCGTCTGGCGGGCACCCCGCTTGTGGCCGAGGCCATGGCGCAACCGCCGTGGCCGACCTGGACATTCAATACCAGCAGAAGATCATGACTGCCGTGGCCGACCTGGACATTCAATACCAGCAGAAGATCATGACTGAAGGGGAGCGGTACCAGCAGTTGCTGCAGGAGAAGGTGATGCTGAAAGAGCAGTGGGACGATCAGAATAGCGGGCCTTGCAGGCGCCAGGGTTCGGATGATCGCAGTGCGCTCACAGGTGAGTCATTTCGGGTCTCGGGTAACAGCGAGCACGGGCACGACACGGTCCCAGGCGCCAGGTATCGAATGCTCGCAGTGTACTTGCGGGCTTGTCGTGTGGTGTGAGATGCGAGGCGTGCAGGGACAAACAGGTATCAACGGAAGAATATTTTCCATTTCACCACACCAACCCACAAGCTAGCGCTAATACACCGACAGGCAACGTCGCAATGAGCCCATTACGAGTGCCCGAGCGCTTCCGAGCACTTCCAGCGCGCCGAGCACTTGCAAATCGCTGCTTACTCGGCCGGGCGCTTCTTGGACACAGCCTCCGAACCTGTAACGAGAGATGGGGGAGGTAACGGGGGGATCCGTCAGTTGACAGGTTTTGCACAACAGAAAGTACCCTAAAACCTCCATCCGCCGCAGAGCCCAGTCCCGAACGGAGCAAAGCGAAGCCCGAGACGCGGGGGGTAGTCCCTCGAACCCACTGTACCCACGACGGCAGGACAAGGTCCTGGGCGAGGCAACCCCAGGCATGGGCAGCAGATCCTCAACTGCTTGGCCATTCCTTCTGGCTGTGTACACAAAGCACCCAACGATCCATCCGTACCCTCCACCCGAGGGCAAGACTACACAGCCTGCCCCCATCCGCTCCGCCCGCCCCACCCTGCGCCCCCGCTCACGCCAGCGGCTGCCCGGACCCCCAACGATAGGATGAGGCCTTGAGCGGGGCAACCCAGGAAGGCAACTGCTTCCTGGTCCATCTCAGGCGGTACACACACTCTCACCCGAATAAATAAGACAACACAGCCTGCCCACATCCCAACCCCGGCGCTCCGCACAAACCCCAACGCCGCGCCCCCGCTCACCCCACCTCCCCCCCTGCGGGTGTGTGCATCGGCCCGCCTCCAGCGACCCGCTCCCCCAGCGAAGCCCCCAAGGCAGGGTGGCAGATGGTGGCCAAGCTGAACAAAGCACCCAAACGAACCCCTAAACCATCCAACCAGGGCAAGACAGCCATCGCCCCGCTCAGCCCCCACACCGCGATCCCGCTCACAATAGCGCCCTCTCCCAACCCCCACGGGTGTGTGCATCGTCCAGCTTCCAGCGACTGCCCCCCTGGCCCGCTGGATTCCCAACAGCTCCGCCTCCGCAGCCCTCAGCAGCCCCTCTAAGCCCTAACTGAACCCGGGCACTCACCCTCACGGAAGCCGTTCTTGAAGCGGCGCGGCAGCGTCTTCAGGTACCGCATGCGCCCGGTGCCCGTCGTCCGGCGCCCGATCGCCTTCACGGACCAGTTGTCTGCAACGTTCACAGCACGGGGAACACGTCAGCCGCACGACTCCGGAGACACACACAGCACTGAAAGATGGATTCCATTCAAGCGAAGAGTTTTTGGTTCCAGGTTCCAGGTACTTACAGTTCCGCTTGCGCGCCGCGGGGTAGCCGCAGGCACCGCAGGTGGCCTTCTGGATGTGGTACGACCGGCGACCGCACCTGCAACACAACGACAAGGTAAATTCAGCCATCGATCGCTAGCGTCGCCGCCCCAGCGCGCACGCTCCTGGAGCCCGTCCCATTTCGCGTGATTTGATTCCACACGCGAGAGAAAACCCGTCTAGGGTTCGGTACTCCGGGAATGGCGGGGCGACGCACCTGCGGCACAGGGTGTGCGACTTGTTGTGCCTCTTACCGAACGAGCCGGTACCTTTGCCGATCTTACCCATGGTGCTCTGCTAGTAGAGCGGCACGGGGGTGCGTTTGGAAAGGGCGAGCCTTACGCCGATGCCGCGTTCCTGCGCAAAGCCGCCCACCTGCAGGTCGGACGCCACTGCCGGACCGACCTTCCACACTGGTATCGAAAGAGTGTCTCTCGATACCATCCAACCCGCGTCGATGCGATGTCCGGTCGGTGTCCGCATCCTTCGGCGCGTCGCCCCACACTGCACTGCCCGCTGCCGCACGCAACACTCCCGCGACCCGGCGGCTGTGGTGTCTCGCCTCTGGTCAGCTCCGCGAATGCGCGCAGTGTGTTGGCGTCCCCGACAAGCCGAAACTGTGTACGCGACGCTCCGAGCGGTCCGCTCAAGAACCAACACCAACACCCAACACCCATCCCAACACCCAACACCGCCCGCGCCATCGCCATGTCGTCCGCGGATGAGCAGCGGGAGAGAATGCTCCGGGAGATGGCGGGCAGCGGCGGCGGCGGCGGCACCGGCGGTGTCGGCAAGCGGGTGCTGGGGCGCGGGTGTGACCCAGCAATGGCTGCGAAATCGGAAGCCATGCTACCCCCGCTCCTGGGCGGCGCCGAGGTGGTGGTAGGGCCTTACAGACAACGCTCATGCCGTCGCCTGCGTGCCCCTCGCCGCCTCCTCATCCTCCGCTGCCGCCTCCCCCGTCACCTCCTCCTCCGCCTCCTCCTCAACCGCTGCCGCCTCCACGTCACGTGTTTCCATTTGATTCAAGAAACGAGGGTCTAAGATGTGGAGGATGACGCGGCATGCGTCACCTGTCAGGCCCGAGGTAGTGGCGTGCACCGATGACGCTGCATTCTTCGCGCTGCTCAAGGTGTGGCGGTGCAGGTTGAACCTATGAAACCCGCGTTGAAAGAGCCTATGACTAAGCTCTTGAAGCTATCAGGTGATAAAGCGCATTCAAGGTGTGGCGGTGCAGGTTGCACCAATAAATCCCGCGTTGAAAGCGCCTGTGACATGTAGGTCAGCGCTTGAAGCTATGTAAGGTGATGAACCGCTTTCAAGTTCAGCTTTAAAGGTGTGGCGGTTCGGGTTGAACCGATGAAACCCATGTTGAGAGAGAGGGAGAGAGAGACGCGTCAGCATGTATGAGGAGGCACCAGGCTTCCGCCTTGACCCCGTGGAAACCAATGTTAAATCACTGTCAGTGGGCGCCGCTCGCCGCTTGCTCGCCACTGACATTCGATTGCGACAAGCTGTGAATTGACCGTCCCAAACGTCGATACTGCTGTCAGCCTTCAGGCCTGCTTGAAACTATAATACGATGAACCTCCTGCAAACTTTGCTTTCAAATTCAACGTGCGACGATGCAACCAGGAAGGCGGGCCGTGGGATGCGGTACTATTGGCTCCCGGCGCGTGCCGCTGGGCTGCGGCTGGGTAGGGCGGTGCAGGTTGACCCTATGTAATCCATTTTGAAAGGTCCTGATCTCTTGGTGCCAAGCGCTTGAAACTGAAATGTGATAAACTGCTTTCAAGTTTTGCTTTCAAATTCAACTTGCGCCGCTATAGCGGGGGAGCGTATCCCGGGCACCACCGACGCGACGGTAGGGTGGTGCAGGTTGAAGGTGTCAAAACTCATGTTGAAAGCGCGTATGGTTTCAGCGCTTGCAGCTGCGATATGATATGAACCGCTCTCAAAATTTGCTTTCATTATCATCTTGTGCCGCTATAAGACGGCGGCGTGGGGCGTGGAGGATTACCGCGCCGCCGTCCTCGCACAGTGCGGCACGGGTAGGGCCTTGCAAATAATGCTCGCCACGTCATTCACTTCCTTTAAGTCAAGGAACGAGGGTCTAACATGTGGAGAATCACGTGGCAGACGTTACCTGTCAGGCCCTACCACTGAAATTAACACAAGAAACGAGGGTCTACAATGTGGAGGATGACGTGGCGGGCGTCATCGGTCAGGCCTTAGGTACCGGGGTGCCGCTGGTAGGGCCTGACAGATCATGCTCGCCATGTCATGTGATTCCGTCTACGAGTATAGCTCAAGAAACGAGAGTCTAAAATGTAGAGGATGACGCTGCAGGCATTGTCTGTTGGGCCCTAGCCACTGGTGGCCACGGCGGCGGAGGCGGAGATCGTGCCGTTGCTCCGGAGCAGTCTCGGGTTGGAGTGATCATATTGGGTGGAATGGCGGCCGCTATCACGCCACTACGGCCGCTATTCAACCCAATATCGCGCCACTACGGCCGCCATTCTACCCAATACCACGCCGCTACAGCCCTCATTCTACCTGAACGGCGGCGGAAGCGGAGATCGTGCCGTTGCTCCGGAGCAGCCTCGGGTTGGAGTGACGATATTGGGTGGAATGGCGGCTGCTGTGGCGTTATCTTGGGTAGAATTGGGGCCATAGCGGTGTGATGTTGGGTAGAATTGGGGCCTTAGAGGCGTGATATCGGGTAGAATGGGGGCTGTAGTGGCGTGATATTGGGTTGATTGACGGCCGTGGTGGCATGATGTTGGCGGCTCACCGATACATGCTTTTTGCGGGATACGCTGGGTGGCGTCAGCATGTCAGTGACAGAAGCGGCTCAGGTTCGGATGAAAAGTGGACGAGTGGAAGCCTCTGGCCATGTCCTGCCGCGCGCGCATACCGCCGCAGCCGCAACGTCAATAACTTATTACATATTACTTCGATTTAGACAGATTCTTGCAATGACAAATCCCACTTATACTGTTACACCAGAAACCAACCAACCACATTACACTCATAAATACCAGAAAACTACAACCATATTAAATACCAGAATCCAACCATAATAAGCGCCAGAATTCTTGCCGACCCACCGCCTTCACACGAAAACCAATGGAACGAAACACGACCCCCCTTCCCCTCCCCCTCCCCCCTCCCCCTCCCCCTCTCCCTCCACCCTCCCCCTCCCCCTCAACACACGACTGCCTCTCCCTTAACCCCCCACGTAATGGGTGGTTGGTATCCCATATCCCCAATAACACATAATACCACGCCATTGCCCCATTGTAATCCTGTGGCCAGACCGACGTCCATTCACTTTCGAAACCACTTGTATTATCATAGCTCGAACAGCAACCCCCCCAACAGGAGCGCCGTGGCGGGCACCCAAACGGAGGGGCGCAGGTTGAAACTGAAGGCAAAACTTGAGGGATGTTGTTTATCGTACTTCAGTTTCAAGCGCTTAAGGAAGTCGCTGTCAACGCGGGTTTCAACTCGGAGACGTTGGGGCGGCGCGGGTTGAAACTGAATGCAACACTTGAAAGTCATTTATCGCATTGTAGATGCAAGCGCCGGTATCAGGCGCTGTCACCACGGGTTTCAACTTGGAGACTTAAGGGCACAAGTTGAAACTGAATAAGCAAAACTTGATAGCGATTTGTCGTAGTCCATTTTCGAGCGCTGAAGTAAAATCAGGCGCTTTCAATACAAGCTTCGATTCGTACCGCCCCACCGTGATGTTGTCATCCACATAATCGCCGAGTGGCAAACTCTCCACCGCCGTCGCCACCGCCGAGATGACAGCTAGCCGCCACGCCGTGTCTCCTGGCGACTCTAAGTCCGTGCAGTAGGGAACACAACTCGAAGTGTGTCGGGACGCACATCAGTAGCAGTACGATCGTGTAAAGAGAGACGCTTTTGTCTTTATAAAGAGGGAACACAACTCATGGTGTACCGGCACGCACATCAGTAGAAGCGCGCGTTGAGAAAGGAGATGCTTCGGCGTGTGTAAAGAGGGAACATACTCATAGTGTACCGAAACACTACAGGCACATACGTGGCAGCACGTGTAGGAAGAGAGATGCTTCTGCGTGTATAAAGAGACATCAGGCTTTCACCATGGCTCCCGTAGTAGCAATAGCAGCGCATGGTAAGATCACCGAATCTCATGCGGTGCACACAGGCATTTGGTCATAAACGCCGCCGACAACTCAAGGTCTTATCCCGTGTGTATGTAGCCTCACCATGTACTCCAGGTGATCAAATAGCGCCGTGAGGCACACCGCCAGCCCAAAGCCGCCTAGAAACATCGCGGCGCTCCCCGCGTGATAGGGCCTGGCAGATAATGCTCGCCACGTCATAGAGTGCAAAGTGCGATGGATGACAGGGCCTGGCGGATATCGCTCGCCACGTCACAGGGTGCCAGTTAAGTCAAGAAACGAGGGTTCAATGTGCGTTGGATGACTAGGGCCTGGCGAATATTGCTCGCCACGTCATAGAATGCTGCGCCTCACTCAGGGTGGGCGCGCGAAGCACAGGGAGGGAGAGTGAGTTACAGACTGGAGGTTTAGCTCCTAGTCTAGTTACAGGCTGTACCATTCGTACTGCCGATATGAGTCAAGAAACAAGGGTTTAAAATGCGTTGGATGACGTGGCGAGCGATGAATACCAGGCCCTACCGCAAAACTTTTACTGGTGTTGAACGGCAGCGGGTTGCTCTTCCCCCAGCGCCGCCCGCCAGGAGGGTCGTTGAGAACAAGCGCTCGACCCAGATCGGAGCATGACTGATCTTCAGGGTGAATGCTCATACAGACGCGCGGACTTGGTTTGTGGTGGCCGGCCGAACTCTAGACCATCGTATGAGCATTCACCCTCGCCATCGTGAACATCCCAATATCGGCTTATCGGTCGATTCAACGTTGGTCGAGTGCTTGTTCTCAAGACCCCCCCTATCTGTGCTTGTCGAACTAAGCTAGTGCTAGCGAGGGGGGGCACTAAACTAAGCTAGTATAAGCTAGTTTAGGAGCTAGTGGTTAGTGGGTTAGTGGGTTAGTGGGTTAGTGGGTTAGTATTAGCGACTACAGTGGGTTAGTAAAATAGGGGGGTTCAAACAAAGCTAGTTTAAGCTAGTTTAGGGGCTAGTGCTTAGTAGGCTAGTTTAGGGGCGACAAGTATACCCTACCCGACGATGTCTGCTAGACCGTCCCCGCCGATCATCAGCGACAGCGCGGCTACGCCCGCGGGCGACGTGCGCCAAAATATGGGGCCGGGTGAATCACGCTCGACAAGTCATAGAATTTCATATTATTCAATAAGCGGGGGTCTAAATCACATGTGGGGATTGACGTGGCAGGCATCGACATCCACCACGTGCTGGAATAGGGCGGAACAGATATTTCTCGCCACTTCATAGGTTGTCATCCAACTCAAGAACCAGGGCTCAGGGTTACTCAGCCCTGCCAAAATATGCAGGTGGTCAGAACCATCATCTAGGGTCAAACACAAAGTGCTCGCCACGTCATAGGATGCAGGGCAACTCAATAAATGACGGCATAGGTGGTGGGTGAGGTGGCTTGTAATATTCGAGCCACACAGGTGGGAACGCAGTTGGCAACACAGCTGGCAACACAACACTGCTGGGACCGCAGCCGGCAAGCTGGCAACGTAGTGTGCTGACAGGTGATAACACAGCGGACAACACAGCTGGCAACACAGCACACTGACAGCACAGCTGGCCACACAACTACCTGGTAGTCTGTCTCCCACGGTCCTACCAGCACAAATATGTACATCAGCGGACCCCCGAGCAGCTCTTTTCGGTCGCCGTCGCGCGACACGGCCTTGATGGAGGGTCCTTGAGAACAAGCACTCGACCTTCAGCATAGCATGACCGACCTTCAGGGTGAATGCTCATACAGGCGCGCGGACTCGGTTCGTCGGTGCAACGTCGGTCGAGTGTGTGTTCTCATTAACCCCCCTGCCTTGATTGAGGCCTCGTTCTTGAGCAAGCCAGCGCCGATAGCGGCGACCCGAAAACCCTGCTACCAAGGCCCGGCCGATATCATTTAGTTGGGGGCACCATCTGGTGTTTGGTCGAGTGACTTGAACCCGCGGTGTGCTGGCATGAAATCAAAATTGTTATCTCTGACGATGGGGCGGATTATACAAGGCCTCGCCTGCAGCAGTGGGACGGCGGCGGCGAAGTAGCGCGCCTCGGAATTGGAGCTCGACGTAGGGCCGGATGACACCACTTCGAAGTTATAGGAGGACGTCATTTATACAACCAAAGACGACGGTCGAATGACAAGAGCGGCAACAACGACAGTCACTTTTTTCCGCCTCAACAACCGTGGCGGTAGGCGCTCCCACCTGCCACCCCATGCCCACACGCGCTCGCCGCCGAATGGTGTGCCGCGCGAGGAGACGCGGCACTCCCCGGTGTGAACGCCTCGCTCACCTCACCCAACGCCCAAAACAGCCCGTCAAGTTGACATTCCCAACGTGAGCACGTAATAAAAGTTTCTCTCATCGTCTCGGCGTCTTTCGACGGGTCCCCGCCTGAACAGCACCCAGGTGAGTATGAAGGTGGAGCCGCTGGTAACGTGAATGAGCTTACGGCTCAGGTTGACATCGATCAACCCCTTGGCCACCAGCACCTGTGCGTAGGGGCTGGCAGATATTGCGCCAGACAGTTGGCTCATTGTACCTCATACCATCTACCAAACACACTCGCATGCTCCTCCTCCTCCCTGCTGATGCTGCGCCCTGGCAGATATTGCTCGCTACGTCACATGTTGCCCCGAAAGTCAAGAAACAAGGGTGCAACATACGTTGGATGACGTGGCGAGCAACATCCCTACGTCGAACATCTTCACGTGCACCAACGAGCCCAACAACGCGACCACGAACGCGACCACATCGCGCCAGAGACTGTCTCCAAATGCATATTTTAGTTTCTCTACGAGCCAAGGGGAAGACGCGGCGGCGGCAGCCGCTACGACGACGGCGGCTGTGGCGTTGGATGTGGCGTTGGAGGCGGCGCTGAGGCTGCGGCGCACGACGCTCAAGGTACTCATTTCGCCTGCGCGGCGCACAGTAAAGAGACAGTCAGCATCCGTCTTCTCACTTTACCCACCGAAGGATAAAAAGTTCGGCCAATCACATTTCAGCAATCCATCTTTTGTCCAATCAAATTGTGACATGTCACCATCGGCCAGATAAAGCGTCCTGTGGTGGAGGGTTTCATAGGGTTTAGCGTTTGGACATGGTTCAGGGTTTAGGTTTACGGCCATATTGCGTTGCAGTGGTCCGGCGCACCTTTCGCGTGGCTCAGCAAGCGGCCAAGCGCGCGGCGCGGCGGGCGCAGCGAGTGACGCATGAATGCACATAACGCGGTGATACAATTACCTGTACACTATAGACGACAATATATGATGCTACAAAGATGCCTATATGCTCCCGAGAAGCACGAACACATGTTGCCCGCGAGAAATACAGACAATGAATGACAACAGGGATACGAAACACATTCTAATGAAATTATAGGTCCCCACTGGGAACAGGGCAACCAGCACACCGCAATGTCGCCATCTACGATGCAGCCTCCAACTAAACGATTGCAGGTAGCAGAGATACAGAACGGCGCGGGCTAAGCCGCACACTTTAATGTCACCCATGTCATGCGGTGATACGATGCAACTGCCCACCGGAGGTTCACACCACGGCCGGAGGTGGGAGGTTCACAGCACGGCGTGGGTCACAGGCTGATACTATACAGCTCGAGGCTGGCAGGGTCAAAGCTCGGCGAGGGCCATGTCGAGGGCGTCCGCGAGGTAGTCGGCGTCCTCCGCGTAAAGCCTGACAGATTTTGCCCGCCACGTCATCCAACGCATTCTGAGTCCTCGTCTCTTGAGATAACTGGCTTCCCCACGACGTGGCGAGCGGTATAAGCGAGGCCCTACCTCTATGGTGAAGCACATGGGTGGCTTGATTCGCAGCACGTTGCCACGCGCACCTCCCTTGCCTACCAGCACCCCCAGCTTAAGGCCTGACAGACATTATTAGCCATGTCACAGCGTGCCATCTAACTCAAGAAACGAGGGTATGATGTGTGGTGCATGATGAGGCGGGTGATTGGCCTGGTAGATACTGCTCGCCACGTCATATGATGCCATGTAACCCATCAAAGGAGCGTTCCACATGCGTTGGATGCGTGGCTAGCAACATGTGCCAGACCCCACCCCAGCTCCCGCATCCGCTCGAACACAGCTGCAGTCTCCTCCTTCGCCGGCGCTTTGGTGTGCCGATCCTTCACCATCTCCACACCGAGCATCAACCCTGCGCCCCGCACCTGTCCAATGACGTCGTGCCTCTCCCGAAGCTAGGGCCTTGCAGATACTTCCCGCCTCGTCATCCACCACACTTCAAACGCTCGTCATTTGCCGGCTAATCCTCGGCACGCCGACCCACCACCGCAGCGCAACGATGGTAGGGAGGGCGGACAGGCATGTATTGCCCGCCACGTCAGAGACACGCATTGTGTACCCTCATGTCTTGACGATGCTACGGCGTCCTATGACATGGCGAGCGATATCTGCCAGGCCCTACCTGAAGCCGCAGCAAGCGTGAGGTCAGGTGTGCCCCGACTTTAGCGCAGTTGTCTTGTAACCCCTCCTCCTCAATAACCTGGAGGACCGCCCGACCAGCCGCGCACACCACAGGGTTACCACCATATGTGTTGAAGTGCAGACGTTGAGTCAGCACACCCGCGATCTCCGCCGTCGATTACGGCCCGGCAGATCTCGCTCGCAGCGTCATGGGATGCCGATGCCATATAATTCAAGAAACGAGGGTTACAACTTACAAGTGTGTGTCGATGACTTGGCGGGTAATGGGCCTGACAGATATTGCCCGCTACGTCATAGGCTGTCATTGAAATCAATACACGAGGGTGTGTAATGCCTCTTGATTGCGTGGCGGCTTATAGCTGCCAGGGCCTGCCGTGGTGACCACCGCCGCCATTGTGTAGCGGCGCAAGTTGAACTTGAAAGCAAAATGAAGCAAAAATGAAAGCAGTTTATTACAATCTACTTTCAAGCGCTTATTTCCAGTCGCTTTCAACATGGGTTTCATCGGGTCAACCTGCACCGCCCTACCAAGGGCGCGCCGTTCCCAATCCCCTTCGCCATGGTCACGATGTCCGGCACCACACCCTAGGGCCTGGCAGATATTTGCACGCCACGTTGAACACTTATTGAACCCGTTAGAGTTTTAACTCGGATATGACGTGGCTGAAACGTGACTATAACGCGACGATGGCGCAACTATGATGTGGCCATGACGTGTCTATGACGTAGCTATGGCTATGTCTTCGGTGTGACATGGCTATTGTGGGGGGGGATAATTTATTAAGAGGTGGTACTGGGGTCTGATGATTGGAGCTAACGGTAATTCATAATTCAAATCAAGGGCTCTGGTGCCATTCTCTCACTCAAAACTGGGAGAGAAGGGCGGCAGCGTTGTGACGCGGGAGTGTGGCGTTGGCACTTGCTATGCCGTGGCTGTGACGTGGGCAGCAACATCTGCAGGGCCCTACCAAGCCCAGAATGCGGTCCCCGTACGGCCGAAGCCCGTCACAGGATGACATGTAACTCAAGAAACGAGGGTTGAGAGCGTCGGATGACGTGGCAAGCAATGTCTGCTTATTCCCTACCACTCCCTGGTTCTGGAACCCCCAGAACGCGGTCCCTGTCCGACCGAACCCAGTCTGCACCTCGTCCGCGATGCACAGCCCGCCGGCCAGGGGCTTACACTCGTCCACTTTTCGGCTCAAAGTTAGCATGTTTGGTAGGGTACGTTCGGTGGTTTCAGTGGCCAAAATGACTCAGGTTGAGCTGAGAAGTGGACGAGTGGAAGCCCCTGCCGCTGGCCGAGCGCACCGCCGCATACGCCGCGGGCAGGTACCCGTCTATTGGGCCTGGTAGATCCTGCTCGCCACGTCATCATCCAACAAATTACGAGCCCTTGCTTCTTGAGTTGAATGGCATCGTATCACATGGCGAGCAACATATGCCAGGCCCTAGAGAAGAGTACGTGATTGCTGCGGGGACTGGGTTGGTGACTTCCATATTTGGGGTCTACGAATCCGTCCGAATCCGTCCGAATCCGACCCTCTACCGAATCCGTCCGAATCCGGAATGCTTTTCTGTAGGGTCAAGATGCCCATACAGACTGCACAATACCGCAAAAGAAACCCCTGCGGGGCTGCTCGTCATCCGCCCGAGTCCGCTCCAATCCGACCCTTTACCGAATCCGTCCGAATCCGGAAACGCCATCCCAGGGCGGGAATGATGGAGGTCCGGACCAGGGGCATCACGCTGCCTAACCCTACCCATCCGCTAACGCCACCGCGCCGCCCACTCCTTGGATTGTCTCCGCAAAGAACCCAGCGATCCTTCCAGGCGTGGCGGTGGCGATGAGGTCCGCCACGTCCTCGGCGTAGCGCGGCCCGTCACTGCCGCATAATATGGACTGATGGATAGTGCTCGCCTCGTCATCAAGCGAATTCTGAGCCCTCGTCCCTTGACTTCCTATGGCTTCCTATAACGTGGCTTCGTATAAAATGGCGTTCTATGACGTGGCGAGCACTGTCCATCAGTCCCTGCCAAACGATCCTCGGTACGGGTCAGGGTTCAGCGCGTGGTGCACCCCGGCGTCTAGGGCCGCTTAATTCACGCTCGACACGTCATAGGATGCGGATGGCACCAACTCAATACTATACGTTCTTAACTGTGTCGAGTATTTAACAAAAAGGTCCGGGTGAAATCGCTCGCCACGTTATAGGAGACTCGAGGATCAAGCATGTGGTGTGTCGCGCCCCGCCGGCGCCCTGTGGCACGTTGAACTTCCACGCGGCGTGCGCGGTGAGCCCCATGGTCGCCGGGCTCATCCCGTGGTATGCGTTCCGAAGCGCGATAATGTCGTGGCTGCCAGTGAACAACCGCGCCATCAGCAGCGCCAAGTCGTTCGCCACGGAGTAGGGCTGGCAGATATTGTTCGACACGTCATAGGGCGCCATCTTACTATAAACTGACTGACTATTCTACACTACCTCAATATCTGAGTATGCGCACTAGTTCCGGAAGTTCGCCTGAACCAAAGATTTGTTCCGACTTGTTTTAGCTCTGAATGCCGAGCTTTTTCATGTCGCTCAACACGCACTCCGTCCAACTAAACAAGCGAGGGGCCAAGATGAGTTGGACAACCTGGCGGGCAATATCCATCCGGCCCTACCTCGGACCCCGAGTTGACGAGGTACACTACCTTGAGGTCGCCAGGCATTTTAGCGGCGAGCTCGGCGGCGTACATCGAGGTCTGCTCGTTGAGGTAGATGGTGGTGGTATGCTGGAGCAACGAGTTTTGTTTGTTGACGGCCTCCTTGTAAGGGCACAAGTCGAAATTTAATAATAACGTTCATCAAGCCCAAAGGCGCTTACATGGCGCACCGACCCCATCCGCCCTTCCACGTGGTCAAGTTTAGATTGATAGCCAAACCTGAAACCAGTTTGTTACATCTTGGTAGTAAGCGCTGAGGCAAGGCGTTTGAAAGTTCAACCGAGGGGTAAGTTGCACCGCCCTACGTCGACCATGGCTGGGTGGCAGTGGCCGATGCTGACGGTGACGATACCAGCAAAGGCGTCGAGGTAGCGCCGGACAGTAAGGCCTGACAGATAATGCCTCGCACGTCATCATCCACATAGGAGACCCTCGCATCTTCAGTCATTTGGAATCACATGACGTGGCGAGCATTGCAGACCCTCGTATATTGAGTTAATTGGAATCACATGACGTGGTGAGCGTTGTAGACCCTCGTGTCTTGAGTTATTTGGAATCACATGACGTGGCGAGTACTGTAATTCACTGAGTCAAGCGCTTTCATAGATAGTATTGAGTTTATAGGAATTACATGACGTGGCGAGCATTGTAGACCCTCGTGTCTTGAGTTAATTGGAATCACCTGACGTGGCGAGTAGTATCTGTCAGGCCCTGCCGGCCAGTCTCGTCGTACAGGTACTGCATCTTGCCCTCTGTAATGAGCAGCGGGTGCCATGTTGCAGGGCCGTACTTTCCTCCAGCCATGTTTTAAAAATACCTTCTCCGAGGCTCATCTTGAGCATTGTTTTACCTCCACCGAGCAACAACTGAGTAACGCTCCCCTGAGGGCCTCACGTATTCTTACGACCACCAGGAAATATTCTCATCTAAGGCCCTACGCTCTCCATCGACGCTGCGTTGGCAACCGCAGAAACATTGTTAGGCGCGGGGAGCATTGTGTGGTGAATCACCTTTTCTTTTCTCAACGTGCCAAGCAACCCTGCTTGTAAAAGTGAAAGTTGCCGGCACTCATGTGTTTCCGGCGCAGCGCGAGGACCTCGTCGGCGCTGGGCCCGGTGTAGGGCGCAGGAGTGTGGGGAAAGGGCGGGAGCGGCCGCATGGGGGAGGAGGAGGAGGAGGAGCTCTGGTGGCGGTGGCACGAGGAGTAGGCACCCCCCAGGCAATGCAATTTGAGATTCTCGAATACGGCCGCCCCGGGCTTGAGCGCCGCACGGGCGCCGAGCGCCACGTGGCGGCGGCCGGCGGCGAGCCCCAACATGATGAACGCCCGGTACCAAGGGGTGGGGGGCGCCCAGACAGTGCGGTAGCGAGGCCGTTTGTTGGCAACGCTTCGTTTCATTGACATGACGACGTTTCGGGCAGCATTCTGCGCGGATCCGATGGGGGATGGGGCGTTTGACCCCCCATCGGTTCTGCACAGAATCTGAGAAGCTACGACTCCGCCGCGCCGTCGCCCCCGCATGCCTCCTCACATTGTGAACGCGGCTCCACACGGGGTGCGTGAGCGGCTGCCGGCTCGCGTCAGTCGACCGGCACGCCAACGCGGTTGCAGACGACACCGACATCCCGCGCGCTGTGGCGTAGCGGCGGCACATTCGCAGGCCAAACAGTGGGCCATTTACAGATTTGTTCCGAGGCCTGAAGGCCCGCGGCCCGTTATTCAACTGGTGACACTTTGGTGGTTGCGCGGCGCGGCATTGCCGCCGGGGGCTCACGCGGTGGCGACAGCGAATCGGGGGATCGCATCACACCTCCGCGATGGGGTGTACGGGCAGCACGCCGGTGCGCGAGCCCGGTGGCAATGGCAATGCCAGTACCGCGGATGCCACCGTTGACACGAGTGCGAGGACGGGCAGAAAAGGGCTCGACGCCAGTACGGTTGGCGCCGATGCTGACGCGGCAAGGGCTGGGGCGGGGGCGGGGGCCGGGGGGGCGGGGTCCGCCATACATCACGCCGACAGGATGTCGCACGCTCAGCTAAGAGAGCTCGTCTCCCCCAGCGGCGGGGGCGGGCACAACAATGGGGGCGGGCTCCGGGCTTCGGCCAACTCATCGCTGCGTTCGTTAAACTCGCATTCTCAAAAGGGCGGGGCGGCGTTGGCCGCAGCAGCCGGCGCAGCGGCGTCAGGGTAGGGCCTGACATACCATGCTCGTCGTGACACTCAAAGCACTTTGAACCCTCGTCTCTTGAGTCAAATGCCATCCTATGTCGATGACGTCGCGAGCACTACGAGTACTCACTTTGAACCCTCGTTTCTTGAGGTACATGTCATCCTATGACGTCGCGAGCATTGTCTGTCAGGCCTTAAGGTGGGGGGCTCAGGGGCGGGCACGAGGGCGGGGTCCTTCACCTGGAACTCGCGTGATGATATCCCGCCGCCGTTCTCGTTCCAGAACGACGGGAAGTCGCACTCCGTGGGGGGCGCGCGTGGTAGGGCCTTACTCCTCCTTTTCCTCCTCCTCCCTCCTCCTCCTCCTCCTCCCTCTCCTCCTCCTCCTTCTCCGTCCGCCAACTCCTCCTCCTCTCCCTCTTCCTCCTCCTCCTCCTCCTCCTCCTCCGCCGACTCGTCCTCCTCTCCCTCCTCCTCCTCCTCATCCTCCTCCTCCTCCTCCTCCTCCTCCTCCTCCTCCTCATAGTGCTCGCCACCCTCATAGGATGGCATTTGACTCAACACGCGAGGTTTCAAAGTGCGTTTGGTGACGTGGCCAGCACTATCTGTCGGGGCCTTGCCTTGCCTGGCCTTGCTGGCCGATGGTGCTCGGCACTTCATATGATGGCATTCAACTCAATGAACGTGGGTTCTAGATGCGTTGGGTGACGCGGTGAGCATGATATGTCAGACCCTAGCACGCGGGGGGCGGGGCTTGAGCAAAGCCGACGTCGAGATCAACCGCCTGAAGGCCACCGTGAAGGATCTCGAGCAGCGCCTGGAGGACGAGCGCACAGTATTCAGCGCGATGATGGAGGCAGGTCTCGACTCCAGTGTCTTCTCCACGTCACCGCGCGCGCCTCCCTTCACACCCACGTTTCATGAGTCAAACGCACCCTGTGAAGCGGCGAGCACAAACATATTTCACTGGGCCCCACACCCTTGGTTTGTTTCTTTCCAATAAGTGCCACCCCGTGAGGTGGCGAGCGTATGCATAACTCGATAACCCGTGAAACGACCCTCGGTGAAGGAGGAGCGAGCGGGGAACCGGCGGTTGCGGGAGGCGGCGGGGGCGCTGCGGGCCGAGGGAGGGCGGCAGCGCGTGCCAATGGCGATACACACGACGCAGGGGTCGCTGCTGGACCGGAGGTAGAGCCTGGTAGATGATGGGCACCTGACCCCCCTTCAATGAGTACCTGACCCCCCTATAATGGGCGCCTGAACCCCCTCTACTTGGCATCTGACAACCCCATAATGGGCATCTGACCCCCCTATAATGGGCACCTGACCCCACTTATAATGGGCACCGGGCCCTGACTGGAGGTACCTCGCGGGTATTGCGAGTCCGCTTGAAAAGGTGCCTGCGGCCAACGGGAAAGTGGCGTCGCTGAAGAGGCACAGCGGCGGCAGCGGCGCCAGTGGCGGGATCAGCCGCGGGAGCGGCGGGGGCGGCAGCGGCAGTAGCGGCGGGGCTGGTGGCGGCGGGGGCGGGGGCGGGGCCGGTGGCAGAGGCGGTGGCGGCGGCAACGGTCTTTACGGTGAAGGTGTCAACGGCCACGGGATGAATGCTAACGCCGCGGTGCGTGGGGATGCGAATGCGCAAAGGGTGGTGCGGTCGACAGGCCTGGGGCCGGCGAAGCCGAGGAAGCCCGCTATGGATGAGGGGAGCATGGCGGCAGGGGTTTACACTCGTCCACTTCTCAGCTCAACTTGAGCCGTGTCTGACATAAGAAAACACCCTACTCACCCTAAACGCCCCCCAACACCCCCTAATACCCCCTTAACACGGGCTACACAACCCCTACGCGCATCCCCTATCACATACAAAGCGCTCAAGTTGAGCCGGAAAGTGGACAAGTGTAAGCCCCTGCATGGCGGCGACACGGGGGGCTGGGGCTGTGGAGGTGGGAGCGGCGGTGGCAGCGGCGGTAGCGGCGGGGGCTGTGTCGGTGGCGGCGGCAGGGGCGGTGGGGGCGACCGCGGCGGGGGTGGCGGCGGCGGCGGCGGTTGGGGCGGGGATAGGCGCCGAGGAGGGGGCAGCGGTGATGGGGGGGAGAAACGCGGTCGCGGCGGCGCGACATGTGTCGAGCAACAGTCCGGCTGCGGCGACAGCTGTGGTAGCGCGGCGGACCGCCGCTCCCTCTCCGGAACCCGCCGCTCCGTCGCCGCTGCACGTGGAGCCGCCGACGCCCGCCTCTGCCCAAGCCCCTTCCCCGCTCCCACCCACTCCCCCGGCTCCCACCCCAAACCCTTTCGAGCCGGCGGATGACGAGGGGGAATCCTCGGACCCGACCTCGGTGAGCACGGAGGGAGAGCGCCGGCAGGGAGAGGCGGGGGCAGAGGCAGAACCAGGGCCCGGGGCCGAGGCCGAGGCTGGGGCCGAGGCTGGGGCAGAGGCGGTGGCAGCGAGCGGGGCTGGGGCCAGGACCAGGACTGGGGCCGAGGCGGGGGGCGGGGCCCTGGCGGAAGCAGATGCTGTGGATGTGGGCAGCGTGAAATTGGTGATAGACAAGCCGGACTCGATGATAACGCAGCGCGGTGGCGGGCCGGAAGCGGGGCCCGCAGGTGTGGACGGTGCGGGGGCGAGGGTGGGGGCTGGCGCAAGGCAAATGACATCGTCCGCAGGAGGGGGGGGAGGAGGAGTAGGTGGAGGAGGGGGCAGCGGGGAACGGCCTGTAAGGTTGGCGGGCGGCGGTTGGGGCATCGGCGGTGACGGCGGCGGCGGCGGCAGCGGGGGCGGCAGCGGCGTCAGGGACGGCCCACTCGCTCACCTGACATCGCCGCCGCGCCCGCCGCGGAGCCCAGCACCGCCCAGTACGTCTGCCGCTGCTGCTGGCGCCGCCTCCCCCCCCCGCGGCGGAGGAGGCGGCGTCCGCGCACGCGCCGGTGCCCTCAATGGCAAAACGGAAGGCGCCTCCAGCCCCGGCACTGAGCCCCGCGCGGGGCCCGGCCCCAGCAGCGGTCGCGGTGGCCCCAGCGGCGGCGGCGGCGGAGGCGGGGTTGGCGGTGGCGGCGGCAGCACAGCAGACATCCTGGCACCCGCAGACTGGCACACCACCCACAACGACGTCTTCGATGCCTCCATCTTGGACCCCGATCTAACTAGCGACATTTAGTTCCCCCGGCTCCGCGCTCCGCGCCGCGCCGGGTCGCACCGGCGCTGCCGATACAATATAGTTTACGATGAAGCAGTGTGCTATAGAATCAATATTTAACATTGTGTAATGAATAGGGTCTGAACCCCCTACAATACTGCCCTATAATCCTCCCAACATTTAGTTCCCACAGCTCTGCGCTCCGCGCCGCGTCGGGTCGCACCGGCGCCGCCGATAAAGTTTAGTTTATGAACGAGCAAATTGCTATTATAGAAGCAATATTATGCATTGTCTAATGACCAGGGTCGGACTCCGAATACCACTATGGGACATGAAGGCCGCTGGCTCCGTCTCCGGCTCCACCTCCTCATCAATAGTCCGATTTCGGTACATCGTTTCCTGCGCCGAGCGCTGACGCTTTGCCCGCAACTCTGTATGGACATTCAACCTGGCGCCCGCTGTCCCGTGCGGAGCGCTGACGCTTTGCCCGCAACTCTGTATGGGCATTTCACCAAGGCGATATACCGTTACCGGCCTATTACAGCCTCTTCATCGTTCATCACCGCCACCTCCTCCTCCTTAACCGCCTCCTGCTCCTGCATCGCCTAATATTCCTCCTCCAACAAGACCTTTTAGCACGCGTCGAAGGCCAAGTGCGCGATGACCGGCGCGTGGTCGCTGAGCGGGCCGCCCTGTGAGGAGGGTCATTGATAACGAGCACTCGAACCGAGATTGGACGTGCCCGCATGACTCACCTTCAGTGAGAATGCTATTACATCTTACAGACATGCGAACCCGCTCCGTCCGAACCCGCTCCGTTGGAATACGTCGTCGACCGAGTGCTTGTTCTCAATAAAGGACGATATTATGCTATCGAGAAGAGCAGCGTCAGCCCCTGACACTCATACACAGGGTTGAATCCCTTGACCCTCCTGCCTGGTCGTCCTCGCTAAGTCCTGCACGCAGCACTTGCGCGTAGCTGGATAGCGCCGGCAGTTTCTCGGCATGCACCAGCGGTGTCAGGTCCTGAGCGTGGGGTCAACATGGAAACACTGCGTACAGTGGGAACCCAATCTCCAGTGGCCGACCTGAACGCCTCAGGCGTCGCCGTAGAATTTGAGTTTGTCCGCTTCTTGAGGGCAACATTTTGTTGTTTCAATGTGGATGATGTGGCGCACACAGGTCATGTAATATGTGATGCGGCGGGCGTCATTCACGTGCTCCTACCAGGACGTAGTCGAGTCGCTTTGTGGGAGTGAGGGGCACGTAGCCGCAGCGCTTGTGGTTAAAGTGGAAGTGCTTCCATGCCCCGAGGGGAAACGTGAGTGTGGAGCCCGCCCCGCGGTCGCCGCCTATCCCGTCGTGGTTCAGCAGGTCCGGCGCATTGCTAAATTGGCGCGTCATGTAGGGCCGGCTGTTCACTTCTGGGCAATTAATGCCTTTCACAAGCAAGCAATCAGCTAGGGCTGTTGTCACTTCGTTCATTGAGCCCCAAGGCGCTCACGTGGTGAGCATCTGACCAACCGCTGGTCTGGCGTTGTGATGACATGGCGGCCTGAAGTACACTATGTGATGGATGACGTGCCGAGCATTGTTCACATTATCCTACGATCATAGCGCGGTACTCTTCGGACCCGGCCTCGACGTTGAGGTCGCCGCATAGCGCGGCACCAGCCGCCAGGGTCCGCTTCAACAGGCCGATTTCGGTACATCGCCTGGGTGAAATGCCCATACAGAGTTGCGGGCAAAGCATCAGCGCTCGGCGCGGGAAAGCGGGCGTCAGGTTGAATGCCCATACAGAGTTGCGGGCAGAGCGTCAGCGCTCGGCGCGGGAAGCGATATACCGAAATCGGCCTATTGAACACATTAGAGGCATCAAGAGATTCCACGGACATATCACCTCATGCACTAGCTGAAGGTGAGACGAGTGTAATGCCCCACCAGCCACGCGCCGCCCGGCCACCGCCTCTCAGAGCCGCACACTCGTTACCACGTCGGCTCAACCTGTGGTGATGAGGCATGTGTGTACGGATGGGTTGCAATGTGAGCAAACGGTACATATCCCTGCCGCCGCCGCCGTGCACGCGTTTGTCAGCGTCCCCATCATCACCGGGAACTGCTTCGGGTCTAGGGCTTGAGGCTTAGGGTGTAGGGTGATGCTCTATGGGCAAACGGTACATATCCCTGCCGCCGCTGCCGTGCGCGCGTTTGTCAGCGTCTCCAGCATAACCGGGAACTGTTTCGCACGTGTAGGCGCGCCTGTTTTCCAGAAGTCCGACTGGGTGTGCGCGTTCAGGATGACGACGCACTGGGGCGCAGAGTTTGAGCCATTGCAGCCTCCGCCCAGGGCCTGCCATGTCACCCAACTCATATTGCCCGACACATCATCCAATTCACATTGCACGCAAATGCATTCAACTCATTTGAATCCTTGGTTCTTGAGTCACATGGCATGCGATGTGGCGAGCGATGTTTGCCAGGCCCTGCCACCGCCCACATCGATGACGGTGCCGCTGACGCCTTTGCGTAGTGCCGGGCAGATATGGATCGCCACGTCATAGGATGTCGTTTCACTCAATAATCGAGGGCTTTAAAACTACGCTGGATGACGTGGTGGGCAATGGGCCTGGCACATATTACTGTCTCCATCACATGATGTCTTCAACTGAAGAAACGAGGGTTCAAAATGCGAGTCGATGACGTGGCGGGCAATATATGCCGGGCCATACCTTTGGAGAACCAGTGGCCCTCGATACCCTCGACGGCCTTGAACTTGGTGAACTCCTCGTGCACTATGTTGTAGCGCGAGAGGACCCGAGGGCAGGGCCGGGGAAAATATGCTCGCCAGGTCACATGCCACCATGTAGCTCAACACACGAATGTTCTGTGGGCATGTCAATGATGCGGCGGGCTCAGGACTTGACAGATATTGCTCGCCGCGTCATGGGACGCCATCGAACACAACGAACATGATGCGTGTCGTTGACGCAACGGGCAATGGGTCGGGCAAATGTTGCTCACGACGCCACAGACGTGCATGTGACTCAGGAAACGAGAATACAAAATGCGTGTCGATGACGTGGCGGGCAACGATGGTGTGCGTGTCCGTTGTCCCGACCATGAGGCCGCTGTAAGCCTTAGGGAAGTGCACGTGCGGGAACGAGGTGGATAGTGCGAGCTTCAGGACGTCGGCGCTTCCCGCGTGCCAGGGGCTTACACTCGTCCACTTTTCAGCTTACCTTCAACCGTTTCTGACACAAAATACACCCTAAGCATCCCCTGTTACCCCCTAACACCCCCTAAACACCCCCTAAACAACCACGTAATGCACCCCCTGTCCACAGAAAGCGCTAACGTTGAGCCGATAAGTGGACGAGTGTAAGTCCCTGCCGCGTGCCACACTTCCTGTAGCACGATGACGTCGACGATGTCCACTAGCCCGAGCAGGCGCCGCGCGATAGGGACCAGAGTGACAAGATATGATCGGGAGATCGATATGGGAGATCGATATGGGAGATCGATATGGGCGATCGGACATCAATGAGATATCGATAGGGTTATCGATATGGAATATCTCATATCGATTTGGGATACGGTATATCGATGTGGTTATCTACCATATCGATATGGTCATCCTGGAGATCGATATGGGAGATGAGGCTAATGATATGGGAGATGAGAGGATCGATACGGTCATCTCCCATATCGATATGGGATATCTTGTCACTCTGATAGGGACAGAAAGATAGTACTCGCCACGTCATAGGATGTCCCGATAGGGACTGATGTAATGCCCACAACATCATAGTTCTTTTCTTAACGTTCATCGAGCCCCACGGCGCTACACATGGGGAGCTTAACAAACCCTCTCCACAACATCATAGGATGTCGTTTAACTTATGAAATGAGGGCTCTCAATGTGTTTGATGACGTGGCCATACCCTACCGCGCGATGACAGCGGCGCGCGCGGTCAGGTGCGAGCCGTGCCCACCGGGAGGGTCATTGATAATAACGAGCACTGGAACCGAGCTCGAAGCACGACTTGTCCTCAGGGTACTACTGAAAAAGTCCCCCCGTCGTTTAGTGAAATGAGTTCGGGAGTTGTGACTCGTCAAAAGGGGATCTGATCCGGGAGTTGTAACTCGTCCGAATGTCCGGCCGGAACGGAAGTGGTCGGTCCGGGGGGGTCCCGTTA
>Ga0307489_10000125_pt1 | contig 39161 bp, 34 predicted proteins | sample SB12metaG_FD_202247 | JGI IMG/M metagenome (GOLD analysis project Ga0307489, IMG submission 202247) | Sea-ice brine microbial communities from Beaufort Sea near Barrow, Alaska, United States - SB 1.2 | ecosystem: Environmental > Aquatic > Marine > Coastal | place: USA: Alaska | collected... | reverse complement strand
TAACCTTAATGAAAATTATCTCTTTTAATATAAACGGATTACGTGCTCGCCTTCACCAATTACAAGCTATTATTAATAAACATCAACCAGATATCATCGGGCTGCAAGAAATAAAAGTGCATAATGACGCCTTTCCAATAGAAGATGTTGAGGCTATGGGTTATAAGGTTTACTTTCATGGTCAAAAAGCCCATTACGGTGTCGCTATGTTATGTAAGAAAGAAGCCGACCACGTACAAATGGGGTTTCCAAGTGATGATGATGAAGCTCAAAAGCGGATGGTGATGGTAATGACGACAAATGATAAAGGTGAAAAAGTCACAGTATTAAATGGTTACTTTCCACAAGGGGAAAGTATTCATCATGAAACTAAATACCCCTACAAACGTAAATTCTATCTAGATTTGATGCAATACCTCAATGAAAACCACAACCCAGATGAAAATATTATTATAATGGGTGACATTAATATCTCTTCTATTGATTTAGATATTGGTATTGGCGAACTAAATAAAAAACGGTGGTTAAAAACAGGTAAATGTAGTTTTCAACCGGAAGAGCGTCAATGGCTAAAAACATTAACAGACTGGGGCTTTACTGATACTTTTAGAGCACAATTCCCCAACGCTGACGATAAGTTTTCTTGGTTTGATTATCGCTCAAAAGGCTTTTTAGATAACAGAGGCTTAAGAATTGATGTTGTTTTAGCCAGCGCTTCATTGGCTAAAAATTGTGTGGATACCGGTATTGATTACGAACTACGTGGGATAGAGAAACCATCAGATCATGCCCCTATTTGGTCAACGTTTAAATAATGACAGTACCGCTTAATTCAAAAAAATTATTAACACACTATCGGTGCCCAATTTGTCAGCAAACGTTAATTTTTGCTGACAATAGTTATCGATGCCATAACAACCATACTTTTGATCAAGCCAAAGAAGGTTACGTTAATTTATTACCTGTACAACATAAACATTCAAAAGATCCAGGTGATAATAAATCGATGGTAAATGCACGTCGATCATTTTTAGATATCGGTTTTTATCAACCACTTGTTGATGAAATTACTAAGCTACAGATAAAATACAGTTCAACTCAAGCCATTATATTAGATGCAGGTTGTGGTGAGGGTTTCTATACCCATCAACATAAATCCACTGAAAACCAAGTGTATGGCGTTGACATCTCTAAAACTGCAGTAAAAATTGCAGCTAAACGCTACAAATGTTGTTCTTTTAGTGTCGCCACCTTGTCGAACTTACCTTTTCAAGATGAATTTTTTAATTGGATCTATTCGATTTATGCTCCTATTCTTGAAGTTGAATTTAGCAGAGTACTTAAAAGGCAGGGATATTTATTAACAGTGACCCCAGCCAAAAATCATTTGTTTGAGCTGAAGTCATTAATCTATCGGCAGGCGAACCAACATGATATTGGTAAAAGTCCAATTAAAGAACTGATATTAATTGAAGTGATAAACCTTAATTATCAAATGAATTTTGATAATGGAAAAGATCTAACTAATTTATTATCAATGACACCATTCGCCTTTAAAACTACCGATAAGTTTTTACAAGAATTAAAGACTAAAACGTTATTTAACTGCCAAGCAGATTTTATGATACGTTTATATCAAAAACCTTAAATAGCTTGATCATTTTATTGGTGAGAATAATTTCTATAAGAAATATTTAACAACTGGGCTAAATCGAGATAGCGTGGTCTGTTTACAGACAACTTAATATCGCCGCCCTGCTCATTAATTTTTGCTACTCCTTCTTTATACCAAGATGATAATGAAGGTGGTAAATATTTATCTGCCTTTAATCCCAGCATCACCATAGCTTGGAGTGGCATACTTAACATAAAGATACCGTATGTTAGTGCTTGAGGTAAAATAGCAATAGAGCCAAAATACAACTGACCAATAACGCTTAATATAGCTAGGCCAGGAAAGTAGCGATAAACGAATCGGCTTACTTGAATAACACGATAATCTGCAAAATATACGCTCAACTCTGACTTTTCCGGCCAAAGTTTCATATATTTTTGACCTAAAGTTACTACTTCAAAGATATTCATACTCATAGGCCTCCTTTTTTATTACCCAGACAATCTACCTAATTATAACGATAGCATAATTTCACCTAAAGTTTTTACTGACTATGTAAAATACTTGCCGTTTTATTAGACCAAATTATTCATTAATTGTGTCATAACCTCTATATTAGTGTCTGTTTTAACTTTTTAACTCACTTAGATGTGAAATAAAAACAATAGTACTCACGATAAGTCACCTGATTTATCTCAAAATAATACATGTACCATGCCACTACAAAAGGAATTAACGTTTCACACGTAAGACTAAAACAGGACGATTGAACCTCAAGTTAACTCATTGAGCGATAGTTAATAATAAGCTGATTATTAATCCATACTTAAAAACTATTTGATAAACTTCAACATTGGTATCTAGGTCATAAATACAACACATAATTAAAATCATTCAAAAAACAAACTGTTAATTTTTTAATAACAATACTTTAAATGGTAACATTTGAATTATCCACAATGATACACAGCATTTGTGGATATAATAAATTAATATATTCTTTAGCAATCCTTTCTAATAAGCATTCGTAGAGTTAAAAGTGAAATCTAGGTATAGTAAGCACATCGTTTTTTATAATATGTGTACCTCATGTCTAAATTAACATTGAAGTTACTTAGAGAAAATTTTTCTATTCATAGCTTAGCCGTAAACAGTGACATTCCAAAAGATGTTTTTTCTGCTCCTATATACTTTATTGCTAAAACTTATGATGAAATATCCATCGTGCTGCCGAGCCAGTACTTGTTAACCAGTGATAATGTTGAACCCGATTGGCAAGCGTTAGAAGTTGTTGGCCCGTTGGGGTTTTCACTGACAGGGATTTTATCTAAACTTTCATCTGTACTTGCTAGTGAAAAAATAAGCATCTTTGCAATATCAACCTTTGATACCGACTATGTTTTGGTCAAGCGCAGTACGGTTACAGCCGCTGTTGCAGCATTACGATTGAACCAATACCAAGTAATAACCGAATAATAAAGATAGATTAAACTAAGGAAGAAACATGATCACTCTCTATGGTATTAATAACTGTGATACAGTAAAAAAATCGCAGAAATGGTTGCAAGAGCAACAAATAGAATACACCTTCCATGATTTTAAAAAGCAAGGATTATCTAAGGAGTTGTTGACAGCTTTTGTTAAGCAAGGTGACTGGTCGACTTTATTAAATAAGCGCAGCACCACTTTTCGACATCTATCTGATGATATTAAAAATAATTTAACAGGTGACATAATGTTTAATGCGGTAATTGAGCAGCCTACATTGCTAAAACGTCCATTATTACATTGTAATAATCAACTTTATTTAGGTTTTAAAGAAGTGCAGTATCAAGCAATTTTTGAAAGAAAATAATACTAAAAATTAACAATGAGTAATTAAATTGAATAGCATCATCGTAAATAACGTAAATAATCACCTCATATCAGCAGATCTAGACGTTATCGAATTAGCCTGCGAGCTGATATCCCGTACTTCTGTCACACCGGAAGATGCTGGCTGCCAAGAACTTATTGCTGAAATATTGAGCTTATCAAATTTTTCTCATGAATCGATGGTATTTGAAGATACGACTAATTTATGGTCTAGACGAGGTAATACTGAACCGGTCTTTTGTTTTGCCGGCCATACCGATGTTGTACCACCAGGTAATTTAGAACAATGGTTTACTCCGCCTTTTGAACCCACTATTCATGATGGGCGACTTTACGGTAGAGGCGCTGCAGATATGAAAGGCTCTATCGCTGCAATGTTGGTAGCAACGACTAAGTTTGTCAAAAATCACCCTAACCATAAGGGTTCCATTGCTTATCTTATTACGAGTGATGAAGAAGGTCCTTTTATTAATGGCACAACAAAAGTAATAGATATATTAGAGGCAAGAAATGAAAAAATCACTTACTGTATTGTTGGTGAACCCTCTAGTAGCAACACTATAGGAGACGTCATTAAAAATGGTCGACGTGGCTCTATTTCTGGCAAGTTAACTGTTAAAGGAAAACAAGGTCATGTAGCCTACCCTGAACATGTTATAAACCCTATTCATCATGCTATGGCTGCATTAGCTGAACTTAGTGAGATGCATTGGGATAACGGAAACGATTACTTCCCACCTACCAGTTTTCAAATATCAAATATCAACTCAGGTACAGGAGCAACCAATGTTGTACCTGGAGAGCTTACCGCACTATTTAACCTGCGCTATAGCACTGAACTAAACGATGACATTATTGTTGAACGAGTAACAATGGTACTAAATAAACATCAACTAAATTATGATATAAAGTGGACATTTAATGGAAAGCCATTCATTACCGAGCCTGGTATCTTCTTAAATTCAGTCAGCCAAGCTATCGTTGATAGTACGGGTATCACACCAGAAATTTCAACCTCTGGCGGTACATCTGATGGTCGGTTTATTGCGCCAACAGGTGCTGAAGTTATTGAACTTGGCCCCTGTAATAGCACCATTCATCAAGTCAATGAATGTGTTACCTGTGACGAACTGATAACATTAGTTGATATTTATTATCGAAGCCTAGAAAAAGTCCTCTGTTAATGACAGTGTTGATAATCAGATTAAGAACACTTAAATGAATATTGAGCCAAAACTATTACATTCTGAGCTATTAGGCCAACAGGACAATCACATCCATTGGCTAAGTGATAAAGTAGGTATTCATCATGATATGGTAAAAGCCTATCAAGAAATGCAAGCTGCGGCCAAAAAACAAAATATTGACTTACACATTGCAAGTGGTTGGCGAGGATTTGAACGACAGCTAAAAATTTGGAATAATAAATTTTTAGCTGTTACCAGCGTAAAGTCTATCGAGGGTAAAATAATCGATATGACTCAGTTTTCTGATCATGAAAAAATAAAAACTATATTAACATTCTCAGCATTACCTGGCGCGAGCCGACACCACTGGGGGACAGACATTGATGTCTATGCACCTAACCTGTTATCAGATAAAGAACGTTTACAGTTAGAACCATGGGAATACAGTAAGATAGGACCATTTGCGCAATTAAATGACTGGCTCAAACATAACAGTCAATGTTATGGGTTTTATTTTCCTTACGATTGTTATCGTGGCGGCATTGCCCATGAACCTTGGCATTTATCATATGCACCGTTAGCTGAAAAGTATCAACAACAATTGACTGTTGATTTATTAGCTGACACCATCAAAAAATCTACAATTGAAGGTAAATTGACAGTACTACATCATCTGGATGAAATTTATCAAAACTACATTATCAATATTAATCAACGCTAGAGAATAAAATGGATGACTGGTTAACCATAGCAATTGTTGTTCTTGTTTGTGTGATCATGATTGGCAATTTTAGTACTTTTCAAAAGAACTCAAAGACGCCGTTACGTAAAAAAAACTTGAATGACCTGAAAGAAACATTACCAAGAAGTAATAAAACAGATCATAAACTACCAACGGTAAAACAAAAAAACTCCGGCTAGCGGAGTTTTAATTTTCAAAAACAGTTAAATTACAAAAACTTTAACTATTCGTAATTAATAGTACCTTATCTTTTAATAAACATCTCTAAAAGCTAACCCGGGTTCCATCACATCAAATATACGGTTTAATGTTTCAATAGGCAGAACATTAGCGTTGGCATCATAAATTGTTAATGCCGTTTGATTGTCAATTTTAGTTAATACAAATTGATATTTTGCATCTGATATATCAACAATAGGCACGGCATCGCCCCAAAGTTTATCCCATATACTTATATCGGGACGAGCAAAGTCAACATAATAAATTTTCTTTGTCTCGTTTAAGTCAGTAATAACAAAACCATGTTTTTCAAAGAATACTGGTAGATTCGACCAAAGATAATCCATATCCATTTCAATTATATAAGCGGGTTCAGCTTCAGGATTCTCTCCAATGACGACCATTTGCTTATTAGCACGCAGAACGCGTATTTCTCTTTGCTCTAAACGGTACATATAGTCTACTTGATTAATAATTTCGTTGACCATTGCCATCTCAGCACGTTGCTGATCTATTGGATTAATAGATTTACTACCACCTTTTAAATCTGTTTTCATATAATCAATGAGTGATACTTGCAAAGAAACACTTCGACCATGTGGCTTAGCGAACAATTGATAGCGATATCTTATGCTTTCAGAAGAATCAATTGATTTAAAAATCCAACCTGACTCAGACTCACTATTGAACCAATCGGACTCATAAACACCGGTTTCACCTTCCACGGCGTTTAAACCAACTTCAGCAGAGAGTAATTCGTTAGTTAACGCTAATTCAATAAAGGTTAATAACTCTCTGTCCTCTAAAATCTTGTCAAACCAAACAATTGCGTCTTCAGAGCCAGCAATCACTCGTGACGAGGCAGCAACTGGTAAAACTAGCGACGGTGCTCTGACATCAAGATATTTACCTATTGGGCCATTATGATTAATCTCGTTTGAAACCTGAAAATCTGGATGTTTATTTGGTGCATCCATTCCTTCTGGCATGATTAATTTTTTGGCTTCTGAGGTTTTAGCATATTTAAAGCCACCAACAGCATGTTTATTATCGACACTACTACAAGCGGTGATAGTTAGGGCCAACATAGAAAAAAAGACTATACGATTCATCAATACTCCAGAGAAAAAAAAATTTAAATACGTTTATGCAGATTCATTTAAATAAACATAAGTAAATAATAATCATTGGCAACTTTGATATAGACAAAGTCACTTAGTTCCAAAAATTAATCATTAAAGGATAATTAAATAGAAAAAAACCATGGTTTTATTAGCGCCCCATGGTACTTGCCTGTTTTTACAAACACAAGACGTCAATGAGTTTTTATTTATATCATCGTAAATATACAGATAAAGTTATCAGGCAGTACTTGCTCATATATTTTTTAATCAAACATGGTTACAATAACGCCTCAAAAAATCATATAGGGCATTTAAATGTCGCAATATTTAGTATTAACGGCTATGGGTGCTAGCAGAACTGGAAGTGTCAGCGAGTTAACTAAATTAGTTAGTGAATGTGGTTGTAACATTATTGACAGTCGAATGGCTGTTTTTGGTTTAGAGTTCACCTTTATTATGTTGCTTAATGGCGATACTCGAGCAATTAACCAAATAGAAGCTAGATTACCAGCCATTGCTCTAGAACTTGAGCTTATTACCATGATGAAAAGAACGTCTGGTTATAAATCTCAAGAACTTACTCAACATTACCATGCAGAATATGCAGGTATTGACCAACCAGGTCTCCTAAAAACAAGTACTGCATTTTTTGCAAACCGTAATATCTATATTTCATCGCTAAAATCAGATATTAACCCTCAAAATAATATCATGACTGCTCACATATTATTCTCACTTACCGAAAACACCAGCATTGATGACTTAGAAAGTTCATTCTTGCAGCTTTGTGAACAAATAGGTGTACAAGGTTGTATTAAAAAATCCACATCAAATTTATTATAAATGAAGGAATTAACACAATGAATACATTAATTGCTGGTGATAAAGCACCTCTTTTTGAATTGTTTGATCAAAATAGTGAAATAATTAAATTAACTGATTACCTAGGTGAAAACGGTAAACAAGTCTTAATTTATTTTTATCCTAAAGCAATGACACCTGGTTGTACTGTTCAGGCACAAGGTTTACGAGATAGTAAATTACAATTAGCGCAAGTGGATACTGTAGTATTTGGTATTAGTCCTGATGAACCTAAACGCCTACTTAAATTTTGTCAACGGGATGAATTAAATTTCACCTTACTATCTGATGTTGATCATAAAGTTGCTGACCAATTTGGCGTTTGGGGTTTAAAGAAGTTTATGGGGAAAGAATACGACGGTATACATCGTTTAAGTTTTTTAATTGGTGTTGATGGTAAAATAGCTCACGTTTTTAATAAATTTAAAACTAAAGACCACCACCAAGTTGTCTTAGATGTGCTTAATAACTAATAATACTTTTATCGATAAAACATGTTTAATGCCATGAAAATTGATCATGGCAATTTATTCTCATCTCACCACGCAACGCAAGAGCTAGACTACTGTCTCAATTTGTGTTGAATTCCAAGCATTAAGCACAGCTTTAACCAATGTGGCTAATGGAATAGCAAAAAACACTCCCCAAACCCCCCACAAACCACCAAACAGTATCACAGCGATAATGATAGTTACTGGGTTTAAATTTACCGCTTCCGAAAATAACAAGGGGACAAGTAAATTACCGTCTAACGCTTGAATGACCCCATAGGCAAGCATAACGTAGCCAAAGTCACTCGTCAGTCCAAATTGGAATAAGGCCACTAACATCACAGGAATCGTTACAATGGTTGCCCCAACATAAGGTACTAAAACAGAAAATCCAACTAACACACCTAGTAGTACCGCATATTGAAGGCCTAATAAAACAAAAGCTATAGTTGACGCAATACCAATAACTAAAATTTCAATTAACTTACCACGAATATAGTTTAGAATTTGCTGATTCATTTCAATACTCACTTGAGTCGCCATTCTGCGTTCTTCAGGTAAATATTGAGCAAAGCTCGTTAACAGCTCTTTTTTATCTTTCAAAAAGAAAAACACCATCAGTGGTACCAGGATGAAGTAAATCATCAAAGCGACCAAATCAGAAATTGAATTAAGAGATGCTTGAATGACAACCTGCCCCCATTCAAGAATTTTTTCGTTGATCAAACTAATAAAGGTTTCTATTTGTTCTGCTTTTATAATCTCAGGATATTTTTCAGGTAACGTTAATAGATAGGTTTGCCCTTTTGTAATCATATTGGGCACTTCTTGCAGTAAACTACTACTTTGTCGCCAAATAGTAGGTAATAAACCTAAAATAGCAATAAGTGAGAGTCCAACAAAACAGGTAACAATAAGAATTACAGAAGCTAATCTAGACAGACCTACGTACATTAAACGGTTCACCGGTAGTTCTAGTAAGAACGCGATAGCTAAAGCAACAAAGACAGGCATTAGTAAATTACTGAACAAATAGATAAATAAAATTAAGCAACTTAAGATAATAACGAGAGTGACCGCATGAGGATCGGAAAATTTACGTTGATACCACTGACTAAAATATTTGACCATATTCATTATTTACCTGTTTTAATAAAACTTTAAAGATGACTTTTAATAAGTAATTGTAATACATCATCATTGAGAAATTGGGGTGTAAACTGATAACCTTGTTTACTTAAAAATCTGGGGATATCTTTGATTGAGCTTTTATCACTTATTATTAACAAACAACTGTCCCCTTGTTGCATTTTCTTTAAAATCACACGCATTTTCACTAAAGGCAGGGGACATTTTTCAGTGGTTGCATCATATTTATATAGCATACGAAAAAATTTTAAAATTACTTTTGTTTGATTATCTATTTTGCGACAATTGATTACAATCAATACCTAGCATATTTTGATAATAAATCTATGATTGCTCGGCAAATAATCAAATGCCCCCAAAAGTCTCTGAGAAATTTATAAATACAGTGTTTATCTAAAATCTATGATTAAAGTAATCACTTTTAATTGATGTTTATTAACTACCTCTTTATCGGCGCCAAAAAGTTAATTCATATATTAAAGGAATTTTTTGATATTATTAACCTCAAAGGTTAAAGCACCGGTTAATTTTACCAAAAAAAGCGCCTGGGGTATTATTTTCAACATACACTCTTAATTAGCCAACTGAATAATGGGATAACAATTTGTTTAAAATAAAGCCTTTGATTTTGGCAACCACTTTAACAACATTACTAACAATACCTTATTCTTCTGCAGTACAGACTAATAAAAATAAATTACCTGAAATTGGGGCAGCCGGTATTAGCGTTTTATCTATTGATAAAGAACGTTTAATAGGTGAAGCCATGATGAAACAACTGAGATCATCTCAACCTATTATTAACGATCCTGTTTTGATTGAATATATTAATGATTTAGGTAATCAATTGATAAAGAATGCTCAAGATATTAACTATAGTTTTGAGTTTTTTCTCATTAAAAATAAACAGCTAAATGCTTTTGCTTTTTTTGGTGGGCACGTTGGCATCCATAGTGGATTAATTACGGAAGCCGATACTGAGAGTGAACTAGCGTCTGTCATTGCCCATGAGATATCTCATGTCTCTCAAAGGCACCTTGCAAGAAGGCTCGAGAGTCAAAGCCAAACACAAGCATTATCGATGGCTGGATTAATATCAGGGGTGTTAATATCACTAGTCAATCCCAATTTAGGCTTCGCTACCTTGATGGGCAGTATGGCTTTAAGTCAACAAGCAAGTATTAATTATACGAGGGGAAACGAAAAAGAAGCTGATAGGGTCGGCATCACTTTATTATCCGCCAGTAACTTTGAGCCTCAAGGTGCTCCTGACTTTTTTAGTAAAATGACAGCTAAGTATCGTTATAAAACAACCCCCCCACCCATGCTACTGACTCACCCTATTCCTACTTCAAGGATAACGGATGCAAGGCAAAGAGCCCATAGTTTACCCTCACGGAATCTACCACCCCAGTTGAGTTTTGAATTAGCGAAGTCAAGAATCACATCAAGATATGAAAACGACCCAAAATATAATATAAAACGGTATCAACGACAACTTGATAAAAAACTTTATCTATTAGAAGAAGCTGCTGAATATGGTCTGGCTATGTCATATTTTGAAAACAACGAATATATTGCTGCTCAAAACATCTTAGAACGTTTATTAGTTGCCGATAAAAACAACCTTTTCTATGTTGATGTACTGAGTGATGTTTATATTGCCCTTGAGCAATTTGATCGTGGTATAAAGATGTTGGAAGAAATCGATTTATTAATGCCGTATAATCAAGTGGTTACTTTAAACTTTGCCAGTGTTTTGAAAGCCGCTGAACACTATGAAAAATCAAGCCAAATTTTACAAGATTTTTTACTTGTTCAGCCTGGAAATTTTATTGCTTATGATTTACTAACTGAAATTTATAGAAAACAAGAAAAAACTGCATTAATGCATAGCAGTAAAGCTGAAGTACTTGCGTTACTTGGCGCATATTCGCCTGCTATTGATGAATTACAAACAGCTTATAACTTTGCTAAAAAGCAACCTTTATTACAAAAACGAATTAAAGCAAGAATCTTACAATTTCAAGCACAAGAGGATAAACTAGAGCGTCTATAAAAAAGATAAAAACATTCTTCTATTAATATAACTACAAGAGACAATCATGCTATCAATTTACCACAACCCTCGTTGCTCAAAAAGCAGAGAAACTCTCCAACTTATTAAAAAAGAAAATAAAGAAGTAACCGTTGTTGAATACCTTAAAACACCATTAAACAGGGAGCAAATAAAAGAGTTGCTCATTCTATTAAATATCCCACCAATAGAAATGATGCGTACTAAAGAAGAAGAATTTAAAGCCCTTAGTCTCAAACAAGCTAATGACGAACAACTTATTCTCGCTATGACAACACATCCAAAGCTGATAGAACGCCCTATTGTCTCAAACGGCAACAAGGCAATTATTGGTCGTCCACCTGAAAACGTTTTAACTTTATTTTAACCCTTGGATTAGTAATAAAGACGCTCCACTAATCAATACAATTTAGCTGATACTGTTTATCAGCAGTAATGAGTAAACTATAATGAATAAACCACAAAGAATAAGTACTAAAAACTTAAAAACCATTACCTTAACCAGCTATTTCTCACTACTAGTATTTATGCCTGTGTGGCTAATTTTACTTAGCCCAAGCAGTGGGTTATCACCAATGCTCACCCTCATTATGTTTACTCTACCCTTGTTATTTCCTTTGAGGGGATTAGTCAAAGGAAATCCTTATACCTATGCTTGGTCAAGTTTTATCATAATGATATATTTCTTACACAGTTTAACAACGCTTTGGGTATCGCCAAAAGATATGCTTTGGGCATCAATTGAATTATTACTAGCAACAGTAATGTTTCTAGCAGGCAGTTATTATGCTAAATATAGAGGACAAGAATTAGGGTTAAGTATTAGAACAAAAAAAGATAGTGATGAAGACTAATAAAATATTATTTTATACCCACAATCAACTCAAACTAACTGTATTTTGTTTTGCTGTTGTTTTATCCTTGCCTGGTTGTAATGGCTCTTCATCAACAGATGCAATAAACCCGATACCGCTCAAAAATAAAACAAAGGTTAATCAGTCTAGTGACCTATTTTTATATTATCCAAACAATAAAATAACAGATATTAATTGGTCTCAAGTCTCAGGTCCAGTAATAACCTATCTAGCTGATACCAGTAAAGTCATTGCCTTTACCCCTACAGTTGCTGGTGAATATCAATTTGAAGTGTCATTGAATATTGATGGCGAATCGCATCAACTTAAACGTTCATTAACTGTATTAGATGAAATTAACTTTATCAACGCTAGATTAGGTCATGCTGTTTTAGAGCAAAATAATGTTTCCCTTAGCGCTGAAATTTCACCAGAAATTGATATTGACAATATTAGCTGGGAGCAACTATCTGAAACAAAAGTGATCTTTATAGAAGAAGGTTTGGTCGTTAATTTTGAAGCACCGAGTGTTGATCAAGATACCTTATTAACATTTAAAGTAAACGGTAGTGTTAATGGAAATAGTGTCAGTGACACTGTCACTATCTTGGTTGAAGATAGTGACATAATAAAAAGCAATGCCTATTTTAAAGACCGCTTAGCAACCACCTTTGCTTATGATAATTCAAGTCCTTACAGTCAAGACATTGTTAATTGTGTATATTCAAACCAACTCTCAAGTTCATGTACCCTTCTCACGCTGCCCTTAATAGCACAGCAAAGCCTTAGCCCATCGGTTGACGATATTATGAGTCGTGTTGTTGTTTCTCACCAGTGGATGGGGGACAGATTTAAAGACTTTTTACTGACGAATGATGACAATAATGATTTTAAAAATTTGCTCAGAGCAACCACTGCTATTGTAATTTCTTATGATATTCGACCTTCATTTTATTGGGCGGCAACTGGGGCAATATACATTGACCCAAACAACCTCTGGTTATCGGCCGATGAAAGAGACACTATCAATCAGGCGCCAGATTACCGCCGGTCTTTTGGCAGTGAATTACAATTTACAATGCCTTGGCGTTATATTAAAGATAATGACTACGCCACTCTTTACCCTGCGGAAAATCTACGGGTAAGCCGTAATAAAAACGACGGTTTATATCGTTTAGCTTCATTGATGTACCATGAACTGGCTCATGCCAATGATTTTTTTCCTAAAACAGAGTGGTTGATTCACAACCAAAACTTACGTGTTTTAGATGCAGCCTTAAATAGCAACTTTGAATCTGATGATTTAGCGATTGCCTACCCCTTAAACGGTGTTGAAATGTATGCCTTGGCTCAAGTTAGCTTTTCTGGCGAAACAGCCACCAACATTCAAAAGTCTTATTTACCTGGCGATATAAAGGGTTTCTTTAACACGGAAGTTGCTAATCATTATTATAATTACTCTTCCCCTAGAGAGGATTACGCTATGCTTTTTGAAGAGTTGATGATGCAGTTAAGATATGATGTATTTAGAGATACTGCAATAACAAACCTGCCGAGCGGTGAAGATGTTTCTCTTAGTGATTATATTGTAAGCTGGGGGCAAAGAGGACGGATTGGTGAAGCAGACATCAAAACTAGGGTAGAATTTGTTACGAAACGAATATTACCCGAATTTGATAGTAGCACTATGATTGCAAACCTCCCTCAACCTATTGCGATGACCGAAGGTTCCGACTGGTTAGATAACTTATTTATTAGTCCTATTGTTTCCGGCAAGTCTAAAAAAGTGAAAACAATGAACGCTACAAATTTTCCTGCCGAGTTATATCAAGAAGTGAATAAACAAAAACCTTATTATCATAAAAATTTACCTGAAAATTAATACCAATATATTTTCAGGCAACGCTAATAGCGTTAAACGTTATTTCTCAAGGATTTCTTTAATGAAGGGGATGGTAATTTTTCTTTGTTCCCTAATAGAGGCTTTATCAAGGACATCAAGTGATTCAATTAAACTTCCCATATCTCGAGATAATCGATTTAATAAAAAATTAACGACATCATCTGATAGTAATAAACCTCGCTGTTGAGCTCTAAATTGTAAGGCTAGAATCTTTTCTTCATCAGTTAATGCCTTAACTTGCTCGGTATAACCCCAAGTTAAACGAGAAACAAGATCCGGTAATGTAATCCCTAATTGCCGAGCACTTTGGTTACCGGTAATAATTAACAATTTATTTTGTTCTAGTAGGCGATTATACAAATCAAAAATTGCTTGCTGCCATTGTTGCTCTCCAGAAATCACGTCGATATCATCTAAACAGATGATATCGATATGTTCTAAACCATCTAGCACTTCAACCGCTAAATGCTTGAGCTCTGAAAAAGACAGACATAAAGAAGATTTACCTAGAGAAGCCGCATAAGTACTACAAGCATGGAGTAAATGCGACTTACCAACCCCTTTCAAACCAAAAAGATAAAAGCTCTGTGGTCGAAGCTCTGTTTGCGACTGACCGTTGATAAAGTGTTGGAGTTGAACCGCAACACCTTGGTTAACAGTAGATTTATAACTGTAGAATGTTTCATCATCAGGGAGCTGAACAGAGAGCGCCAGCTGAGCAACCTTACTCATGGTTGACCCCAAAAAAATACGGGTACGGCATCAGTAATATCTTTAGCAAAAGGGTCGCTATAGCGTTCAAGCTTTTTATTGAGCTTTAGTGACAACAGTAAGGTTTGTTTTGAGCCCAGTAAATCAAGTTTAAAACGGCGATTAGTACCTTCAGCACTCATCAATACCACAGAGTTGACTGTAGAAAGGTTCAATAAAAACTCTGTTAATGCCATATATGCATACATAGAATCTATATTAGTCACATCAATAATCAATTCATCATTAGCGTATTCAGATAAAGCATAACCTTGAAAAATAACATCGGTAATATCAGAAAATGCTGCTTTTAGTAATAACTCGCTATCACTTCCTTGATAACTTTTCTGATGAAACTTGGTGACTTGTGTGCCTAGTAATGTCCAATCTAAAACAAACTGCTGAGTATTATTTAGCGTATCACAAAGGGGACGACAATCGCCCTCAGATTTAACCTCCCGCTCTTCTAATAAACTAGAATTTGATATTCTGATGACAACAACCGCGTCTGCACCATAACGCTTTGACGCAGTCATTATGGGGGCCGAAAACCGTCCCCATAGATCTGGAATCACAATTTGAGTCGTGTCAGTGAAGTCCATTAATGGAATAATAACGGGTAATCCGCGTTTTTCTGAAAGACTTAAAACAATTGATGGCGCATTAGAATGACTCGACTCAGATAAAATTTGACGATAAAAATTAGCTTCATCAACCAGCCAAAATAAAACCTTAGGCCGTAACCTTCCCCACAAGGGTAAATGTGCTTGCTGTAATAATTGGTTGATTTTATTCTCATCAAAACTTGCAATTAAAAATAAAGACGACAATTTTTTTGAAGAAGCCGTAACATCGAGCGGTAACATTTTGGTTTCTTCACGAGAATAACTATACTGAGAAACATAAAGGCGAGGTTTTTTAAGTGCGTTTTTTATTTTATTGTTAGTTAAAACAAGCTTTTGCCCACCCACTCTTACCAGCACGGTCTGCATTGTTTCCTGTAAAGCACTTCGTCTCTCAGCTGAGCTCTGTGAGGTAACAAGTACTTTTGCTTGATATAAATCTTTAACTTCAACAGCATTTACCCAACTTGATAAAGTAAAAACAAGAATACCGCAAAAAATAAAACATTTTTTAATCATATATAATTAAAACAAGCCGAGTAGTCAATTTCATAGGCATAATATTACTTGTTTTTGGCCAATAATAAAAATAATTTCTTATAAAGATTTTATCCTTGGCGCTGCGCTGTTAGAATACGGCCCTTAAAATACTGTCGGTAATTTTTGAGGTTTCACGTGAGCGAACAAAAACAGTCCTTAAGCTATAAAGATGCTGGTGTTGATATTGATGCTGGTAATGCCCTTGTTGAAAACATTAAAGGTGCAGTAAAACGTACAACTCGTCCCGAGGTTATGGGTGGTTTAGGTGGCTTTGGCTCAGTTTGCCAATTACCTACCGGTTATAAAGAGCCCGTATTAGTTGCTGGCACTGATGGTGTAGGTACTAAATTACGATTAGCGATTGATCTCGCTAAACATGATACCGTTGGTATCGATTTGGTTGCCATGTGTGTTAATGATTTAATCGTTCAAGGTGCTGAACCTTTATTTTTCTTAGATTATTACGCAACAGCTAAATTAGATGTTGAGGTGGCCTCTGCCGTTGTTGAAGGTATTGCTGAAGGTTGTGTTCGGTCTGGCTGTGCTTTAGTTGGCGGCGAAACGGCTGAAATGCCGGGCATGTATCACAAAGGTGATTATGACATTGCTGGTTTTTGTGTTGGTGTAGCTGAAAAGTCGCGTCTACTTGATGGCAGCGAAGTCACAGCTGGTGATCAGATCATCGCCTTAGGTTCATCTGGCCCCCACTCAAACGGCTATTCTCTTATTCGTAAGGTATTAGAAGTTAATGATACCGACACGAATGAATTACTCAATGGTAAAACTATTGGTGACCATTTAATTGAACCCACTAAAATTTATGTCAAATCGGTATTAGCCTTGCTTAAAGAAGTAAATGCTCATGCTTTGTGTCATATTACCGGTGGCGGTTTTTGGGAAAATATCCCACGTGTTCTTCCTGATGGCGCTAAAGCTGTTATTGATGGAAGCTCATGGCAATGGCCTGAGATTTTCAACTGGCTTCAAGAAAAAGGTAACATAACTACCCATGAAATGTACCGCACTTTTAACTGTGGTGTTGGTATGGTTATCGCAGTACCTGCAGATAAACTTAACCAAAGTATCGAGTTATTAAAAGCTCATGGTGAAGATGCTTGGCATATCGGTGCAATTGAAACAGCTCAAGACGACGCAGAACAAGTTGTTATTAATAATAGCACCGGAGTTTAATTAAGCGATGCCAGAATCACAGTCAAAGCGTAATCGAATTGTTGTATTAATCTCTGGCGGTGGTACGAATTTGCAGGCAATCATTGATGCCTGCAAGTCGGCAACATTTCCAGGTGAAGTGGTAGGCGTTCTCTCAAACAAAGCAGATGCATATGGTTTAGTTAGAGCAAGCGACGCTAATATTGAAACCATTTCATTGTCTCACAAAGATTTCGACTCAAGAGCAAACTACGACCAAGCAATTATTGCTAAAATTGACTGTTTGAAACCTGATTTGATTGTCCTTGCTGGTTTTATGCGTATATTAACCGCAGATTTTGTCAATCACTTTCAAGGTAGACTAATTAACATTCACCCTTCATTATTGCCTAAATATCAAGGATTACATACTCATCAACGTGCAATTGATGCCGGTGATACCCAACATGGTGTTAGTGTACATTTTGTCACTGAAGAACTTGATGGTGGCCCAGTAATATTACAAGCTAAAGTGCCTGTTTTCCCTGAAGACACCGCTGATGATTTAGCGAGAAGAGTTCATCAACAAGAGCACCGCATTTATCCACTCGTGATAAAGTGGTTTGGTTTAGGCCGCTTAATAATGACAAACGAAAAATCTGTCCTAGATGGTAAAATATTACCATTGGCAGGTTATGCGAACGAATAATAACCCTTGAGTCATTTTTATCGTTTATAATACAACCTACATTTTTAATAATACGTGAGTTTACTAATGCCTAAACTGTTTAACTCGTTACCTTTATTGGCTTATTTTATTTGCGCATTAACCTTTGCTCATACTAACGAAAAAATTGTTACCGAAACACCACCCCCTTTAGTCGTCGAACCTTTTACTGCGACTTATAGCGTTATTCATAAATCAGACCCTGTTGGCACAGCCACCAGAGCACTTAAAAAGCTTGCGGATGGCAATTTTGAGTATAGCTACCATAATTATATTGAATGGTTAATATTTTCAGACAATCGCCAAGAAACCTCTATTTTAACTGTGAATAACAATAAAGTTACCCCATTAACTTATCGTTATAAGCGAAAAGGAACAGGCCGAGATAAATTTTATCATTGGTCGTACGATCATAATAATTCTACCGCTACAAACATTAAAGATGATCGCACTATCAGTATAGATATCTCCAACGGATTACAGGATAAACTGAGCTATCATTTACAACACAGAATTAATTTGATTACAGCTTATAAAACCCTAGGTAAAAAAAACATGGATAAGAAAAACAGCTTTTCTTATCCGGTGATAAATACCTCAGGGGCTATCAAGAATTATGTTTATCAGTATGATGGTGAAGAAGAAATAATATTACCTTATGGTTTGGTTAAAACGATAAGGTTCAAACGTGAAATTGTTGAAAAAAAACGCATAACATACGCTTGGTTTGCACCAGAATTAAAATTTTTACTGGTTAAACTTTATCAAGTTAAAGCCGGCGTTGAACAATTTGAAGCGCAATTAACTTCGTTAACTTTAGATAATGTTAAGACTAAACACTAATATCAATTAACGAAAAATCCTACTACCACTAGCAACAAATGCTGCTAAATAAAACTGCCACTAGCGACAGACTCGCCTAAACAAAACAAATGCCATTGCCGCGCTTGCATTTTATGCCAATCTTCATTATCTGTTAATGGTCGAGTAGCAATAATTGTCACTACATCGTTAGGTGTTGTCTCTTCTTTAAAGTTTACCTGCATTTCAGCATCAATTAAATTAGCATTACCGAAGGGAGAACGACGGGTAATCCAATGTAAATTAGTAGAACAAAAAACAAATAAACTTTCGCCATCAGTTAACGTTAAATTAAAGACTCCCAACGCATTTATCTTGTCACTTAGCTGAGCAACATAGGCAAACAAGATTTCTATGTCAGGTTCTTTATCGGCAAATTTATGATGGAGTTGATCTAATAACCAGCAAAAGGCATGTTCACTATCTGTTGAACCAATAGGTAAATGAAATTTAACCGGTAACGTTTGATAGAAATCAGTTAATTGACCATTATGTGCGTAGGTCCAATTTTTTCCCCACATTTGACGTATAAAAGGATGAGTATTTTCTAAACATACCGGACCAGAGTTTGCTTGTCGGATATGACAAATAACGGTTTCACTTTTAATTGGGTACTCAGTGACAAATCGCGCAATCGGCGAATGCGCACTTGGCATGGGGTCTTTAAAGCTACGACAGCCCTTCCCTTCATAAAAAGTTACACCCCAACCATCTTTATGAGGCCCTGTATTGCCACCTCTTTGCATTAACCCACTAAAACTAAAACAAATATCGGTAGGTACATTAGCGCTCATCGCTAAGAGTTCACACATAAATTCTCTTAAAAGTAATAATTACATCAACCAAAAAATTAAAATAATTATATACTTAAATCAATGGGAAATACCTGAGATATTAAAAATATTTAAGCGTTACTAACTTAGTTGTTAATTAATAACAGATTAATAAGGATATATTATGGATTTTTTTGTCTGGTTTATAAGTGCATTGGCCTTATGTTGGTTCATGGCATACCACAAGGCCTCACTATTAACGTTTACTTTTTCAATAGTCATTTTACTGGCCATTGGTAGTTTTGTTAATGTTATCTCATTAATCAGTTGGATTATTTTTATCTTGGTGGCCTTAGCATTAAATATCAGCGAATTTAGAAAAAAAAATATCAGCAAGCCTTTGCTGACAATATTTAAAAGCATCATGCCCGAAATGTCTTCAACAGAGCAAGAAGCATTAAAAGCGGGTACCACCTGGTTTGATGCTGATCTTTTTAGAGGTTCACCTGACTGGAATAAACTGCACAACTACCCACAACCCAAATTAAACACAGATGAAAAAAACTTTGTTAATGGTCCCGTAGAAGCATTATGTAAAATGGTTAATGACTGGCATATCACTCACGAGCGTGCAGATTTACCCCCACAAATTTGGCAGTTTTTAAAAGAACATAAGTTTTTTGCCATGATAATCAAGAAAAAACATGGTGGCTTAGACTTTTCAGCATATGCTCAATCTTGTGTTTTGCAAAAGCTAACTGGGGTTAGTAGCTCGCTCGCCAGTACGGTTGGAGTTCCAAATTCGTTAGGTCCAGGGGAATTGTTGCAGCATTATGGAACGAAAGAACAACAAGATTATTATTTACCACGTTTAGCGAGGGGTGAAGATATCCCTTGCTTCGCTTTAACCAGTCCAGAAGCAGGCTCTGACGCTGGAGCAATTCCAGATTTTGGTATCGTATGTAAAGGTGTCTTTCAAGGTGAAGAAATTTTAGGTATGCGCCTTACTTGGGATAAACGTTATATAACGCTTGCCCCTATTGCTACTCTTTTAGGATTGGCGTTTAAATTACAAGATCCCGATAAACTTCTTGGCGGTAAAAGCGACTTAGGCATTACCTGTGCCCTCATACCAACCAACTTAGAAGGCATTACCATCGGTAGACGCCATTATCCATTAAACATCGCGTTTCAAAATGGTCCAACACAAGGCACCCAAGTATTTGTGCCATTAAGTTTTATTATTGGTGGTATTGAAATGGCAGGCCAAGGTTGGCGAATGTTAGTTGAATGTTTATCGGTAGGTCGTGCTATTACCCTACCTTCAACCAGTGCTGGCGGTGTAAAGTCTATCGCTTTAGCAACTGGTGCATACAGCCGAATTAGACGTCAATTTAAATTACCTATTGGTAAGATGGAAGGCATAGAAGAACCATTAGCACGGATAGGCGGTAATGCTTATTTGATGGATGCGGTGACCACTATGTCAACAGGTGCTATAGATTTAGGTGAAAAACCCTCAGTCATTTCAGCAATAGCAAAATATCACTTAACCGAGAAAATGCGTTCATCCGTTATTGACTCAATGGATATTCATGGCGGTAAAGGCATTTGCATGGGCCCTAGCAATTATTTAGCTAGAGCGTATCAGGGAGCGCCCATTGCCATCACAGTTGAAGGGGCTAACATACTAACTCGTAACATGATTATTTATGGTCAAGGTGCTATCAGATGCCACCCTTACATACTAGCAGAGTTAGAAGCAGCAAGTTGTGATGATGAATTAAAAGCGTTGAGTGATTTTGACCATGCTTTATTTGGTCATATTGGCTTTGCATTAAGTAATGTTTTTCGATCATTATGGTTTTCATTAACTGGCGCGAAATTATTACCCACACCTTTCAAAGATGAAACTCGACAGTACTACAAGCAACTGACACGCTTTAGTGCAAATTTAGCGATGTTATCAGATATTGCTATGTTATCTCTTGGTGGTAATTTAAAACGTAAAGAAAGATTGTCAGCGCGTCTAGGGGATATTTTAAGTTATTTGTATTTAAGCTCGGCAACATTAAAGCGTTTTAATGATGAAGGTAGGCAAAAAGCTGATTTACCTTTAATGCAATGGGCCCTAGAAGACTGTTTATTTAAAACCCAACAAGCGATAGATGAATTAATAAACAACTTCCCTAATAGATTTATTGCAGCGATACTGCGCTTAATTATTTTACCTTTTGGCAAACCGATTACAAAGCCCTCTGACATCCTTGATCATAAAGTCGCTAAATTTTTACAAACCCCTTCAGAAGCAAGAACCAGGTTAGGTGAAGGACAATATTTAACCCCAGAGGCTAATAATGTGATGGGTATGCTTGAACAAACATTGAACGATATTATTGTGAGTGAACCGCTATATGAAAAAGTTTGTCGGGCTGTTGGCACTAAATTACCGTTTTATCAACTGGACAAAATTGCAGAGACCGGTTTAATCGCAGGAGCAATAACACAAAGTGAAGCTGAGCATCTAAAAAAAACAGAAATAGGAAGGAAAGCAGCAATTGATGTTGATGACTTTGCCACCGAAGAATTGTCTTTAAACCTATCAGACTAAGTAATTATGTTGACAGTTTAAGTTGTTTTCTCAAAATATTGAAAAAAAATGAGTGCTAATCAGGTATAAGCGTTAAAAAAAGAACAAAGTATAAATGCAGTTATTTAAATAACACCTTTTAGGGTATTGGCGATGCTACAGAACACCATAGCCAAAGACGCCATCATTAACTTTCGTTCAAGTCGCTATTTTCAATTTCTTCTGCGGTGAGTGCTTTTTTCTTACGTAAAATTGGCATATTGCCTGCTTCCTTAACGATATGAAAGGTTGTACTTTTCGACTTAAAAGGTTTAGTTGACTTAGCTTTTCCTTGTTTTTTATCGTTATCATCAGAAGATTTTTTAACTTTTTCAACTTTTTTGGGCTTCAATCCTTTAAATTTAGCTTTTAACCCCTCAACAAAATCAAAACTTATTGTTTGTTGTAATAGACCCTCAACATTTTTAAAGCTTAACCAATCTTTAGGGCCAACAAAAGAGATAGCATCACCTTTACTCCCTGCACGGCCTGTTCGGCCAATACGGTGAACAAACTCTTCCGTATGTTTTGGCATATCAAAATTAAAGACATGAGAAACATTAACAAGGTCTAAGCCGCGAGAAGCGAGATCAGTAGTGACCAGTATTTTCTTTTGCCCTTTACTAAAACTGTCCATAATCTGATTACGTTGACTTTGAATTAACTCACCACTTAAAGCGACTGCGCTGATGCCCTTTTCAGTCAGTAAAGTAGCCAAACGGTCGGTATCACTTCGCGTTGCGGTAAATATAATGACTTGTTGATAAGAAACAGTCGCTAAAAAGTGTTCAAGTAAGGCTTCTTTATGCAGTAAATTGTCAGCTAAATAAAAACGTTTAGTAATATCTTGGTGCTCAGTATAAGCACTACCGATAGCAATACGTTTTGGTTTTCTCAACAAAGTTAAAGCAAAATCATTAACTTGTGCATGATCAAGTGTAGCTGAAAACATCATCGTTTGACGTTTACGATGATCGGCTGCCATATTTATTTGGCTTAATTGCTTAGCAAAACCTAAATCTAACATGCGGTCAGCTTCATCAAGAATTAATAACTCCAAACCATTTAAATAAAAATGACCTTGAGTTAAATGATCAGCTAAGCGCCCAGGTGTCGCCACAATAAACTGCGGATCTTTCTCTAAGGTTTTCACTTGATCATTAAAGTTTTCGCCACCTAAAATTAACACAGCTTTAAATTGAGAAGCTGAGGTAAACATACGTAATTGACTATAAACCTGTTTTGCTAATTCACGGGTTGGCATTAAAATAAGAACACGGGGGTCTTTTTTACTCAGCGCTCTATTTTTAGTCAAGCGCTGCATCGCAGGAATAATAAACGCTAAAGTTTTTCCAGAGCCAGTTTTAGATGATGCAATCAAGTCGTGACCTGACATAGCTGCAGGTATTGCTTGCTGTTGTATTTCTGTAGGCTCAGTAAAACCCAAATGTTCTACCGTCGACATTAAACCGCTATCTAACCCAAAATCACTAAACTGCAAACTACTCTCCTAAAACTTATTAAATATCACTTGGGCTATTATAACCTGTAATAAACGACTTTCGCCTAAAGTATTTACCTGTGGTGAAATAACTTTAAACGAATGATACTTTTCAACTATTAATTAACCTGTAGCTTAATCAAGGTCTGACTATAAATAAGTGATTAGCTGTTAGCAATGCGCTGTTCAACAAGCGCTAATGCAAAGTCTATACGAGCTAAAACTTTATCTTTATCTAACAATGCCAGTGTTATATCTAAAGAAGGTGAATTACCGCCCCCGGTAGCCGCAACACGTAACGGCATACCTACCTTACCCATACCAACCGTTAACTCTTCAGCAGTATCGTTAATAGCGGCGTGAATAAGCTCGGCTTTCCACTCGGTTAATGCCGCCAGTTTAGCTTTCACTAAAATCAATGGTTCTTTAACCACCGGACGTAAATGTTTTTTAACCGCTTTAGCATCAAGTTCATCAAAGTCTTCATAAAAATAACGACTGATCTCGGCCATTTCTTTCAAGGTTTTTACCCGATCTGCTTGGATCTTAACTAATTCAGCCAATGCAGGCCCATTGTCGACATTAATACCTTGCTCTTTCATGTGCCAAGCAAGATGGCTAGCAACATACTCAGGGTCCATCGTTTTCATGTAATGTTGGTTAACCCATATCAACTTGTCGGTATTAAAACCTGAAGGGGCACGGTTACAATCTTTTAAATCAAATAACTCAACCATCTCTTCTCGCGAGAATATTTCTTTATCACCATGCGACCAACCTAAACGAACGAGGTAATTTAATAGTGCTTCAGGTAAATAACCATCATCACGATATTGCATTACACTAACAGCGCCATGACGTTTAGATAAACGTTTACCATCGTCACCTAAAATCATTGGGATATGAGCAAATTCTGGCAAGGTGGCACCCAGAGCTTTAAAAATATTAATTTGCTTAGGGGTATTACTGATATGATCGTCACCTCGAACGACATGAGTTACGTTCATATCCCAGTCATCAACAACAACCGTTAAGTTATACGTAGGTGTGCCATCAGAGCGCGCTATAATTAAATCATCAAGCTGTTCATTACTGATCGTAATATCGCCTTTAACCATATCCTTAATAACAACATCGCCATCAATAGGGTTCTTAAAACGAATAACAAAGGGTTCATCTGCCGGGTGATCGGTACGGTCTCGCCATAAACCATTGTACTTCTCTACACCACCTTCAGCTTTAGCTTGCTCACGCATAGCCTCGACATCTTCGGCGCTACTAAAACAACGATAAGCATTACCACTGTCGAGTAATTGCTCAATAACTTCTTTGTAACGTTCAAAACGTTTTGTCTGATAATAAGGCCCATGGGTCCACTCAAGGTTTAACCAGCTCATACCATCCATAATGGCATCAACCGAGGCTTGAGTAGAACGTTCAACATCAGTATCTTCGATACGAAGGATAAAATCGCCACCATTTTTCTGGGCATATAACCAGCTGTATAATGCTGTACGTGCACCACCAACATGTAAATAGCCAGTTGGGCTAGGAGCAAAACGCGTCGTTAAAGTCATAAAAGTCTCATTATCAAAAACATGAAATTGCCTAAAGAGACATTTTCATGTGTAAAGTGTATCACTAAAAAATTAACGCTATTTTATCAGGGTAATTGAATTGATAGCAATTGAATTGATGAATTGAGCAATTATCAATGAAAATAAATGGTAATAATAAAAATAAAGAAGATGATAAAACAATCAAGCTGTTGCATTTTAAAGCAGTTAGGTACCTTTGCTACATTTTTTGCAAAAAAGTGCTTGGTTTATGTTGACAGGTTTTTCGATCTCCCTATAATACGCCCCACTGAAACGCAGTCTGTTCTACAGCTTTCGTGTCAGTATATTTAGAATTGGGCGATTAGCTCAGTTGGGAGAGCACCGCCCTTACAAGGCGGGGGTCACTGGTTCAAGCCCAGTATCGCCCACCAATTCTAAATAGGTTCAAAGTAATTATGGGCGATTAGCTCAGTTGGGAGAGCACCGCCCTTACAAGGCGGGGGTCACTGGTTCAAGCCCAGTATCGCCCACCATAATTACTACCCTACATTTCATATCGAAATGGACGATTAGCTCAGTTGGGAGAGCACCGCCCTTACAAGGCGGGGGTCACTGGTTCAAGCCCAGTATCGTCCACCACAATGAAGTCTATTTAGATATCAGCATTTATATTATATTCCTCATTTAATATAAAGCCTCTATTATATCAACACCATAGTACCATCACAGCTCTATTTTTTCTTTTTCTATACGTCTGTAAATAAAAATCATTTACAGTGCTTGATAACCACCAAATGAACGATACCAAATATTCTCGTCCATCATTCATCTCCAGTTCAGGAATTAATGACTCTAAAAGTAAGATTAAAACGTGAGCCTTTTATTTTTTTCTCTTGGGTAATGAATGCTGCCAATAGTGCTGTAATTCGCCAGACATAAGTAAAAATGTGCCGTGTTTGAGTGGTCTGGTGATTTTAGTTGATTTATCATTTAGCCTAAGCATAAAGTCGCGCTCCTCGCCAAAGTTAACAGAACCTATCACAGGGTTTACACCCAGCTCTTTTTCGTCATCAGCATGCCAATTTTGATAGTCCTCACCATCTCTATACCAGTTCATTAAAACACTATTAAACGTAACACCTGACACTTTAGCTATTGCCTCCTTTATATACAAAAGGCCTTTATTCCATTGTTTAGGTTGTAACGTTAACCCTGAATAGGTGTACGTTTTATTACTGTCTGCGTACCAAGCTGAAAAACGAGGTAAATAGACTTCCTTACCGTACATTTTGATTTTATCGTGATGCCAGTCGATGTTTGTGAAGCCAATAGTACGTAGCGCTTCTCTGTCTATAGATCGCCAGTCAGTTCTCGCCAGTCAGTGGTATAATTCTCTAGGAAATACTCGACACTTCTATCACTGGTTTTTTACTGAAAAAAAACTCAGAATAAAATAATTTGCCATGAGGAACGGTTATATCAAAGCCGTGTAACGCTTCATTCCAAGTCACCGTGTAACCGTCATCATCAGGAATATAAAATGGCAGACGGTTATCATTAACAAATAAGTCCATCTTAACTTCCAACTTTTATCGAACGCGCTTTAATTAATATAAACATTCGTATAGGTTGAACCTTTACTTAAGGTAAGCGAAAAATTCTGTAGCCGTACCGTCAATATGTAACAATAATATTTCATATCGTAGGTTAAAAACACATAATTTTGAATTTAAGGTATGTATTAAATTAATACTTTAATACATTAATCGTGAGATAAAAAAAAGCCACGTCTAAACGTGGCCTTAAATACTTGTATCATTGTTCCTGTGGCTATTAAGTTTTGTTCGCCACTATATATTCATTAACCATTTGTGCAAGCACGTTCAAGGGTAAAGCGCCGTTACGTAAAACGACATCATGAAATTCACGTATATCAAAGTTATCACCCAAAGCAACTCTAGCTTCTTCACGCAATTCAATTATTTTTAACATACCAATTTTATATGCTGTAGCTTGAGATGGCATGACAATGTGGCGTTCCACCATTTTAACTGCGTCAGATTTAGCATTAGGGGTGTTGGTTGAATAGTATTCGATACCTTCTTCACGTGTCCATTGTTTGGTGTGTATACCCGTATCAACAACCAAACGAACAGCCCGCCACAATTCCATTGCTAAACGGCCAAAGTCTGAATAGGGGTCTTGGTATAAACCAATTTCTTTGGGGATCATCTCTGAATATAAACCCCAACCCTCTGTATATGCGGTATAACCACCAAATTTTCTAAACATCGGAATGTCGGTTAACTCTTGTTTTATAGCAATTTGCATGTGATGGCCAGGAAGACCTTCATGGTAGGCTAAAGCAGCCATTTGGTAGGTTGGCATAGCTTCCATATCGTAAAGATTGGCATAGTAAACCCCTGGACGCGAGCCATCAGGTGCGGGTTGTTGATAAAAAGCTTTACCCGCTGATTTTTCACGAAAGGCTTCAACGGCCTTCACTTTTAATGCGGCTTTGGGTTTGGTTAAAAATAATTGGTCTAACCGAGCTTCCATATCTTCAATTAGGGCTACGGCTTCATTTAGGTATTGTTGACGTCCAGCTTTATCAGCGGAGTAATAAAATTGTTGATCGTTTCTCATGAAGTCCAAAAATTCGGCAAGCTCGCCCTCAAAGCCTACTTTTTTCATAATAATGCGCATTTCGTTGTGAATACGATCCACTTCGCTTAATCCAATATTATGAATTTCATCTGAGGTTAAATCTGTGGTGGTGGTCCGTTTCAAGGCATTATTGAAGAAAGCTTTACCGTCAGGTAATTTCCAAACGCCGTCACGAGAGTCTGCTTTAGTTTCTAGTTCAGTTAAATAACTGATTAACTGCTCATAGCCGGTTTTTAATGAGGTAGTTAACGCTGTTTTGATATCAGTTAAAAGCGCTAACCTATCAACACCAGAGAGCTCTATATTATTGATTTTAATTGTAAAATCAGCAAATATCGTGCTATTTTCACCGTCATCAAATGGTGCTCCAACGAGTATATTTTTAGAATCCCTAATAACATGTTCAAAAACAAATTTAGGCGCGATTATACCTCTGTCCTCTCTTAATTTAAGTTGAGTGACCAGTTGTTCCATTACCTTTTTAGCACCATTGACACGCGAAATGTAATCTTGGGCTTCTTTTAGGTTACTAATTGAATGTTGATTTATTAAAAACGCCGGCACTTGTGAATGCGTGCCACGCATTTGATTGACAGGATAGTTATGAAATCGCCATTTATGATCACTAATACTATTTTCTAACAGCTGCACTAAAAGATGATAGCTTATGAGTGTTTGAGCATTTAAATCACCAATATTTAAGGCTTTTAATTTTTCTAAATCTGATTTCGCAAACGCTAACTCTTTGGCACTGTTTTCTTCTGTAAATTCATTCCACTTGTCGTAATCTTTTTTAATACCAAGGGCGGTTTGTGTGACAGGATTACGATCAACGCTCGCATTAAATATACTATCAAATAACTGATTCGCTTTTTCAGATTCAGACATGACCACATCAGTGATTATTGATTGCTGAACCGCACTACCCGTGTTTAACGATTGAGTATTGTTATTCTCAGCTTTGTCCTCAGAACATGCTGTCAATAATGCACCAGATATAGCCATTACAAGTAAGGATTTCTTTAAATTCATTTTAAAATTCTTTTAGTATCGTATTAAATTATGTTGCAGTTTTGTCATACTTTAAGAATAAAATCAATTAAAATCAGATAGATTGATATACATTGACGACCCAACTTAAGTAGGTTTAATTATGTGGCATACAAAATACAGTTAATAAAAATATATCAAAAGGGTATTATTGGTGTGTATTTATTGAGTTGTTTGTCGCTACTTCGTTATTGAACGGCTCGTTAGCTTTTTATTTCTTCAAGGTGATTATATAAATGCATAACATGTGCGACTTCATATTGTTGTTTTGTCAGTTCACCATAAGCAAAATGTGGTGCAGTATCACCCTGATAATTATCAAAGGCTATTAATGCTTCTTTTAAACGATTTATCGCTATATCGACCTGTGTAGTTAACTCGAAATTTGGTGCGCCCGGGATTAACTCGTTTAATCCATGAGTCATTTCACCCTTATGGGAAAAAAACGAGAAAGCTAATTTCCCCAGAGTTCCTTTAAAAAATTCAGATTTATGCTCGGGGAATTTAGACATTGAATACTCTACACTTTGTGCACAATGCGTAAATATTTGATAGGGATTCCACTGCCCTAAGTGTATAAGCTTTTTATCAGATAACGTCTCCAATTTTTTTAACGCTAAGTCGATGGTAAGCTCATCCTTAGATGTTCCATCAACTAACACTAATGCGCCGCCACCTAAACCGATAATAACACCACTACTTACGAGCGAAGTTTTAATAAATTGCCTGCGATCCATACCACATCCTTGAAGAGTTAGCGTCCTGTTAATCACTTTTAAAGACAAACATACATGTTCGCACTGCATAATGACTTTTGTTGGGTAAATTCATTATGCAGTGTAGATAATTGAATACCGATTGAACATGGCTATTTTACCGTTTGATTTTATAAAAGTCGAAAATAGTTAAAAGACAAAATCTTCACTTTTTATTGCCATCATTGAATTAACGCCATTTTCAATACAGGCAGCATGACCCTTTGCTCTTGGTAACATACGTTCGATAAAGAACCTAGCGGTATTGATTTTGGCTTGGTAAAAAGCACTCTCAGTTGTACCTGCGGCTAATTTGTCCTGAGCAACTTTAGCCATTTTAGCCCAGAAGAACGCTAAGGTGACATAGCCAGCATACATAAGATAATCAACAGAAGCGCCACCAATTTCATCGGGGTTTTTCAGTGCTTTATTACCAATACTGACAGTGATTTCATGCCACTCTTTGGCATAAGCCATAATAGGTTGAATAAATTCAACCATGGCTGCATTATCAAAGTTTGCTTGGCAAAATACTGTGACATCTTTAGCGAAGGGTTTTAATATTTCACCTTGAGTACCAATAATTTTACGTGCCAGTAAATCTAATGCTTGAATACCTGTGGTGCCTTCATATATACAACTGATTTTGGTATCACGCATTAACTGCTCCATACCCCACTCTTTAATATAGCCATGACCACCAAATATTTGTACACCATGAGTGGTACATTCAAAACCAAGCTCAGAAAGGAAGGCTTTAGCTATCGGTGTTAATAAGGCTAACTGAGTTTCTGCATCGGCTTTTATTGCTTCATCTTTCTCAGCGTGGCCTATATCGACTAACTGTGCTAGATAACTAATTAACGCACGGCCACCTTCAGCGATAGACTTCTGAGTTAACAACATTCTGCGTACATCTGGATGGACAATAATAGGATCTGCTGGGCCATTAGGGTTTTTCACACCACTAATTGAACGCATCTGCAAACGGTCTTTTGCATACGTTAAGCTCCCTTGAAATGAGGCTTCTGCTGCTGCAACACCTTCATTTGCCACACCAATTCGAGCCGCATTCATAAAAGTAAACATACATTTAAGGCCACGATTAGGCTCACCAATTAAGTGACCTTTGGCGTTGTCAAAATTAATAACACAAGTGGCATTGGCATTAATACCCATTTTATGTTCAATTGACCCACAATTAACACCGTTTCGGTCAGAAATGGTGCCATCATCGTTGACATTAAATTTAGGTACAATAAATAGCGATATACCTTTGTTGCCCTCAGGTGAACCTGGAATACGTGCGATTACTATATGAACAATATTGTCAGACAGATCGTGTTCACCCGCTGAGATAAAAATTTTAGTGCCTGTTAATGAATAGCTGCCATCATCGTTTAATTCGGCTTTAGTACGTAACATCCCTAAATCAGTGCCGCAATGAGGCTCTGTTAAACACATAGTTCCTGTCCATGTACCGTCTACAAGTTTAGGCATGAATTGCTGTTTTTGCGTATCACTGCCATGGGCTTCTATGGTTGCTAATGCCCCATGACTTAGCCCTGGGTACATAGCAAAACTATGATTTGCGCCAGAAAACAACTCAGCAATACTTATATTTAACGATTGAGGCAAGCCTTGCCCCCCAAAGTCTTCAGATTGAGATAACGTCGGCCAGCCACCATCAACATATTGCTTGTACGCATCTTTAAAACCATCAGGAGTCGTTACAACACCATTATTCCAAGTACAGCCTTGTTCGTCACCCATTTGGTTTATCGGAGCAATAACTTGCTCTGTTAATTTTGCGGCTTCGCTAATAATGGCGTCAATCATATCAAGACTTGCATCTTGGTAGCCTAAATGTTGATAGTGATTTTCACAATCAAGCAATTCTTGCATAACAAATTTAATATCTCGAACAGGGCTTTTATATTCAGGCACAGTTAATTCTCCAAATAATATTTATAGTGATACATGCTAATTCAAGCGATTGTATTATCCAAATGAATAATACTTATACCTAAGTATTCATTATCAGTATAAAATTATCATTACAAACCATAGTATTTCAGTATGATTTGATAAATCAAAGTATCATTCACTAAAAACTACTTATATCTAAACAACTAATCACCTTTATAAGTGAGTATATTGATTTAATAATCCAATTCATTTATTCTTCAAATGAATAGTTGACTATCAATATAATTCATTTGTTTAATCTTACAACTAGACTTAGCATGATTATTAGGTTAATCAATGAACTATGTTAGCTACTTCATTAGAAAACTAAGAATATAAATTAGTATTTTAAACATATACCCTATTGGTATATAGTTATATTGCATTAGCAAATATGTAGTTTCACTAACTACAAAAGAGCGGGATAACCGCCAATTAAGTTGATAAAAATCAACACCTTAAAGTTAAATTAAATAATTATAATTATAAAAACAGGGGAATTTCATGAATAACAAATCAAAATTTTTCAAGCACTCTTTATTAGCATTAAGTATTTTAGGAGCGCTTGGCTCTACAGCAAATGCTGCAGAAGAAAATCCGACGGCACAAATTAACGATCAAGATGTAGAAAGAATAATGGTTACCGCTTCTAAACGTCTTAGAGGTTTACAAGCGTCTCCTATTGCTATTACTGTAGTAAGTGGCTTAGCTGTAGAACAAACCAAAGTAATGGATATTGAAGATTTACAATCACTTGTTCCAACTCTCCGAGTAACACCATTACAACGTTCTACTAACACTAACTTCTCTATCCGTGGTTTCGGTAACGGAACTAACAACACAGGTATTGAGCCTTCTGTTGGTGTTTTTATTGATGGCGTGTATCGCTCTCGTGCCGCTGCACAAATTGGCGACTTACCCAGACTGCAACAAATTGAAGTCCTTAGTGGTCCACAAAGTACGTTATTTGGTAAAAATGCTTCTGCGGGTGTTCTTAACATACGTACTTTAGCTCCTTCTCAAGATTTTGAAGGTAAACTTGAAATGGGTTTCGGTAACGATAACCGACAATCAGTAAAAGGTTATGTCACCGATGGCGTTACTGATAACCTGGCTTTAAGCGTTTCAGGTGGTTTCAACAGACGTGATGGTTATACTGACAGCCTAACTGGACTAAGTAATCTTAATGACCGCGACCGTTGGAATGCTCGTGCTCAAGCGCTTTATGAACCAACAGAAGATGTTAGTGTACGTTTGATTGCCGACTACAGTGCAATTGACGAAGCCTGTTGTACAGTCTCTGATGTCATTAATGGACAAACAACTGGCGCAATACAATATTTAGGTGGCGTGGTTAATAGTGCTGATGATCCGTATTCTTACAAATCAGCCCTTAATATGGACCCCAACAATACCGTACAAGATGGCGGCGTTTCTATGCAGATAGACGTTGATTATGATGGTTTTGCTTTAACCTCTATTACCGCCCAACGGAAAAATGACCAAACTTGGATACATGATATTGATTATACCTCTTTAGATATTATTAGAGAAAGTGGTGATATTAAAATTGATACCTTCACCCAAGAACTCCGTCTAGCTTCTACCGGTGCTAATAAGCTTGATTGGATGGTTGGCGCTTTTTACTTTAAAGAAGATGTTGATGCTAAAGACACCTTATTTTACGGTGATGATATCAGAAATTATTTTGATACCTTATTTGCTTTTTCTGGTAATCCTGCCGCTGTAGGCTTAATCGGTAACATAGAACCACTTTATGGCCTTGCTCCAGGTTCGTTCTTTTCAGACGACACCGATATTGCGACCCAATTTACCCAAGCGAACACCGCTTATTCGATTTTTGGTAACTTTGATTATCACGTAACCGATGACTTTACGGCGACCTTCGGTGTCAGCTATACCAATGATGAAAAAGATGTCACTGTCGCTCAGCAAAACAACTCAACCCTCTCAGCTATTGACTTTGGCACAACGTTAACTGTTTATGGTGCGCCTATTAGCTCAGTACTACCCCCTGCAGATGCAGCTGGTACTATTGGCGCTTTATCTCCGGTACAATTTATGCCACCAATGCTTGAATTGCCTAATTCGATTGAAGATGGTAAAAGCTCAGATGGTAAAACCACTTGGTCTTTGCGCATGGCGTATGAGTTAAATGACAATGTGAATTTATTTGCAACAGCTGCTACCGGCTTTAAAGCAACTTCATGGAACTTATCGCGTGATACCCGTCCATTTCCAATGGATCAAAGTGCGTTAGAGTCTGCCGGTCTTAACAAGCCAAACCAGAGCTATGGTGGTCGCTATGCATCACCAGAAGAAGCGACTGTGTATGAATTGGGTATGAAAGCACGATTCAAAAAAGGCGCGTTAAATGTCACTCTCTTTGACCAAACTATCGATGGTTTCCAATCGTCAATATTTGTTGGTACCGGTTTTGTTTTGGCAAATGCAGGCAAACAAAGCACTCAAGGTATCGAATTTGACTCTGTCTATAGTCCAACAGAAAATTGGACGCTATCTTTAGCGGGTACCTTCCTTGATCCGGTATACGACTCTTTTGTCAACGGTTCTGGTGTAGATGGCCCAATAAACTTATCGGGTGAAACACCTTCTGGCATTCATGAACAAAGTATTACGGCTGGTCTTACTTATAACTTTGAGCTAGCAAATGGTGCCTATGGTTATGTTCGTACTGATTATTTGTACGAAAGTGACACCCGTCTTGTAGAGAATGTTCCCGAGTCTATGTCTCGTGAAGTGAGCTCAGTTAATGCCAGTGCCGGTTTAACTCTTGGCGATGGTTTAAGTTTACAAGTATGGGTGCGTAATCTAACGAATGATGAATACTTCCTTTCAGCATTTCCTACGCCAATCCAAGCGGGAAGCTTCAATGCTTACCCCAACCAACCTCGTAGCTATGGTGCAACCATTTCTTATGAGTTTTAAGTAGAAATAACTGAGGTAGTTATGGTGACAAACGTCACTGTAACTACCAATTTTACTTATTCACGTTAAAAATTTAAAACCTTCTAAAATTCCAAACAAATAACGTATATATTCTTTTTTACCTACTATCTCATTTTTTTAATTCATCTGCTTAAGAGTCTGCACTATGTCAATTGAATCTATCTTGAAAGAACGGACATCAGTTCGTGCATTTCTTGACAAGCCTGTACCCCAAGAAACTTTAAAACATATTTTTGACAATGCGCAACTTTCCCCTTCAAATTGCAATGTACAACCTTGGCAAACGTGTGTGGTTTCCGGAAAAACAAAAGATAAGCTAAAAGAAAAATTTATCGCACTACTCATGAGTGGCGCAACGCCTAATCCAGATTTTAATTGGTTACCTCAATACAAAGGTATTCATCGTGATCGGCAATTTGGTTCAGCAAATGCTCTATATAGCTCACTGGGTATTACTCGAGAAGATAAAAAAGCCCGACAAATGGCAATGATACGCAACTGGCAATTTTTTGATGCGCCCCATGCTGTGTTTTTCACTATGGACAAGTACCTCGATATTATGGGTGCGGTTGACTTAGGTATTTACGCTCAAACATTGTCATTAATACTCGCGGAACATGGCTTATCTAACTGTATGCAAGGGGCTTTAGGCCAATTCCCTGACCCCGTTAGAAAAGTATTAACGCTGCCTGAAGAGCGTGGTATCTTATTTGGTATGTCTTTTGGTTATGCCGATACGAGTGCAGCAGTCAATAAAACCCAAACAGATAGAGAGTCTCTAGAGAACGCTGTTACATTTTTTGATTAATGAACGAGCAGCTTAACTTATCGTCATTTAAAATAAAGGAATTTACCGTCAATGGGACTGAGTATGAAACTGGAGCATAAATTTACCTTAGTCGACGACGTTAATATCCATTATGTGGAGTCTTGCTCTGACTCAGCAATCAAAAGGGGTCAGGCAACACTAATTTTTCTCCATGGTTTTCCTGAATATTGGGGAACGTGGACAGAACAATTAAATTATTTTTCCAGTAATTACCGTGTGATTGCCCCTGACTTGCCCGGTTATAATTTAAGTGATAAACCCGCAGATTCGAATTTTTATACCCTGCCTAATTTAATCACCTTTATCGCTAAGTTTATTGAAGTGATGAGTCCTGAAAAGCAAGTTTATTTAGTGGCACACGATTGGGGTGGCGCTATTGCTTGGCCTCTTGCTGCTTTTCATCCAAAATTAATTAGCAAACTTATCATTATCAATGCAGCCCATCCGAGTACGTTTACTAGAGAGATGGCCAACAATCCCATTCAACGTCAAAAAAGTGCTTATATTCATCAGTTAATAAGCTCATCTGGTCAGTCATTATTATCAAAAAATAACTATCAGTACCTCAGTGAGACTATGATGGTCAGTTCACAAACCGATGTTTTTACCGATGAAGTAAAAACAAGGTATCGTCAAGTATGGCGCCAAAAAGGTGCCGTTAATGGCATGTTGCAATACTACCGGGCCATGCCCCAGCTCGCATCGAGTGACACAGATAACCACCTCATAGAATCAGGTGACGCTGATCGGTTAATCTACTCAGGGCCAGTAAAGAAAATTTCAACGATAAGAGTGCCCAATATTCGAGTCAATGTACCAACACTTATTTTATGGGGCGAAGAAGACCAAGCATTTGTTAATGAAAACCTTGATGGTATCAGTCAATACGTACCTAACTGCACACTGATTCGTTTTCCAAACACTAGCCATTGGCTCCAACACGAGAAACCGGCAGCGGTCAATAATGCCATAGCACTGTTTATTACGACTTGATTATAACTGATATTACTAACTAAAGGTTTATTATGACTGCAGTCCAGTTTCCCATTAATCAGGCATTTGTCTTTGAAGTAGCTAAAAATGCACTAAACAAAACCCGTATTCTGCCGTTGAATATTGAGCAAGCACTTAGTGATAATGAGGTGTTACTTAAAGTGGCTAAATTTGCCCTAACGGCAAATAACATTAGCTATGGTATTACTGGTGATATCTTAGGCTATTGGCTGTTTTTCCCAACCGACAACCTCAAAGAGCAAACTCAATGGGGACGTTTACCCGTTATGGGTTTTGCTGAGGTGGTTGCATCACGTTGTCAGCATATTAACGTGGGAGAGCGGGTCTGGGGTTTTATGCCAATGGCGACACACGTAAAAATACTCGCGGGGCGAGTGTCTGCAACTCAATTTTCTGATATCAACCCTTGCAGAGAAGGCTTTTCACCACTTTATTCCAGCTTTGTTCGGATTCAAAACAATCCTTTTTACCAAGCTAACAATGAAGATTTCGACATATTATTGCGGGGTTTATTTACCACTTCTTGGCTTGTTGATGATTTTATGTTTGACCACCATTATTTTAAAGCCCAGCAGTACTTGATCACTAGCGCATCCAGTAAAACCAGTATTGCCCTAGCCTTTACTATTAAAGAACGAGGTGAACGCCCTGCCATTGGTATCACGTCGGCAGCTAATCAGAACTTTGTCGAGTCATTAGGATGCTATCAGAAGGTCATCAATTATAACGAAATATCGAGCCTAGACCCAACTATTGCCTCTATATTAGTTGATATGGCCGGCGGTCAAACAACACTCTCGGCTATTCATCATCATTTTAACAAACAACTATATTATTCTTGCCAAATTGGCGCAACGCAACATGATGATATTGATATCAATGACACCTTGTTTTTTGATAACTTACCCGGTGTAAAACCTGAGTTCTTTTTTGCCCCCAAGCAATTAAAAAAGCGCTCAGTTGATGGCGACGCCAACGACACTATGAATAAAATTAATGGTTCGTTATTGCGCTACATTGAGTTTTGCCACTCAATAATAACCATTAATCATACAAAAAATGTGAATCAAGTTGATGCAATTTACCAGCAAGTATTAGCAGGGACAGCAGACGCATCAGTTGGCCAAATCAACTCGTTATAAAATGAGATGAGGATAATATGTAATTTTAATTGACCAATAAAAAGGTCTTATATAAATGAGGTTTCTATGGAAGGTATTGAATTAGTCACGTTTGTGAATTCACAAGTCATCCCTGTTTGCATATTTTTAATTATGATGGGCATGGGTTTATCGCTAGTTTTTGCTGACTTTAAACGGGTATTAACATACCCGAAAGCCGTTGGTATTGGTTTAACCAATCAATTATTGTTATTGCCTGTTATCGGATTTTCCTTGGCAAATATTATGCCTTTAGAGCCTGAATACGCGGTTGGTGTTATGTTACTGGTTCTGTGTCCTGGCGGAACAACCTCGAATATGTTTTCTCATTTAGCCAAAGGTGATGTTGCACTGTCAGTGACCATGACCGCCGTTGCTAGTATAGTCACCGTATTCACAATCCCTGTTATATTAAACCTATCACTAGTCCATTTTATGGGACAAGGAAACGAATTTCAGTTACCTATCATTGCCACCATGTTTAGCTTAATGAAGTTAACCATCATACCCATTGCCCTCGGCATGATCATAAAAGCCTACTTTCCAAAGTTTGCTGATAGTACCCAAGTACATGTTTCTAGATTTGGTCTATTATTTCTCACGCTGTTAATTATGTTTTTAACCTATATTCAAAAAGATATGGTCGTATCCGCTTTTATTGCTGCCGGTCCCGTTTCGATTATATTAAACCTGTCAACGATGGCGCTTGGCTATTATACCAGTAAATGGTTCGGTTTGAGTCTGCCGCAAAGAACGTCAATTACCATTGAAGTGGGTTTACAAAATAGTACACTGTCAATGTTTATGGCGTTGACGCTGCTAGCGAATTATAAAATGTCATTTACGCCGGCTATTTATACATTAATCATGTTATTTACCGCAGGTGTTTTAATGAAGTTTTTACGTATTAAAGCTAAAGCGACACTTAATAAAGATAGCCATCATGATCTGAATGCTAAACAGATTAATTAATAATGGCTTCGAAATATAACCTTCAGGGAAATTAAAAGTTATGATAACCATTCATCATTTAAATAAATCACGTTCAAAAAGAGTTATCTGGTTACTAGAAGAACTAGCGATGCCTTATAAACTCATTAATCACCAGCGTGATCCAATAAGCAATCTAGCCCCTGAGAGTCTGCGATTAGTTCATCCGTTAGCTAAAGCCCCCATTATTGTCGATGAGGAAATGATTCTTTGTGAATCAGGCGCTATTATTGAATATATTCTTGATAAAAATACAAAACATCAATTAAGGCCAAAGATAAATACTCCTGAGTATTACCAGTACTTAGAATGGTCACATTTTGCTGAGGGTTCTTTAGCTTTGCCGGTAATATCCACTTTATTGATGCAAATGGAAAAACGTGAAGGTACTTACCCACTTGACCGTTATATTGCTAAAGAAATTGCGTTAGACTTTTCATATATTGATGATACCTTAGCTAAACGAGCTTACTTTGCTGGAGAAGTGTTCACTGCAGCCGATATTATGATGACAATAATGTTAGAAAT
>Ga0307489_10000124_pt1 | contig 39183 bp, 71 predicted proteins | sample SB12metaG_FD_202247 | JGI IMG/M metagenome (GOLD analysis project Ga0307489, IMG submission 202247) | Sea-ice brine microbial communities from Beaufort Sea near Barrow, Alaska, United States - SB 1.2 | ecosystem: Environmental > Aquatic > Marine > Coastal | place: USA: Alaska | collected... | reverse complement strand
GGCCGCCCGACCCCCTCCCACGCCGTCACGGGGTGTCTATTGTCCCACAGCCCGCGCAGGAAGGGGCTTCCCTCGCGCCACGCCCGGAGCACGGCGCCGTCGCCGAGAGTTGTGTGCGCCAATGTGGACGACGACGACGCGCCGCCCGCCTCCGACCAGGGGCTTACACGCGTCCGCTTCTCAACTCAACCTGAGCCGTTTCTGACACAAAATACGCCCTGAACACCCCCTCATAACCCTGGACACCTGCTAAACAACCCCTTAAGTTCCGCTGTATGCATCCCCTGTCCCACAGTAAGCGCTTAAGTTGAGCCGATACGTGGACGAGTGTAAGCCCCTGCCTCCGACACCATCATTGCCTCCACCTCCAACACCATCGCTGCCTCCACTGCGCGGCGGCAGTCCCCCCTATGCGGGTCAATCTCGTTGTTCCAGTGCCTCTGGATGCACGCGGCGCCGCAGTAGCGCGCCTTCCGGCAGCGGACGCACAGCTGGCGGGCGGGCGTCGCTCCGCAGAAAAAACACTGCAGGATGAATGGCAGCGTCTCGACGGCGTGCGCGTCACTGCCCGCTATGGCCCTCTGTGCAGTGCCGTAAGTTGAAATTGAATAAATAAATGAAAGCGGTTCATCATAATTTAGCTTCAAAAGCGTTGAATTCAGGCGCAAAAAGATCGGCTGATCGGCTGAACTGGTGTCAACTTGCAGCAACACACCTTCGGCACAACAACGCCGCCTGCACGGTGTCGGCTGCCACGCCTTCACATTCGCCGTGGCGTAGCGGCGCCAGTTGAAATCGAGAACAAAGTTTGAAAGCGATTAAACCATAGGCGCTTTCAACACGGGTTGTGATACTATCAACATGCACCGCTCTACCGTAGTGGTAGCACACCGCGAGTGTCGCCTGGGCCTTGGTGTAGCGGCGCAAGTTGAAATACAATGCAAAACTTGAAAGCAGGCTATCACAGTTTAGTTTCAGGCGCTAAGATGCTGGCGCTTTCAAGGTATGTTTCATTGTGTCAACCTGCACGACCCCACCTTGGCTATTACACCTGGCTTCACATCTTTCAGCGCGATGACCTGCCGCAACAGGGTCACCCCATGTGCAGCGTCCTTCACCACGCCCAAGCCCCTCACGTAGCATTCCGCGACTTGCATAAGCGCCGTACTACAACCTTGGGCGAAAGCCTGACTGGATAGTGCGAACGCGCGCCCCGCGTCCTTCGCAACCCCAGCGCGCACGTCACCGGATATTAGGAACGCGCTGAGGGTGGCTTTGGCGTCGGCGTCTCCCATGTCAGCATCCAGGGGCCCTATACTCGTCCACGTTTCAGCTCAACCTGAGCCGTTTCTGACACAAACACACCCTAGACACCCCCTGATACCCCCTGTCACCTCCTAAGCACCCCCTAAGGAAACTTATGAATGCATCCCCTATCCCACAGGAAGCGGTTACGTCGAGCCGAAAAGTGGACGAGTGTAAGCCCCTGCCCGCAGCCTTCTGGTACCAAACAAAAGCCTGAGCCCCGTCCTCCGTCACGCCCTGACCGGTCAATAAGCACTGCGCGAGCTGGCGCATGCCCTTCGTGTTGTAGCGTCGCAAACAGAAATTGAAAGCAGAACTTGACAGTAGTACATCATATCTTAGTTTCAATCGCTTATGGGATTGATACAGGTGCTTTCAGCATGGATTTCATCGGGTCATCAAGCTGCACCGCCCTACGGTGTAATTGTGGACCTCTGCAGACTCACGGTAGCACCACCATGCGACCTTCAAGTTGTAGCGGCGCATGTTGAAATTGAAACCAAAAGTTGAAAGCAGTTTATGATATTATAGTTTCAAGCGTTGAAAGCATAGGCGATTTCAACACGGGTTTCGATACTGTCACCTGCACCGCCCTACCAAGTGGTCCGGGAGGACCTCGCACGGGAGGACGAGCGGGAAACCTCGGCTCGCGATGGCCGCTCCCAACCTCAGGTAGAAGCACCCGGGGTTACTCTGAAGGGTGACCTGTTCACAGGGGCTTACAGTCGTCCACTTATCAGAGCAAGGTAAGCGCTTTGTGTGGGATCAAGAGTGCATTTCGGGGTTGTTATGGAGGTGTTTGCAGGGTGTCGGGGGGCGTTTAGGCGATGTCTAGGGTGCATCTGGTGTCAGAAATGGCTCAGGTTGAGCTGAAAATTGGACGAGTGTAAGCCCTCGCCTGTTCACTGTGATCGCCCTCGAAGCTGGAGTTCATCATCCCCTCGCAGACGCGGCTCACGAGTTTCGTGCCCGTGTCCCGGCTCAGCTTCACGCGGAACGCCACCAGGGCGCGGCGCTTGACGTCGGCTTGCCGCGCTGAGGCGGCCGCGGTCCGCTGCGCCACCATCGCGTAGTGCCGCATCCTAAACCTGTTGACAATGGAAGCAAAACTTGAAAACCGTTTATCACACTTTGGCTTCAAGCGCTTAGGTCCAGGGAACCAGATGCTCTCGGAACGTGAGTGTCATCGGGTCAACCTACACCGCCCTGCCATCGCTTCCACCGCGGCGAGCTGCACGCGCGCTTCGGCCATCTCTTCGTGTGTCGCGCCCAGCGCCTCCACCTGTCCGCGCATTGCAACCAGCACTTGGTTCAGCGCCGCCTCATGCGCGTCGGCCTGCACGGTAAATGCGGCCCGACTCAGGGTCCCGGCCTGCGTGGTTCAGGGGCAAACCACACAAGTGAAAGCCGACGGTTGAGCTGCAAACGGGGCGCCTTGGGAGGCCCTGGACGGTGGCAACGAGCAGAGCGGCGGCGGGGGCAGAAGAGGTATACAGATGCATACTAGTATAATCGAACAGTCCGGGTTGCCCGTGTCATGCCGTGCCAAGAGGGTTTTGTCCTGCGCTGCCGCAATCGCGTCCACTTCCTCGCACAACTCGGCCAGGGTTTGGGCCTGCGGTGGCGCCATAATCAACCGACCGCCACCGCCAGCGGGTCACTGAGCGTTCGTTATAAAACACTCGCCGTTTGCGCGATCGAACCTCGAAAGCTGATTGCAAGGAATCCGGCACCGGGGGAGGAGCGGCGGACCGGGGCAGGGTCGGGTCGGTGCCCCGTTGTGCGCAGCCCTTGCGACGAGTGTCAAATCGTCCCGTGGGCTAGCGTCGCGCGTCGCTCGGCTCTGTCGCCCGCAGGAGTGCTATCCCCGTCCCCGGGGCTCTGACAGGTGTGTGGTTCAACGAGGGCATCTCGCCTCACTGAGCTGACACTTTCCCGTTTCTGTCGGTTTGGGTGCCGAGTCTCAGAGTCAGCAGGTGAGAGGAGTCCACTAAACGTCGCGCGCGCTGGCGCGCGGCCCTCTCACAGGGCACGCGCAATGGCGGGCGCGACCGGGTCGGTCGGTGGAAGCGGCGGCGGCGGCGGCGCGGCGGGCGGCGACGAGCGGGTCCGTGTGGCCTGCCGCGTCCGCCCCCGCCTCGCGCACCAGCGCATCGGCGACGGCGAGTTCCAGGTACGCCCCTGCTCGTCTGCCTCCGTGTGAGCGCACTTCCCAGCTCCGCCACGCGCGCCAGGCCCGCCGTGTCCGGCCCCCCACCCCCCCCGCCGCCCCCGCAGCAGAAGTCCCGCGTGACCCTGCTCCCGCCTCTCCCCTCACGCTAGCTCCCCTCTACCCCTTCCAGAGCACTTTCCCGGCCTTCCCAATCCCTTCCCCTTCCCTTCCCTTCCCCTTCCCTTCCCATTTTATATCCCCTCTCTATTCGTACTCACCCCGCCTTGCACCCGCAGGATGTCATCGACGTCGAGACCGAGCTGGGCGTTACAAAAGTGCGCAAGAACAAGTGGGAGCGCCCCGAGGTCTTCGCGTTCGACACCGTGCTGCCCGTTGACGCCTCACAGCGCCGCGTGTACGACGCCGTGTGTGCGCCCGTCGTCGAGGCAGGTTACAAGCGTTTGCTTCCCGCCACGTCATCGACGCGCACTTGTACCCTCGTGAACCCCCGTCAACGGCATCATATGTCATGTAGTGGCGAACATTTGCAATGACAGCCAGGTGCATTGCCCGTCACGGAATCGACAGGTACATTGACCCCTCGGTTTCTGATTTGAACGGCATCCCGTGATGTCGCGAGCAATATCTGCCAGGCCTGTGGTGGAGGCGGTCATGGGGGGCTTCAACGGCGCGGTCCTCGCGTACGGGCAGACGGGCACGGGCAAGACTCACACGCTACTCAACCTCGGCAACGGCAGTAGGGCTTGGCAATCACCGCTCGCCGTATCATCCAACGCGCTTTGAACTCTCGTTTCTTGAGTTGAATGGCACCCTATGACGTCGCGAGCAATATCTGCCAGACCCTGTCATTCATCGCGCTTTGAACCCTCGTTTCTTAAGTTCAATGGAACCCTATGACGTGGCGAGCAATATCCGCCAGGCCCTGTACGGCGCCAACGACCGTGGCAACGGTAACAGCGCCGGCGACCTCGGAAACGGCAGCAGCGCCGACGACCACGACCGTGTCCACGACGACGACGACGACGGCGAGCGCGGGTTGGTGGTCCGCGCGGTGGAGGATATCTTTGCACGCGCCGCCGCGGACGCTGCCGCGCACAGCGCCGCCACCCAGGTGGCCATTACCTACGTCCAAATTTACAACGAGGAGGTGTACGACCTAATGGGGAGCGGGAGCGGCGGCGGGGGCAGGGGCGAGTTGGATGCACGCGGCGCGGTGAGTGCAGCGACACCGCTGCGGCTGGTGGAAGTGCAGGGCGGCGCCGGGCAAGTGACGGTGGAGGGGGCGGCGGTGACAGTTGTGCGGAGCGCGCAGGAAGCAGGGGCTTCCACCTGTTCCCATTTCCGCTCAATTTGAGCTGTCTTTGTCCCCCGTAAGAAACCACTTAATACATGGATGTGTCCCGAAGGTGCTCAAGTTGATCTCTAACGTGAACGACTGTAAGCCCGTGGCGGGAGGTGGGCGCGCTACTCACCGCGGCAGAGCGCCACCGGGTGGTCGCGAATCAAGCCTTGAACGCCACCAGCTCGCGAAGTCACGCCTTGCTGACAATCCACGTAATCCGCAAAGCGGCGCCGCTCGAGAGCCGCGGCGCCGGTACCAGCGCAGGAGGCTCCCTGCCCCCGCCACCCGCCGCCGCCGCCGCCGCCGCTGATGCCGCTGGCTCCAGCGACCACGGTGTTGACGCGTCCCCGGCGTTCTTAGACCTGGACTTTCTGAACCTGGATTCGGACGTGGTTCCCACCCGAAGTAAGCTGGTGATGGTGGACCTGGTAAGGCAATGCACGTTTTACCCATGAAACCCAGGTTGAAAGCACCTGGAAATAAGTGCTTGAAGCTGAAATAATATGAGTTGCTTTCAAACTTCGCTTTCAGTGCAACTTGCGGCGCTACCACCTGGCCGGGAGCGAGCGCGTGAAGCAGAGCGGCTCCACCGGCGCGTCCCTGGGCGAGGCGGTGAACATCAACGGCAGCCTCACCGCACTGGGCAAGTGCATCCACGCGTTGGTATGGCGGTGCAGAATGACCCTGTGAAACCCAAGTTGAAACCGTCAGGAACTAAGCGCTTGAGACTAAAGTGTGATATAATGCTTTCAACTTCTGCTTTCAAGTTCAACATGCGCCGCTACACGCTGGCCGAGAAGTCGACCCACGTCCCCTACCGGGACTCCAAGCTCACGCGGGTGCTGCGAGACTGCTTCGGGGGCAAGGGCTTCCACTCGTACACCTCTCAGCTCAACCTGAACCTAATTTATCACTGAAATCCTAAAATTACCCAGTGTATCTCACGGAAGGTGCTTACGTTGAGCCAAATACCGTACGAGTGTAAGCCCCTGCTCGGGGGCAGCGCGCGAACGAGCCTGGTGGTGACGTGCTCGCCGGAGCCGGAGCATGTGGGGGAGACCATGGGTACCATGCGCTTCGGGCAGCGTGCCATGCGCGTGGAGAACAGCGTGCGGCAGCAGCAAGCGTCGGAGTACCGCGTCGCCGTAAGGCGGTGCAAGTTGAACTGATGGAACCCAGGTTAAAAGAGCCTGGAACCAAGCGCTTGAATAATTGAAGCTAACATAATATGAATTGCTTTCAAATTTGATTTTGATTTTCAGCTTGCGCCGCTACAACGCGGTGAAGCGGCAGGCGGTGGAGGTGCGGCGGCTGACAGAGGCGCTGGCGGCCGCGGAGGCGGCAGCAGACGACGCGGTGGCGGTGGCGGTGACGCTTCGGCAGGAAAGGGCCCACGAGCGAGCCCAACTTATGGCGGAAGTAGAGGTGGAGATGGGCAAGGTGGCGGCGTCGCGTCGCGAGGCGGATGGCCACGCCGAGGCGGGGCGGTACAAGTTGAAACCCGTCGAAGCCCGTGTTGACAGCGACTGATTCCAGCGCTTGAGGCTAAAATTATATGAACAAGTTTCAGAATTTGTTTTCAAATCCAAATTGTTGCGCTACGCCGAGGCCACAGTGGTTCAGATGCAGGCGCTGCTGGGCGCGGAGCGGGGGCGCATCGCGGCGTCACTGGAGGCTGAGAAGGCGGCAATGATCGCGCGGCACCAAGAGGAGGCCGACAGCTCTGCACGCGAGACGGAGGAGGAGGTGATGGCGAAGGTGGCGGCGGTGGTGGAGGTTGAGCGCGCGCGCATGGCGGCAGCGCTTGGGGTGAGGCGGTGCAGGGTGAACCGATGAAATCCAAGTTCAAAGCGCCTGGAACGAAGCGCTTGAAACAAGAATACGATTTTCGGCTTTCCAGTTTGGCTTACAGTTTCAACTTGCGCCGCTACATCGTGGCGGAGAGGGCGCGGGCGGACGCTGCGGTGGCCAAGTCCAGGGTGTCGGCCATGTCTGCGGCAGATCACGGGTTGCGCGCCGCGGCAGCGGTAAGACGGTGCATATTGAACTGTGTTGACACCGATGTCATACGCTGGTTTCAGCGCTTGAAACGTACATGTGATACAATGCTGTCAATATTTGCTTTCAATTACAACTTGCGCCTCTACTCGCCGGAGGAGGCGGCGGCGGCGGCGGAGGATGCGGCCGCGGCCGCGGCGGATCGGCGCGCGGCAGGGGTGAGGGACGAGGAAGCAGCGACGCTGGCGGCGGTGCGGAAGGAGCTGGCGACGTCGCAGGAGCAGCTGGCGTTGATGCGGATGCTGATGGTGGACGCGGATGTGGGCGTCGCGGATTCAGATTGGAACGACGCCAGGTCCGGACGGTCAGTCAGTTCGGGCGGTGGCCTCAGCACGTCCCGCCGTGGCAGTGGCGGCGTTGACTCCCTGGGCGGCGGCGGCGGTGGCGCGGGAGACGTCGGGGAGCTGCGGCGGCGGCTGCTCGAGCGCGATGACGACGTCGCTCATCTGACGGAGGCATTGGATCACATGCAGCGGGGCGGGGGCGGGGCGGCGGCGGCGGCAGGTTCGACAATGGAGTCGTTGAATGCAAAGCTCGCCGCGGAGCGTTCTGCGCATCGGAGCACTCAGTTGCGGCTGCAGTCACTGGAGGCCGCCTCCGCCGCCGCCGCCCCTGTCGCAAAGGGGACGACCGCCTCCTCCAGCATCCACTGGCGGCGGGGCAAGACGGCGGCGGGCATTATGAGCAAACAGTCAGAGACAGGCGGCGCGGGCGTGGGCATGGCTGAGGTCATCGAGCTGGCCGAGGAGATGACCGTGAGCGTCGCAGTGAGGCGGTGTAAGTTGAACCGATGTCACCCATGTTGATAGCGCCTGGAGCGAGGAACTCAGCGCTTAAAGCTGACATCCGATGAATTGCTTTCAAACTATGCTTTCAATTTCTACTTGCGCCGCTACATCGCGGAGCACCGCCGCATCATAGCCCTACAGGCGGAGTCCGAGCAGGCGCTGCGGCGGGAGCTGGCGCACTCCGCGCGAGCCGTTGAGCTGGCCGGTCCCGCCGCACTCGTGCGAATTCTCGGAAGCGGTTCAGGAGGCGGTGCAGGCAGGCGAGGGGATGCGGAGGAGGGCGTGGACCGGTACACTTTGAGCGAACAGCGTAGTGCAGCGGCGGCGGAGGGAGAGGAAGTGTTAGCGCCGGACGTGCGGCGGGTGGTGGTGCGCGGTTGGGCCGGGCAGACACAGCTTGCCACGTTATAAGATGTCGTTTGACTCAAGAAGCGATGGTTCTAAATGCGTCTTGATGATGTGGCAGGCGTTATTTGCCTGTCTCTGGTGCACCAAGGCCTGGCAGATATTGCTCGCCACGTCATACAATACCGCTTGGCTCATAACACGAGGGTTGTCGATGACTTGGTGGGGAATCTGCTCTTGACCCTCGTATGAGCGCTGGCGAATCTGGCGGCGTCGCCGGCGCAGCACGGCGCGGTGGTGGCAGCGGGTGCGGTGCCGCCGCTGCTGGCGCTACTAGATGCCGAGAGGTGCTCGGCCGGGGCGGAGGACGGGGCGGAGGCGGGGGCCGGGGTGGGGGCGGATGACGGGACTCGCTGCACCGCTGCTGGCGTCATCGCAAACCTGGCGACGAGCCCGTCCTGTCATGCCACCATCCTCGCCGCGCGCGCACTTCCCACACTCCTCGCCCTTGCGGCATTAAAGGAGTGTACACAGACCCGGCTTTTGGTGGCAGGGGCGTTGGCCAACCTGATGGGAAATCCGCAGCACAAGGATCGGCTGGCGGAGGGCGGTGTGTTGGGTTTGCTGCTGGACATGTGCGGTGAGCGCGGTAGTGCGGTGCAGGTTGACAGTATCAGAAACCCGTGTTGCAAGTGCTTGAGGCAATGACATAAAGAAACAAGCCCACTTTCGAAAATGTAATTTTCGGACATTTCAACTCAGGACGTCTTGAGTTAACATGTATTTTCGAACGTGGGCTTGTCTTTAAATTTCATACAATATGATGAAACCTTTTCAAACTTTGCTTTCAATTCCAACTTGCGCCGCTACAGCGCGGGGCAGGGGCAGGGGACCTCCACGCGCAGGCGGCGCGCGGCGTGGCCAACTACTGCGTGCGACACCCGGCGGCGGGGCGGGCGGTGGTGGACCAAGCCGGGGGGCTCGCCGCGCTGCTGGGGCTCGTAGCGGGGGCGAGCTCCGTGGCGGCGCGGAAGCACGCGGGATTGGCGGCAGGGGCTTACACTCGAGAATGACGAATGCCGAATGTGTTCGCGAATGGCGAATGCCACTCGCATTCGTCAGTCACGCGCCCTCACTCCTCCGAATGTCAACTACTCGCCCTTACTCCCCCGAATGAAACGAGCATTCGTTACTTACTCTCCCAAAACCCCCGAGTGTAAGCCCCTGGTTGGCGGTGTTCCATCTGGCGCAGTGCCCCGGGGCGGCGCCACGCATAGTGGAGGCCGGGGGGTTGCAGGCGCTGTTGAAGATGCAGAACTGCGAGAGGGATGATATTCGCCGCCTCGCTGTGCAGTGCCTCGCCATGCTCACCGCGGCGGAGGCGGAGGAGGACCTGTGAGACGGGGCCCGCGGGGCAGCGGGGCCCGCGGGGGCGAGTCGAGGCGTAGCCGTGCGTCAGGGTAGCCGGCGCGGGGGGCAATCCAGGTGCGAGGTTGCGGAGGCAGAGCCGCGGTCTCAAATTGTAGCATGTCTAGCTCATTTGTCCAATTAGAGTAGAGTTGATCTATACAATAAATAGTTTTGATTGGAAGAGGTTTCTCCTAAAAACAAAAATAGGAGTGCAGGAGAGGAGACCCGTCAAGAGTGTGGCGCCTGTTGTTCTGGATGTGAGCGAGTGGAATCTTTCACGGACGTTCACATGCATCAAAAGTCTCAAAAGTCCGCGCACATGTCCTTGGTGTACCCGAGACTCTCCAGAGCCGGCTTGACCGCCTTCTCCATCATCATCGGGGGACCGCACATCAGAATCTGTGTACCCGCCGCCGCCGCCGGCAAGTGCGCCTTGATTTAGCGGCGCAATTTGAAATTGAAAGCAGAACTTGAAGGCAGATTGTCGTATTCTAGGTGCAAGCGAATAGTTCCAGGCGCTTTCGACACGAATTTCATGGGGAGAACCCGCACCGCCCTACCTTGATCATATCGGCGGTGACAAAACCCACGGAGCCATCCCAAGCAGCCCCATCCCCATCCCCAGCCTCAGCCCCAGCAGCAATAGCTGCTGTAATACCAGCACCAGTACCAGACATACCAGTACCAGACATGCTGTTGAGGAAGCGCGTGAGTCCGGGCGCCACAGACTTGGGCGCCGCAGCACCACCCGCACCACCCGCAGCACCCGCAGCCAGGGGCTTACACGCGTCCACTTCTCAGCTCAACCTCAGCCGTCTAGGTCACGCCTCCCCGTGGCCCCCTGTTCAATAGACTGGGAGAAAATCAGCACCCAACGTCTTCAACAGAATGTGCTTACGTTGAGCTGGAAAGTGGACGAATGTAAGCCCCTGCCCGCAGCACCCTCCGCACCCCCCGGTGGCGGCACGCTGTCCACGGTGTAGTGCACGCTCAGGTTGGGGTGCGCCGCGTTCAGCTCATCCAGCTCATCCTTGAGAAGAATGTCCGCGGGGGTCTTGTTGGCGAAGAGAAGGGACACGCGGGTGGTGTCGCCCACGTCCTTGAACCAGGGGCTTACACTTGTTCACTTCAGAGCTCAACTTGAGGATATTCGGGAACACATCGCTCACATTAGCACATGATTTGAGCACCTTCCAGACACATCCACCGGTTAATTTGGTCTCAGTTGAGCGGAAGGGGGCAAAGTATGCTCATTTTGAGCGGAAAACTGGACGAGTGTCAGCCCCTGCCTTGAACACCTGGCGGATGACCTGCAGCATGGGCGTGATGCCGGTGCCGCCGCACACCAACCCTAGCTGTACCGGCACAAGCTGAATTTAAAAGCAAAGTTTGAAAGCAGTTTGTCATATTCCAGTTTTAACACGCTTAGTTGCAGGAGCTTTCAACATGGGTTTGATAGGGGCAACCTGCACCGGCCTACCTAGGTGGCTGATGCCGGAGCGCACGGACGACTCCCCCGACGCCGGGTTGAACACCGTGAACTCCCCGCGGTCCGTGTACGTCAGGTTGCCCAGCGGGCCCTCCATGTACGGCCGCAGCTTGATATTGAAACCAAAGTTAGAGAGCAATTTGTCACATTATCGATTTTTGGGCTATTTTGGACTATTTTGGGCTGTTTTCTTTTGCTTTTCGGCATCAATACGTCAGTTGAAACCGTTAAGATGGGGCACTCAACCCTTACATTTACGTTTACAGCAACTTCCTTTTGACGGGTTCTGTCCGATATTCGAAGTTTCAAGCGCTGAAAGCGAGCGCGGTCAACCCGGGTTCAACCTGCAGCACCCCACCTCAAAGGTCATGGCGTCCCCGGGCTTGAGGGAATCCAGCTTCCGTGACATGATGCCCTGTTCGTACACTTTGACGCAGAACTCCACGAAGCCCGGGTGTAGCGGCGCAAGTTGAATTTGAAAGCAGAGTCTGAGGGCGGCTCTTCATATCCTAGTTTCAAGCGTGTTGTTCCAGGCAGTTTCAACATGGGTTTGATAGGGCGAACCTGCACCGCCCAACCCAGGTCGTCGTCGGAGGTGATGGGGGTGTACGGCCGCGACACCACGGCACCCGCCGCGTCCGTGTAGGAGATGCGCACGTGCTGTCCCAAGGGCAGGGGCTTACACTCGTCCACTTTTCAGCTCAACCTGAGCCGTTTCCGACACAAAGTACACCCTGAACACCCATTGAAAATACCCCCTGATACCCCTGAGACACCCTCTGAACAACCCCGAAACGCACCCCCTATCCAACCGAATGCGCTTCAGTTGAGCTGGAAAGTGGGCGAGTGTAAGCCCCTGCCCACGGGCAGGCCGAGGATGTGCTTGGCGGTGGGCAGAGCGAAGCGAAACACGCGGGTGTCCGCGCTCACGCTCGTCGCGGACACCAGGGTCAGCTGCGCCGTCTTGCCGGCGCCAGGCAATGCCACCAGCGTGCCCTCCGCATACTCCTTGACGGGACGGGAGGAGGCGGGGTCGCCGGCGTCCTCTTTCATGGCCTCGAACTTGTCCTTGGTGTAGCAGCGCAAGTTGAAATGAAAGCAACATTTCGAAGCAGTCTACCGAATTATAGTCTCAAGCGTTTAGTTCCAGGCGCTTTCAACGTGTGTGATAGGGCCAACCTGCACCGCCCTACCTTGGGCGCGGAGCAGGAGGGGCACACGAACTCATCCGACAGTTCGGCGAAGGGCTTCGTCTCCTGGTAGATGTATCCGCAGCCGGTGCAGATGTGCGTCGCCTTGCCCATCGCCTTGGTGTACCGGCGCACGTTGAAGTTGAAAGCAAATTTTGAAAGCGGTTCATAATATTGTAGGTTCAACCGCTGACATTGTGCGCGCTTTCAACACGGATTATGTTACTGGCAACCTGCACCGGCCTACCTTGGGCACGCCACTGGTGTACTGCGCGCTCTTGTTGATGTGCCAACGCGAGGCCAGCTCGGGGTTGGGGGTCGGCACCGCCTTGCTGTAGCGCCGCAAGCTGAATTTGAAACTGAAGTTTTACAGCAGTCCATCATATTCCAGTTTCAAACGCTCAGTTCCAGGCGATTTCAACTCGGGTTTGATAGGGTCAAGCTGCACCGCCCCACCTTGCGCACCGCCCCAAACTTCTCCACGCACAGGTCCTCTAGCACGGGCAGCATCGTCGAGCAGGGCACCTTCTCGATCTCGGGCTTTTCTTTGAGGTGTCCGCCGGGCCCCACGCCAGGGGCTTACACTCGTCCACTCTTCAGCTCAACGTAAGCGCATTCTGTGGGATAGGGGGCGCGTCAAGGGGTTGTTTAGGGGCTGTTTAAGGGGGTAGTTGCGGGTATACTGGGGTGTGCAGGGTGTGCTTTTGTTTCATAAACGGCTCTGGTTGAGCTGAAAAGTGGACGAGTGTGCGCCCCTGCCCAACGGTACCCCCGACGAAGATGTTGACCCCGTCCACCATGCCCTTCGCCCCTGTCGGGTTCTTGACCTGGCACCAGGGGCTTACACTTGTCCACTTTTCGGCTCAACGTGAGCACAGTTTGTTGGATACTCTGTGTCTGTGGGTGGGGTCGATGACATGGAACGGCTCAAGTTGAGCTGAAAAGTAGACGATTGTGCGCCCTTTCCTGGCACCCCATGAGGCCGATGTCCGCGACCTGCACGGGGGCGCAGCTGTTGGGGCACCCGGTCCAGATCATGCGGATGTCACCGTTGGGGAAGGTGAGCACAGACTCCAGGTGCTCCGCCACAGTGTACGCCTGCTTCTTGGTCTCGATCTGCGCGAACCCGCAGAACTGTGCGCCCGTGCAGGCCACCATGCCGGCCACCACATTGCCCGGGAACGGGGTGTAGCGCTGGATGTAGCGGCGCAAGTTGAATTTGAAAGCAAAACTTGAAAGCAGTCCATCATGTTTTAGTGTCAAGAGATTACTTTCAGGCGCCTTCAACGTGGGTTAGATAGGGTCAAATTGCACTGCCCTACCTGGAGCAGGGGCTCCGCCAATAGGGCGTCCACCTTTTTGTAGCGGCGCAAGTTGTATTTGGATTCAAAGTTTGAAAGCAGTCCATCATATTCCAGTTTCAAGCGCTTAGTTCCAGGCGTTTTCAACGTTAGTTTCATGGGTTCAACTTGCACCGGCCTACCTTGTGGTCGGGCACGTTGGGGATGATGAAGCTCTGCTCCACGGTGAGGCGCAGCTCGCCGCTGCCGTACACGTCAGCCAACTCCGCCATGTCCGCCAGGTCGTCACCCTGCAGCCGCCCGCCGGGCGCCAGGGGCTTACACTCGTTCCCATTTCAGCTCGAGTTGAGCACTTTCTCCCACTGCATACATCGACTTAACTCATGACGGTGTCCTTGAGTTGCTCATGTCGAGCTCTGACGTGAACGAGTGTAAGCCCCTGCCGGGCACGCACACGCCGACCCAGCTCAAGCCCTGCTGCTTCTGCGCGTGCACGCCCAGGTATGAGCGGCGCGCGCTGGACTCGTCGATCAGGTCCTTCTCTGCTGCACGGGCCATCTCGGCCGCGAGGCAGGGGCTTACACTCGTTCACTTTTCAGCTCAACTTGAGCCGTATCTGACACACAAAAACGCCCTACTCACCCGAAACACCCCCTGAACACAGGCTACACAACCCCTGCGCGCGCCCCCTATCGCATGAAAAGCGCTCAAGTTGAGCTCACAAGTGAACGAGTGTAAGCCCCTGCCGTGGGCATGCGGCTGGCCACCTCCGTGCGGAACACCTCGAGGCCCATCTCATCGATGAGCCACATCATGCGGGTCTTCTGCCGGTTGCCGCGGTTGCCGTAGTCGCGGAAGGTGGTGAGCACGGCGGCGGTGGCGGCGACCACCTCGGACTGAGGGATCCACGCGTCCAGCGCCACGGACTCAGCGGCGCGCAGGGAGCTGATGAAGCCGCCCACGAGCAGGGGCTTACTCTCGTCCACTGCTCGGCTCAATGTAAGCGCTTTCCATGGGATAGGAGGTGCGCGTAGGGGTTGTGTAGCCCGTGTTAAGGGGGGGGTAGGGGGTGTTTAGGGTGTGTAGGGTATTTTATTGTGTCACACACGGCTCAAGTTGAGCTGAGAAGTGGACGAGTGTAAGCCCCCGCCAACGAGCATGTTGAAGCCCATGGCCCCGCCGCGCATCGCGGGGATGAACGCCAGGTCGTTGATCAGGGGCTTACACTCGTCCACATCTTTGCTCAACTTGAGCCATTTTTGTCACTGAAACGAGCAAAGCACCCCACCGCATGGGACAAAAAGTGCTCACGTTGAGCTAAAAAGTGGACGAGTGTAAGCCCCTGCCGTTGATGTCGGGGTGCTCGAAGAAGTCCGAGCTGCCCACTACCAGGGGCTGACATTCGTCCACTATTCTGCTCAACGTAAGCACATTTTGTGGGATACGTTGGGCGTATGGTTTCCCGCAGTCTATTAGACAGGGGGACACGGGGAGGTGTGACCAAAACGGTTTAGGTTGAGCTGGGAAGTGGACGAGTGTAAGCCCCTGCCCACCACGCACACGTTCCACTTGCGCCCCAGGTTGGAAATGTCGGGGTTGCCGCGCCCTCCACCCGTGACCAGGGGCTTACACTCGTCCACTTTTCAGCTCAACATGAGCCGTTTCTGACACAAAACACACCCTAAACGCCCACTAATACCCCGTATCACCTCCTAAACAACCTCTCAATCCACCCCCTATGCTACTTAAAGCGCTTACAAAGAGCCGAAAAGTGGACGAGTGTAAGCCCCTGCCCGTGACGTAGTCCTGGATGGCGGTGGTGAACGGGCGGGTGTCGACAACCTCGTGGGGGTCAAACCCGGCGAGCGGGTTGCCTGTGGCGTTGCGCACATTGTCCAGCCCAGACTCAGGGGCTTACACTCGTCCACTTCTCGGCTCAACTTAAGCGCTTTTGTGCCTCATGCGGTGCATCAAGGAGTTGTTTAGGGGGTGTTTACCGGGTGTTACGGGGTATTAGGGGGTGTTTAGGGTATGTTAGAATGGCACAGATTGAGCTGAGAAGTGGACGAGTCTAAGCCCCTGCCCAGACTGCAGCGTGCACATTCCCATGTCCATGACGCCTTGGATAATCTCCGGAGTGTCCTTGAGCTCAATGCCACGCAGCTGAAGGTTTTGGCGGGTGGTGATATCAGCGCACCCGTCCTCGCCGCATGACTTGACCACGCCGGCAAGGTGGCGGATCTGGTCGGAGGTGACGATGCCGCCCGGGATCAGGGTCTTGCACTCGTCCACTTTTCAGCTCAACCTGAGCCCTTCCTGACACAAAATACACCCTAAACACCCCCTGACACCCCATGACACCCCCTGCACACCCCCTGAATAACCCCTAAATGCACCCCATATCCCACACAACGCGCTTACGTTGGGCAAAAAAGTGGACGAGTGTAAGCCCCTGCCCGGGAGCTTGAGGCGCATCATGTAGCGCCCGTAGTGGCCCTTGCGGCGGTGGAATAGCCCGGCGTACTTTGGGCGGTGGTCGGCCTTATCCCAGGGGCTTACACTCGTCCACTATTCTGCTCAACGTAAGCACATTTTGTGGGATACGTTGGGCGCATTATTTTCACCCAGTCTATCAGACAGGGGAACACAGGGAGGTGTGACCAAAACGGCTTAGGTTGAGCTGACAAAGTGGACGAGTGTAAGCCCCTGCCTCATCCGCGCCCACGGCCTCGTCCCACGCTTTGAAATCAGCCGCCGAGGCCGCGGCCATCTCCTCCAGACCTGCCAGGTGCACGGTCTCCTTCATGGGGTCCTTCGCCACCTTCAGGCGCTCGAATGGGTTGGTGGGCTTGCGGTACTCCTCCGCGCAGGGGCTTGCACTCGTTCCCATCTCCGCTCAACTTGAGCCGTGTCTGAGACATCAAAACACCCTACACACCCTAACCCACCCCTAACGCCCCCTTAAACCCAGTCTCCGCTATGACTACCCTCTGATCCCCCGGAATCGAGCCCCTGGACCAATCAGGGACGAAGAGAGATCATGCAATGTCCATTGACCAATTAGAGACCACAAACGATTACGATCAGATTTGGTGAGATTTGGTCAAGGAGATCCAATCAATCACAGCTCTCCGAGCCGCCACGTGGACCAATCACCTGAGGGTCTTCAGAACCTTATAAGGGTCGGAGACTGGGTTTAACACCGGCTACACAACCCCTCCGCGCACCCCCTACGAGTATCCCATACAAAGCGCTCAAGTTGAGCTGAGAAGTGGACGAGTGTAAGCCCCTGCCTCCTTGACGACGTAGTACCCCTCGGCGTCTTTGTACACGTGCGCGTCCGGGCGGTCCACCTCAGGCAGGTTGTACTTGGCCATGGTCTCCGCGTTGTAGGCAGCGAGGCCGTCACTGGTGGCGCTGCCTGGCAACACGGGCTTAGTTTCGTTCACGGTAGAGCTCAACTTGAGCAACTCCAGCACCCATGAATGAGTTAAGTTGGGTTATACGGTGGACGGAAGAGGTCAAGTTGAGCTGAGGGAACGAGAGTAAGACCCTGCCTGGCAACACACGTCCGGTGCTGTCGGTGGAGGCGGAGGAGGAGGAGGGGGGACCGGTGGTGGCGACGGCACGTGTCTTCACCGACGCCTTCGTGCGCCGCTGCAGCCAGGGGCTTACACTAGTTCCCATTTCAGCTCAACTTGAGCGCTTCCGTCCACCGTATAACCCAACTTAACTCATGAGTGCGTCATGGAGTTGCTCAAGTTGAGCTCTAACGTCGAACGATTGTAAGCCCCTGGCTGCAGCAGCAGGCAGAGAGAGGATGATGGGATGGACGGTGGAGTCGGGGGGCGGGGGGGGCAGGCGACGTGAGAGGAGACTAGACTTGTGTCGCCGCTGCGAGTCGCCGTGACGTGTGCACGCACCGTGGGGCGTGATGGGTCGCGGTGGGTGTCGACCGATGGGCGAGGCGATGACGAGAATTTGGGCACCAACGCAACGAGAACATTACACAGAAAATACACAATTTGGCCAAGCTCTGTGTGCCTCGCATGTGTCAACGTTCTCATGGAACGGGGTTGAGTGGCACTCAATAGGCAAGAGCAGGAGTTTCAGGCGACGTGTGCGCACGAGCGCGAGCGCGCCATCTCGTGGCCGAAATCAGTCGCGACGTGGAAAACCCGATGCACGGGTCGGATAGTGCAAACGGTCGCACTTGAAAAGCGCTCGGCATAGGAGAAAGGAGAAAGGACGTTAACGTTGACATACCATCGCGCCGGCGCGAACTCCCGCGGGTTTCGAGAGGGCCCTGGAGGCGGCGTGGGGCATCGCGGCGACCTGATGCCTCGCGGCGACCTGCGCGTTGTTGGCATCGAACGTGGTGCGATGTCAGACCCACAGGTTCGCAACGGTTCGTTATCCAGAAAAGCAGACAAAACAAAAACAAACACGTAGGTCCGCATCCAGCACACGTGGGGATGAATACCTGCGCCGTGGGCATGGCGGGTCGCTCTAATGGGAGACGTACCTGCTGTAGGACGGGAAGGGATTGCATCGTGTGTCCGGCGGCGGGGCGGGGGAGGATGGGGCTGGGGGTTTCCCAAATATTACAGTTACAGTTCCGACGAGTGAGAGGTTTGCAAAGATCAAAGACGGCGTTTCGTGAGGACCAACACTGTAACTGTATTACGTAATAATGTATGGACACGTGGAACGCCTGGATTCGCTTGGATTCGCCTCAGCGTCGGATTCGCTCGCGCGGATTCTTTTGGAATATTCCTGGACTGGATTCGTGTCCGTGCGGTGAAAAGCTGAAAACAAAACGGCGCGCGAGCAGCCGCGGCGAGCAACGCCTTGCACCACGCGGCCGCGCGCGAACCAACGCCCCACAAACACCACCATGACGCTCCCACTCACGCTCACTCGCTCGACACTCATCGCCGTTTTCGCCGCGCTATGCCTCCTACTTGCGCAATCCGCCGCCGCGCTGTATCTTCCAACGCGACCGTCGCTCGCTCCAAGAGGGGAGAAGATGTTTGGGCTGGAGCCGGGCGACACAGTCAACGGGGGCGGATGCAAGGCAGGGCGCAGGGCATCCCAATCGCCCAATTTCATGCTCAACCAACGCACCTTTGAGGGATGCCTACATGGAGTAGCGAACGTCCTCCACTCCGGGTGCCGCGTTGACGGCGGTGGCGAAGATGAGTGCCACGTGGTGCTGGAAGTTGAGACAAAAGAAGCTCAACTTGAGCTGAACATGGGAACGGCGTTAGCTGTCCCCGCAACACATCAGGAAACGACATCTTCTTCTCCATCTCAGCCACGAACGCGGCAAAACCCCCTTCAACCAACCGCGTGCCCCACGTAGGCACCCAGCCTGTTAACACGAGCTGGGCGCGACAACCCAGTACGTAGCAAATGTTCCAGGACTGTCAGGCCCTGGTGCAAGGCGCACCCGACTATGGCGAAGTGCGACGACGCGGCGGCCTGCGTATGGTGCGCCTCCGCGGCCGTGCCGTCCGCGTGCTACAGCAAGACATCGGCCGCGAGGCTCCCGCCCACCGTCTTCGAGTGCACGTGAAGAAGCCTATAGGGGGTGTATAGGGGGTGCATAGGGGGTGCATAGGGGGTGTATATGGGGTTTTGAGGGGGTGTATAGGGGGTGGATAGGGGTGTATAGGGGGTGGATAGGGGTGTTGCATCTCGGCCACAGCAGGCAACGCAGGCGCAACACGTGTGGGCATCAGCGTCAGCTTGAGCATCAGCAATAGCATACAGCATCTGCATGCAGCAGCGGTGGCTCGAGGGGGCAGGACCATAGCCTGGTGCCTCCTCATACACGCCGACGCGGCTGTCTTTCTCTGTTTCTCTGAACACTAGGCTCAGGGCCAGCTGAGAGCTAGATCCTTACAAGCACGCAGCCATGACACACACGCACAAAACAGTCGGACAGTGTGTCGACCAGCCGAGTTCGTCAGGAGCTCGAAGCATGCGATGATGCAGCGGCGTGTTGCGCGTTTGGGGTGGGCGACTGGAATTTACCACGAAAGTTTACATGCATCAACGAAAGGTTGTTGCGACTAAGTGGCTAAACAAGCTAAGGAGGGATAGAGGAACGCTACCATGCAGCGTACCCCGCGGCAGGCGGTACACCGGTGCACCGTGCTGAATGTACAGTTTATATTGCGGATGGCGAGAGTGGTGCAAAAAGTTTGCCAAGACGCCCAGCTCCCACAGCCCCTCCCCTCAGGGCCCTTTCATTCCCCCGAGAATCTCGCGGCCTCGATCCGACCCCTGTTCCAAGGGCCTGGCAGATTTCGCTTGCCGGGTCACATCATACGGTTCCACTTAGTCCACAATGCGTGTCGATGACGTGGAGGGCAAATTTTCCGCGCCATGTTTTAGGATGTCCATGTAATTAAAGAATGAGAATTCAATCAAATTGCGTGTTGACGACGTGGCGGGCAGATATTATTCGCCACGTAGTAGGACGCCGTCTAGCTCAAAAACGAGGGTCAAAGATGCGTGTGGATGGCGTGGAGGGCAATATCTGCTCATCCCTGCCCGCTTCACCTTGAGCCCAGGCAGCAGTTTCCCGTTCACACTTAGCATGTCGACCGATAGCCCCCAACGTGTAGGGGCACGAGATGAGAATGGAAGCAAAATTCGAAAGCAGTTTATCATATTTAGGAGGCGTTGGCACGGGCGCGGGAGCACGGCTGCCCGTGCTAGGACGTGGGGACGTATCGCTTGAGATTGAGTGCTCTCAACATGGGTTTCAACTTGCACCACCCCACCAGTGCTGAAGCCGCTCGACCGCTGCCGGGTGCTCAGTGCACCGCTTGCACAGGTTGAAAACCCATGTGCAGGGGCTTACAGTCGTTCACTTTTCAGCTCAACTTGAGCCGTGTCTGACACACAAAAACACCCTACACACCATAAACACCCCCTAATACCCCCTTAACACGGGCTACACAATCCCTGCGCGCACCCCCTATCCCATAAAAAGCGTTCAAGTTGAGCTGAGAAGTGAACGAGTGTAAGCCCCTGCCCATGTGCCCTTCGATGTCCGTCCCTGCGTCACTCTGAACTCGCCCGCCCCGTCCACGCACTTCGCGCAGGAGCTCGACCGGTAGAGCTGTTGCCACGGGAACTTCGCTGTGCTCTCGACGAGAGGGGGACTTGGCAAAGGGCAATCAGCTCACGTCTACACCAGACCAAAGTTGAAAAAAACATGTGCCAGCGAGCGGGCGTGCAGCTTGGAGCAGAGTGGTCCAGGGCAAGCCAGAGGCGGCTCGGCTAGAGCATTGAGGCGTGGGGTCGCGACATCATTGAAAAAATCAACGCAAGCTGTGTTCGAACCTGTTGCGCTGGCGCCCCGCGGCCGCCGAGGCAGGCGCCACCCCTTCGCGAGGCATCGCGTCTCGAACGACTCCTCCGCCAAGTAGCACCACCGCCGGTCGCATTGCGACACGGCGACAGCGTCGCTGGCCGGTAGGTGCCGCAGTATGGCGCTGAGCACGTCATCGCCCGCGGCGCTCAGGTCCATCATGTCGCCGCGAGGGCGTGTCGGCGCCGGCGCCTTCTCCTTACAGCAGTGAGGCGCGGGAGGCGGAAGATATCCGCCACGAGTTCGTGGGTGGGGCGTGGGGGTCTGGCCCGCGAGAAAGCTTGCTGGCTCCGTCCTCCCCCTCCCCTGCTTCGCGCGCTCGCTCTGAGCCGCGGGGGGTGTCGCCACGCGTCGTCGGTGCTGTGTATTGCGTGGCGTCGTGGGTGGCTGCAGGCGCGGTGGCGAGGGAATGGCGCAACTACGCGTCACGTCCCTTTCACAAGTTGGCTCCTCCGACGACATCATGGGTGCCGAGTCAGCACGAGGCAATTTTCTTGGCCAGCTATCCAACAGAATGATTCGTCGCCGCGCCAGTCCCCCGCGTACCGTGGCGGCACACCAATTTACGGATATCATGGCCCTGAGCGGCGCGCGCGACGACGTGCTCGGCGCCATACTGCGGCAGCTGCCGGCAAGCGACGCCGTGAACGTGGCGAAGTGGGCTGAGGAGACGAGGGCGGCGTCGGCAGAGAATGGAAGGGTAGCGTTGGAGGCGACGCAGGCGAGAGCGGCAGCGGAGGCGGAGGCGGCGGCGGCGGAGGTGGCAGTGTCTGCGGCGGAGGCAAGGGTAGCACAGTCGGAGGCGAAATGGGCTGAGGATGCGAGGGCGGCGATTGCACTGGCCCGATTTCTCCGAGCAGAAGCGACCCAGGCGAGAGCGGCAGCGGACGCGAGGGTTGCACAGTCAGAGGCGATGGTGGCACAGTTGGAGGCGCGGGCGGCTACGGCCGAGGCACTGGCCGAGTACGAGAGAGCGGGGCGCGTCCTGGCTGAGCGGCGGCTGGAGGCACACCGGGTGGGTGTGGCTGTTGCGCCTGTGGTGGGTGTCGTGCGGCATCGCGTGCAAATAGAGGAGGAGGAGGAGGAGGAGGAGGAGGAGAGAGCGGTGGAGGTGATGGAGGAGGAGGAGGAGGAGGTGGAGGAGGTGGAGGAGGAGGAAGAGCAGGGGGAGGAGGTTTCAGAGGAGAAGGAGGACGAGGAGGAGGAGAGGGAGGAGGAGGAGGCGGGGGAGGTCGCGCGCGACGGTGTCCTCGCCGGCTCAAAGCGGCCCCGCAAAGCAGGGGAGGAGGAGGACGGAGCCAAGCGTTCTGGCGGCGCCCATTCCTCGCAACCCGCGGCGTCGACGCCCCGCGACGGCACGATGGACCTCAGCGGCGCGGGCGACGACATGCTTCGCGCGATACTGAGCTACCTGCCGGCCAGCGACGCCGTCGCTGTGTCGCAGTGCGACCGGCGCTGGTCCTATGTAGCTGAGGAATCGTTTCAGCAGCGATGCCAGGCGAAGGGGTGGCGCCTGTCGAGGCGGACGCGGGCAGCAGGTGTGTAACCTTGATTGCTCCTCCACTTGCATTTCTGTGTTCATTGTTCTCACGCCCAACCCCGCAAGCCCAACCGCCTCTGGCAATCTGGCGTGCTCTGGTCTGGACCGCCCCGCTTCGACAGCACCGCACCGCCGAACCAAACCCGCTCTGAGCCGCCCTACTCCAAGCTGATGAGCTCGCCCTTTGCGACCCCCCCTTCGAGAGCACAGCGAACTTCAAGTGGCAGCAGCTGTACCGGTCCAACACCTGCGCGAAGTGCGTTGATGGGCCGGGCGAGTTCGGGGTGAGACGGACCTTGGATCAGACCGGGAGGGCGGGCGGGGGGAGCGGGAGGGTTTTCTTCCTGTGCAGGCGATGCACCGATCTCCCGGCGGTGGTCGAGAGGCTGCATCTTTGGGAGTAGGGCCTGGCCTGGCGGATATCGCTCGCCACGTCATCCGATGCACTATGAAACCTATTTGATTGAGTGGCACCACCCTATGACGTGGGGATCAATATGTGCCAGGGCCAAGCTTTGCAACGTCACTGACACTCATTTGAATCCCCGTTTATTTATTTGAGTGGCACCCTGTGACGTGGCGAGCGATTTCTGCCGGGCCCTGGATGGGGGCTGTCTGCTGACAGGTGGAGCGTGAATGAGAAGACGCCGTTAGGGGACAGGCGGAAGACGGTAGGGGCCAGGGCATGCCAATCGTCCCATTCTCAGCTCGACTTGAGCTAATTTGTCCGTGGAACCACTGGCAGTGATCCTTCTTTAAGTGCTTCAGTTAAGTTGAAAATGTAACGGCTGAAAGGCGTTGGTTTGATGGCAGGGACAGCCAAATATTGCCCGTCACGTCATAGACACGCTTGCGAATCCTCTTCTATTGATTCATGCGGCATTCAGCGACGCGACGCACCAGGGACAAGCGAATAATGTTATTGCCCGTAACGTCATTAACACGTTCTTTTGACGCTCGTCATTGTGTCTAATGACATTCTAGCACGTGGCGAGCAATATTTGACAGGCCCTAGATGCGGAGCGGACAGAAATGGGGGCTGAGCAATCCATACTAGCGGGTAAGATACAGGGCCTTGATGGGCCTGGCGTGAGCGACATGGGATATGAAGAAAAAAATACGATGAGCGGCACGGGATAGGAAGGTAGATTGGCGAGAGTGTGATCGTGATAGGCCCGACTTAACACAGCTCATATAGTGGGTGAGGCATTGGGGTGCATCGGAGGAAATAAGGGTACGAGCCTCGTACCCGCAGCGTCAAGCATGAGCACCCCCCATCTCGTGTGGCGCATGGAGCTGCATCGGCAGTGGTGAATGGCAGGGTTGTAACAACCTCATCTGCTCCTGTGGTCTGGCGGATTAGGCACTCTGGGACGAAGCTGGGGACGCGAAAAATGCAAAAGTTTCAAGTATTGGATTGGCCCCGTAAATCGAGCAAGCTGCGCGCACAGAAGTCAAGATACGTTAGATCCCACATGCCCACAGCACATCTGGAGCGTTGCCACACACCCCCCCAACCGTCGCGCGAACCACACAGGTACACATCGAGTTTTGGCTGTCGGAGTGTCGGTGTCGGAGCCGAAGCGGACGCGCGTCTCCAACCGCCACCGCCCGAAGCGGCCTCTGTCTGGGCGTACGCGCCTGCCTCGTCTACAGTTATGTGCACTTCGCTCACATCAAAATAGCTAAAGTCTTTGTCTGTAGGTAAGGGAATATGTATCAATAGCTAATATATTGGTTTGCGGATGCGTGAACATGCCGTGAATCACCCGAGATTGCTGAGCAGCGACAGGGAGAACGCCCGCCACAGGTACCGCAACGCCTCGCTGCCGCCGCCGCCGCCCCCGCCGCTGTTGCCGGCCCCGCCGTCGCCCCCGCCGCCTTCCCCCACGCCACTGCCGCTGCCGTCGCCATCCCCCGCCTCGAACGCCTGATGCATCCTGCTCCTGTGGTGTATGACACTCGAGCGGCAACTGGCGTGCTCGGGGCGGATGACGTCAAATGTCAAAACTACTGCCCCGCAGCGGGCGCTTTGGTTGTAGAAGAACCGCGGGTTAGGGCCGGGAAGAGGTCGCTCGCCACGTCATGAGATGCTGCGTTAATCGAGAACGAAGGATCGATAAGAATGCGTTGGATGTGTGGCGGGCAAGTGCCTGGTAGATGCTGCTCGCCACGTCAAAGTATGCCATTCAACTCAAGAAAGAAGCGTGTACATGCGTGTCGATGACGTAGCGGGCGATATGTGCTAGTCCAGACCGAGGGTGGAAGTCATTGACCACGAACACCGCGCCGCGCGCCAACCCGCGCCGCTCTTCCCCAACCTGTATGCCCACCCCATTGCCCCCGCTCGCGCCTTCACGTCTACCATCAGCTGAGTCACCCCCAACGTCACCTGTGTCCACACCGCTGCCACCACCACCACTGCCACCGCCGCCGCCACCGCTGCCGCCGCTACCAACGCCGCCGTCGCCAACGCCGCCGTCGCTGCCGCCGCTGTCGCCGATGCCGCCGCTGCCGCCGCTGCCTACGCCACTGCCCCCGCCCTTACCACCACCACTGCCGCCGCCGCCGCTGCTCCCTTCAAGCGCCGCGTCTACGTGGAGGACGGCATGCACGCGCCAGTACCCGTCGGACAAACCCGCTGTGGCACGTGGAGGCGGCCGGCCTGGCGCCACCACCCACACCCGTGCCTGGAACCAGGGTCTAACACACATACATTTCCAGCTCACCTTGGGCATATTCAAGCATCAATTGGGATGACGCGGTGGTTTCAGGGACAACAAGGATCCAAGACCTCATCTTTCAGCCCGCTCTGAGCAAAGTTGAGGAATTCTGCGGGATAAGGAGGAGGTTTCAGGGACAGACAGCTGAAATTTAAGTCAGAGGTGAAGTAAAGTTAAGTTAGAGGTGAAGCAAAGGTAGACACAAAGTGAGAGTTGGATTTAAAGTCGAAGTTGTGCCGAAAAGTATAGCTGTGTAAGGCCCTGCCTGGAACGCGCCGAGGGATGCGAGCGCGGCGACGGTGTGCGGGAAGTGGCGGCGGGCCATGGCGTTGGAGCGCTCCAGCCCCGCGTCGCACAGCGGCACCGTGCCCCACCCCGCGCGTAGCAGCCGCTGCGATGGCGACGCCGCCGCGGCGTTACCTTCCTCGCCACCCTTGCTACCCTTGCCACCGTTGCCTCCGTTGCCTCCGTTGCTTTTGCCACCTTTACCACTGGCATCCCCATCCTCATTGTCATTCGCAATGCCACCACCGCCACCTCCGCCGCCGCCGCTGCCGCCCCCCTCGCCGTCCCCGCCGCTGCTCCCGCCGCCGCCGCCTTCCCCCTGGCCGCTCCCGCCGCCCTCCCCCTCGCCGCTCCCTCCAACGCAGCCGCTCCCGCCGCATGCCACGTCCACGAACCCCTCGAGCTCCGCCTGGAACACCCCCATCCTCCCCCGCACCACCCCCACCCACGCCAGCCACGCCGTAAGGCCTGGCAGACATTGATCGCCACGTCGGATGATGCAATTGGACTCGAGAATCGTGTGCTTGAAATGTGAGAGAGGGATGCGCTTCCGCGTGTGTAAGGAGGCACCAGGCTTTCGCCCTGGCCCCGTGAGGGTTTAAAATGTGTTGAAGGAGTTTTGAGCAATATCTGCAAGGCCCTACCCGGTCGGGTCCTGGAACCCGCGCCTGCCCTGCTTGCGGAAGAACCTGATCAACAACCCAGTGTAAGGCAGGTACACCGGCCGCCAGGGCCTCACATATAAGCACTTGTCGAGCTCAACTTTATACGAGTACGTAACACTTCGGGTGTCAAGTGGGATAACTCGAGTGGTTTGAGGGGACAAACGGTTGAAAGTTAAGCTGACAAGAACACTCACAGTTAGACGTCCGGAACCAAGAGGATGTTGTTTGTCCATGAAACCACTCGAGTCATCCCCACTGGGTACCTCAGTGGCGCTGATCAGCTCAAGCAAGTCAAAGCTGGAAAAAGTACGAGAACATAAAATGCGGAAGGCCTTGCCGGGCGGCCGCAGGTGCAGCGCCAGAAGGGCAGCGCCACGAGGCTGACCACAATGCCCTCGAGCAGCCCGAGCGGGCCCAGCCGCAGCCCGAGCGCGCACACCGCGTAGGCCGCGAACGCCACCCACGGCGCCAGTAACCAGGGGCTTACACTGGTCCACTTTTCAGCTCAACTTGAGCCGTGTCTGACACACAAAAAACACTCTGAACACCCCCTTAACACGGGCTACACAACCCCTATGCGCACCCCCTATCCCATAAAAAGCGCACAAGTTGACCTGAGAAGTGAACGAATGTAAGCCCCTGCCAGGAACGCGCCCCAGTGTAAGGCGTCGCCTAGCTGCCGCCAGGGTGCCGTTGCAACAAAAGGAAGCACGGTGAGAATGCGAAACTGAAGTCCAGTCCTTCTCCACAAAGTTGGCAGCCGCGTCGCCTGCTGGGACTGTGAGTGCACAGAGGGCAGCACACGCTCGGCTCGCCGCGCATGTGCCGCGCGGATAATGTGTTGAGGTGGTCATCGCCGCGGCGCTCGAGCTTCGGATGTAGCGCCAAGCGGAGAACCTTCAACGTCCATCGAAGGGTGAATAGTTCGTTCCTCCTCCAACTCAACACCCGTGGGACTAGGCGGCGGAGGGGGCAGCAGAGGGTGAATGAAGTGCTGGTCCGGCCTCGGTTTGACTTGATGGTGTCGCGCTGGGTTTGATGAACTCGCTGTCTCATTCTCAAAGCATCAAACGTTGGTTCGACGTGCTGTACACCTTTTCTCGGTGGAGGACGTGACAAATAATCCTCTCCTCAACACCCTTTTCGACGCAATTGGGGGGCAGTGGGCGACTGAGGACTGCGTTGACCTGAACCCCACCCGGACGCCACCCTCCAGGTCATCCATGGTCGCCCCCACGCGGTTCCACCGGCGCGTTGGTTGCTGCAACGTCCCGTGGCCCTTGGAAAATGCCGCGGCAACAGTGGCGTCGCGCTTGGCGCTCGGCTCGTCTCGGCACCTCCGGATAACTACTGCACTGTATGACGCATAACGCAAACTCCAATGTCACGAATAATATGCGCTTGTCACCCTAAACCTGTCCCCCCCACGGCGCCCGGGCATACCGCGCGCGCCCCGCGTCGTCGCCAACGTCCGTGCCCTCCACGACGGATCCCCTGACGTGTGCGTGCCCCTCTGCGTCTCGGCCCGCTGTCGCCGTTACTTGACGCGTGGGGTAGGTGGGTGAAACCCGGTTTATCACACCTAAATTTAGAGCTGTACCGCGCTGTCCGTCGGAAGGAAGTGGGGCGCTCGTCAGCTCGGTTGCTATTGCTCAGCTCTCTAGACAGCATTCCGTCAGATGCCATCGCGGCAGGAGCGACGCAAGGCGGAGCGTGATGCCGACAAGGCGCGGGCCAAGGCGGGAACTGCGGGAGCCGCGGGAGCCGCGGGAGATGCCGCCGCAGACGCAAATTTAGGCTTGAATGTGAATCCGGTCGGGCACTGGAACACGCAAGCCGAGAACCCCACGAACCTGGTTCAAGCGCTCGGAGCTGAGGTCGTGCAGCAGAAGGCTGAAGCGGTAGCGCCTGGCGGATACTGCTCGCCACGCCATAAGCACATTTGACTCAAGAGACGCATGTTCACATTTCGTTGGATGTAGTGTGGTGAGCACTTGGTCGCCGCGTCATCCAGTCATAGGGTGCGTTTAACTCAAGAGACGAGGTCGTGTGCGGGTTCACGGTGCGTTGGATGACGTGGCGAGCAACATTCGCCCGGCCCTATGACTAGGGTGACGGAGAAGCGCAGTGGAGCTGGGGCCACCGATTAATGAGTGAAGCGGATGGCGGTGCGGGGACGATTTTGGGCGAGGGCGGCCCATCGCCAACGGCGGATGTAGGGTTTGCACATCATAGCACCGCACAGTTTCTGGTCGCTCTCAATATTCATACGCATCAATGTATACAACATCGTCACCCAAGGATGGTCACTTTTGCGGGCGCCAACCCTGGGCGGAGGAGGGCATGGCACTTCTGGAGAAGGCGGCAGGGCAAGGGCACGCGTACGCCATGAATACGTTGGGACATATTCACCGCGTGAGGTCGGAACACGTCCTTGCCGTGGAGTGGTTTACCAAGGGCGCTGATGCCGGGTTGCCGCGAGCTATGTACGACCTCGGGCGTAGTCTCGACTCGGGGGAGGGCGTGGCGGCGGCGGACTCCCTGGCGGCGGTGGGCTGGTACAGACGCGCGGCAAACGCCGGTCGCGCGGACGCCGCGCACAGCCTTTGCGTCATGCACACTCTCGGCCGCGGTAGGGCCCGTCTGGTAGAATGTCGCTCGCCACGTCATGGGATGCCATTCAACTCAAGAATTGAGGATCTTACATGTGGGAATGGACGTGGTAGGCATAATCAGCCGGACTCTAGGTTACGGAGTCACGCGTAGCAAGCAGATGGCGATGCGATGGAAACGCAAGGCCGCTGAAAACGGCGACTTCCGTTCGTGCCTGAAACTCGCCCACGTCATGTACTCGGATCGACCGTACGCCCGCGAGGTTGGGCATGAGGAGGAGGCCTCCGGGGTCGCCACGTCGGCTGAGGTCATGGAGGGTCACGACGTCCCCCCGGACGTCTTGACTAGCGTGTGTCATTGGTTGCAGAAGGGGGGGCAGCCAATCACTCAGCTCGAACAGTTTCGTCGCAAAAATGTGGAGGGGTATAAATTTTGCCGCACTGACGGATGCGAGGTTGTGGGCCATCTGAAGGATTTCCGAGTTTGTCCGCAGTGCAAGACCGCCCGGTACTGCGGCGACGCGTGCCAGGCACATGACTGGACCACGGGTGGGCACAAAGAAACGTGTGGCAAAGTCACACGTCAAATAAAGGCCAATTATTGCGTCAACGCCGGGTGCGAGGTTCTGGGCTACCTGAGGAACTTCAAAGTTTGCCCGCAGTGTTACTCCGCCCGGTACTGCGGCGACGCGTGTCAGAAACAGGACTGGAATGCGGTGGGCACAAGGTGACGTGTGGCAAATCCTCAAGCAGACTAACGCAGTCGTCGTCGCCCCCACCACCGCTACCACTGGCACCCGACCCCTCCTCCTCGTCCTCCACCTGAAGTAACGTCTCCACCCCCGCCGATGAGAGGAGGCAGGCGCGGGTACATTAGGCGACGAAGGACATATAGCCGCTGTAGGGGCGCGAGGTGGGGTGGTGGAGGAGGACTACTAAGCGGTCCGCCGAGTCGGCTGACTGCGTAGTATGTCATGTGAGGCGGCGGCGGACCTGCCTGGGAAACATAGGCGCACTAGCTATGCGGGTATGTTAGCGTGTGTGTTTGGTTACAACTTAAGTTTTGATGTTTAGGATCTGGACTTGCAATAAGACGCACTTGTTATTAAAACACTGGCAAACAGTCAGCGGCGCGGCGGGGCGGGGTCGCTCTGCGCGGCTCAGCATAGGTAACCAACCCCCGGATAACCATTACACTGATATACACATAATTTAAACTATTGGATTCTTATGCGTGACACTTGGCGCTGATGGGTCGTGACCCCCCACAGGATCTGCGCAGTACTATCCAAAGAATATCTCGATTGTGGTCAAGCGCGCCGCCGCCTCCTCCGATACGGGCACATACCGTCGCGCGCACGTCCCACCGCCGCACCCGCCACATCGCATTGATCGAAGGCGTGCAATAAGCCACAACTCGACACGGGCGGGCGACGTGTGAAGGGCGCGGCTTAGCGCTGTGGGAGGGCGGACACTACGGTGCAGGCAGCCTCGGCGTAACTAACGAAACTGTTTGTATTTCGCAAGTGGAGACCGCCGCCGCCCTCGCCTGCGCGCCTCCGATCCCGGGGCGAGCGACTCCGCTAGCGGACCACACATTTTGCCTCCGCCGCCACCGCCGGCGGCTTCGTGCTTGCCGGCATGACGGCCATGTGGGAAGGCTGGTACTGCGTCGCAGTCATCTGCATTATGTTCGTAGCTTTGCTCAAGAACGTCGCGGGACCCGACGTCCTCATGCTCGGTAGGGAGGGACAAGCAATGTTTCCAGGGACAATCAGCTATTACCCGCCGCGTCATCGACACGCGATGTGAATCCTTGTCTCTACAGATCATTGACAGGCAAATATGATCCGCCGCGTTGTCGACGTGCATTTTAACCCTCCTGAGTTGGATGGCATCCCATGATGAGGCAAGCGACATGTGCCTGGCCCTGATCCGGGGCTCGCTGGCCGCGATGCTCGCGGCGGGCACGGTGGACATGGAGTCAGGTCTCAAGGGCTTCAGCAACAAGGTTGGGCCTGCCAGACACTGTCCTAAACGTCATTCAACACGCATTCCGAACCATCGTTGATTGAGGTAAATTGGCATCCTACTTCCATGACGTGGCGAGAAATATCTGCCACGGCTGTTGCCCGCCAAGTCATCGACCCCCGACACGCTGTTGCCCGCCAAGTCATCGACCCCCGACACGCACTTTGAACCCTCGTTTATTGAGTTACACTAGATTCAGCGAAACGCGGCGAGCTGTGTCTGCCAGGCGCTATGACAAGGGCCTGCTGACGGTGGCGTGCCTGTTTGTAGTTGCTGCGGTAGGGCCCGGCAGATGTTGCTCGCCACGCCATCGACACGCATTTCGATCCCTCCTTTCTTGAGTTCCATGGCATTCTATGACGAGGCGAGCGATTACAACAAGGCCTTAGCCCGAGGGCATCTCCAACACCGGTGCGCTGGACTACTACATGGGCCGGCTTCTGGGTAACCCCAAGACCGTGGCGAGCGCGCAGGTCCGCCTCATGGTGCCCATCGCCATCGTCTCGGCCTTCCTCAACAACACGCCCGTGGCAGGGCCTGGCGCATATTGCCCGCCACGTCGTCAAACGAGCAGATTGACCGCTCGTTTTTGCTGAGTTCATGGCGTCCTATGACGTGGCGAGCGATTGCTGCAAGGCCCTAATGTCATCCAACGCCTCTTGAGCCCTTGTCACTTAACTTACTTGGTATCCTATGACGTGGCAAGCAACAGCCACCTGGCCCATCGCATGTCGAGTCACATGGCATCCTTTGACGTGGCGAGCGACATCCGCCAGGCCCTAGCCTGTGGTGGCGATCATGATCCCCATTCTGCAGAAGTGGGCGCGCAAGTGCAACATCCCCAAAGGTGGGGCGGTGCACAATGACCCACGATGGACCCAGGGTTGACCCCAGGTTGACCCCAGGTTGAACCCAGGTTGACCCCAGCTTGAACCCAGCTTAAATCCAGATTGAACCCAGCTTGACCCTGAGTTGACCGCGATTGGTTTCAGCGCTTGAAGATACAATACGATGAACCGCTTTCAAATTTACTTTGAATTTCAACTTGCGCCGCTGCACAAAGGGCAGCTGTTCATCCCGCTGTCCTTCGCATCCATCCTCGGCGGTACCTGCACGCTTATCGGCACCAGCACCAACCTGGTCGTGGATGTAGGGCCTGCCGGATATTGCTTGCCATGTCATATGATGCCGTTTGACTCCATAAACGAGGGTTTGAAGTGCATTGAATCACGTGGAGGACAACGCCTGTCAAGCCTGGCAGATATTGCTTGCCACGGCATAGGAATGCCGCTTACCTCGACAAATGAGGGTTCGAAGTGCGTTGGATGACGTGGAGGACAATGTCTGCCAGGCCTGGGCGTTCGAAGTGCCCTATCTCCAGACCCTAAACCCTAAACCCTAGACGCTAAGCCTTCAACCCATTGCTCACTTGAAGGACAATGCTTGTCAGGCCCTGGTATGAGGGTATGATGAAAGAGCGGTACCCGGACTCGCCGCCCATGGGGCTCTTCACACTATCGAAATACGGCGTGCCAGTGGCGCTCTCGGGGATGTGCTACGTCTTAATAGCGTCGCCGTTTCTGCTGCCCGGTGGAACTGCCAGGGGTAAGAAAGAGGGCGGCGGAGAGGGGGGCGGTGGCGGTGACAAAGCAATGATCGAAGACAGCCTGGCGGTGGGCAGGGCCTAACACAGCGTCCTGACTATTTGCTCATAGTGTATGTGTATTCACTCGCTGTATGCCCCTCTCTAGCTTGACATAGCGTCCTGACTTTTTGATCATAGTGTACCGGGCCCTGGCGGTGGGCGCTGTGGTGGCGCCTGGGTCGCCCGTGATTGATCAGCCCGTGGCGACCCTGCGGGGGCTCAATGGACTGTACCTGGTATCGGTGCAGCGCGGCGACATGCTGCTGCGGGGAATCACCCCGGAGTTCCTGCTCGAGGAGGTGGGGCACTTTGTGACAGGTGGCGCATTGTGCCCGCCATGCCATTCACCACATCCGCCCATAGTCCCTCTCAAATCTCACCACCCACCTCTCACCTCTCACCTCTCACCTCCCACCTCTCACCTCTCATCTCTCGCCTCCCACCTCTCATCTCTCACCTCTCACCTCTCACATCTGGCGATTCTCATATGTTGAGTTAAGTGCCACTCTGTGACGATGCGGGCATGATCTGGCGGGCCGTATGGAAAGGGCGATGTGCTTCACTTCACGGGGCTGATCGAGAGCATCGGTGACGTGTGCGCCGAGCACGGCCTGCTGCCGCTCACGCACGAGGTGGGGCGGCACAGGTTGAAACCCATGTTGAAAACGCCTGGTTCTGTGCTGGAAAATAAATTATAAATAAAACTGCTTCAAGTTTTGCTTCCGTTTTCAATTTGCGCCCCTAGTATTCGGTGGAGGAGGAGCTGCTTGGCGCCGGCAGCCGCAAAGCCAGTGAGAGTGGTGGCGGAGATGGCGGTGGAGTTGGCGCCGGCGGTGGTGGCAAAGGTGGTGATGATGATCTTGAGTCGGTTCGCATTGCGTTCGAAGAAGGCACTGATGTGTATCCGTCGGAAACGTCCAAGGGGACCTTCACACCCCGCCGCCCATCCATCGATGTTCACAACCAGCGCGACGGCTTCCTCCTCGAACGCGTCAGCGGCAGCAGCGGCGGCGGCGGCGGCAGGGGCTTCCACTCGTCCACTTTTCAGCTCAACCCGAACCATTTCTGACACAAAATACACCCTAAACAACCCCTAATACCCCATCACAACCCCATCACAACCCCATAACAACCCCTACACCCCCCCCCCATCCCACAAGAAAGCGCTTACGTTGAACTGAAAAGTTGACGAGTGTCAGCCCCTGGTCAGCGGCAGCGGCGGCAGCGGCGCCGGCGCTGGCACCGGCAGTAGGTGGGCGGCAGACGGGCGCCCGATCGGCAAATTTCACAGTGGCATCGGCAGTTCCATCGCCGGCTACGCGGCGCCCGAGACCGTCAGACGCCGTCAGAGCTTCGACTCAAAGACGTCCAAGGCCGTGGCGCACTCCCGCGATTACAAAAAGGTGCTGCACGCATTTCAGATGGACCCGAAGACTGAGACGCCGCCCAAGGACATGGCTCTGGATCAGGTCCCCGAGGCAGGGTTTTACACTCGCCCAAGTCTCAGCTCAACCTAAGTCGTTTTGGTCAGTAAGCCGTGCTCGGTTCAATTCGTGACGAGTCATGACCCTCTATCTACTGAAGATACTTAACGTATCCCACAAAAAGTGCTTACGTTGAGCTGAAAGGTGGCGAGTGTAAGCCCTTGCCTGGAGGACTCGGATGCTGGCGAGAACGGCAACGCCCCCCCCGCGCCCGGCGGCGGCGGCGACGGCGGCAAGGTAAGGCGGCGCAGGTCGACAGTTTCAAAACCCGTGTTGAAAGCGCCTGTATTTTCACCGCTTAAATCTAAAATATGATGAATTGCTGTAGAACTTTTGCCTTCAAAATCAACTTGCGCCGCTACAGCAAGTGGCCGGCCCACAGCCGCTTCCCGTCATTCGGCGGCAGCGCCACCGGCAGCAGCGGCGGTGGGCGCGGCGCTCGGCAGGGGCTTACACTCGTTCAGTGTTCAGCTCAACCTAAGCCGTTCTTGTCAATGAGCCGGTGTGTGTCCAGTGTGTGACAAGTTATACTGAAGGTACCCGACGTGCCACAAAAAGTGCTTACGTTGAGCTGAGAAGTGAACGAGTGTAAGCCCCTGGCGCTTGGTCCTCCAAGGGGGGGCTGACCAAGGTGTCCTCCAAGGGGTCCGCTAAGGGGTGGGCCTCCGAGCCCATCATCAACGTCAGCGCCATGTTCAACCGTAACCTCGCGGCAGGGGGGGTAATGAGAACAAGCACTCGACCGACGTTGAGTCTCCTTCTCCTCCGCCTCCTCCTCCCCTGCCTCCTTCTCCGCCTCCTCCTCGTCCTCCTGCTCCTCGACCTCCTCCTCCTCCTCCGCGTGAATCTATCTTGAATCTGCGTGTCCATATGAACATTAACCCTCCAGGTAAGTCATGCTCCGATCTTGGGCGAGTGCCTGTTCTGAATGACCCTCTTGTATGGCCGGATCGGGCACCACTCAAGGCCGGACCGGCGCCAGCCGCGGCAGCGGCATAGCCGGGGGGCAGCGGTGGCACAGCATGAGCATCGGGCCGGGCAGCACCGCCGGCACTCTCGCCGATAAGGATACCAAGCCCCTAGCAGTAGGGCCTAGCAGTTATCCCTCGAGTGCTCCACGTCATAGGATGCCTTTGAACTCAAGAAACAATGCTTCAAATGTGTTAGGTGACGTTGCAAGTTAGCAGATATTGCTTGCCACGCATAGGATGCCTTTGAACTCAAGAAACGAGGGTTCAAACATGTTGGCGACGTTGCAAGCTAGCAGATGTTGCTTGCCACGTCATAGGATGCCTTTCAACTCAACAAACGAGGGTGCAAAATGTTTTAAGTGACGTGAGAAGCAAATGTTTGCTCGGCTCTATGCTGAGCTCGGCCCCGTTGGAACTGGAATCGATGAAGTGTTGGCGGCGAAGGACACGCCGTCCGGGGTGCGCCGCGCGCTGCTCGAGCGGCAAGGCCCGGCCAATCGTTCTCTTTGTCAGCTTACTGCCGGCCGTTGTGTCCCTAGCCCCACATTTGTTATCCCTCAAAGGTGCTCAAATTGAGCTGGTACGGGGACGAGTGGCCAGGACAGGGAGAAGGAGAAGGATGCGGCGAGTGTGTACGGGTACACTATGTGCAAGCAGTCAGCTTAAACTCAGTGTCGGATCTGGTGTTGAAGATATGGTATCGAATCCCGTTCGACCAATCAGACCCGTCCATTACAAAAATGCCACCGACCGACCCCCGAACGTCCGACCGGGTCGCGATCCTTGAGTGAATAGACCCTCGATCTCGAGGAGATAAAAAGGACTAGTCCTTCCGACACTGAGTTTAAGCTGGCACGGGAACGAGTTGCTTGGCCCTGCTGAGCGCCACCAGGTGCTCAAGGTGCGAGTCCGCACTGGCAGCGCTCTGATTGGTCAGACGGCGTCAGAGGTGGGCTTCAGGGATAAGTACAAGGCTGCGATCATGGGGTTGAAACGGGAGGGGGGGGTGCCCGAGGGGCGGCTGGGGGATGCGGTGTTCAAGGCTGGAGACATTCTGCTGCTGCACTGCCTGGACCAGGTGGGGACCTCAGATCAATGACCTGCAGACTAGGTTGGAACATGCTCGCTCAGACTAAGTGTCTGATTGGTACCTCATGTCACATCAATCGATTCCCCCCTCCGACTGTTTGAGACTACTGGTAAGGGGACACATAGTGGCATCTACTAAGCGCCTCGTTGGTGCCTGCAGTGAGCCAGCATACCTCAATGTCACCCCAATAAGTTTCTGATTGGTGGCGGTTGCGGGCGAACGGCTACCTTCAATACCAAACCCCCAACACTTGAGTCTAAACTGCATCCAATGACGTGAAGTGCGTTCTCGTCTGGCCCTATACCACGTGTCCGCTGCTGCTGATGCGGGAGCCGGCGCTGCAGAGCGCGACAGGTGCGATGGGATCCGGGTCAAAATCGAACTCGAACCTGGCGGCGATGTCGGGTGGTGGTGGCGGCCCTGGAGGCAGTGGCGGTAGCGGAGGGCAGGGGCTGACACTCGTCCACTTTCCACCTCAACGTGAGCCGTGTTTGCCCCTATAGACTGACGCATCCCACAACAAGTGCTTGTGATAAGCAGAACAAGTGGTCGAGTGCAAGCCTCTGGCGGTGGGGGTGGCTTCTTTTTCAACGTAACGTCGGAAAAGCAGAAGGGTGGTGGTGACGTCGAGGGCGACAGTAGACGCTCGAGTAGTGATGGCAACAGTACACGCTCAAGCGGCGGCTGCGGCGGATCTTTCGGCGTTGACATTGACGGCGACGGCGGCGGCGGCGGGGGGGAGTTGCTGGCAGGGGCTTATACTCGTCCACTTTTTAGCTAAACCTGAGCCGTTTCTGACACAAAATGCACCCTAACCATCCTTAAAACCCCCTCCCACCTCCCAAACAACCCCTGAACATCCCCTACATTCAATTCCTATCCGACAGAAAGCGCTTACCTTGAGCCGAAAAAGTGGACGAGTGTAAGCCCCTGGTTGCTGGCCGCGCCAGTGGCGGCTCGCCCACCAGCGGCCAGCGCTGCGGGGGTGACCGGGCTGTTGAGCAGGTTCGGTGCTGCCGCCGGCGCCAGGCGCGGGTCATTCTCGCGTGGTTCGTCGGAGGACTCAGGCACGGCGGCGGGGGCGGCGGTGGCGGCGGGGGGGGCGGGGTCGGCAGGGGCGGCGGGGGCAGAGGCGGGGACCGGGGCAGGGACGGGGGTGGCGGCGCCGGCGGCAGGTGTGGCGGGGGCGGAGGCAGGCACAGGCGCAGGGGCGGGGGCGGGGACGGAGGCGTGGGCGGGAGTGGGGGCGGGGGCCGCAGCGGCGAGAGAGAAAGCGGATCATTCCGGATCAGGCTTCTTCTTCAACGTGCCCACCCCGTCCTCCCTCACCTCCCCCAACAAGCCGCCGCGCTTCCCCTCCACCTCTGTCTTCGGTTCCACGGCCGTCAAGGTAAGGCGGTGCAAGTTGCCCCTATGAAACCCACGTTGAAAGCGCCTGGAACTAAGCGCTTGAAACTGTAATATGATGAACTGCTTTCAAGTTTTGCTTTCAAATTCAATTTGCGCCGCTACATCAAGGGAAGCTTCGAGCGCGTCAAGTCCATCCTGTCCCTCAGCAGCGTCGCCGGCAGGTGCTCACACTCGTCCACTACTCAGCTCAACTTGAGCTGTTTCTGACACAGCAGCACACCCTAAACACCCCTAATACCCTTTACCACCGCCTAAACACCCTCGAAACAAGCCCTAAGTGCACCCCCTGTCACACTGAAGGCGCTTAAGTTGAGCTGGAGACTGGACGAGTGTAAGCCCCTGGTCGCCGGCGGCGGCGGCGGTGCCACCGGCGCCAGCGACATCAGCAATCATGGCAGCCTCAGCAGCCACAGCCTTGACGCCGACGCCGCCGCCGCCGCTGCAGCTTCTGAGTCGCGGCCCCAGACCCCGGGGCCGACACTGACCGACCCCGACCTCGAGGTGCTCTCCCGCGAGGGCGCCGAGGCAGGGGGTCTCATTGAGAACAAGCAAGCATTCGAGTACATATCAGAGCATGTCATACCTTCAAGCTTACTGCTCATATAGCCGCGCGGAGTCGGTGCAGTGCTCCGACCATCCCCCAGACCATCGTATATGCATGCATCCGACAATCCCCTCACTAGCTGCGAACTGCGGCCCACTGATTATGCTTTTCTGTCCGTCTGACGTCGGTCTTGTTATCGTTTCTGATGACCCTGCTGCGAGGATATTCGCGCAATGACGGACTTCACGTGCCCCATGCGCGTGGCGTTCGGCGGCGCGATGGAGGGGCGGACGCTGGAGAATGCCGGCCTGCGCGGGTTGCCGGGTCTGTTCCTCACGGCGGTAGGGACTGATGGATATTGCTCGCCACGTCAAGTGATTCCAATCAACTCAAGAACATGTGAGGGAATGGCTCCAAAGATCATAATTCAATTACAACCGACCGCTAGCTCCAATTTGATTACCCAAAATTTCAATAAACTATACCCCCCCATTTAGGATCTACAATGTGGAGGATGACGTAGCCAGCGATATCAATCAGTCCCTCGACGGCGGTGCAGCAGAACGGCGCGCGGGCCGAGGGGCAGGCGGAGGCGGAGGCGATGGCGGCGCCCGGACCGGACTACGTGATTCAGGGTGGCGACATCCTGTGGTTCGCCGGGGACGCCGCGGGCGTGCAGAGCCTGCGCAGCATCCCGGGGCTGGCGCCTCAGACCCGCCAGGCAGTGCCGGTGTACGGGACATTGCGTATCCGACTTGACTGTGAAATATACATTCGACTGGGCTGTGAACTCTACTTGATGACCTGCTAAGGCGACAATCGTTCAGTTCCCTAGCCGTTTCTTCTTTGTGTCTTTACAACGTTCGGCGAGCCCCAAGGCACTCACATGGTGAGCATCAAACAAACCCCTCCCTCCGCCATTTCAAGCGGACAGACTTCAATAACAATCAAGTAAGATATGCATCCGGCCCTGCCATTGGGTGGACAAGCTGAAGCTGCACAAGTCGGACCGCCGCCTGGTGCAGGTAGGGCTTGGCAGATATTAACCGCCACAGCATCCAACGCATTGCACACACTCACTCTCTCACTCAATGGAGCGACTTCGGCTTGTCAGACTGATTGCCCAAATCGTACCACATTTTACCTTAACTACTCACTTAATCGCTCACTCGCTCACTTGGTCGTTAATCACACACCAAAACGGTCAGCCGATCAAACAATCTACGCCACAGCACTCAACGTGTTGATGTAATGGGATCCTATGATGCTGATGAGCAGCCAAAACGGTCAGCCAAAACTGTCAGCCGACCAAACGATTTACGGCACAGCACTCAGCGTATCGATTGATTGGATTCCTATGACGGTGATGAGCAATACCTGCCAGGCCCTAGGTGC
>Ga0307489_10000123_pt1 | contig 39214 bp, 71 predicted proteins | sample SB12metaG_FD_202247 | JGI IMG/M metagenome (GOLD analysis project Ga0307489, IMG submission 202247) | Sea-ice brine microbial communities from Beaufort Sea near Barrow, Alaska, United States - SB 1.2 | ecosystem: Environmental > Aquatic > Marine > Coastal | place: USA: Alaska | collected... | reverse complement strand
ACTATGCTACTAAAAAATGGTCTATAGCAGAAACAGATGCTAGTTTTATATTTAACCAATTTGTTGGAGCTTATACTGTAGAGTTAATGGATATTATATCTACTAACCTAGAGAATATTAACATAGCATTAGATACAGATTTTTGGTCAGGTGGACAAAAGTTTTTAGGAGCTATTGATGGAGACTATAAAGCAGCAATCTTTTCAGGATCTGCAAATATAGCTGAAATAGAAACATCAGAGTTCGAAGCTTTTCCTGGACGTAGAGCTTCTATTACAGGAGTAAGACCTATTGTAGATGCAGAAGCAAGTGTAACAATTAAAACAAGAAACAAACTTGCAGACACAGCTACAGAATCTAGTTCTTCTACTATGAATGCTAATGGTTTAAATCCTGTTAGACAATCAGGAAGATACATTAGAGCTAATGTTAAAGTACCAAGTGGCACATTGTTTAATCATGGTCAAGGTATTGATATAACAGCAGTTCAATCAGGTAACAGATAATGACAGATAAAACAGATATAGACAATGTTAGATATAGTTTTGAAACACAAGAGTTTTTTCAAAGACAAATTGAAGAAGCAATTAACACGTTAATTAATGAAAAAAACACAGAGAACAACAAAGCATTTGCTTGGTTTATGGGAGAATAAAATATGGCAGGAATAAAAGACTTTAGTACAACAGCAGCTAACAACACTACAGTAGGTGGAGTAAGTGTAGCAGAAGGTATGTTACCTTCTAATATTAATAATACATTTAGAGGTTTAGCCTCTGAAATAAGAGAATGGTATAATGACTCTCAATGGGTTGAATACGGAGATGGAACAGGTACATATACACCAGCTTACGTATCAGGAACAAGTTTTACAATAGCAGGAGTTAATGTAACAGCTATTTATCATGTTGGACGTAGAGTTAAAATTATTGCAAGTACACCAGGAACTATTTATGGTTCAATTACAGCAGTAGCATTTTCTACAAATACAACAGTTACAATATCTTGGGATTCAGGATCTTTATCTGATGAAGCTATTACAAATGTATTTACTGGAGCTTTAACTGAAACAAATAGCTCAATACCAATTGGTGTTATTGAAGCTGTAAACTTAGCTGATAGTGCAGTTACTACTGCAAAAATTAATGCTGATGCAATTACTTCAGCTAAAATTGCAGATGATGCAATAGACTCAGAACATTATACTGATGGTAGTATAGATACTGCACATATAGCATCTGCACAAGTAACAGCAGATAAAATTGGAACAAGTGCAGTAACTACAGCTAAAATAAATGCTGATGCTGTAACAAGTGCAAAAATAGCTGATGATCAAATTGATAGTGAGCATTATGTTGATGGTTCAATAGATACAGCCCATATAGCAGCAGACCAAATTACAAGTGCTAAAATAGCAGACGACCAAATAGATTCAGAACATTATGTTGACGGAAGTATAGACCTTGCTCATTTAGCAGCTAGTTCTGTAAACTCATCTAAAATTGTAGATGACTCAATTGTTAATGCAGATATTAATTCAAGTGCAGCAATAGATGCAACTAAAATTGCAGATGGTACAGTAACAAGTGCAGAATTTCAATACATTAATACTTTATCCTCTAATGCTCAAACACAAATAGATGCAAAAGCAGCAACAACTTATGTTGATGATGCAGTTGCTGGATTAAGAACTAGAATTATTGCAGAGTGTGCTTCAACTGCCAATGTAACAATTTCATCAGCTCTTGAAGCTGGAGATACTATTGATGGTATTACACTTGTTGCAGGAGATAGAGTCTTATTAAAAGATCAAAGTACAGCTAGTGAAAATGGTTTATATACTGCAGTAGCAAGTGGTGCAGCATCAAGAGATACACAATTTAATACTATTGCTGAATTATCAGGTCAAATGGTAGTTGTTAATCAAGGAAGTGCTAATGATAATAAAATATTCTTATGTACTACAAATAACACAGCATCATTAGGTTCTGACTCAATTACTTTTACAACAATTACTCCACAAAATGTTGGAACAGTAACTTCTATAACTGCTGGTACTGGTTTATCTGGAGGTGCAATTACATCTTCTGGAACAATAGCAATTGATACAGCAACAACTGTTGATAAAACAACTGCACAAACTCTTACAAACAAAACTTTAACTTCACCTAAAATAAATGAAGATGTAGCTGTAACTTCTACTGCAACAGAACTAAATTTATTAGATGGTGTTAGTGGTTTGGTTCAAGCTGACTTTACTAAATTAGCAGCTGTTAGTTCTACTGCTGATGAACTTAACTTACTTGATGGAGTATCTGGATTAGTACAAGCAGATTTTACTAAACTTGCTGCTGTAGATTCAACTGCTGCAGAATTAAACTATTCTGATCTTGCAACATTAGGTACTACTGCTGCATCAAAAGTATTTACAGCAGATGCTAATAACCTAACAACAGTTTCAGGTGCTATGTTAAATACGGAAGATACACTAACAGACGCAGCAACTATTGTATGGAATGTTATTAATTCACCAGTCGCAAAAGTAACTTTAGGAGCCTCAAGAACTTTAGCATTACCTACAGGAACAGGTATAGCTGCTGGTCAATTTATATCTCTACTTATTATTCAAGATGGAACAGGCTCAAGAACAATTACTTGGAACGCAGCATACGAATTTACAGCTGATACAGCACCCACATTAACAGCAACAGCTAATCTTGGAGATGTATTTACATTTAGATATAATGGTGCTAAGTGGTTAGAAGTAGGAAGAAATTTAGCATTAACTTTATCATAGGAATATTATGTATACATTAGTAGAATCAGGAACAATTACAAAACACTTTAATAACCCTAAAGGATTTACTTTAGGAGATTTACAATATCCAGCAGACATATTTATGAAATGGTCTGTAGCAGAAAAAGAAGCTATTGGTATTTACGAAGTAGTCTTTGATGACAGTAATAAAAAAGATGAAAAGTGGTATATCAATACAAATCAATCTTTTGCTTTTGCTGATGGAACAGTTACTGCTTCTTATGGAACTGCTACTCCTAAAGCTCATGCTGATACTACTTGGTCGCAAGACGATGAAGATGATGGAAATTTACCAGATGACAAATCAGTTAATGATATTAAAACTAGAGGATTAAAATATAATCTAATACAAACTATTAAACAACAAGCTAGTGGATTATTAGCACCTACTGATTGGTATGTAGTTAAAGCAAGTGAAGTTGCAGATTATTCTGTACCAACTAATATTGCAACATATAGAGCAAGTGTTAGAACTAAATCAAATGAAATGGAAACTTTAATCACTAACGCAAGTGATACTCCAGCATTAGAAACTTTATACACATACACTACAGATGGTAATGGTGTTCAATCAAGACCATTAGGCGAACTACCAATATTGGAGATTTAATGTCTATAATTATACCAGCAAATTCAGCAGTAAGTGGCGGTTTTGATGTAGCTAATTCCTGTATGTTTAATCTTGCAGATTCTCCTTATATGGACAAAACACAAGGATCAGGAAATAGACAAATTTTTACTTTATCTACTTGGTTTAAAACTTCAGTAACAGGCGCTAACCAAACTTTTTATGGTAGTTTTGTAAATAGTAGTAATTATGATTATATCTTTATAAATGATGCAAATCAGATGGCTGTAAATTTTAGAGCAAGTGGTTCTAATACAGCTTACATTATTACAAATAGATTGTTTAGAGATGTTGGAGCTTTTTACCACGTGGTTGTGGCAGTAGATACAACACAAGGAACAGAAGCAGATAGAATTAAAATTTATATTAATGGTGTACAAGAAACATCTTTATCAAGATCAGAATATCCATCAGTAAATACTAATACTACCATTAATAATGGCGACACAGGTTATGTTGGTTCAGTAGATGGTACACAACAATATTTTAGTGGATATTTAGCAGAAGTAGTTTTGATAGATGGACTAGCATTAGCACCAACATCATTTGGAGAATTTGATGAAGATAGTGGAATATGGAAACCAATAGATGTTTCAGGATTAACTTTTGGAACAAACGGATTTTATTTAGATTTTGAAGATAGTGCTAATTTAGGTAATGATGCTAATGGCGGAACAGATTTTACAGAATATAATTTAGCCGCAACAGATCAATCTACTGATACTTGCACAAATAATTTTTGTACTTTAAATCCTTTAGATGCTTCTCGTTTAGCAAACACAGACAATACTTTTTCTCAAGGAAATTTAAAAATTACAGATGGTTCAAACTATTATCTTGCCGCTCAATCTACATTTGCAGTAACAGCAGGCAAGTGGTATTGGGAAGTTAAAATAGATGCTACTACTAGCAATACTGCGTCAGGAGTAGGAGTTGCTGATTTAGATGGTTATACTAGAGATGATGGTGCGGCAAATGGTGCTTTTGGTTGGATTTATGCTCCAGATGGAGATAAAAGAAATGCTGGTACATCTTCTTCTTATGGAGATACTTATGCCGCAAACGATATAATTGGTATCGCTTTAGACATGGATAATCTAGCAATTTATTTTTCTAAAAATGGAACTTTTCAAGCAAGTGGCGACCCAACAAGTGGTGCAAGTAAAACAAATGCGGCTTTTACTAATTTAACAGGAACAGTAGCGGCTCATGTCTATGATGGTAGTAGTACTCAAGCACACGAATTTTCTTGTAATTTTGGCTCTCCATTTTATGCAATTTCATCAGGCAACGCAGATGGTGATGGGTTCGGAAATTTTGAGCATGCTGTACCAAGTGGTTACTTTTCACTTAACACTAAAAATTTAGCGGAGTATGGATAATGGCTTATATTTCATTTAAACCAAAAGATTATTTTAATATTGTACTTTATACAGGTACAGCTGAAGAAAATGCTGTATCAGGGATAGGATTTCAACCCGATTGGGTTTGGTTTAAAAATCGAGCTGCTGGAACTCATCATACTTTATTTGATGCTGTAAGAGGTGCTAATAAAGTTATTTATGCTAATTTAAATGCAATACAATATACAGTTACAGAAGAATTAAAGTCTTTTGATAGTGATGGATTTACAGTAGGAACTGAAGCAGCAGAAAATGGTGATGGAAATGGAATAGTATCTTGGAATTGGAAAGCTAATGGTTCGGGTTCTTCAAATACAGATGGTTCTATAAACACAATAAAGACATCTGCTAATACAACATCAGGATTTTCAATAGTAAATTACACAGGCACAGGAAGTGCCGCAACAGTTGGACATGGTTTAGGAGCTATTCCTTCTGTAGTTTTGGTGAAAAGAACAAACTCAACAGGTGATTGGCTTATGTATCATAAATCCATAGGTAATGGAAAAAATTTAAGATTAAATACAGCAGAAGCAGAAGATACTAGCTCTGCTCCTTGGAATGCAACAACTCCTACTTCTTCTGTTTTTTCTGTTGGAGCTTTTGCAGAAACTAATGGGTCTAGCGATACTTTTGTAGCTTACTGCTTCGCAGAGGTTAAAGGTTTTTCAAAAATAGGTTCTTATCTTGGGAATGGAGAAGCTAGTGATAATGCTTTTGTTTATTGTGGTTTTAAACCAAAATATATATTGCACAAAGCAACTATAGGTGAAAACTGGATGCTATGGGATTCAACAAGAAATACAGCAGTTAATTCTAATGGTAACCCAACACAAGTAATATTTGAACCTAATGGTGCTGGTGCAGAAAACAATACTAGTGCAAGAGCAATAGACTTACTTAGTAATGGTTTTAAAATCAGAGGTAACAATCCAAACTTTGGCGGTAGTGGTACAGAATATGTTTTTATGGCTTTTGCAGATGAACCTTTAGTTTCAACCAATGGTGTACCAACAACAGCAAGATAATGGCTAATATATATAAAAATAAAGGATTTGCTTTAGCAAGTACAGATTTAACTACTGTATATACAGTACCTGCTGGAAGAACAGCTATTGTTAAAAGTATACAAATAACAAACGAACATAGTTCAAATAATCTTGTTGAAATATCTATAACAGATACTTCTGCTAGTGCTACTTATGAAATTTATCATTCAACTATGGCTGCTGGAACTACAGAAAATGGTGCTTTGTCTCCTATTGTTATGGAAGCTGAAGATATATTAAAAATACAGGTAGGGGTAGCTGATAAGATTGAAGGAATAATTAGTTACTTAGAAATATTTGACGAAAAAAGTGCATGATTGAATTGGTTTATATACCACATGATATGACTGACGATGCGTGGAAACACGTTGAAAAAGACATCGCAGATGCGTTAGCTAGATCTAATGGTTATGCTTTATCTTCTAGTATTAAAGAATGGGTCAAAGAAAAGAAGATGCAACTTTGGATGCTATGGGATAATGAAGAAAAGAATACACAATATTATGGTGTTGTAGTTACCGAGATATTACAGAGACCATTAAAGAAATGTCTTAACATAAGAATTATGACAGGACATCATAGAGATAAGTGGCAACACTTAATTAAAAATATAGAAAAGTTTGCTTGGGATAACAAATGTGATTCAATGGAACTCATTGCTAGACCAGGTTGGCAAAAAGTATTAAGTCGATATGGGTATAATCGTACTCATGTTTTATTAGAAAAACAAAATAAGGAGAAAAAATAATATGTCATTTGGAGGAGGAGGATCATCAGGTGGTGGAGGCACTACTATACAAGCTAACGAACCTTACGCACCAGCACAACCAGCATTAAATCAAATTATAACTGATGCTAGTGCTATTTATGGGCAAGGGCCACAATATGTGGATCCAACAACACAACAGCTTTCAGGTTTAGCTGCACAAGAAAATATAGCAGGACTGGCAAATACGCAAATTGCAGATACAATTTCAGGGCAATATTCTAATCCTTTTTTATCTCCTTTAATTGCTGATGCAGCATCGAGTGCGTACACGAATGTTGCTGAACAATTTTCAGGTGCAGGTAGAACTCCAGGCAGTCCTATGTCTCAACAACAAGTGACGAGCCAACTAGGGAAACAGGCATTACCTTTAGCTTTTCAAACGTATGAAAATGAACGTAATAGACAGTTACAAACTGCAAGAGCTGTACCAAGCTTAACAGCTGTTGGAGAGGAATTAAGAAGTTTACAACAAGAACAGAACTTAGCTCCATATCAAAATTTACAAAGATACTCTAATGTAATTAATCCTGTAGCAGCAGGATTCCCAACTCAACAAGGAACACAATCTTTTAACAAAAATCCTTTTGGAATGGCAGCAGGTGGTGCTTTAACTGGCTTAGCTATTGGTGATCAATTTGGTAGAGCTGGTATGGGAGCTGCGATAGGTGGAGGCTTTGGTTTATTAGGTGGTCTACTTTAATAGTTTATGAATAAATTAAAAAAAGCTGCTGGTCTATTAAATGATGAAGCACCTAAAGGTGAATTTCTTGCATATATAAATGCTAAAGAAGCTGGTCTTTTATCAAGTAAAGGTGGTGCTGGTATAGATATAAATAATAGTGGTATTCCAAGTTTTTATGGATCAGATGATTATGGTTCAGGTGAAGATGGTCAAGGAGGAAGTAGTAGCAGTAGCAATGATGATAATAGTAGTGGCGGTGATTATGATTATAATTACGCAATGTCTGTACAAAATCAAATAAACAATACACCTACTTCAGATAATGATGATATAGATTCACAATATACTACTGGTAAAGAATTTAATGTAGATCCTATAAATCAACCAAGTGTTTTAGATTATGCAAGAGATGAATTAAGAAACAAAACAATGTTTGGTAGTAAAACTTTAGGTACAGCATTAACAGCTAATGCATTTTATAATACTCCTTTAACTGCTAGTATAAATGCATTGTTTTCAGGATATACAGCTAAAAGAGATGCTGAAAGAAAAACTGAACCAACTCTTGCTACAGGTGAAGATGGTATAGGAGAAGGTGATTATAAATCAACTGTTGGAGATTGGGCAGAGTCTAGAGGACTTACAGATGATTATTCTTCTGAAGATTTAGAAACTCAACAAGCTATTGACCAACAAGCATTTGATGCAGGATTTAGAACAGAAGATGCTAAAGATATAAATTTAACAGGAGGAGATAATAACAATCCACCTCCAACAACTATTTCTGATGATTATGCAGCTATTATTGATTCACAAAGAACACCACAAACTGCTGGTACAGGATTACCTGATCCATCAGGATGGATTAATAGTTACATAGGATCAAAAGCAAACTTTCAAGATTTGTATAATAATGTTAAAAACACATTATACTCATCAAGAACACAACAAGGATTATTAGCAGTTAGTGATAGTCCATATTACGATTTTTTAAAACTAAATAAACTAGATAGGAGAGTATTATAATGGAATCATTTATAGAAAGACTTAGACGTAGAGCTACAGGTATTATTCCTGATGATAATCCTATGGATTCTGATCTTATGCCACCTCAAGTTAACGAACAAGGTGTAGTTCCTAATCCTAGTTATGAAAGAAAAGAATCTCCTTTAGTTAATCCTAATGTAGATCCATTTAATAATTTTCAAAAGAAAAAACAAATGCCTGGAATGAATGCACCTGATAGTGTTACAGGTTTAGGATTAAGCAATGAACAAACTAAAAGATTTTTTGGTTTAGACTTAGCTGGTATTAGATCACAGTGGAAAGACAAAGGTGGCTTTGAAGGATTAATGGCTAACCCTGCATTTACATTAGGATTAGGTTTGATGAAATCTTCTGCTACTGGACAACCTATGTCTCAATCATTATTTGATAATGCTTTAAAAGCTGGTGCTATATCAGGTCAATATGCTGATAGAATAAGAGATAGAAAACAAGCTCCTATTGAAGCAACAGCTGGAGAAATAGAAAATACTAAACAACTTCTTAAAACTATGGATATTGAAGAACCTAACTTCTTTGAAAGAGCTTATGGTAAATTTGTTAAAAATGAAAACAAACAAGCTCAATATGAAGAAGCTGCTGAAATGATTACTATTGAACTTGAAAAAGAAATGCAAAAATTACAAGACAATAACAAAAGTAGTAAACCTTTAGTATTTAATATGGAATTTAAAAAGAGAATTATTAAAAGATTAGTTAAAGAAGGTAAGATTAAGAAAAAAGGTGGTATAAGAGGTATAACTAAAGCAACATTAGAAACTAAACCTGATGATACTTTTAAACGAGCTAAAGGTGGCCCAGTTACACAAGGCAAAGAATATGTAGTTGGTGAAGAAGGTGCTGAAATGTTTGTACCAAAAATAGATGGAAACATTATAGATAACGATGACACTAAAGTAGTCAATATGCTTTTAGAGTCTAACCCACAATTAAAAAATGTATCAAGGGCTAGAGCTGTTAAGATTCTTAAAAACAGATTCCCTGATTACTTCTAGGAGATAATATGAAATGGTCTAAATTTAGAATAGTTGGCCCAAAGCCAAAAGCAATAAAATTACCTGCACAACCATCGCCAACTAGATTTTCTAGTATGGATAAACAATCTTTAGCAGATAAAGCTGCAAGAAGAAAGTTTGGTGAAGGTACTGATTATATAACTAAACAAGGTATACAAACTAAATCTATTAGAGATGTTGCAGTTAAAGACTATGCATTAAAAGTAGAAAACAAAATGTTTTTTAAAACTCTTAATAAAGAATTAAAGACTAGCAGAATTAAAACTGCTGGTGGTATTAAAGGTTTAAAAGCAAAAGGAACTAAAGTACCTAAAGCTAGTATTTTTAAAGCTAAAACTAAAGGTGCTATTAAATCTTATAATCAAGCTAACACTAAATCTAAAGCAGCATTTACTAAAATTACAGAAAGATATACTGGTAGAGCTAAAGCTAGTATATTTAAGAAATCTAGTAAAGCTGTTAGTAAAACACCTTATTCATTAGAAACAAGAGAAGTACAATTTTTAAAGAAACTTAAAGAAGATATGGGATTCTAAATGGCAAATGACTTTAGATTTAACGACCCTAATCTAAAGGATCCTATAAAGGATGTTCAAGATCCCTTGAAAGATCCTTTGCAAAACGAAATACAAAAGCCTCCAGGTTTTTTTCAAACACTTAGAAACCCAATGGAGCTTCTATTCGAAGAATCATTACCTGCATCATTGTATCAATGGATAACTGGTAATACTAAAAAGAAACAAGCATTAGATGCTAAACGATTTTTACAAAGATTCCCTGAATTAAGAAATACTGGACAGTATAAAGAAGCTGAAAGAATATATAATAAATTTGGTTACCTTTTAGAAGAAGGTGAACAGAAATTTGATTTTGGAGAAGTAGTTAAACTAGCAAAAAAACATCCTGGTATTATGGGTGCTGAGCTAGTTAACATGGTAGTAGCAGACCCTTATTTATTAGCTGTACCAAGTTTATTTTTTACAAGACTAGGCAGGGGGGTAGTCAATGCTACACGTGCTAAATACTCTAAAAGATTTAGATATGTAGATGACAAGTTTAAACAGAAATATCGTAAAGATATTAAATATGGAGCAGCTGCTGCTTTATTTACACCATTAGCTTTTTCTACTGGATTACAATTAGGTGAAAAAGGAGAGATCTCTTTAAGTAGAACTACTACAGAGACTACTATAGGTGCAACAGCTGGACTCGTAATGAGTACTGTATTTGGAGCTATACCAGCATTAGCTGCTAGAGATCTAGGTATTGCTGAACCACAAGTTAGACAAGCTTTTATTAGAGCTACAAAAAATATGAGAGCTGACAAACTATTAGAACTTACTTCTGATGGAAATGGTAGAGTAGCAACTAATGCTCTTATTAAAGAATTAAAAAAAACATTAAGTAATGTATCAGATGAAGAATTTGCAAGATTATCTAGTCAAATAGATATTGCTTTAAAAAGACCAATAGAAAATGCTTTAGATATGGCAAAAGCAACTGCATTTAAAGCAGCGAGTTTTGGAGCTATAGGAGCAACTGCACAATTTTTAACAGAGCCTAAAGATAAACTACAAGAATCAGCTATAGGTTTTGGTGCAGGTGTAGGTATATATTTAGCAGGTAAAGGTCTTTATAAATTAATGAGAACTATGCCTTCTCAACTTGAAACTAAAAGTATTAATACAATGGAAAATGCATTAGATGCAATGCATGTTTATCATAATAAATTAGAAAGTTCATCTATACCTTTAGTTAATAGAATTAAAGAATTTTTACCTGATGAAACTTCTAAATCTAAAGTATTTCATTACATACAAGGAACTAAAGTTAATAAAAATCTAGACTTTGATCTTAATGGTAAACAACTTACATTAAAAGATTTAACTAAAACAGAAGCACAAGGTGCTTTCTATATTAAAAAAACATTAGATGGTTTATATGCTGAACTAGATAAACTAGATCCAACACTTATTAAATCATACAGAAGTAATTATTTGCCTTTATTATGGGATACATTTGAAAAAGAACCTTTAATCTTTGCACAAAAATTTAATGAAAAAGTTTATGGAAATACTACAGTAACAAAATTTGGTAAACAAAGAAGATTTTCTGATATTAATGAAGGTTATAAAGCAGGTTATAATCTTAAGAAAGGCATGGACGATCCAGCTGAATTATTAAGAATATATACTAGCTCAGTTACTAAAGCTTTAATGACAAGACAAATGATTAAGTATTTAACTAATGCTAAATACAGTCCTCTTGTTATACCTGTTGGTCAAGGATTTACAGCTAAACTTCCTTTAATGATTAACAATCCTAGACAAGTAGGAACGTATAGTAAATATTTAGGAACACATTACACAAAATTTAATCACCCTTTCTTAGGTCAAAGAGATGCTACTTATGTAGCACGTGGTACAGAAAAATCATTACGTATGGTTTTTGACGCAACAACAGAAGGTGAATTAATGTCTGCTATCTTTACAACAAATCTTATGATGAAAAGATTAGCTGTGGGAGGATCATTTTTTCACGCAGGAGCTTTAATTGAAAGTATGATATTTTCTACTGTACCTGCTAAAGTAATTGTTAAATTTACTAAACAAGCATTTAGAAAAGAAAAAACAGAAATCATGAAAATGATTGAAAATCCTGGAATTTATTTAAAAGAATTTCCTCATGCTAATCAAGCTATTAAAGATTTTGGTTTTAATGATGTAGTTAGATTTGCACAAGCTTCAAGATTAGTTATTTCAACACCTGAAGATGTTGGATTTGATAGATTCTATGGACAAATGCGTAAGTTTGACAGACTATTAAAACATCAGCTTGGTATTAAACAAGGTGAAAATATAGAAAAAGTATTTAAATTCTTTGATAGAATTACATGGGATAGAATATTTACACATGCTAAACTCTACACATTTTTAACACAATTAAATAAAATAATAGATCCTACTGATAAAACACAAGCACATATATATAGTAAAGCTAGACTAGCAGCACAATTTACTAATGACGCATTTGGTGGTCAAGATTGGTTTGCTATGACTAGAAGAATACAAACACCAATATTTAAAAGTTTAGCACAGACTACATTCCAACCAGGATCTAGAGGTTATATGCAACTACTTATGTTTGCACCTGATTGGACTATATCTAACTTAAGAATTATAGGTAAAGGATTACCTGCATTTGAAGCTAATTCAGATGCAAGACGTATGTATAGTTATTACTTTGCTAAAGCTGCACTTATATTTGCAGTAGTAGGAAATGCTATGAATTATGCATTTTCAGGTAAATCAGTATTAGAAAACAAAGATCCTACTAGAATAGATTTAGGTAATGGAGATGTACTTACATTCTCTAAACAATTAATGGAGCCATTTCATTGGATTACAGATCCACAAAAAACAGCTCTTAAAAAGATTGGTTCTTTACCTAGAACTGTAACAGAAGTTATTACTAATAAACAATATTTGACTACTGGCTATTCACCAAGTATTACTAAGAATGATGATAATGCTATTGAAAAAGCTATGAAAATAGGTGGACACGCAGGATCAAGATTCTTACCTATTTGGTTACAAAGTGCAGTAAGATCTACTAAAGAACAATTAGAACAAGGTGGTGTACCAGCAGACGTAGCTGCTGATGTAGCATTAGATTTCGTATTAGGACAGTCAGGTCATCCTAGATATAAAGGACCAAGATATACTAAATATAAACTAGGAGGGCTTGTGAGAGATCCATACAAGACATTGTTTTAAATGGAACAATATAAAGAAGATAGACAGAAGCTAGAGATAGCAGATGTCAAAGGTGATATTCGAGTATTAGCTGCAAAGATAGATACTATCGAAAACAATCACCTGGCACACATCAAAAAAGATATAGATCGTATACTCTATATCCTTTCTGCTGTAGGCTTAGTTATTTTAGGCGAGTTATTTGTATTATTAAATAAGGTTTTGTAATGGGATTATACGAACTAACTATGGTTATATGTTCTATAGTACAACAAGAATGTGCTGAACCTCATGTAATGCCTACAAGATATGAAACATTTGCACAATGTGTTCAAGCTGGTCATAAAGAAGCTTATGAAAAAATAGATGATTTAAACTCAAGAGAAGTAAATCGCAATATGATTCATATTAAATTTGCTTGTGTTGAAGGATACACTTCATAGTTTTACATATGGGTATACATATAGTATAAGTTGTAGTAGTGATTTGTTATGAATAAATCAATATTAATAATATCAGATACTCACATTCCTTATCATCATAAGGATCTTATACCTTTCTTAAAAAATATTAAAAAGATTTTTAAACCTGATAGAATAGTACATATAGGAGATGAAGTAGATAAACATGCAATGTCCATGCATGATAGTGATCCTGATCTACCTAGTGCAGGAGATGAACTTAAACAGTCATTGCCTATCATTAAAGAATTGGAAGCTTTGTTTCCAAAGATGGATCTATTAGATTCTAATCATGGAAGTCTTGTTTATCGTAGAGCTTTAAAACATGGTATACCTAAAGCATACCTAAAACATTATAACGATTTTTTACAAGTTAGCCATAACTGGAAATGGCACGATGACCTTACTATTAAAACACCTAATGGCCCAGTTTATTTTTGTCATGGTAAAGTAGCAGAAGTTTTAAAGTTAGCTCAATCTATGGGAATGTCTTGCGTACAAGGACACTATCATAGTAGCTACAGTATTAAATATTACGGAAATTCATTAGGACTATACTACGGATTACAAGTAGGTTGTCTTATTGACAAAGACTCATTAGCTTTTAGATATAATAAAACGCAAAGAGCTAGACCAATTATAGGACTCGGTATGATTATAAATGGTTTACCAAAACTCATACCAATGGTATTAAATAAACATGGAAGATGGATCGGAAAAATCATTACCTAGAGGAATAAGAAATCATAATCCAGGTAATATAAAATTAGGAACTGCGTGGGATGGATTGTCAGACGAACAAAATGACGATGTATTCTGTCAGTTTAAAGAACCTGTATGGGGTTTACGTGCATTAGTGCGTATACTGTTAACTTATAGATTTAACTACGATATTAAAACTATAGAGAAAATTATACATCGCTGGGCGCCTCCCATCGAAAACGATACAGACAATTATATTAAATATGTTTGTGCAGCTACATCTAAAGATAAAGATGAAGAACTGTCAAACAGTATAGAAGATTACTTACCTTTGGTTAAAGCTATTATCCGTATGGAGAATGGTGATCAACCATATGATGATGAAGTAATTTCAGAAGGAATGTTAAAAGCATGGGAAGGACATCCAACAACATGAGTAAGAAAAAAGGTTTATACGCAAACATACATGCTAAACGTAAAAGAATAAAAACAGGTAGTAATGAGAAGATGAAAAAAGCTGGTCAAAAAGGTAGACCAACTTCTAAACAATTTAAACGAGCAGCTAGAACTGCTAAGAAAAGATAATGCCTAAGACGGCTGCCTGGCAACGTAAAGAAGGCAAGAACCCTAAAGGTGGTTTGAATGCTAAAGGACGTGCTAGTTATAAAAAAAGTACTGGTGGTAATCTAAAAGCACCTAGTAAAAAAGTAGGTAATAAACGTAGAGCTTCTTTCTGTGCAAGAATGAAAGGAATGAAACGTAAACTTACTTCTGCTAAAACAGCAAGAGATCCTAATAGTAGAATAAACAAATCATTAAGAGCATGGAACTGTTAAATGTCATACAAGCCATTGCCTCCATTTGTTACTATTAGACCAAGCTGGATTGAAGGACTTGGTGTATTTGCTACACACGAAATTAAAAAAGGTATTGAGTTAGGTATATCACACATTGAAATAGATAATGAATTACATAGAACTCCATTAGGAGGATTCATTAATCATTCTGATAAATCTAATTGCGAAAGAATTAAAGTTAATAATAAATACTATCTTAAAACAACAAGAGATATATTTCCTAATGATGAATTAACTTTAACGTACACCCTATATCAACCAAAATAAAATAAAGGAAACTATGTGGTTTAGTGCTATTAAACTAGCAGTCTCTGCTGGAAGTCATATATACAAAAAGAAAAAAGAAACTCAAATGATGATGGCCAATGCTCAAGCTAAACATGCTGAGAAGATGGCTAATGGTGAGTTAGAATACTCAGGTAAATTACTTGAAGCTAGACAGAATGATTATAAAGATGAGTTTGTACTTGTCTTATTAAGTTTACCAATATTAATATTAGCTTATGCAGTCGTATCAGATGATCCTGGTATGATGGAAAAAGTAAATGTGTTCTTCGAACATTTTAGCAATCTTCCAAAATGGTTTACTAACTTATGGATTTTAGTAGTAGCTTCTATTTTTGGTATTAAAGGTACTCAAATATTTAAAGGAAAGTAAATGAAATATTTAGTTATATTTTTAATGTTGTTTGCAACACCCCTCTATGCAGGATCTACACAATCAAATGTTAGTGGATCTAATACTGCAATAGAAGGTGGATATACAGGAGGTGCAACAACCTATGAATCAGGTTCTACTTCTAGTAGTACAACTAATTCAACAAGCAATTCTAATATAAAATCTGCACCCCCTACATCTTCTGCTCCTGGAATGAATAGTACTGCATCTTGTGCATTAGCACTATCAGGTGGAATACAAACATTCTCTATAGGAGTATCAGGTGGTAAGTCTTATATAGATAAAACTTGTGAAGTTATTAATTTATCTAAAACATTAAATGTTATGGGTATGAAAGTAGCAGCTATATCTTTATTATGTAGTGATCAACGTGTATGGGAAGCTATGTTTCATGCGAAAACTTATTGTCCTGTAGAAGGTAAAATAGGTGAAGAAGCATATAAGCTAATCGTAGAAAAATATGATTATAAAATGCCCACGTATGTTCAATATGTTAAGTTAGAAAAAGCTAAAAATAAAATTATAATTAAAGACATATCTAAAAAATGAGATACATTGGATTAACAATAGGATTAATTTGTCTTTGGTCATTGTTATCTTGCTTTGCAAATACAGTAGGACTTAAAGCCGAAGAAAATGATACAGCATTTACTACAAACATATTGCCTAATGCTGGAACAACTACATCAAGTTTAACTAATTCAACTTTAGATGGAGTGCAATTTAACTCAACTGGTGCATTAACTAATAACTCAACACACAATGGATTTACTATTACTTGCGAAACCCAAGTATCAAATGCTTGTGGTAATGCTTTTAATGGAGAGTTAGAAGCATCACACGACATGACAGTTACAGCTTCTGGAAGTTTAGTTGGCATAGAAGGAGATAGTACACCAGATGGTGTTACCCATACTTCTACACAAATAAAACTTAATGGTGGAATAAATTTAAGCAGTTCTATATCAGTACAAAACTGTGAATGGAGTGGATCAGATTACCAATGTGGTAATTCTGTAGGTGCTGTTGATTCTTATACTGTTATTATGAAAGTTTTAGATGCAGACGAAAATGTATTAGCTTCATCTACTCAAATAAGAACAACAGATGCTGGTTACAATCTTAATGCACGATCATTTGACGATAGTTTACACTATAACGGAGTTCATGCTAATAAATATGAATGGTCTTGGACAGGAATAGATGGATCAGAAAGTACATCATCAGCTTTAAGAGGACCAAATTTATTAGGTGCTGAAATGGCTTTAGACTTTCCAACAGACGATTACGAACCATTAAGCACAGCAGAAATTAAAAGTATTAATGAATCTTTAGGCACTACAAATCTTAATGAGTCTGAAATATGGAATGTTGTATCAGGACTTGAAGAAAGCATTGGTGAAAAACTTAATTTAGAAACTAATGGTGCAGTAGTTAGTGTAGAGTTAAACGAAGAAACAATGTTAGTTACTGTTTATACTGCTAAAGAAGCCACAGTTAAAGAAGTGGCTAAAGTACAAGAGGTAGTTCAAGAAATGAATAAGACTAAAGCTATTGCTAAACAAATTATACAAAAAATTAAAAAAGAAAAAACAAATACTTCTAAAAAAAAAGTAGCTTCTGCCCCTAAAGAAGAAACTAAAACAGAAACTAAGAAAAAAGAAGTTACTGTTCAATCTAAAGTAGATAAAGCTATGACTAAGGTTGATGCTGTTGTTAAAGATACAGTTAAAAATTTACAAGTTAAAAGTATTATTATAGCTAATGCTATGAAAAGTGATCTGTCTTTAGCACTCTATAACAATAGAGAATTTTACAAAAGCAAAGATATATATTTAAATCAGAATTTTATTATGGATAATAGAAAAATCTATAATAACTTTAGTCTTGCTAGTTATATAGACAACGACCCTATAGTTAAGACTGAACGTATATTAAATGATATTAATATACAAAAACAAAGACTAAAACTTGAAATAGAGGAGTTAAAAAATGGGTAAATTAAAAGATCAATTAGCTGGTATAGCTGCACTTATTGCTGCTGTTATTGCCATTGGTGGTGGTTTTGCAAAGTTTGGTGAAATGCAAAATACACTAGATGCTTTGTCAGAAGCTAAAGCTCCTGATGTATCAGGCATTGAAATAAATAGTAAAGACGTAGCTGTATTACAAAAAGAAATACAACTATTAAATTTACAAATTAAAGAACTAAAAACTTTAGGAAAAAATCCTTTAGCTAATTAAATGAAGAACCTAAGTAAATGGATAGTACCTTTTGCAGGAACTATACTATTTGGTCTATCAACTTGGGTATTAATAACTTTAGTAGAATTACAAACCTTAGTCTATATGTTGCAAAATGAGCTTATGAATATTGATAAAGTAATAGGTAGGATATATGCTCATATGGATAGACTAACAAAATAATATGATAGATCTATGCTTAAAAAAAAGAAATATATCGCTACTAGAGTGGGTAATTGCAAGACATGTAATAAAGAAATAACGTCTAATATTATTTATGTATCTTTTCCGAATCGTACATTAGCTTGTCAGAATTGTTATCACCAGTCAGGAGCTTCTCTAATTTGGTTAAATAAACGACAAAATCCATAGCTTCTTCTTTAGCATCTTTTATCCAGGCAACTACTGATTTATTGTTATCATCCATAGAGCCACCATATTTTTTAGCTCCAGCTTCGTGACGTTTAATATGTTCTACTAATACTGTGCTTAATATACTATCAGCTTTTTTCATTTTAGAAGTACTCATGCTTAACTTTTAGCACAAATTTATCTTTCTTAATAGGTTTTTCTTTATTATAAAGTATCATATATTGATACTCTGTATATGAAGTTAAACCTTTTTTTTGTGTCTTAATAAAAGCATCATATATATATTCCCATTCAAAATTAGATAAAGTACATATAAGTTTAAAGTCATAGCTTTGATTCTTAAACCAATCTATAGCATCTCGTTTATAATTAATGAGTTCTCTATATGGGCCTTGATATAGTGCATCTTGAAATGCTTGTGTAATTATACTAATACACATTCTTTCTTCAGGAGATTTATCAGAGTTATTCTGTTGAGTCTTTGTCAGATTTAATAAAGATTTCATAAGTAACTCTCTCTTTTTTTAAAGGATGATCTCTCCACTCTAAATCTTCAGACTTTAAATTTTTTACTTTCTCTATTGCTTCTTGTTCAGTATCTGCTTGAACAACCACTTCTGTTGATAATGGCTGCCAAGCAAATATCTTGAATAAGTATTTCATCACACCTTTGCATTACGTCTAGATGCTTCTAAAGTTCTCCATACATCTATGATTAAGTTTTCTTTAGATCTATTGTTTTCTAACTTAGTAGCTTCTTCTACTAATGCACGTTTCTCATCTATATGTTTTTTATAATGATCTGATGCATACCAAGCATGTTCTTTCATAGCTACAGATTTTTCTGTTTCACAATTAACTATAAACTTACCTTTCATATTTTTAGATAAGTCTTTTAGATAATCTACACCAGCTGTAAGCTTTGCATGTTGTTCATCTGTTTCAGATAAAAACTTTAATGCTTGTTCTAATCGTTCTTGTGCTATCATCTTACTCTGTTTCCTTTTTTGTCTTTGCAGTAATATAAAAATACTCTATTACCCTTGTATGTCATTGTACTATCTTCTGTAGATAATACAGCAATTTCTTTAACTGCTTCTGTGCATAATAGCTTTGGAACAGTAGCTGAAACCGATGCTTCAACTACAGATCCATTAACTAAATGCATTATAATAACAACTACGTTCATTAAAACGGAGCCTTATCTCCTTCATACTCAGCTTCTAGTATCATTCTTACATACTTATCAATCTGACCGAAGTCTACTTCTTTGCCTGATCCTATTGCTGCTGAAAGTAAATTACTCATAGTAAGTCTGTATTTTTCTTTCCATACATCTTGAGTATTTCTTACTGATGTTGCACCATTAGTTCTAACAGGTGTATTAACTGTTGCTTGTTGCATTGGTTCTACTCCTTCTGATCCTTCTTCTGTTTCTATTTTTACGCAAGTTTGATTGTTACTTCCTGGTTTCTTTATTGGATAACCAGTTACAGTTACTTGCTGACCTTTTTGTATGTGTCTACAATTTTGATCTACATACAATCTTCTATCCATACCATTTTCCATTTCTACGGATAGCCAGTATTTAACTGGATTTTCATCATCATGAATGTCTTTGACACCCTTGACTGTTGCTTTATATGTCTCTGTTTGAGTCATAGGTTTCCTCCTGTTCTTGTTGTTAATGTGTTTTATTATTGCACCAAATCGTTGCATACTATTTTATATTATAATCATATGCTTTAGTCCACAATTTCCTTGCGAACTCTTTATGTGGTGAATCACTTTCTTTACCCCATCTAAAGTTATCCATGTTCAACGGATACATTCTGATTATATCTTCTTTAGTTTTAGCTATGCTAGATATGTGTTCAATAGTTTTCATTGCATTGATAATATCATCTAAATGATGTTTTGGTCTATCAACCATATCAACTGCTTCTGTATCTATTTCTGAAGAATACAATAACATTGTAGGTTTTTTGTATACTTCTGCATATAACATCTGCTGTCTTACATCTGATGATTTAGGATACCAGTTGGGATCTAGGTTACCTTTCTTGAGTCTTTTAAGATATGCTGTAGCTTTTGTATCTACAATTACTTCTTCAAACTCAAAGTCAGTAACAGTTTTAATAGGATATTTTAATCCGTATTTTTTACCATCTGTCATCTTTTCATTTTGATATGATACCAAATCACCAAACTCTGATAAATTAGTAACAAATCTCATGGATATATTTCTTGCTTTTTCCATGTCACTATTATGTGGATCTCCACCTTCTTTCAAATACTTATCTTCTGCCTTTTGCATTACTTCTTCAGGCTTTAGATTAATATTAGATAAGGCTTCGTTAGCTCCATGTTCTGCTGCTGTACCCATAACCATTCTACTATTTACAGGGCCTTCAAAATTGTATAATTTAGTAATAACCCAGTAAGCAGGAGAATCTATGAAAGCATTAGCACTACTCGCACTATGTCGATATTCTTTTTTTAGCATTTCAAATCCTTTATGTTGATTAATATTCATTCATTTTTAAATAGTAAGTATGACACTTCTATCAAAATATTGAAGGGTAAACAAACAATTAAAAACGAGAAAGATTACTTTGTATATAACCTTTCAATTATTATGTCTTACTTATTGCAGCCTACTAAAAAGTATGGGTGCAAAAGTAAAATCCTTTTCTATCATAATTGTAAGTCTAGTAATCGAGTAGATAGATTACTAGGTAAATACAATAAAGATACCTTGTTCAAATCACTCGTTGATAAATCTATTCAATCGTATATAAGTAAGTATGGATAAACTAGAATTAGTACCTAAGGTCTTTGATAAAAAGACTGTAATGAAGAACGTAAGAGAGTCTAGATTAGACTATATGTTCCACAGACAACTGATAAGTGAAACTGAATTTATTGCAGGATCTAGGTATAGGCGATTATGTGAAGTATCACAACTTGGAGGTAGAGCTTCCAACTATATGCCTAGACTAGATTTTGGATCTAATACAGTAATGGATTCTAAAATTGGAGCTTTTAGTTTATTAAATGAAATATCTAAAGATCTTGGAGAACACTTTATAATTGTTCTAAAGTACTTTTGTTACCAAAATTATGGTATTAAAGAAATAAGTAATTTGCTGTATATCTCTGAAAGAAAAGCATCAAATTTACTACATGAAGCTTTAAGAAATTTAGCTATATATTTTGGTTACATAAAAGTTAGAAATACTATAAAAGGACAAGGTGCAAAAAAGATGGAAATCAAAAAAGTATCTACAATGGGTAGCTAGTCAACAATGCTTACTTTGTATGTACCACGAATGCCAAGCTCATCATATTACTATTGCTGAGAAACGTGGAATATCACAAAAAGTTAGCGATTGCTGGACAATACCACTTTGTTATGCTCATCATTCTCAACTGCACCATATTGGTGAACGACTATATTGGCAGAAATTAGGCATAGATCCTATGGTATATGCTACATTATTCTACGAACTATGGGATAAAGATGATAAAAATAACATAGAATATGTTCAAAATGAGATTTATGATAAAGTTTTACCACATTGTAAAATTAACATTGACTTCCTTATGCAGGTCAAATATTAGGTTTAGTTATCCTCGCTAGAGGTATGTTTATTATGGCAATTATTTACAAATTCCTACCAAAAAAAACAAGTAAGAAAGCTTACTCTGAACACTTTATAGAAAAAGTGAGTGCTAAAAAAGTATCTAAATATTTATTAAATCAAGACTGTAATCTTACACAAGACGTTGCTGACTCTATGGCTCTTGCTATTATTTCTTCAACACATTTACAATTATTATTAGAAGAAAAAGGTATCACAGTACCTCATGATACATTAGATGAATTTACACAAATAGATTTTCTTGATCATGGCTCAGAGACGATACATTAAAAAAAAGAAAGTTCAAAAAGACTTTCCTTATAAGCCTATTAAAAATCATCTTACCTGGTACGATGCTCAATCAGAAACTGGTTGGATTAGTCTAGAAGATATTGAAAAATTAAAACCTGCTATTTCTAAAACCAAAGGTTGGATTTATAAAGAAACAGATGAATATATTATTACATTTGGTACATACTCTAAAGATGCTAATGATAATATAATTGAATTTGGTGAAGTACTTTGCGTACCTAAAAATTGGATTTAGCAAAAGTATTGGATTTTTTTACTTAGGTAATCACCCTAAGACTGGACTATTTAAACACCTCCAATTCTTTATTTAATCAATGATCGGTGTTCCAATACTTTCTATCTTTCTATAGAAAAGAATTTTGTATTTAATTCCACCCACCAAGTCTCCCTGATGGGTGTAGTAGGCCTTTAGCTCGAGATCAAATTAATAACTAGTATTTATCTCAATACAGGTTCTAACTTACCTATTCGTCATGAACGAATTTTTAATCGTAATAAGCTTCTTGTAGCTTTGTTTCATCAATATTGTATTTCTTAATTAATTTAGTATACAAATTGAACTTACCTTTTTCTTTACATTTTTTAATTAAACTTAATAACTTAAATGTAAATGCTGTCTTAGAATCCATTAGACTCCTTTTTTAGTGTACTCATTTATTATATCATCTTGCATAGGATCTGTCCTATAAGATGAATCTTCAGGAATATAAAATTTAGTCAACTCTCTATTGTTTTCTGCAATAAGAAGTTTAACTGAGTCTTTAAATCTTTCTAATTCCTGTACTAAACTTGGATGCGTAGCTTCCATAATACCATATAATGGTAAATCGTTTATTGCAGTAATTAATCTTCTAAAGCCTCTACCACGTTTTTCTAAACGTGCAACTTTATCTTCTGATCCTATTGTATATTCGTTACTCATTATTAGTACCACCAATAGCAAGATCTATGTCTTCATCTTTAGGTATCATACCTTTTAGATGTGCTACCTCTTTTTTTAGATTAGCTAATTCTTGCTTCATCTTTTTATTCTCTGTGAGAACTTTAAGATAATCAGCTTTCATAGCTTGTTGTATATTATTAGTCATGTGTTCTTACCTCCGTTATTTGAGCATCAAGCAGCTCTATGTCTAATTTATACTCTTTTATCCAGCTTTGCAACTCTAGTGAATGTTTATCAGCTAATGCTGCTATAGCTATTAATTCTTCCATTAAATGGATAGACTTCAATAGATTCTGAACAGATTGTTCTGCTTGTTTAATAGCATAAGTTTTACTACCTAATTTAAGCGACACTACGTACCTCCTGTTTTTCATTTGGTTCTTTTACTTTCTGTAAAATTGCTACATCACCAGCGATAAAATCGCCTGGCATAGACATACGTTTAGTTCTTTTTAAGTATTCTTGCCATGCTTTTGTAGCTCTACTATTTTTCTTAAATGTAGATTTTAATTTACTTTCTTCATCGCAATGCATTTCAAAAGTACCATAATCTTCATGATAACCTTTTTGAAACTCTATCATATCACAATTAATTAATGGATAGATATTAGCGAAATCAGGTCTTTGAGCAAACACTCTAAATTCCTCATCGCCATTAGCTTTCCATATTATAACATTCCATACTGTTTTACTTTTCATTCTATCTCCTCTGCTTCTACATAGTCTTTAGGCATCACAGCTATACTAACAAGTATATCACTATCTGTTACTAAAGTTATATCGTACTCTAGATTGTTATCTTTCAATAATTTTTCTATAGCAGCTATGTTCTTTTGTTTTTGTGGATCAGGTGTAAACATTAATTTAATGCCTCCCTGATATATTTCTTAGCTAACGTACACCATTTAAAAAACTCTTTGATGAAGTCAGGTGGTGATTCACCACGCAGTTTATCTACATCTTTTAAAGCTCTTTTAGTGGCTTTATCTATTATACTAAGTTGTTTTCTGTGATTCATTTTTATCCTTTACATTAATCGATACCACTTGGTATTGAACTTTACTTTGATCTACTGTTGCTATCTTCTTACAAAGATCTTTTTTTAAAATAGCATCCTCACGTTTATTATAAGTTGCTATAATACTTGGTTTTGGACTATCGTCATTCCAGCTGAAGTCTATTGCTACTACTGAATATATTATTATTTCGTTTGATCCTACTAATTGCATAAGTTCCTTTCTGTAGTAATTGCCCTACAAACGAGTAGGGCATTACTTAATTGTTTACTTAGATAACATCAACAAACTCTTTGCTACTCTATCTGCTATACCAGCAGTATTGAATATGTTGTGTATGTATTGTCTTACATCGACCATAGATCCACCTGAATACAAAGCATTTTCTGCTTCTTCTTTTTGTGCATCTAAACTTCTTATAGCTATACCTTTTTTACTTCGGTCATAAGCTTTAATTGTTTCTTCTTCGCATACAGTTGCTATGTATTTAACTGCATCATCCATATCTACAGGTAGCTCATTTCTTTCTGTATTATGAGTAATAAAACTAGGTGATTTTTCCCATCTTCTAATAGATTGCCATTTAGACATTTTCTTTTGAAGTGTTAAACCTAATTTATATAACTCACTCTTTTTATTTGCTTTACGTGCTTCATAGTTAGTAACAAAATCTTCGTATTCATCACTAGCTTTCTGAACATCTTTAATAAGTTTTTCTATGTTTAACATTTTTCTAAACTTAAGAAGATTTTTATCTACTTCTTGATCTACATCTACTTGTCTTTCTGACTCTAGTGCAGATCTTCTGTTATCAAACTTACGTCCTATATATGTTCGTAAGTATTCTTGCTCGTCTTTACGTATTGGTTTCATATATCCTTTCAGGGTTAATGAACCCCTGTACAAGGGAGCATACAGGGGTCATTGCTATAACAATTGTTATGCAATCTTTTGATTTGAAAGCTCTCCACTTACATCCATAAGTTTCTCTGCTTTCTGTTTTGTTTCATCAGTTTTGTCCATTCTTGAACACGTTCTGATAAACAATGTAGTTGCTGAAGTCTTTTGACCCATAGGGTCTAATTTACTTAACAAACTATTTTTTCTAACTGCATTATGACACTCAGATAAAAGCTCTGCATAATATGATACCATTGCACCATATTTTTTAGTAACTTTTTCTTTCTGTGTTAATTTAGTCTCTATCATTTTTCTCCTCTGTTGGTTTTTTCCTTATTTCATAAGGCATCTTGATCTGATCAGGCATTTCTTTCTGAACAGCTTTGATAAGACCTACTGTAACTCTAGCAGGTATAGTCAAAATCTTAAGTAATGTACTTGTTGCTTTTGCGATACGATTCATATTTCCTCCTTAATCGTTTATATTTTATTTCAGTTTCACGTAGCTCCTTTGCGAACTCTTTTGTTCCTGGTTCAGGATCTACATCTTCTGTTAACCAGTTGTAAGTTCTACGTATGACTACTGAGCCAAGTGTAAAACCTACAAATTTTACAATATTTAACATTGCGTTCATTATTCCCTTTCTGCCAATGTGATAGATGGCATTAAATCATCTAGCACTTGGAACTTTCTTCTGATAAATGCAATTTTTTCACTTAGCATATTGTCAGAATATTCTAACTCACGTAATGATTCTCTATACATATACAGAACTTCTTCAGCAGGTGATGTAAATGTTTCAATATTCCATTTAGCTTTACTACACAGTTCTATTAACTGTTCAGCAAATATTCTATTAGAACCTTTTTCCCATTTTTGATATTGTTGAAAAGTTACACCTACTAACTCAGAACATTGTTCTTGTGTAAGTCCTGATCTAACTCTATTCAACAATAAATGCTTAGATAGTTCTTTATGTATTGATATATTAGTTGGTTTTCTACTACCTTTTTTTGTCATGACATCCTTTCTATCCAATTGTGAATCCACCTGAGTCTTTACAAAACTCAGCGAACTCTTTTACATTATTTGCATCAAAGGGATAATTAGTTTGTATAAACTGTATCTTACCCATTGAAGCTAATTGAGACCATCTTTCGTAATTGTCAGGATCATGTTCTTTCATATCTCCTGGACAAGTGATCTTACCATCTTGTTTATCAACTATATTGTCGTATAAATGTTTAGCTGCCTCATCACACATTTTATTAAACTTTGTTTTAGGCTTACTATCTTTTTCATACAAATCTTGTTGAGCTTGTGGTTTACCATCTTTACATAAACCTAATAACTTATCAGCTATTTGTTTAGCTTTAGTTTCAGTAATTAAATGACAATCATTAAAATGACCACCTTCTATATCTTTTTTAGTTATTATATCTGAACACTCTATAGATACGTATTCCCATAATGGTCTCCACCACCATACGTTGTTTCTAAAGTATTCTCCGTTCTTGTTTTTTGGTGATTTACCATATAGATCAAATCCCATTATTCCTCCTAGTTAGTTTTTCCATATATTTTCTTAAGCACCTGTGGCTTTCGCTTACTGAAACCACCGGTGGTAACTACTCTAATAGTGTTAGGATCTTTACTATCTACGTTTAACCTAACAATCATAAGCATACCTTGACTAGGATACTCTATTGGTAAATATTTAATCCAGTCAATATTGTTTCGCCACCACCAAAATTTATCGTTACGTATAAATCCTGTAAATGGTAACTTGTAGATAATCTCTAATCCTCTCTTAAGACTTATCTTCCTACCACGTAGTCTGTTCTTGAATATTACTCTACTGTGTTCCATCATAATTTTTGTAGCACGTAAGTGCTTCCTCATCTGTTAACTTTTAGTCTAGGCATATGGCTTAAGTATTCTCGGATGTATGGCTACCATAATCAAACTTTACTATGGTGCAATCACGAGGTTCCTAGCTGCATAACCTAGACTATGATATATATCTCATACGTGCATAGATTTTTAACCACCTGTATTTCTACAGATTCGTCTCAAAGTTGCAACCCTGAGAACTGCTATGCAATGGGGTGAAGTTTTTGGAAAACTGGTGTATCATCACCCATACATATTCATGTAGCCCAAACTGTGGTTTAACACAAACTACATAAACACTACCTTATCACGTTTCCCGAAGATTATTCAGTCAACGTAAGAGATATATATTCTTGTGGGCTATCCCCCACACTGAAGTGGGGGTAGTCCTAACTCTTTACTTATCTTTCGAACTTGCTAATAACTCAGCAATATTTGACATCATTGCTTTCATTTCAGCAACTTCAGTCATAACTTCTTTATGATTCTGAATATGTTTTACTGGTATAAAAGTACCATCTGAAATGTTTTGTGCATAAGTCTTACCATTATTGTAGATCTTCTGCTTAGTATCTGTCTCTGTTTTTGTCGTCATCGTCTTTCCTTTCGTTGATTAGTGGAGTATACACAAGTATCACTCCGATAATTGACATCAGCATCGCTAATTCCATTCTTATTAAATCAGGGTGCATTTCTACTGACACAACAACAAGTAGTAAACCTATTGCTGTAAGTACCATATTCATAATACACCTCCTAGTTTTAATAGAACATATACAATTAAGCAAAATGCTAAATTATAAAACATTACTTCATAGCTCATATATTCTCCTATATTATTATTATTACAATCATGACTAAAACAAATAGCATGTATATCCTCATACTACTTGTCCTTGTCTTTATCTTCATTGAATATGTCCATCTTTGCTATCTTAGCTCCTACGAACATACCTATAAAAAACCCAGCTAATTCAGCAATTAGTTTAAATGCTAAAAGAACTAGAACAATACCTATTAGTATCTCCATTATATAACTCCTTTCTTTGCATATGTGTTATATCTACGTATATACTTCTTAAACACCTGATCTACTGTTAGCTTACTAGGTGTAGGAATTATATCTAGATGACTGATCTTATAGTCTAAAACTAGCTGATTAGGCTTCTTTCCATGTACCTTATTCATTTCAGATTCTCCCTTTAGTTAGTATTGATAAGTGGATTAATCATATCCGACAATCAAGGTATCAATGATTTGTAAGTCAAAGTACCTTAGATAGCCGAATATCTTTATCCATAAACAAACTCAGTCGAGAGCTTGTTCACAAGTGAACACAGCTCGTAGACGAATGTAACTATAATTTTTATACAACAAACATATACTTGTTCTGAGCTTAACAGCTCAGGTTAGAACAAGGGGTTTTAAAGTTACCCCAAGCGATATGTAGTATGATGTATAATAATATATAGGGAGGTTAGTAACAGCTCTAGGACTAGGGGGGGTTTTATACCTTAGAATCATTATAAACAACAATAACAGGAGTACACATGTACGCATCACTAGCAAGATTTGGCTATAACATCGCAAAAAAACTGCGACCAGGCAAAATCAAAAAAATAGTAAAGCCATCTGTTGATAAATTTAAAAGCAAGTTGCCAGCAGGTAAAGCTTCTAAAATAGCATCAGGTGTTACCGACAAAGTAAATAAAGGTTATAGATCTGCATACGCAGCTACATTAGGATCTAGCACTAAACGTAAAGTTACAAGTGCAGTTTTAGGTACGTCATTTATTAATGACATCCTAGATGACTAATGGCTAAAAAAGGACTATACGGAGTTAGTAACTATCATAAGACAACCCCTAAGAAAAGGCCTCTCAGACACGCAAAGAGCCATTCTAAGAGGGTTCCAAACAAAAAACGATATAGAGGACAAGGACGATGATACAATGGGCAAAATTTGCTTCTAGAGCAAAATCAATAGGATCTAAAGCCAAAGGTGCAGCTAAAAAATTAAAATCAAAGATGACACCTACACCTGAAAGTGTGCTTGGTGCTAGAGCTAAAATGCAAACAGCTATAAGAAAAGGATCTTATAAAACATCTCAATTTGTTAAGAAAAACAAAACTGCTGTTTTAGCAGCAGGAGCTGGTGCTGGAGCTGTAGGTAGTTATCAAGTAGGCTCAAAACGAGCAGAAAGAAAAACTACACAAAAAGGTGCTATTGGAGTTGGTAGTGCTTATGTGTTAGGTAGAAAATCTAAAATAAAAGGAGCATTTCAAATTAACGTAGCTCCTAAATTTAAAGCTGTAGCAGTACAACGTAGTAAATCAGGTGCGAATTTATTAGTAATAAATAAGTCAGACAAAGAATTTTTAAAATCAATTAAAGATAAAAAATTTGAATCTGTCTTAAGTAACAGAAAAAAATAATATGGCAAATAGATTAGAAAAACTAGCAGACGATATAATGAACTTGTCGAAAGACGATGCTCAACAACTACAGACTATAATCAAAGCTAAGCTTATGCCTGAAGTTGAAAGACAGAGGGGTTTGTTACAAGATCAGATGCCTCAAAATAATCCTCAAATGGCCCAAATGGGTAAAGGACAACCGAATAACCGAATGGCATCTCAACGAGATATTAGGATGCAAGGGTTATTACAAAAATAAGGAGAAAATATGAAACATATGCTTGAACATTATTGGAAAGACCATAAAAAAGCAGTAATCGCTGTGGCAGTTGTACTTGTTATAGCTGTAATTATATAATATGTTACAGAAATGCTTCGATAAAATTATTGAATCATTCAACAACTTAATAGAACAAATAGAAAAAGGAAACAACTATGCCAATGGTAGGAAAAAAGAAGTTTGCTTACAGCAAAAAGGGAAAAAGTGCTGCAAAAAAATACGCAAAAAAAATAAATAAGAAAGTTAAAAAAAGATACTAAATGAAAGATCTACAAATAATTCCAGGAGAAGGTGTAAGAACACATAAACAAGCTTTTGGAAGAAAAAAAGTAAATCCAAAAATGTTTAAAAAGGCTAATAAGCCTGAAGCTGGTTTAATTAAAAAAGGCTTAAAGCTTACAGCTAGAGCTGCGTTATCTCCTTTGTCTTTAGGATTAACAGGTGCTGTAGTTGCAACCAAAGCTATTAAAAAAGCTGGTGCTAAAGTAGTACCAAATAAACCTTTAAGAAGATCGTTCGATAAACGAGGAAGATTTGTTATATAATGACAACACGTGGTGGAAAAAGAGAAGGAGCTGGTAGACCGAAAGGATCTACTTGTGCTAAGAAATGGAAGATGCTTGATGATTTAGCAATCAAGTACAATCATTCTCCATTAGATTACTTATTAGCAGTACTCAATAATCCTATGTCATCTCCTGAAAGAAAGATGATGGCAGCCGAGAAAGCTGCACCTTACGTTCACTCAAAATTAGCTACGACAGTTACAAAACTTGGATCAGATGGCCCAATCAAAATCAATATTAAGTGGGGAGACGAGTAAAGAGGAAACTAAAGATATAGTTATTCCTTACACACCTCGTCCTTTACAAAGAGAAGTACATAACAGTCTTAAAAGATTTAATGTGCTAGTATGCCATCGTAGATTTGGTAAGTCAGTATTAGCTATTAACGAATTAATTAGAACAGCTATAAAAAAAAATAATCAGAAGTGTGCATTTATAGCTCCAACATATAGACAAGGTAAATCTATTGCTTGGGAATATTTAAAAATTTATACAAAACCACTAATGTATTTAGGTGGTAATAAAAACGAAACAGAATTAAAAATAGAATTATTTAACGGATCTACTCTACAAATATTTGGAGCCGATCATCCTGATTCACTTAGAGGTATGGGTTATCATGGAGTTGTGATGGACGAATTTGCTATCATGGCACCAAGAACCTGGACAGAAATTATACGTCCAGCAGTAGCTGATACAATGGGATGGGTTATGTTTATTGGAACACCAATGGGTCATAATCAATTTTGGGAAGTATATGATTTTGCACAACGAGGACAAAAGAATTGGTTTGCAAAAATGTATAGAGCTTCTGAAACCAATGTAGTTCCTGACGAAGAATTAAAAGATGCACAGTCCATAATGACTGAAGAACAATATAACCAAGAGTTTGAATGTTCTTTTACTGCTGCTGTAAGTGGTAGTTATTTTGGAAAATTAGTTACCAAAGCTGATAATGAAAAGAGAATTGGGAGTATTCCAGTCGAAGAACACGTAGGTGTCGAGACATGGTGGGATTTAGGTATAGGGGATTCAACAGCTATTTGGTTTGCACAAAGAATAGGTGAAGAAATACACCTTATAGATTATTATGAGAACTCAGGTGAGTCTTTAGCTCACTACGCAGAAGTCTTAGAAGATAAGAACTATAACTACGAAAGACATATAGCACCTCATGATATACAAGCTAGGGAATTAGGAACAGGAAAATCTAGATTAGAAGTTGCTAACGATTTAGGAATAGACTTTGAAGTTTGTGCTAAATTAGAGGTTGATCATGGTATAGAATCTGTTAGGAATGCTTTACCACATTGTTGGTTCGATAGAGAAAAATGCAAATTGGGTTTAGATGCATTACGTCAATATCGTAAACAATGGGATGAGAAGAACCAAGTTTTTAAAAATAAACCTTTGCACGATTGGTGTTCACACGCATCAGATGCGTTTAGATATGGATGCGTACATGATCCTATTGATACATCAGACTGGCAAAGACCAATAAATGTGGATTATAAATATATAGTATGACAGAAAATGAAATTGTAGCAATATTAAATAGAGAACTAAGATCATCATCAGGTTATATCGGTGGTGAAATAGTATCTCGTAGACGTAAGTCTTTAGAATATTATTTAGGTAAACCTTTTGGTAATGAACAAGAAGGAAGATCTCAAGTCGTAAGTACAGATGTATCTGATACGATCGAATCTTTAATGCCTTCTTTAATGAAAATTTTTACAGCTGGAGATAATGTATTTCATTGTGAACCTGCTGGGCCTGAAGATGAGAAGGTAGCTAAACAAGCTAGTGATTATATTAACCATGTTTTCTATAAAGAGAACAGAGGTTTTTCTGCATTGTATACAGCATTCAAAGATGCCTTAGTACAAAAGAATGGTATCTTAAAAGTTTATTGGGATGACTCTGAAAAAACTACAAGAGAAGAATATAAAAAATTAACAGATGATGAGTATAATTTATTACTTGCAGATGATGAAGTTACAGAATCAGAACATCAAGAATACGATGAAGAATTTAAAGATAATAATGATAAGATTATTGATACAGTAACATTTCATGATGTCGTTATTCATAAGACACAAAAATATGGACAAGTTAAGATTGATCCTATTCCACCTGAAGAATTTTTAATAGAACGTAGAGCTAAATCTATCGAGTCTGCTAACTTCGTTTGTCATAGAGTAAGTATGACTAGAACTTTATTAGTAGAAATGGGTTATGATAAAGATATGGTTTATGATCTACCTACTGGTAATTCAGAAGATTATTTAGAAGATAGACAAGTAAGATACCAAGATACAGATTTTTCTTCACCACAAGATAGAGGTGATAGTTCTTCTGATGAAATATTAGTACATGAATGTTATGTAAGATTAGATGTTAATGGTGATGGTAAATCAGAATTAATGAAAGTCTGCTTAGCAGGTAATGGATCTTATAAAATATTAGATATGACAGAAGTTGATTCAATTCCTTTTGTTTCAATGACTCCAATTATTATGCCTCACAGATTTTATGGTAGATCTGTTTCTGAACTTATAGAGGATATACAATTAATTAAATCTACTGTTATGAGACAAATGTTAGATAATATGTATCTAACTAATAATAATAGAATTGCTATTCAAGATGGTCAAGTAGCTATGGATGATCTTTTAACAAATCGTCCAGGAGGTATTGTAAGAACTAAACAACCACCTGCTAATGTTATGCAAGTCATGGCAGCTCAACCTATTACAGAACAAGCTTCAGGATTATTAAACTATTTAGATTCAGTAAGAGAAGCACGATCAGGTGTTACAAAATCTTCACAAGGTTTACAAACAGATTCACTTAATACAGATACTGCAACTGGCATGAACCAGGTTTTAACTCAATCTCAAATGAGAATGGAATTGATTGCTAGAACTTTTGCAGAGACTGGTGTTAAAGATTTAGGAATTAAGATATTTGAATTACTTTGCAAGTATCAACAAAAAGAAAAATTAGTTAGAATTAGAGGTGAGTTTGTACCTATGGCTCCATACGAATGGAGAAATAGAGTTAACTTATCTGTTAAAGTAGGATTAGGTACAGGTTCTAAAGAACAACAACTTATACTTCTTAATGGTATTTTACAAAGACAACTACAAGCAATACAATTACAACAGAATGTATATGGCCCAGTAGTTAATCTTAAAAATATATATTCCACATTACAAAAACTTGTAGAGAATGCAGGTCTTGGAAGTGTAGAACCATTCTTTATGGATCCTGAAGTAGGTGCAGCACAAATGCCACCACTTCCTCCTAAACCACCAACAGAATTTGAAAAGGTATCATTAGCTCAAGTACAAGGTGAAAATCAAAGAAAATCTCTAGATGCTGAAGTACAAATGAAAAAACTAGAAGCTGAATTAAGACAAAGTATGCTAGATTTTGAACTAAGAGTTAAAGAGATGGAACTTAAATATGGTACTAAAATAAATGAGCTTGAAATGAAGAACCGATCTGTGGTAGAAACACAACAAGTAAAACAATCAGGTGATTTATTTAAAGAAATAATGAAAGGTCAAAAAACATTTTTTAATGACAAAGGATCTAACAAAACAGATTTCGCAGGGAACAAAGGCCCAGTTAATACTGGACGAACCCCTGATGAAAGAGGCGATTAGTTATTTAAAGACTCGATACAAAGAGGAAATATTTAACACGTCTTATAAAGATCACGATCAAAGACAAGTTCTTTGGATGGCCTATAATATGGTCGACAAAATCAAAGGACATCTTGAGTCTGTGATGAATGAAGGAAAACTAGCCTCCAAAGAGCTAGAACAACTACAAGACTTAACTAAGTAATTAGAAGTCTATTTCGCTAATCCAATCCAGGAAGCGATCAACCTAAAAGGAGAATCTATGCAAGTAGATAAAACTATAAAAGGTGCTGCTGATAAAATAACAGGACTACTGAATCCTCAAGAAGGACAATCAGAACCTGAGAAAAAACAGACAGAACCACAAGAGCAAACACAGGAAAAACCAGTTCAAGAAACTGCACCTGATGTTGTTGAAGAAGTTAGCAAATCCGAGACTGAGGAAGCTAAACCTGAAACTGAAAGCTCTGAAATAACTGAGACAGAACAAACCGAACAACAAGAAGAACAAGAACCTTCACTCCACCGAGTCAAAGTACAAGGTCAAGAGTTAGAGGTCAGCTTGGACGAATTGAAATCAGGTTATTCAAGAGACTCAGATTATCGACAAAAGACACATGCTTTATCCCAAGATAAGAAAACACTTGATGATCAAAGAATGAGCCTTAGTCAAACGTATGACAGTAAGCTAAAAGAATTGAATGATTTAATTGGCATGGCCAGTAACTATATCAGTCAACCTTCTAACGATGCAGATCTCAAAAAGATGTATGACGAAGATCCTGCGAATGCTGCTAAGATAGATTTTGAAATGCGTCAACAAAGAGAATCTTTTAATAAATTAAGATCTCAAAGTGAAGCACTAAAAGCTCAGCAGTATAATCAATACATAGAAGAACAAAAAACTTTGGCAGCAACTAAGATCCCTGAATATAGTGATCCAAATAAAGCAGTTACTTTCAAAAATCAGATGAAGCAATCTTTATCTGAATATGGATTTAATGAGCAAGAAATTGGTTCATTAGCAGATCATAGATTCCTTATGGTTCTAAGAGATGCAATGGGATATAGAGCCTCGAAGGCAGCACCAGTAACTAATAAAAAAGTTACTACAGCTCCTAGAGTAATTAAATCAGGAACTCCTAAGATGGAGGATTCTAAACGTGCTACTGTTAAACAAAAAATTGGTAGATTGAGAAAGTCAGGTAAACTGAACGATGCTCATTCTGCTATTCTTGAAATAATCTCAAAAAACAAATAGGAAAATAACATGGCACAACCAACAAACACCTTTGATACATACGATGCAGTAGGTATTAGAGAAGATCTACAAGATGTTATTTACTCAATTTCTCCAACTGAAACTCCTTTCATGAGTGCAGCTGCGAGAGAGCAGGTAAAAAACACTTTCCACGAATGGCAAACAGATAGTTTAGCCTCTGCAGCAACTAATAATGCTGTTATTGAAGGCGATGAAGCTACTCTAGATGCATCAACAGCAACAGTTAGAATTGGTAACTACACACAGATCATGGATAAGACTGTAGTAATTACTGGTACACAAGAAGCTGTAGATAAAGCTGGTAGAGCAAGTGAACTTGCATACCAAATAGCAAAAAAATCCAAAGAGTTAAAAAGAGACATCGAGTCTACTTTATTAACTAACCAAGTAAGAGCAGCTGGAAATGCAACGACTGCAAGAACATTTGCTTCTATAGGTGCTTGGATTGCTACTAACGATTCACTAGGTGCATCTGGAACTTCTCCTACTGCAGCTGATGGATCTGATGCTAGAAACGATGGTACACAAAGAGCTTTAACTGAATCTATGTTGAAAGAAGTTATCAAAGGAACATGGAACTCAGGTGGTAACCCATCTGTAATCATGGTAGGCCCATTCAACAAACAGAAAATCTCAGGATTTACTGGTGGATCTACTAGATTCGATGCTTCAGAAGATAAAACTTTATACACTTCAATAGATGTATATTCTTCTGACTTTGGTGATTTAGAAGTAGTACCAAACAGATTCTCTAGAGATAGAGATGCTTTAGTTCTAGATATGGACTATTGGTCTGTAGGGTTCTTAAGAGACTTCACAATGCATGAACTTTCTAAAACTGGTGACTCAGAAAAAAGACAGCTATTAGCTGAACTTACTTTGATCTCTAGAAATGAAGGTGCTTCAGGTGGAGTATTCGACTTAACAACATCATAATTTATAAATACATAGGGGAGTAACCTCAAACTACTCCCCTTGTATCAAACCCAAATATGAAGTATTAAGAGGTCAATAATACGGAACATACAAAGGAGAAAACATGAGAACATTAAACGACTATTTTATACAAGCCGAAATAGAAGATATTAGTACAGCTTCATCTACATTTGTTGCAGTACCTGATGGTGGAAAAGTAATAAAAATTATTACTGCTTTACAAGGTGCAATAACAAATGCGAATGCTGCATTAACTTTTGAAATCGGTGGAACTGCTATGACAGGATCTGCAATAACTGTTGCACATTCAGGTTCAGCAGCTGGAACTGTAGATTCGTCTGCACCTACAGCAGCTAACGATGTACTTGAAGATGGCACTATTGAAATCATTACAGATGGTGGATCTACTGGCACTAAGAAGTGTCTTGTTACATTAGTAGTAAGAAGATAATAAATTAATATTGGGGAGAGCAATCTCCCCTAATAATCAAATAAAGGAAATACAAATGCATATAGCAATGAGACCAGTTACAACTATAAAACTTGCTTCAGATGGTACATCTTCACAGACTGCTGCTTTTGAAGCTAACATAGAATACGTTAGAGTAATATCTGATGCAGATGTTCATATAGAATTTGGAGTTAATCCAACTTCAACAGCATCTAAAATATTTTTAGAAGCAAAAAGTTATGAATATTTTAAAGTTTCACCTGGAGAAAAATTAGCTGCCATTGGTTCTGCCAATGTTTACGTAACTACATTAAGTGAATAATGTCTATATTAAGAGACCAGGAATCTGACGGAACTAAATATTTCGTAGAACCTAACGGAAAAATAACAGTAAAAAGATCACAAGATGTTAATCCTATTCTTCAAAAGAATAAAAGATTATATAATCTTAATGATGGTTATTCTGATACAAAAGATATTAAACGTATAGCTAGTATTCCAACTATGATTTTAGAAATATGGGCTAAAGAATATAATGGAACTAATAATTGGTGGCAAATACCAAAAGTAGAAAGAACAAAAATTTTAAAGTTAAAACTAAATAGTAGCGAGTATCGTTACTTTAGAACAGCATCAGGAAAAATGTAATGGCATTATCAACATACACAGAACTTAAATCATCAATAGCAAATTTTTTAAACAGATCAGATCTTACAACTGAAATACAAGATGATTTTATAAAACTTACTGAAGCTGATTTTAATGCTAAGTTACGTATAAGACAAATGGAACAGAATGATGATCTTACTCTTGATGCAGAATTAGTAACTGTACCAACAGGTTTTATAGCTGTAAGATCATTTCATATATTATCAGCTAGTACTAAATATCATTTGGAATATATAACTCCAGGTAATATGTTTGAAATAAAAGGAGGTTCGACTTCAGGTATGCCTAGAACGTATACTATAGAGTCAGATAATGGTACTGAAAGTTTTAGATTCGCACCCCAACCTGATACGAGTTATACTGGTAAGCTACAATATTATAAAGCTTTTACTGCTTTGTCTGATAGCAATACCTCTAATTATATTTTGGCAAGTCATCCATCTGTTTATTTATATGGGGCCTTATATCATGCCAGTAATTTTATCGGTGGGATCGACCCTAACCAAACGCAACAATGGTTAGGTATGTATTCAGCATCTCTTGAAAGATGTGAAAATAATGACAAACAAGATTCATATGGATCTGCACCTGTTGTTCAAAGAACAGATGTAAGTACAGATCTATCATTCTATAGGAGAAAATAATGCAAATACCTTTTGGCGAATGGTTACCTGATCAACCTAAACACTTGAATCCAGGTGCTAACGTAGCAACAAATGTATACTATGCATTAAACTCTTATAAAAGATTTCCTTCTTTAGTAAACTATAGCTCTAATAATATAGCAGCTGATGCTAGAGGTGGAGGATCATTTAGAAATAATGCAGGAGCTGTATTTAATTTTGTTGCAAAGAATACAGATATTTACCAATTAAGTGGTGGAGCTTTTACATCACGTAAAGGATCTCTTTCAGGAACTAATACAGATTTTTGGACATTCACACAATTTGGTAATTATGTTATAGCAAGTAATGGTGTAGATGCACCTCAATATTATTTAATGGGAACATCAACTAACTTTGCTAATCTGTCAGCAATACAAACAGCAGGTACTGTTCCAACATTTAGAGTTTCAGGAGTTATAAGAGATTTCTTAGTAACAGGTAACCAAACATCAAATCAAAATAGAATCCAATGGTCAGGTATTAATGATATTACAACTTGGTTATCAGGAACTAAACAATCTGATCAACAAGATCTTCCAGGATCAGGTGGTGAAATTGTAGCTATAACTTCAGGTGAGTATGGCTATGTATTTAGACAAAACCAAATTATTCGTATGGATTATGTTGGTGGATCAACTGTATTTAGATTATCAGTAATATCTCCTAATAGAGGAGCTGTATATGGTAAGACTGTAGCACAAGATAATAGACGAGTATTCTTTTATGCTGATGATGGATTCTACGAAATACAAGGTGATAATGTAGTTTCAATAGGTGCAGAAAAAGTAAATAGATTTTTTGACCTTGATGTTAATAAAGCATATTTAGATAGAATAGTAGCAGCTGTTGATCCTTTTAATCAACTTGCTATGTGGCTTTATCCATCAGTAAATAACTTAAACAATACTACAGGTGTTTGCGATAGAATTATTATTTATAACTATGCTACTAAAAAATGGTCTATAGCAGAAACAGATGCTAGTTTTATATTTAACCAATTTGTTGGAGCTTATACTGTAGAGTTAATGGATATTATATCTACTAACCTAGAGAATATTAACATAGAATTAGATACAGATTTTTGG
>Ga0307489_10000122_pt1 | contig 39239 bp, 50 predicted proteins | sample SB12metaG_FD_202247 | JGI IMG/M metagenome (GOLD analysis project Ga0307489, IMG submission 202247) | Sea-ice brine microbial communities from Beaufort Sea near Barrow, Alaska, United States - SB 1.2 | ecosystem: Environmental > Aquatic > Marine > Coastal | place: USA: Alaska | collected... | reverse complement strand
TTCGTTAATGGACGGAGAGGGGGGGCCAGGTGCCGCAAACGCTGGAGACAATACAGCATATAATAACTACGGAAACTCTACACATGGCTCTATAGCGGCTAAAGTGGACTTTGGATATGATGGATCTTCTGTGGAGCTTATAAGAAAAGACCTGTACAATCAGTCCTGGCTATATCAAGCTATGGTTGGTGGGTCAAGATTTGTTCGACCTGGAACAAACCCAGAAATGAGCGACATGCAGCGTATCGGTAATACGCCTCAGGGAACTGGAAATTCAACCATTGCTACCAGTTTAGGGTTAGATATAGACGCCAGCTATTCTAGCCCTATGTGGCCAGCCGCATATGTTGTAAGCGGTCCGTTTTTTACAGGATCTATAGCGATGAATCCCGTTGTTGGGGAGTTTACGGACGCGGCAAACACTTTACCTTTCCCCCCCGTAAAAGATTTTACAACAACCCTTCCTCTTATCTGGACTGATAGTGAACAAAAAAACTTAAACGAAGGTGTTAATGTACCGAGAAACTGGTTAAAATCTTCATACCCTTGGCCTCAAGTTATAAGAAACACAAATCTCAGCTTTTTAGACAACCAGGGGTTTATTACTAACGCGGAGATTGATCATCAACCTTTTGCCCCCCCAGAATACTGGAGTAGTGGAGTTACAGGGGAAGGGCCGTTAGAACCTTTCTCTCAAATTGATAATATCGTTGCAAACTTTAACAGCCCCCTACCTACTAAAGCATTTGGTAGTGTTGATTTTTCTTTATTCCATTCCCACGTAGAAGGCACCAGTCAGTCATCATGGATAGCTGGTAGCGATGCGGTAAATATGTCGTTTAAATCTTCTGCTACACACGAGTTTGGGATCGTATATTACGATCAAAGGGGTAGACACGGGTATGTGAACCATTTGGATTCCGTGTATGTAGAGGGTTATTCACCTCAAAGTAGAGGAAATGGAAACTCTCAAGGTTCTGCGCACATTGAGCTACAGTTGATTCATCAGCCGCCGCAATGGGCTTACAACTACAAAATAGTATATTCTAAAAACACTACCGTAGATGATTTTATACAGTATTCTGCTGGGGGTGCGTTTACGGCAGAAGGGGAGACAATTGCTGGGGATCCTTCTAGGATATACATGTCCTTAAATTATCTGCAAGGACATCCAATCTCTTATTCAAGCGCATGGGGTGCTAGGTCAAAAGAAGGGAGTATGGCTATATACACCCCAAAAGATGGGGATAGGTTAAGAGTTATATCTTACATGTTATCTCCGTCTGGAAGCCCAGTCCCTGAAAGAGTGTACCCATTAGATTTCGATTTTGAAATTTCAGGCGTTGTATCCCTTGATGATAGTGAATCAAACCCCTTAGCAACATTATCCGAGGAAGAAGTTTCCGTTGATGAAAACAGGCAGGGTCTGTTTCTTTTGTTAAAAAATAATGATTCTGCTAGCGGGTTTAGATATCAAGACGTGCGTGATGGGGTTCATAACTGGGGGTCCAACTGTATCGTTGAAATCTACTCTCCAATAAAACAACTTGACGCTGACGATAGACTGTATTATGAGATAGGGGATACGTACAGGACTATAATGAACCCTGATGGTACAGTTTCTCATGGAGAGTCAACTTTATTAATGACTGAGGGGGATGTATATTTTAGGTCGGCTGCGGTAAATCTAAGGGAATATAATTCTAACGATGTTGGATATGGAGCTGGATATCAGGACATAATAATTAACACTATAGAGGATATAGACGCGGACGACGATCAAGACACATTTAGAGCTTCTGAATCTAATTTTAAAAGCTATTATATAGAGTCTCCCGTTGGGACAGATTTATTTAAGTCGGACAGTATATCTATAGGACGACCTAATATAATTAAACATGAGGCGATGGCGGCCCGTAAAAAATCTAGTGTGATACATTCAGACAGGGATATTACGGATGCGCGTAAAGTTTCTTACTCATCTTTTAACCGATCTAGGGCAATAAGTAAAGATCTAGACCCTAAACCAGGGGAGCTAAATTACCTTACCAACCACGGAGAAAACTGCTTCTTTGTCCAAAGAGATAAATGCGGTTACATTCCAATAGACAGGAGTATAATATCAGACGTATCTGGCGAATCAAGCCTTATCGCATCGAGTAATTTCTTTAACACCCCGAGGTATTATGAGGGTAGGGCTGGATGTGATAATAACCCTGAAAGTGTTGTTAGTATAGACTCTACCGCTTATTTTGCGCACAAAAGTTTTGGAGAGGTATATAAAGTTTCTGGAGAAAACGGGGTAAATGTTATTTCTGAGAATAACATGAAAGCTTATTTTAAAAATTTATTTTCAGACGCGATAAACAGATCTGTAAACAACGGTACGGATGTACGAGTTGTGGGGGGGTTTGATCCTAAAAAACACGAGTACCTTTTGACTGTTTTAAACCCAGGGACGTTTAAAAAATCACCCTGGGCAATTTTGCCAGAAGTTCCCTACAGAATTACTAAAGCCGATCAAGCTGCAATAGCTGAGGTTGGGTCGGAGTATGGATGTATGGATCCTATAGCGAACAACTTTACAACCATCATTACTCCTACAACATATTTTGAAGCTTTAAAAAACGATAACTCTTGCCGATATATTTATGGGTGTATGGACCCTTCCGCACCTGAATTTAATCCCGATGCAGGTATTGATGATGGAAGCTGTTCCACCCCCACACAATTTCCGTGGGACGTGTGTAACTATAACGGGCTATATTTGAACCCCGAGACGGGGGAGCTTATGGATGTTTCCGAAATTACAGGTTTAGGAAATCAGCAAGCTTGGTCACTCTATCATATACCGTCTGGATATTCTTCTTATGATTGGTATGAAGCACGCAGAGTTCAAATAAATAACTGGATGGAAGGGAATTTCTCTTATGGAAATGAATATTTAGGCGATGGCAGCTGGCACGAAGACATGGTAAAATCTCTTCTGCCTAGAATTGGGACTATAAAACTTTACGAGGGGGCGGTAACCACGTATTATCTTATACCAGATGACGAGGCAGGCCCTAATACCACTAAATTACCTGATGGATCTGGAGGATACAATGGATGGATAACTAATGGCAGGCGTTATTTCCAGAGAAACGCATGGCTCTATGATACCTCGGGTTCTTATCTACCACCAGGCACAGTTTGTTATCCTAATTATATTTACGAACCCCCTCCGACCTCAGATGAAGAGGGTGGACACCGAGGAGTTAATCTCCCAAAGGTAAAAGGGGGTGTTAGCAAAAACACCGTTCCTTTAGTTTTTACAGGAAACCTATGTGACTATCCTTTACTTTTGGATGCCGCGGGTCAGATAAACGCTTCGAGTATAATGGCTGCTTTTAATACAGTGAAGTCTTTAGTGGAAGCGAACAATGGGGCAGGAACTTCTCCATATAACAACGACGGAGTAGGAGGTCTTATAGCCGCAACGCACTTGTTTCCTAACTTTGCGGGAGGTGCCATAGAGCCTAGTTTAGAAGCGTTTAACAATATAATCCCAATCCTTTCCGATTCACCAAACTTTTCCCAAGGGTTTCCTTCGTTAAATTTTTCTGAGCTTGGAGGAAATTGGTTTAATGGAACAGACTCTTGGAGCGCATTGGCAACGCTAAACCCAGATTGGTACACACTTGATAAGAGTGGAATGCCACAGGGGGGACCGACTCCTCCAACATCGAATTCTGTTTTTCTATCATGCCTTCCTGCCCCCGAGCCAAGCTTACCTTATACGGGAAACCTATGTGACTATCCTGCCTTAGCGGGTGAAAATGGTGTGATAGACGCTGCTAGCGCAACTGAAGCGTACCAAGACATTATGGAAATGACGGAAGCGGGAGAGATTTCTGCGGCAGAGGCTACATTTGTTTTTCCTGATTTTAATAATGATGGCAAAATTCAAATTCAAGACCTTCTTGATATGCTTCTTGAGGATGGTGTTCCTTGTGATGGTTCTCAGCCGTATACGGGAAACCCATGCGACTACCCTATGCTTTACAATTCTGAGGGTGTTATTGACTCGACTTCTGTGCTTGCAGCCTACAATTCTGTTTCTCAAAGCGTCTCCCAAGGCGCTATTAGTAATGAATATTCTACCACTTTATTTCCAGACTTTCAGACCGATGGTTCAGACCAGGGGAGTATAGGCGTATCGGATGTGTTGGAGTTGTTAGCTATGGTTCCTATTAATTGCGAAAAGCTTGACGATGACGTTAACATCCCCACAAAAAAAGAAAGAAATGCTAAAATAAAAGTTTTTTCAGAAACTAAAAAATCTAAGGACCTTGCAGGTCGTAACACTATAGAAGATCATGGTCATGGTATAAATCCAACTCTTATTAGCTTAGACGCACCCAATAACAAGAGTACAGCTAAAAAAGCCGCTTTATCTACTAGGCTTAAACTCCCCAACCAAAAAAGTTTTATAGCGAACACAAAAACCCCCATGACCCCTAAAAAACCAAGATACTAAAAGATGCCGCATACTACCTACTCACAACAAAGAAATCCTCTTCCAGACACAAAGCCAGAATCTTTAACAGCTAATGGTGATGTTTTTAGAGCTCCATGGGATACTAGGCAGTTTTATTCAGGAGAAACCATATCGTTCTCTACAAAAAGCAACTCTTGGGGGTCTAGATATTCTTTTACCCCAACATGTTATATGACGGTTAAAAATGAATTATTGTCTAGTAATATGGTTGCTTACAATCCCCTCAGCATGTGGGTTTATGCAAGTACGTTTAATGTATCTGAATTTCTTACTGAATATTACTGCGAAGATGGTAAGTCAGGGCTCAACACTTTGTCGAGAGGTTGGAAGCATAACCCATTTGACTGCAAGTCAGGCTATGTTGGCTATATGTATGATTTGTTTGCGGAAGGAAAACAACCCTTTTCTTCTGAGGTTTTTAATCAGAGATTGCACATGTTTCTAGGCAAGCAAAGAATATGGAAACATGATGTAAATCCTATTTATGGTAAGTTTTATCAAGACGACTCATTGGGCTACGGTATTACAACCCGCGGCGAGGATTCGTTTATAGAGGTGGTGGCCAATGACAACCCTTCTTCTATAAAAGATTATCACAGTATTTCATTAGAGAGCCCAAATGAAAATTGGAGAGCGGAAGTAACTACAAATGAACGTCGTGGTGGTTTTATAGATGCAGGGTTAGGAACTGGGGGGTCAGGTCAATACTATCCTGGAGATCTGTCAAGAAAAGTAAAACTCTCTACTGAACAGTATGGGATGATTGGCAACTTTCAAACCAAAGAAGGTTATCAGTATTCGCCAATGCCGAGAGATCAGAGAAATATTACACCAAGTAGAATGACGCTTATAGGAAGGTTGCGAACAAAACCAAACCGAAACCCAAATAATTATAACTACCCTGAGACTACAAATCAAGCTTACAACCTCAATCCGTACACCCCTGATGGAGAGTGGACAGGAGGTGTGCACTTGTATAACATAGGCCAAAGCTGGGTTGATGATAATCTGTATAGATATAAAGACAATGATTATTGGGATGTTCAACTTTTTGGTCCTTTAATTTCCGATTTCGGACGTATGGGCGAAAATCGAGAAGTGTTTTTTGGTAAAACTCTGCTTTCTACAACGGGTATGGGGCTTGTTCACTCGGCCTTTCGCTTTGAGCCTGAAGGTTATTTAGACCCTCCTCCAGAAAACTTCGGATATGCAGGTGAATACGGAAACCAAGACAACCTGCTATATTCAGGGGGGGCATATAACTACTTAAATGAATATGTGGACAATCTCTCTGTTCATAATATTGGAATGTTTGATGGTTTTCTTTCTTATGCTCCTGCATCTGCTCCTATGACGATAATGTCATACAACAAAACAGAAATAGTTAAAACAGACACCGCCGAAGGTAGGCCTGGAAATAGTATTAGACTTCGCCTTCCGATTAACTGGTTGGGAAGTAGAGGGTTTGAGGCTTCATACTTTTCCCAACTTGGATTATTTGAAGTTGAACAGTATGCACCCGAAAAAGCTGCAAGAGTTGCCGCTCTGAAATATATTCAAGAAAATGCTATTCCTGATTTTGAGACAATAGAGCTTGATAGTAATTACGATCTTGATGACACCTATAACTACAGCGAGCTTGAGCTTAATAAAGCTGGATGGATAGGTGTATATGTACTTGAGTCAGATGACGGAGAAATGTTGAAAGGTCCGTCCGCAACAATTAAACTATCCGTTCCTGGAGGTTTTGAACCAGTATCTCTTTCCGCAATAAATGTGGAATACAAAAACACTAAGCTTGATGGTAGTTTAGGTTAAATTCACTAAATTTGTAACACTATGAGCTTAGAACAAATACTTATGAGAGGATTGCAGTCTCAAGTAGATCCTGCAATATTATCTAAACAGAGACGAAACCAAGCCCTTTTAACAGGTGGTGCCAGTATATTTGACGCTATAAGTGGAGGTGTAGGACAGAGAAACGCTGAAAGCGATATAGACATGCTCGGTGCAGAGGGCGACTCTATACGTGAGCAGATGAGAAACCTTAAAGCTCCTGGAGCTTTCAGTCCAGAGACTCAGGCTGCCGCGGTACGCAACGCTACTATACTTGGTGGGGTTGGGAACAATCAAGATGACTCCTCAGAACTTGCCGCAGCTAAGATGGCTATAGATGCAGGTGGAGACCCAGCTAACATACAGAGAGCCCTTACAGAGGCTAATGAGCGCAAAGACTCTGCCGAACGTCAGCAGCAGCAGGGGGCCTTTAACCAAGGGCTTGGGTATGCTCAAAGCGATGCCAATCAAAGGTATCAACAAGAGATGCAAAATCTTGGGATGGACTATGATGACAATCAATCAGCTTTAAACTTTGCTCAAAATGAAAGTCTTAACGCTCAAAACCAGAAACAAAAAGGGTTTGGAAATTTAATTAATAGCACTGGTCAGTTTTTTGGATCTGGGGGCATGGATCAGATAAAAGGATTGTTTGGGAGCGGAGGAGGATCTAACGCACAGATGTCATATGGAGGCAATGGTGATGTTGGGGATTTTCTTAGTGATTTAAAGGGTCTTCCAGCGGCTGATGGTTCGATCTCTTTAGAAAGTGGAGGTGTAGTACAGAAGACACCTGGGGCGTTTAAACACGATGACGGGGACGGAATGTATGAGGAAGGTGAGAACGAGATGATATTGATGGCGCAGCAGGCTGGAGGTTTAGTGGACACGGGTATACGCCAAACGGGTGGTGAGTTTGTCATAAACCCTACACAAGCAAAAGGTATGGAGAAAGCATACGATAGGGCAAAGAAAAAGAAAAATCCAAGCAAAGCAGACTTAATGGCTCTGTTTGAGGCGGTTCGTTTTCTTGATGAACCTCAATTTGATTAAATATGGAAAATAAATATTACGAGCACCTAAAGCCTAAGTTAGCCAGACAGAGTTTTTCTGATATGGTTAGCCAACAGGTTGGACTTGTTCAACAACAACAACAAGCCAGGCTCGCTCAAGATCTACGAGCTCAAAAAGACCAGCAAAAAATTCTTGACGCACAACAAAAAGAGCTAAAAGGTTTTAATGTATCGGAATTTTCGGAGGTAGACGTAGAGGTGTTTTCAGCTAAGAAAGAATGGTTAGCGGACAGGATAAATAATTTCTATTACACGGGTAGCAAAAGAGGTGAGTTTATTAACGATGTTAATGCGTTAAACACCACGTATGACGATTTAACTTACCACCAAAAGAATACCAAGTCAGAGAAGGAAACCTTAGAGTCTTATGTTAGCGGAACAAAACAATGGACGGACAAAAAATTAAAGCTTGGGGATACTAAAGAATCTCTAGACTACAAAAATATGCAATGGAATAGCTCAGGTATAGAACCTGGGTCTATGGAGGTCGATCCCGCTACGGGAGATGCATACGGGTATTACGTAGATATAAACGGAACGAGGTTGCAGGATGAAAGCGGAGCAGATCAGTTTGGTCCTGTACAGAGCTCCCCTACACGCGGATCTAAAGAATACTACGCGCCAACGGTTTCCCCATACGATAATCTTTTGCCAGGAGCTTTCTCTAAGGAGTTTGCCGCAGCTGCAAATAGATTGAAGAACAATCAAAATATGTCTCTGGAGGAGAAGAAGTCTTTGCTCAGAGATTGGGTAACGACAACCGCCTCAGGCAATCAATCAGTTGTAGCTACTGCACAGACTCAGTTTGTTTCAAACTACGGGGAGGAGCAATCTCAGGCTATCCTAGTAGACGATCAGAATAAAAACGCAGAACAAGAGGGTTATATACCTATGGATATGCGTGAGTACATAGATGAAACGATGCGGTTCCTAGACGGAAACTTAATGGACAAACCTTCTACTAAAAGCGACGACGGCCCTAAAGTATTCCCATCTTCTGTAGAGTTCCAGCTAGACAGCTTCACAAGACCTAATGCAGGCTTTACTGGACCTATGGTTCCAGGTAGCGACCTACAAGGGGGCGAGAAGTTCGGAAGTGGTATAAGCACGTTAATGGTTCCTAAGGCAGGTATAGGTAAATCTTCTATTATGATAGAGAGCACGCATGTACCCCAGGACGATCAGGACCCCCGCTTAATGGAGGTTAGCGATCAATACAGGGTGCTAGGTGTAGCTATGGATGAGAGCGACGTACCAAACCTATTCGTGCGTGCAGAGATGTACATGGAGGAGGATATAACTGAAGTGAACCCATACTTAGTGGGAATCGAAGGAGTTATAGCTCCAGACTCTAAGACAAGAAATGTTAAGACGGCAACGAATATAGTTATTAGTCCACATAATGAGAACGGTGAAACCAACCAAGAGTACATAAGTATCTTAGCTCAGCTGGGATACGCTGCAGGTGTAACCGAAGGTGATAGAAGCAACGCAATAAAGAAAGGTATGGAGGCTTTAAGAAGCCATAATGATAGTGAATCACAGATATTTGCGTCTATGCCTAACCCTAATGACGAGACCGCTCAACAGGCTCCTAACGCTGGTCAACAGATGATGGGGGATATGCAATTCGCACAGAAGATTGAGCCAATACTCATAGAGAGTCAAGGACAACAAGAGGCGGATTTAACTTTATCTAGCCTACTGGATTACGTTAAAGAAAACCCAGACCAGAGAGAAGAGATACTACAGAACACTCAAAGTGGGAACATCCCATACTTCGGTGCCGACGGGCAATTATACTACGAAGGGCAGTAGTGACATTTAATTGATTATATTTGTAATAAATAACGTATATGGCGACAAGGAAACTTTCTCAAAATGATGACCAGTTCATCAACGATCTGATAAGCGATAAGCAGGCTTTTTTTTTTAAAGGGAAAACCAAAAAAAGTTTCAATGGCAAACGGGGGAACCGTGCCAGAGTTCGTACCGCCAGAATCGGGTTTGGCTTCGGATTTACTAGGGAGTTTATCGGACTATATATTACCATCGGAAGCAGAGAGCACCGCCTCGGGTACACCAGAAGTTAGTTTACTCCCTGAGGGATATAAAAATCAACTTAAAGGTGTTAAGGCTAGTCTTACTCCACGCTCATTAGACGGGATACCTGAAGATCTTCAAATAGAATACGGTTTTAAAGAATCTGAGTTTAACCCACCTGTTTTTAATACCCCCGTACCTAAGGCACCTGCACCTATGTATGTGCCCTCACTTTCTACGCCAGGGGAAACTTACTTAAGACAGCCTGACCAGGGAGAGATTGACAACTATTATGCAAATGTAGACGCGTACAAGAGCGACAGAGAGTCTTATATAGAAGAATATGACGGAGCAGTTGCAAACTTTAACTTAAAGCAATCGGAGAAGTCAAAAAATCTTACCCCGTTTTTTAGAGAGATAGATTTTAACACTGTAGGCACATTATTTAATAACGAATATGATCTCTCAAAGGTTAAGTTAAGTAAAAAGAGGCTGCCTGTTAATTTAGGTTATGGTGAATCTGAAAGAGGCGGTGTGGAATGGGGTGATTTGTTTGGAGTAGAGGAGACTGTGGAATCCTTCACGGGTAAATTGCGTGAGGAGATACTTTTAGATAGTGAGGCTGTTATTGCTCATTATCAAAAGACAATAGACGAGCTTACTGGTAAAGGTCTATCAAAAAACGAACTGGCGGCAAAAGCGAGACAAGCTGGGAGCCTTGAAGAGGAGGCTAAAAAACAAGAAAGAATAAAGGAGCTAACAGGTTTTATCGAAACTGGCAAGCTGTCTGAAGATGCAATAGCACAGCAAATGAAGCTACGCGGCGGAGCCGCTATAGACAACCTTATAATGCAAAAAGTTGCATTATCTCCAGAGGCTTGGGCCGCTTCTACTTCAACAAAAAAAGGTGAAACATATAAAAACTATCTTGAGAGGTTAGAGGACAGAATATTTAATGATTCTGTGAAAGACCCTAAACTTATGGCTTTGTCTGCAGAAATCTTTGGTGAGCAGCAGCAGGAAGGTGTTATAGCTATTAGGCCATACTTAGAAGGTCCAATTTCAATCGGTGAATGGACAAAAAGAGATGAATATTGGAGTCAATTTGGGCTCAATATGGAAATTGGGTGGTATGATGCTTTGAGGGGTATATCAATGTGGGGGGATGCGGTAAAAGAACTTGAAAACAGGTTTTCTAGTATGGGGGACGAAGGCTTTGTGATGTCTGGAGAGCAAAAATTTGACAGAAAGTTAGAAAGACAAAAAGCTATAGAGTACCAAGAAGTTTTGGAAAAGAAAAAAGCTTCTTTGAGTAAAGCCGTAACCCAGATATCGTTTAGTGAGGATGTACTTCTAGATCTTGGTGAGACTGCATTTTACAACAGGGATCATATAATAGAACGTGAAGAGGGGGCACTTGCGGATGCGATGAGCTTAGCGTACAGAACTGAGGTGGCTATGCCTTCTTACAGATCAGCACCCCTTTCATTATTAACACAAGTTATGTCTATACCAGCTTATGCGGTGGGAGGTATGTACGCAGGATTTGCCTTCCAGTCTACTTTAATGGGTGGTGTAGCTGGATCGACATACTATAACGATGTATTAAGTAAAGATATTCGTTATGGAGGACTTTCTGAAAGTCAAAAAATGTGGTACGCTTTTTCACACGGAGCTGCAGAGTTCGGAGGTGAGTTAGCTGGTAACCTACTTATAGGTAAGGCTTTAGGGATTGGTAAGCTTGGTGGAAGATGGAGTCTATACAACAAATTTAAAGGTGCAAACTTTGCTGGTAAAACCATGGCTCCTATAGAAAGAACCATGAAACAGCAGTTTGAAAACACCGTTAAAAACATTATGGTGGGAACCGCTTATGCTGCTGCTGTTGGGTATACTGAAGAAAGACTTGAGGAAACGGTTACGGGATATTGGCAGAAGGCAAATGATAGGTCTGCTCTAGGTCTTGAATTCGATCATTGGATCAACTGGGATGAAGCTAATCATGCAGGAAGAATAGGCGGTCACATGGGAGTTGCTTTTGGTGTGTCTATAAAAACGGCACAGAATACCGCAGCTTTATATCAAAGAGCTATGGACGGAGCTTCTTTTGATAGAAACTCTAGAAGCTCTCTACTAAATCAAATAGGTAACGATTGGGGCCAAGGGTTAACTAAAAGTGAGTGGACGGAGATTAAAAAGACTCTCAATGATATGGGTATTACTCCAGGAATGGCACCTCTTGCGCATGCAGGGGTTCTTGGAAAACCAGAAAACAAAGAGAAGGTTGATAGAATAAACGAGTTGATGGAGAGGTTTGAGGGTAAAAACAAAGACATGAAGGAGCTTCTAGACGAAGCTTCTGGTCCTTACACTACAGAGCATAACTCTCTTTTAGCTGCTTTGGTTGTCGAGAGTAACCTGTCTAAAATGAACGCAGCTTTAGGTATCGAGGTGAGTAGAAACAGCGCGGGAAGGTTAGTTGATCAGTACGGAAGCTTCCTCCCCAACGAATGGGAGAGTAGCTATTTTGGTAAAGAAGGGGTTAAGTTGACTCCAGAAGAGCGTAAAGCAAAGCAAAAGCAAAAAAGAATACATGACGGGAGGCTGAAGATGTTTCAGTTTATGTTAAAAAACAACCTTATATCACAAGGGTTTAGAACAAGCGGTCTATCTACACAAGAGGAGGCGGTTGATAGAACAAAAACCCCTCTTGATTTAAAGGATGCCACCCTTCTTAGCGGAGCTATAAGTGATGACATAAGGGAGTCGCTTAAAGAAGCAGGTATGTCAGAGGTTGTAATTAATCAATTTAACGACATACTTAAAGAGAACCCTGATGTCGAAATCATTGCGCATACAACAATGGACTCTATGGATAATGTGTCTTCAGGTGCTGAAGGGCTCTATATTGAGACCGAAACAGGAGGCGTAGAATTACACGTATATGTAGGTGAAGGAGCTGATATAAGCAGAGTGTTAACACATGAGTACGGTCATTTAGCTTTTGAAAGGTTTATAAACGGAGAAGCTGTTTTGTCTGAAGAGTCTTGGAACGAGTTAGAAAATAAAGATGAGGAGACGTATGCAGAGCATGTACAGAAACAAAAAGATCAAGCGGAGAAGTTCGTCAATGCGATGGCTCAGCAGATAATAGAAATGAAAGACCCAAAAATCCAGGAGATTGTGGAGTTTACGTTTCGCGCTGAAGGCAAAAACCTTTCAGAGGAGGCTAAGAGGATTTTAAACAAAGAGCTTGTAAACAACTTTATGGAGGCTATAGCCCGTGGGGAGTTTATCAGAAGAAATCTTGATGGAGGATTAGAGTATAACGTACAAGGTGTGTCGTTAAAAGATTCTGACATGGGGTTCAAAAACTGGGGGAAGAAACTCCTTATGGATTTTGGGGTAATGAAAAATTTTGACTTTAGCAGAGAAGAGGATGTAATTATGCTAGCTCTAAAGTTTTCTGAAAGATCAAGAAAATTAAACTTACAAAAAGGAAAAAACGCCACAGAAGCTAAAGCATCTCCAGAAGCAGAAAGAATTTTAGATCGAATGGGGCTAAATAGCCGCCGTGTAGACCCTAACGAGGGTATAGACTTTAGCCAGGGACCGATTACTATAAAGTACACTCAAAACGTAGTAGGACGAAAGGAAGGGGCGTATACAAACGTTTTTGTGGAGAAAGACAGGAGAGGAAACGAGTTGAAGGATGTGGAGTGGAAGATACAAGATAGGAGCCACCTTGAGTATTGGTACTCTAGCAAAACTGGTAACAGTGAAGCAAAGGTTGCTATTACAAATCTACAGTACAAAAAGGATGGTAAATGGGAAGACATAAACCCACCTAACCCTATAACAAGAAATGGGAAGATGGTTTTCAAACCCCTCCCTACCATGATTTCAGATATAGTGGTACAAAAGCGGGTGAGAACACAAAAGAATAGAGAGGATTTGATTGCGGAAAAGATAAAAGCTTCTCAACGCATGAAATCCCTTTGGTTTGACTCAGGTAAAAAAATAAACCGCCATACCCAAGCTGAGGATTTCCTACCTGTAGATAATGATATGATTGGTATTGCCGTTGGGTCAGGTGAAATGTCAGAAATAGAGACTGAAATTGAAAACTATGAAATAGGAGCTGCAAATATCCAAGCTCTTATAGACTCTTCTATAGAAAAGGAAGATCTAGAAAAAATCGCTGGAGGTTCTCAAAACTATATCAACCCTGCTAAAAACCCAGAGATATTTAATATGAGTGGGTTACGCATGACAGAATCGTTTGAGCAAAAGGCGGTGCGTATAAACGAAGAGATACAAGACTTTGGTGCGCCATGGCAACTGCTTCCTAAAGATTCGCCGTCATACAAAAATCGTATTCCTGACTTACGTATAGCCTCTCAAGAAGAGTTAGACTATGCTGCTGATAGGATGGACAGACTTAAAGCAGGTGAATTTCTGGAGGATGATTTACTTGATATTAATATAATTGATAATAACGGTTTAGCTTCATCAAGGGTAATAAAATATGATAAGCGAAATAAAATGTTTACTGCTGCTAACTCGGCCAACTTTAACAAAATTTTAAACGGCGAAATAAAATCTGCAACTGTAGGTAGTTTCGCTGAACTTAAGCAGCTTATGATAGATGCTGGCTTGGTGGATAAGGACGGTCAGGTGGTTATGAGCTTTCACAATGTAGATAGAACTAAGCAAGGTACAGCAAACCTTCCCCTTTACGGTGAGACAGTTGGCTATGGCATGGCAGGTGGCCCACACGGTAGTAGCGCTTCCGCTCAAGAAGGATCTGATGTAGCTCACAACACAACCACAAAACAATCATCTCAGTATATAGCAGGATATGCTTTAGACGCAAAAGAGTCTGGAAGGCAATACCTCTTAGGTCTAGTGTTGCTCACTGAAGAAAACAGCCTAGGAAACCCTCGTGTTTTTAACATAGCTGTTAATCATATTTTAGCGTATTTAAACCATGAGAAAACTTCTGAAGCTGCAGGGGATTATTTGAAAGAAACTTTAAACACCTTTTTTAAAAACACTTACAGCTCTGATGCTGTAAAGAGTGAATTTGCTGCAGCAATGGGAGCTAAGAAAAGATCACTTACATATGGTCAAAGGTTTCAAGGCTTAGCAACGGGAATAGAAGGGATTGATAAAACCCCTAATGGCTTGATAATAAACACGACACAAGGAGCTATTGATTTTATTTCAAAATTATCTAAATTAAGTATGTCTGAAACGACATCTAACACAAGTTTTAACGATAGATCTGGATTTATAGAGAAGATACTTCAGAAAACCAAAGGACTGTCTAAACTAAAAGGATTTCCTTCTAAGGAGGAGTTTTTAGATGCTGTTAATCAAAAGGAATATAAAGGTGTTGAAAACGGGACTATTGTGAGTACCACAATAATGGACACCTCTAAAACGTTCGCGATAGATAGCGTTTCGAAATACATAGCAGAGTCTTCTCCAGAACTTTCCGCATCAATGGCATATGATCATGGAATATCTGGTCATATTTCAACCTTATTTTTTGACAATCCTGTAACAGCTCGAGAATTCATTAAATTAGAGCCGAGGTCGCAAACTTCAGGCGCGTTTTTAGCGTCTCGCAGATTACCAGGCAGGATATATGCTTCGGGTAATAGCGCGTGGGAGCAGTCTACCGCTACTCCTTATGGGGAGATGCTTCAGAAAGCTGCTAGGATCTTCCAAGATAAATTCAGTGACGTTATGTTACTGCAGCAAGATGTTGAGGTTTTCCGTGGAAGCAAGGTACCTCAGTCTCAAGACTTTGAGATGTCTATGGATATCATGTACGGTATGATTAGGACTGACCTTGAAAGACTAGAGGTTGAGCTTGATAAGATAAACGAAGCGGTAAAGGGTGCGGGATATACGGCTGAGATGGTGTCTGATTACCTGTATGCTAAACACGCCCCAGAGCGCAATGCTTATATCCAGGAGAAGCGACCAGAGATGGAGAGCGGGTCGGGTATGACAACACAGGAAGCTGAGGAGATTATAAATGAACTTGAGACGCCAGAGATGATAGTGATATCTAAACTGGTATACGATATTATCTCTAACACGCGTCAGACGATGCGAGAAGGAGGGTTAGAGAAAGCCTCAACTATAGAGACGTGGGAAGGTTTGTATGAAAACTACATACCTCTTAGTGGTCGTGCAGTAGACGAGATAGATGACGATAACAACTCCTATCCAACAGGCGGTGCTGGTATGGCTGTATATGGTACAACAACCAAAGCCGCTAAAGGTAGACCAAGTAAAACGGGTGTAAACCTTATAGCAAACGCAATCATGCAAAACGCTATGGTTAAACAACGCGCACGTAAAGATCAGGCTATGATGTCTATGTATAGCCTTGTTAAAAACAATGCTAACGAAAAAGTGTGGGGGGTATTCTCTGGGAAAAATCCTAAGATGAAGTTAGACGAGACGGGACAAATGGTTCCTATGAACGCATTTGAGATGAAAGCATCACGTAACATGGTGCCTATACGAATCAATGGGGAGCAGCATTTTATATACTTTAAAAAATCTGAATACGCCGATGCTCTTAACGGTCAAACTGGTGAAAAACTATCTAGCGTTGCTAAAACAATAGCTCCGCTGATGGGCTTTATGCGTAATTCATTTACTCAATACAACCCAGCTTTCTTTTTAACCAACTATTTTAGAGATTTACACGGCTCCATATACAACGCTTTAGCCGAGGTTGAGCGAGAGGGGGGTATTATGCAGGGGTACGGTATAAACTCTAAGAAGTTTACAAAGGATATAATTAAAGGGTCTACGCTTACTCTAAGAGCACTGCTTAATGAGAGCGCTCTAGGTAAGGAGATGACACCAGAGATGGCGGAATACCTTGAGGAGTGGAAGGCTGCTGGGGGCAGAACAGGTTTCTCATACTCCGAGAGTATAAACAACGTCATGGAGTCTATGAGAACAAAGGCTGAAACAAAGAGTGGGGTACAGGAAGCGGTGCAATACACTTTTAAAAAACCCAAGCAATTCTTTGAATACGTATCTGCACAAAATGAATCTTTTGAGAACAGTATAAGGCTATCGGCTTATATAGAGGCAAGGAAAGCGGGGGTGACTAAACAGAGGGCGGCGCAACTATCTAAAAATATAACGATAAACTTTAACAAATCTGGTGAGTTGGGACCTACGCTAAACAGTATATTCTTATTCTTCAACGCATCCGTACAAGGTTTATCCAGATTTAGCAGAACTTTCAGACAGGGTGAAGCAGTAAAATCATTTGAAGATATTAAGGGGGAGATTCCAAATAACCCAGATGAATTAAACTCATGGAAAACTAGAATCAGTAGTGCGCAGAAGTTAGCCGCTGGATCGGTGCTTTTCTCTGCTATGCAGACTATGATAAATATGGCAATTTCTGACAGGGACGACGATGACGAATTGGTATACAATAAATATCCAGACTACAAAAAAGAAAGAGGTTTTCAGATCATGTACGATGGAAGAAATTCATTTTCCGTCCCATTAGGATATGGTTACAATGTATTTAATATTGCTGGGGTTATGCTTGCCGAGGTTGCTGGGGGCGTAAGAGATTGGGCAGATGCCGCGATGTTTATGGCTATCGCTGGGCACGGTTCATTCTCTCCAATAGCATTTGGTCATTCAAAAACCTTAGGCGGTTCCTTTGTTAAGGGAGTTACCCCTACGGTACTTAAATCTCCTTTAGATGCTTTTGGTTTTAACGAAACATACTTCGGGACACCAGTATACAAAGAGCAATACCCATGGGGTGCTGAGGCTCCCGAGTCTCAACTATCCTTTAGATCTCCAGAGCTTGTACAGCAAGCGGCTACTGCCTTAAGTGAAATGACGGGGGGTACTAAGAATATATCTGGAGACATTGAAGTCAACCCAGATCCGTGGTACTATATCATGCAGTCCTATTGGGGTGGAGCTGGAGATTTCGTTGAAGAAACTGCGGGCATGGGTAAGGCTGGATTTGAAGTAGGTAGAAGAAAATACAATAAGTTAGCTGCATCTATGAATACCGATGAGTTTGTAGACAATCTACTAAGCACACCTAAAGAAGACACCCCTGTAATTAAGTTCTCTGATGTACCTGTACTGAAATCAATGTACGGGGGACCGTCTCGTTTTTACGACTTCGATCTATTGGAAAAAAACAGAGGAGATATAGAACAACACGTTAAGGAGCTGAGCAAAAACGTAGGGCAGGATATTTCGCAAATAAACTTTACGGGGGTACAGGCCTTAAAGGATGAGCTTAAGAAAACTGACGATGCTTTAAAACAGGTGTGGGCGGCTAGGAAACAGGCAAAAGATATAGAGGATTACATAGACAGGACCAACACGGGTTACATGCTTCAGGAAGCTGAGCGTAAGGTTGTTATGAGGTTCAACGCAATCTACTACCAGTTACGGGGTCAATATGTAGATCCAAAACCACAGGGAATAATCCCATTAAACGATATAAGAAAAGCAATAGGAACAGATGAGTGATAAAAAGAAAATCAAAGACACTAAGCTAGGGGCTTGGCTGTCAGAGAAGGCGCCAAGTATATTAGGTGTGGTAGGTGATCTACTACCAGATAGCGGCGCGCTGGGTGTAGTTAAGAACCTAATAGATAAAGATGATAGTGTTGACTCGGAAGAGGCTCAGCGTGTGATAGACGCAGAGGTTCGCTTCCAAGAGAACGTTACGGAACGTTGGAAAGCAGATATGGGTAGCGATGTAAAGCTTGCGAAGATGATACGACCACTAACTCTTATCGCTCTGATGGTTATGTTTATGGCAACTATGACGGCTGACTCTATTGACGCTTGGCCCTTTACTGTGAAAGATTCTTATGTAGATTTGTTACAGATATTAATGATGACCGCCTTCGGTGCATATTTTGCAGGGAGGACTATTGAAAAAGCAAAAAAATGATTCGTAAGCTACTAATAACCATTGTATTAGTTATACTCTCTTCAAGCCAAGCTTTAAGTCAAGGGGCTATAAAAAAGTTTTTTAAATACAGCACGTTCTATACTTCGTTTAATCAATCGAACTCTATGGTTCAGGAGAGCACGTATGCTGTACGTGACGGTGTGCTCACTACAGTGCCTACGAATAACTTACCTAACTACACCTTCTCAATAGGTTTAAGGAAGTTAGCTCGTTTTGGCTATGAGAACAAAGTTAGAGCCTTCTACGATGGTTCTGAGGTGTCAATGACGGAGGAAGTCAACGTTGGTCATGTCAGTGGGTTCGAATATGTATTTGAGCGCTCTGACGCAAGGCTTACGGGTCGAGAGGCGAAGAATCAAAGATACTTCCTTAGGCACCTATCAAAGAGGTTTGTTGCAGAGATAGACTTTATGGAAGATGGGTTGTCAGATATAAAGTATTTAGAGACCGCCTTAAAGCTTAGGTTTAAAGTGGGTAAGAAGTTAAACTTTACAGCAGGGGTTGCAGGGCGTAGACATCCTGCGTATGGCGTAGATCCTATCACGGATTGGATGTCAGACAATGATGGGGCCTGGTGGGTGCTTGCGTATGATTACGGATATACGGATCAGTGGACGTACATGGACTCTAACGACAACGATGTTTACGATAGCGGTGAGTGGAGCGACTGGGAATGGTATGGACCAGAGGGTAACTTGGTTGCGGAGACGGACTCAGAGTTTAGACGTTACAGGTATGGAGATGTAGTTAACCAGTACAACAGAGATGTTAAGCGGTCCTTACCTCAGCAATACCAATTCTCAGCTGCGGTAGGTTTAGATTTTTATCACTACTCAAAAGACCTTTGGCTGCACGCATGGGGTAACGTTATGCCGTACCATAAAGAGCTAGGGTCCTACGAATACTCATACGGTAGGCTACATGGCGGCCAATGGGTTGACTATAATGTAGGTGTCGTCTTCGGTGCTAAGATTGGTAAACATTTTGGTATCTTTACAGAAGGGAAGTACAGCGAGTATTGGGGGAGACCTTTCGGAAGTGCAACCATGGGAATAAACTACGTAATATTATAAAAATGGCGCAAGAGATAGGAGAGAAGACGCAGGTAACGCTAGACCTTAAAACAATAGGGATGGGAGCTGCAGGATTAGGATCTTTAATCGCAATGTGGTTTGCTTTACAAGCAGACATAGCATTAGCAAAGGAGCTACCTATAGCCCCCGATCCAGAGATAACTCGCATGGAGTTTGACATGAAGGATCAGTTAGTTCGCCAAACTATTATGACGACGCAAGAGGATGTCCTAGAAATAAAAGCCGATTTAAAAAGTATAGAAAGAAAAATTGATGAACTAAAATAATGAAAAATGAAACTAACCTTATCCATTGTGGCTTCTGTTCTGCTGCTTTCTACTGCTGTTTATGTAGAAACTCCTGCAGAAGCTAATATACCTAACGAAGGTGTCTGCGTTGTAGAATTTAATGCCAGCTTCAACTCTTCTAATAGCGTTGAATGGCTTGATGAATTAAGCGACTGTAAGGGCAGGAGAGTAGATATAGCCTCTTCCCCTGATATGCAGAAAAAGCACAAAATCGTTGTGGTTCCAACCGTTATTGTGTTTAGCGACGGTGATGAGGTTGAAAGGTTTCAAGCAAACATTATGATGCAGCTTGAGGCGACTCAGGATGAGGTACAAGAAGCGGTAGATGAAATATTAATGAGCGCATTCTAATGAAAGTTTGTAAAGACGGGTGCAGCATGAAGGTAATGAAGAAAGGAGGTAAGACTCCTGCATGGACACGCAAGGCTGGTAAAGACCCTAAGGGAGGTTTAAATCGAAAAGGAGTGGCTTCATACCGTAAGGCCAACCCAGGAAGTAAGCTTAAGATGGCTGTTACTACACCTCCATCAAAGTTAAAAAAGGGAAGTAAAGCCGCTGGGCGTAGAAAATCTTTTTGCGCACGCATGAGCGGGGTTAAAGGACCCATGAAAAAGAAAGGTAAACCAACACGCAAGGCTCTTGCTTTGAGAAAATGGAATTGTTAAAATGAATACAGTAAAGAAAAACAAAGGAGGTAAGTTAAACGTTTCCAACGAAAAGGTTAAAGTAGCCCCTCCCAAGGGCTACCATTGGATGGAAGATCGAGGACGGTACTTTCTAATGAAAGGGGAGTATAAACCTCATCCAGGATCGGTAAAAGAAGCTGAGTTTAAAACAGCATCACACAGCTAACTCCATTTCTATCAAAGCTTTAGCCTCTTCAAGATCTTTTATCTGCTGGGTTAAATCCTTTAAATATTTTTCCCCTTGCTTTGTACCTGCTATATCTAGGGCATAACCCTTAGCTGTTATGTAAGCCTTTTTGTATCCCTCCCAGTATTTCATGTTAGCATCATGCTCGTTTGTGTAGTGGTATATAGTACCTCTATCCCTGCTTAAAGCTTTTGCCACCTGCAAAAAGGTGAAGTATTTAAGGGAGGCCACAGCGATAGCGGCCCGCACCTTAACGGTGTAGTGTGCTCGTGTGTTGTTTCTGTCCACTCCTAAGTAAACGTATGTATTTTCAGCTATTTTGTCTATAAGCCTTATAGACTCTTGTTCTTTTGTACCTTTCATTGTATTTTATTTAAGTAATATAATTGTGTTATCCAACATTGATCGAATCTTCTCATCTTACAGGACACGCTCCGCTATCGCAATCGCTTATCTCTATATCCTCCATCTTTATATCCTTTAAAGATCTGATAGGGGTGCTTCGCTTCTTCATGCTGCTGTAGGTTTTCTTATCTATCTCCTCTAACGGAGCTTGATCAAACCCATGTTCGTTATGCAGAAGGAAGGACACGGACTTGACGTTATGATAATGACTGGCTAGCCACGCTCTAATTGCATCCAATTCCTCCTTCCTATAGTAAACGGTCACCGACACGGAGTTATCGCTCCATTCGGCTTGTAAACGCGTTATAACCTCTAGCTGATCTACCGCAGTCATGTCACCTGCAAATTTAGTTCCTTTAGGGAATTTACATGGGAAGCTAACAACAACCGTTGAGTGATCCTCTGTACCGTCAAAGTTTCTTACATACTCTATGTCAAACCCATTGTTTCTGCACACTCCGACCAGCTCGCTATCTGCAGACATTCTAATTCGTCTAATGTAATATTCGGAGTATCCAGGGTGTGCTCCAGGTGTAACGCCAGCAAGTAGACTAAGCGTTCCAGAGGGTTTGACTGTAGTAAGTTTAATAGATGCTGGGAATCCATTAATTCGGGAGTATTCTTTATCATATTCGCGAAGATAATTATAACAAGACGTTAGCCAATCTCTTTGTTCCTCTGTAGCTTGTAGGTACCCCGTCACGCCAATACCCATCCTCATATTCTTATGCACCACTTCTTCTGTTTCTTTTACAGAACATTTAATAGCAAGGCTGTGCTTATTGATGCGGTATAAATACCTAGTAACCTTCTTTAGCTCTTTCTCAGACTCTATATTAGGTAGGTATACTTCAGCAAGACAACAGGTTTCGTATGGCTCAAGAGATTGTTCAGCACAAGGGTTATACCCCATGACATCTGGGTCAGGGTATTGTGTTTCACCCGTTCTACCCATACGTCTAGACGACTCAAGGTTGATCAAACCATATGGCTCACCATTACCTTTATACCCTTCCCAAAACTCATCAGGAAGATCAGACACATCATCACATACAACTGAGTTGTTTGACATAGCCCTCCAGTTAGGGATACCGCCTAGGTCCCAACGCTTAGCACGTAAGAACTCTAAATCATCGTGATCGCCTAGAGCAATCTGTGCAGATCTACGTACATTACCCGCCACTACGATCTTACCTATGATGTTCATAACATCCAGACAGTCAATAGGATGTAGCCTTTTGTTAGAGCGTTTGTTTAAGATAGAGTTAATCTCTTGCATGCCCCATATAATATCTCCAGCTCCAGAGGCGGTACCTCCAAAACCTTTAATCGGGGATCCTGCGGGGCGAATCAAATGCGTGGCATACGTAAACCCTTCTCCTGTTACAAAGCTAGCCTCAAGCACACGCTTAAGAAGCTCTGTCCAGCCTTCACGGGAGTCAGGAACAATAAAGTCAGCACCGTTGTCGTTCACATTTTCTATGTTAACCTTACCCTTAACCTTAGGTAGTTGATACACATGCTCACGTTGAATGTTATATCCGACACCGCTTCCTAGCATAAGCATTTCGAACGCCCATGTGAACGGACGTATAGGATCGTCTACCACTGTAAACGCACAATTCTGTAAAGAAGGTAACCCTAGCTTGTCTACTGTCTTAGTTCCAAGTTGCCAAAGAAATCGTCCAGCTACCGTACCCTTTAGAGACAACATCATGTTCTTTACCTCTTCCTGATCTTCTTCATTAAAGTTACATCCAAGCTGGTCATTGCAGGCGGTTACCACCCTGTCAACAGTGTCTCCCCACTCTTCCGTTCCTTCTTCCATAGGTCGTGAATACGTTCTTTTATAGGTAGCGTATCCTACCTCCCCCCAGGGAGTTTCAATTTTATTGTCTTTCATTTTGTTTTGTTTTTTGTTTTAAAAGGGCTACTAAGATAGCTCTATTTTCCTCCGTGTAAGATCCTTAGGGTCTATGTATGTCTCTAAATATTGTATAACTTTATAGCTGTTTAGAGCTTTTAAGTCATGCAAAGCAAGCATAGTAATCTTATCTTTCCTGTCTAGCCTTTGGTATATCTTTCTGTAAGCATCTGCCTTAAGCTGGACGCAAGCGTCAAAATTAACGTTCTTTAAACACCATTGAAGCAGCTCTTCTCTCTCTACCCTTATGTAACCCCCTACTTCAGGCATCTCAAAGGCTATCCATTTAGCTTCTCCGCACACCCAGCCTAGATTGCCGTTAACATTTCTAAACTCTACCCATATCTCATCGGGAAGGTTGTTACCTTTTACATCTACGCCATCTGTACCGTGCCAAAAGTCTATGTGTAGGTTTATGTCTTCATCTCTTGATGATTTCCTTGCATCTTTACATGCTCTGTCATATCGAGTCGCGGAAACACCGCCATCCTTCCAGGATTGCTTACGTCGTTCTTTACTTACCATAATTTTTATTCTTTGTGCTCCTTAGATAACTCCCTTATGAGGTCGATCTCGATATTCATAGCTTGCCTTAACTCTAGTACAGCTTTATTGATCTGGTCAAGATCACTAATCGGCTCACCATCTTCGGTATGCATATACCCATCATAGAAATCGGTTACATATTCATGCATCCTTGCACAAGCATTATAATACGCTTCGCTTAGTCCATTCTGATTCATTGTTCTTAGATTTTAATATTTCGATGATCGCTTGGTCCACCTGTTGTTTGTTTTTAGCCAGGTACACGTCGTATCCTAGATCGTTTTTCATTATGTGATTCAGAAACAACTTCCACCTCATCGGAAAATCATGATGAGAAGGTAGATAACCTTTAGTTTCTATTATCCACTTATGGTCTTTGCAGACAAAATCAGGAGTATACCTAATCGGCTGTTGGACTGAGGCGGTTCTATCAGACATAAGTTTCTTTTTACTAGTCATCTTAAAATACTTATGCTCAAATCTAAAAGAATCCATCAAGGTGAACTGCTTTTCTTCATAGGAAAACTTTATGCCTGCTTCACGTAACTTATCTGAACAATACTTCTCTATTGCAGACGCGAATTTTCCTAATGATTTTTTTTTGGGTGCTACTTTGCGTTTGTTTCTTTTCATGTGAGGACAAGTTACACTCTATTATAGTCCCCCTCCTAATTTATTTTGATAAAAAATCACCATAATCTATAACCTTTTGCTCATCCCCTTGAAAATGAACGGGTTGGAATAAAGCGCTTCTTGTCTGCCAAGAGTTAAATCCTGTGTGTGAGAGGTTCATAATCAGTTTATATGGCTCATCAAAAGGCGTTGGTTGACCTCCAGTCTCTACCTCCCTGACTTTTCTTACGTGGAACTCACTCATCTTACGTATGTTATGGTCAGGTGATTGAACCTTTCGGTGAACAGTGATAAAGCAATCTGCTCTGTTTACGAACTTTCCACCTCCCTCTGTGTCCTCAGCGAATGGAGCAATAGGTAATCCATCGTCACCCTTACGTCTCTGAGCCTCAGTCACGGCATGCATGTTTAACCATACAGCTACGTTGTTTGCCGTAGAGAAAGTTAAAAACTCACTAGCTGCCTCGTAGTGGTAGTCATGTACACCAATGTTAGAACCCTTCATGTCTAGTTTTAACGAATTGTAAGGATCTACGAATATTGCATCTACGTGTTGCTGGTTCATCACCTTTTCCATAAAGACTATGATGTCGCTATAGCTATACACCTGGTTGTTATTGATGATAGTGAAGTGTTTTTGTACCCACTTGTACGCCTGTTTACGTTGAGCGAATGTCATGTCACCTACTTTACGGTCAGCCGCAAATTGCATAAGTTGCATTTTTACCGAGGCGGTTTTATTTTCGGAAGAGTATATCACCCATTTCCAATCATGACGTATAGCTGAGTTTGCTATAAGATACAGAGCCGTAGTGGTTTTACCCACATTGCTATGTCCGTTCATAATAACAAATTCCTTTTTGTATCGAAAATACTCGTCCAAGCTAGGATCTCCAGTGTCTAAACCAACCTCTATTTTACCTTGAGAGAAATCGTCAATCCATCTAAAGTCCTCATCGTCAGAGGATATGAAGGACATGTCCCCATCGTTAACAAGCATATCACGTTTTGCTGACTTCTCATCGTCTATAAGGTCTTTAATAGGTGCATCCTTACCCACTTGGATCATATCAACAATAGTAGCCTTAGCCTGCTCATCAGAATCTATATCCCTCTTGGATATCTCACGGAACAGTATGCGGACCGCCTCATCTTCCTCCATACGTCCAGCAGCTATATACCCACCACACAAACGTGAAGCTTTTACAAGGGCTCTATGTTTATCCCCATCCTCTGCAGAACGTATGATACGTGCTGCTAGATTAAGCTTCATGTAGTCGGTGTAGTCATACGCTTCGTTGGTAGGTGTCTGTGCCTCAGAATGTTCGCTGGAGAATGCCCCGAACTTTTTCCACTCATCTTTAATGATGATGTCTACGTCATGTGATTCAAAGCAAGCGCGAGACTCATTGATACCTGACTCGTCTACCTCCAGAGCGTATTGCTTACTAAAGTATGTTATTAAAGCCCTGAAGTGATCTCTGTGCCTCTCGGTGTTTGTTATCTGAACAAGCGCCTTAATACCATCTCCAGACGGTGACACCCAGCAAGAATGTACATAATCGTCCGTAGCCAGAGCCGTCTTCGTTGCCTCAACATCAACGTGATCGAAGTCCAGAACAATAAATCCAGAATGTTCGAACAGAGCGTCATCAGCCCTAGAAGAAAATTCTCCACTGAAACATACAACGGGAAGCCTCTTCTTTTTTTCTTTGTCTCCTGCACGTACTTCATCTATTAAATTTTTACTCTTTCCCTCCTGAATACGAGATAGAGCTGTCACCAGCTGTATGTGATGAGGTGCCTCCTTCTCGTATACGTTTTTGAATATCGTTACTTTCATTGTCTTTTGCAATCATTAGCAGGATTATGTATCCTGCGATGTCTATTAATGTATCTTCTGTATCTTCCACTAAGCCAGCGTTAGCTATTCTTTTTAGCTTGTCATCAAGCCTAATCTTTATACCAGACGAAGCGCTAGCAGAAGAAAAAACGCCTAAAGGGTCCAAAGCGGAGTCCCCATAGGCGTTGTTCTTTCTAACTAACAATTCCTCAAGCATTTGACACTTACGTTTTATATTGTCTTTTGTGCTCATCTATTGTTAAATTTGAGTGTGTAAGTTCCACAACCTCCAATATCTTGCGTACAATAAGCTCTTTGTTTTTAGCCTTCTTCGTAAAGAGGGCATCTTGCATTTTTTCTATAGCTTGTTTTGAGTAGCGCACAATATCAGCGGGGTTGTCGAACACCGTAACTATCCACATGTCACGCTCGTGCACCTTCTTATTCTTTTTGAAGGCTACACGAACATGCATGTATTTAATTAAAGGTTTATTAGAACGGCATGTCATCAGACACAGCCTCTACCTTAGCAGCTTTTTCAGCACGCTTAGTTTTAGCAGCTTCGCTATTCGGATCGAAAACCGAGCAGCAAGCCTTGCCGTTTTTAGACATAAACAATTTTACGTAAACATTACCGCCTTGCCCTTCGGCATTGCGTGTTGTCGCATATTTGTCCATCATCTCCTTTAGCTCGCTGTCTTTAAACTTGACAGACCAACTAGATAACTCTCCCTCGTAAAGACGAGGCTCTTCGCAGTACCCAACGAGTACTGAATCATAACTTTGTTCACTCATGATACAAAAGTATTAATTATTAAAAAATGTAGTGCGTAGATTATCAGTAGGTTCCACGCAACCTTTATCGTTTTATGCAGTAAGTTCAGCATAGTAGCTTTCTGTAGGTTTATCTCCCTTCAACCATTCCTTAATATTCTCTAAGGCTTGATGGAATTTCATCTCCCCTCGGAATAATGTTTCATCCGAACACTTAACAAGTGCAGGGTAATAAGGGAACGTCTTCTCTTGGACGACCCAGTAGTAGTCTTTTATATTAAAAACCTTAGTATATATGTAGGCTTGGATGTCATAACTCCAGCTATTCACGTCGTATCTAAACTTATCTACACTACGTGCCGACTTGCTGTCTGTAATAAAACCATCCCCTAAGCAGTCAAGGAATCCTCTGACAGGTACGCCGTCAATCTCTTCGTTAAACTCAACTTGATACTCTCCTTTCAGGTATGTATTCGTTAAGCCACAAGCGTTTAGGCGGTCTATCATGTCGTTAGCTTTCTTCCAGTCCTCACTAGATGTAAGTATCTGACCTTTAGACTCATACTCCGCTTCCATAGCAGCCTTTATTTCCTTGTAGTCTTTTGTTAACTTAGGATTTTTAGCCTCTAGGGTTTTACTCTGGCAACGCTCTAGTACATTTCCCTCGTTAAGGATCACATATTGACTCATAGCTTTCTCACGTTCAAATAAGAGCATGTCATACATACTACCAAAGACTAGAGCGTCAGAGGTATACTTAATCTCACCCTTCATCTTCATCTCCCAGAGACGCATGTCCCCAAGAGCATATTTGATAGAAGAATAAGACAAATGCCCCTTACCTACTTTCTCTGTTAGTTGTTCTCTTAGGCTCATCGGACAAACTTCTTAATACCTTCGATTTGCTTCTCGGTAAGCTGATCCCCTTTCTTGTCCATAAAGAACTTGAAAGCTTTCGCCTTGTCTGTCTGAGACTTGATGTAGTCGATAGCCTTACTCATAAGCTCTGGGTCTTTATCAGCTGCCTTAACGCTACCACTAGGCTTGGTAGCTGCTCTACTGGGGGTAGATTTAGGAGCAGGTTTTGCGGATGCGGTCTCTTGCTTTGCAATGGCTTCGGTAACCTCATTAGCGGATGCAATAGAAGCGTCGATACCTATACCCATCATAGCTAAGGCTCTACCTATAGCTGATGTCTCGCAGTTTTCAACATAGCTTGTTTTGTTGATATTGCTACTGCCTTGCGTTTCATGTGCATGACCGCTTGCTATTATTCGCTGAGCAGGATCTGCAATGATTGCCCTACATACACACTTATCGTCGTCCATGATAGTGAACTCTGTGGATATCGTCCAGTTTTTGTACTCATCCTCCTGACGGAAGAACTTGATGCGTTCGTTGACTTCAACGTACTGCTTGCCACGAATGTTCGTGGTCTTAAATTTGTAATTACTCATATGTATTAAATTAAACTGTTTGCAAATGTATTGTTTATAAATGTTTTATCCTAATTTTTACTCTACTAAATAGTATATTCCTGTCACTTCATCATGTATTTCTATGTATTTAATGAGTGCATTAAACAACCCTACCGAACCTGATTTCATACCAGATAACGCACGCTTATAGTCTATGCGCTCTGATTGTTCAGAGCCTAGTAGTTCGTCTATTATGTCTTCCCCTGCTGCTACCCCCTCAACGTCATTCATAATGTCTGAAAGCGTGTCGTCAGCTGTGTTTCTAAAGATCTGAATTATCTCAAGGTCAGACCAAGCCACCCAATCGTCTATACCAAAGGATGATATATCTATAAGGCACATCTGAAGAGCTACGTCAACAACTTTGTCGTCTGCACCCTTCAGGTAATCTATTATAATTTGGACCGCTTCAGCATCACTCATCTGTAAAGCCATAGTTTTTGCACTCATTTCTAAAAACATCCATAGAACTCACAAAATTAAAGTAAGGGGATGTATGTGTCTTGTCATGTCTGTGTTTATCATAAGCTATGTTAAACAAGTTTATTAAATGCATAGCGTCTAAGCATTTGCTTTGAGTAAAAGCCTGTGTTACAGGGTCTTTGCTCATCGGGTTGAACTTCATCTTATTGTTTGTCATCATGTTTTAAGTTTTGGTGTTCGAAATACCACGCAAGAAGTGTAGCGACTACACCTATAATTATTATTGACATTGTGTATAAATTAAAAATTAGTGTGAGTGGGGGGAATCGAACCCCCCTGTTAAACCATATAAAACAGTCGGTCTTGTGCTTGTATCAAGAAGCCGCTAGGGTCATCACCCCTAGCAATAAACCGAGTCCAGACACTCACTGGTCAGCGTTCTGACCTTAGTTATCCGATTCGAGTGGTGCGTCTTCTGTTGTAGCGTCACCCTTTGTTTTGTTTTTCGTTAATTCATCGTAGTAATATCTACACTCTTCCGTTTTCATTCGCCACTGCATAGCTATGATAAGCAGTTCCTTTTTACTATGCTTCTTTAGTGCAGCCTTTATCTGATCTTTTGTCCAATCTAGCAATGGATTCTCCATTATTGCTTTGTTTCTTTCCTCGTTTGTCATGTTAATTTATTTTTCTTTAAAATGTTTCTCGCTTTAGTGAGGCGCGATATCCTCTTTGTTAGTATGTCTATATTTGTTAATCTTGTTTCTTTCTCCATCTGAGAACTTATAATAGCGCTTGATATAAGCATCGTTTCTTCGTATCCCTCCCACTTAATTATATTCTCTTCATGGTTCTTATTGTGAAGGCACACAGTGTCTCTATGTAGCCCCAAAGCTTCGGCTACCACCCCTAAAGTAAAGTAAGGGTGAAGACTTTTACCTATTGCAGCACGTATCTGTGCTAACCTAGTGGTTCTACGCATATCGGATTGGTCTTCTTCTAAAGCTTCGTATATACTCGTTATAAGGTTACCTACTAAGTCTACCTGATAGTCGTGCTTCTCTTCCGTTCCCATGTGTTTTTCTCTCATTGTGTGAGTCGATTGACTTGTTTATTCGGTTCACGTATTTCTGTGTCGGTGGGTGATTCTTCCCCCATTACGAGTCTCTTAGCTAGGTCTTGCATGTTTATCTCTGCATACCCTGACTGTGTTTTTCTTTTGTTATTCTTCATCATATAGCCCGTATTTGTCTATGTATCCTCCTATTGTACGTCTTAGTTTACCTACTTTAAGTTCATACATGTTTACTCTTTCCGAGTAGCCAAGTATGGTTTCTTGTAGTTGCTTGATTTTTTTATCCTTGTCCATTCTTTCTCTGTTTTTAGCTCGTTCTTGCACTCCCATTATATGGCTTTAATTTCGTTTGTTGTTTCAATCCAGACCTTAGCCCCACAGCTAAGGGGTTTATCAGGTGAGTAGATCACTCGCGCTGACTCCTTACCATCCTGACCATAGATTACTACGTTGTCGGCATAGGTGTTAGACTTGTATGTCTTGCAGGTTAGCACAGGGTTTCTCTCTGAACTTTTAGCGTTGGCTTTTATTATGTGTTGGTTAACGTGGATTACTGTTTTCATTATCGCTATATATATTTGCTATGTTATTAAATAGTCCTTCGTACTCATCGTACTTCTCGTTGTAATAATCCTGAGCATCATTCCACATCACTACATCATGTGTTGCTGCTCGGTAAGTACCTTCATCAAACTTCATCTCAGTTATCTGAGTAGCTAACTCGTCTATCAACTCCATGAATCGTGAGTTGTCTATGTATATTTTATCAGTCATGCTTTCTTATTTCATTTAATTGTCTACCTATATCGAGTATGTTCTCACCCTCTGCAATGGTAAGATGATAGTGACTTCGCCACGCATCACATGAAAGGAAGTTGTTGAACCAATCAAGGTACATGGATTCTATTTGTGTGTTAGTGTAGTTCATAATTCTTTTTTTAGTAGTATTGTTCCGCATATAACCTCCCCGATCATCTCCATTATGTACTCGTTATCCTCGAACGAGGCTATGAGTATGCTCTCGGCTTCCTCTTCGGTTAATTCTATGTCTAAGTCCGCTGCTCGTATAAGCACGTCCTCAGTACTCCATTTTAGTTCGACGCCTTCGTAATACTTCATGTTCATTTTATTTATTCTTGAGCCGATTGATTTGTTTATTCGGTTCACTTTTAGTTATGCTATTAGGTGAGTTTATTCACGATTAGTACAAATGTATCAGTCGTGTTCACTTTTTGTACTCTTACTGGACTTATAGAGGTAAGTTGTTCATTTATTTACTCTTATTCATCATCTTCATATGTAAATTCACAATGCTCTAAACAGTCAGGGCATATACCCATGTCCATCTCTGTTGTTTCTGCACCACAGCAATCGCTGGACAGTAATCCATCTTCTTTATTCATTTTATTATATTTAATTTAACATCCATCTATTTCTAATTGTTACCCATACTATAGCTTGTAATGTAGAAGGTTCTACCCCGTACTTCTTAGCTACCTTCTGACAATCCTTCTCTAAGTTCCTATATTGTAATGGGGTAACTGTAGTTTTGCAGTTTTTAGGTGATTTGCTACTAGTCTGTATCGCTCTTAAATGCCACTTATCTATAGTTACTTGGTGTGTGTCCTCACCGCTGATATTCCTAGCGAAAGCATACGTCTTAGGGGATTGTTTTAATATCCTCATATCCCCCTGAGCAATAGAAAAGGCTTTGTATTTATTATTATTATACGTACACACCTTAACCTGATCGGGTGGGATACCTTTACTTACAGCATCAAGCACAGCATGAGCATCTATCTTATTCCTACCCCACTTGTTGTTAGGGGATAACGCTGAGATCACACCAGCACAGATCAGTTTTGGTACATCGAATTGTAACGATAATACATTAGCATAGTCCTTCGCTTCATCGTACCATGTACTACCTGATTCACGCTCTTCGTGTGTCGATTCATTGTACCAGAACTTTAATAAGGCTCTACCTTTAGTTCTCTCTTGTCGTGTCATATCATGTTAGTTTTGTACACTTGAGTGTACATTTATATTCGTGGTAAGAAGTGTTCGTCTTCTTGAAGCAATCCTTTTATATCGTGTACTATATTAGAAATAAGTCCCACGTAGCTTTTATCTTTATATTCACGATCCATCTCTACCAATCGCACACTCCAGTCCTCGTTGTCTATGCATACTTGGATGACATGCCATGAGTTTTCTCTAAACCATTCAGGTAGGTTTTCTCTCACCACGTCAATGGCTTGTGTTGTTACGTCTTTATTCATGTCTATTGGTTTTAGTATTCAGTGCCGTAGCACGTATCACATTCAACATTATCGTTATCATCATTGTAGGACATATCATCCCCTTCAAAGTATTCGTTACATCCATCGCATTGGTCTCGGTCAGCGTTGTGATCTATGGTTACACCGATTTCTTTAGCGCACTCATCGAGGTAGCTGTCCTTCCAATCTATAAACCCTAACGTTACACGCATCTGTTCATCCTCAGTTAGTTCTGGCATGAAGTATTTTTTAATGAAGTCGTTACGTGTTATAGTCGGTGGCTTAGTGTACTCATCCACCATCTTACATATGTCCTCGTACAACTTTTCTTTGTTACCTTTAAGACCGAAGTACCGCTTGACATCAGTAACTTTCCAGTGTCTATGAGGTTTCATTCCTGCTTTCCATAGTCCTAAGTCGCGCTTAGATACTATGAGGTTGTACATCCCTTTGGATGATGCCTTTCCGTTTACGGATAGGTCTTGCTCTAAGTCTTGTTCAAATTGTGTCATGATGTGTATGAGTTATAAGCGTGTTGCATAGATTCGATTAACCCTCTGCCTTCCCTAGTATGGAAGCCGTAGCTATGTGTGTATAGTTCTGGTATAGGTGTGTTACATAATAGCAACTCCATTAGAGCATAGCTATCGTGTTTAACCTCCTTCGCTACCTCGTTGATAGCCGATGCAAGAGCCTTGCAGTCGTGTCGTGGTGTACTATCTAGGTCAACCCTGATGTACGTTTCTACTTGTTTTTTAGTCATGATGTTATTGGTTTATTTCCATTCTAAATCTAACGCCCTCAACCTACCCTCGCAGTAGTCGATAGCTTCTTCTAGCGTAACTGTGGCTGTGTACCAACCACCATTCGTGTTATGTATATCAAACTCATTGTCTGATTCTTTGTATAGTTCTTTCGTTGCACGTAGTATTCCGTTAGAGAATACTACATCCATGTATTTGCCTACCTCCATAGAGGTTAGTTGTTCTCGTGTACTCATTTGTTATTGGTGTTCGTTCTCGTCATCCCACTCAGTGTAGTAATATTCCTCTTCCTTGTAGCTTTCAGCTAAGACGTCCTCGTCTGAAAGTCCATTACGTCCTCCATTCCAAGAACGTATTAGTGCTATGAGGTCTTTCTCGTACTTGACTGGTGTGCAACCTCCTACGATGTAACCTTGATTCATCCCTTCGCCCGTTATAGAGCATTTCCTAGCGTATTTCATAATTAATGTATTTTATTGGTTATTATCTACTCCGTAAAGCATATCACACGCTTCATCTTCGGTGTCTTTATGTGGTGGTTTGCCTATTGGTATGCGGTAGTCGTGAGGGAAGGCTTCTTCTAGCCTTCGCTTGTTGCCTCCATCTGCTTTGAACCACGCCTCTATTAAAGCGTGATGAAAGCCTCCGCAATGTCTTTGCTCACCTCGTAGGTGGTCTATGTGTTCTTGTTCGTTCATGATATATGGTTTATGATGTCCATAGCCTTGCCCATTGCATAGCTACGTTGTTGTGTCATAGTACCCGCCCTCTGTGGTGTAGGTAACTGAATAGAAGCCTTGTCGTAAGTGTACGTGATTGCTCCTCGTTGGATAGCGTTGGCTATCTCGTTAGCGTGGTGTATCTTATCTTGTAATGTCATTTTAAATCTTTTTTACGTATTGTTATCTCAACCATTTGCTGACTACTTTATCGACTGCTCTCTCTTGTTCGTAAAGTGTATCTTCAATCGCTCTTGCTTTAGCGTGTACCCATCTTACGATAGCTACGTTTTCCTCGCCATTTGTTGCTCCGAAAAATGCCATACGTCTAGTGTCGCTACCTACACTCATCACCGCTTGGAACACAAGGTCATCGTTGTGTAGTCCGTTCTCGTCAGTCTTAATGCTGTAACTGACTTTTAACTTATCCCCTTGTGGGGAGAGTATAGTGATGGTCTTTTTATCAGTGCTTCCTAAGACCTTGCAAGTATCTAACTTGCCTAAAAACTCGTTTAACTCTTTCATTGTATATGATATATTATATGGTTTGTGGAAATTAGGGGACTCGAACCCCATACTAACGTAGTACTCAGTTGCAACTGCTTCCACGCTTTCACCCCCTAAGCATATAGACTTAGATTGCAATCCAAGTGTTGAGCCTATTAGGTATCTCCATATATTGTGTAATGATGTATTGATTCTGATGTTTGAATCGACAGCAAAGATACAACAAACTTTACGAAATTCCAAATCTAATTTGTAAGTCGTTGATTAGAAGAGTTTTACCAACTTCATATTCAACTCCTTTGCTACGTAATTAACGTGTTTACTTGTGGTTGCACTATACCATTGTGATTGTATAAGCGAACCGCCTTCAACCCCAGTAGCTACGAGCGTTTCGTAGCTGAATACGTTGATGTTGTAAGTAGATGCACCTAATCGCTCACGTGTCACTGTGAGGTTTGCTTTGTACTTGTCGAGTTGTATCACTTCGATGTTTTGCCACGCCTCATCGCGCCTCTCTTCGTACACCTCATCGGCTCTGTCTAAATAGTTCATTGTGTTATGTTTAAAATTATTGCTATTGCGGTTGATAGGGCGCATATTACCCCCCATATTATTAGTTCCATGTTGTTGTATTTCAGTTAGTTATCGGTCATTACATCAAGCTCTGCTTTAAGGCAGAAGGCATCGGCTACCAAGCGCACCGCTTCCACGTCATCGCTCCATGAGTAGTATTCGTATGCTAGTTCGAGTTCTTCGAACGACATACCTATAAAGGGGTTCATTTCACTAGTCATTTAGGTACACACTTTTGTTTTCGAAGATGTCGAAGTAAGCCTTCTCGCTTAATGCCTTAGCCATGTTAATGGCATCTTGCTCATGCTCATAGAACTTAACCACATCGAAGTATATCTTACCCTCGTCAACCCATGTACCTATACCTACGCTGGGATTAGCGTGTTTATCACCTGAGTTTTGCCTGAAAGTATTTGCCATGCTTAGGTACTCATCGAATAGAGTTCTAAACCCTAAACCATCGTCTATCTCGCACTCGCTTTCGTGTGTCATTCCACCGACTACAAATCCTTTGTACTTGGTGCTTTCATCGTTCCATAGCGTGTATCCGCTATCCATTAGCGTACTTCCGTAGGCTAGTCGTACTAGTTTTTGTTTATTCATAGCTTCTAACTTTGTTTAGTATATCCGTTAATTCATTAGCGGTTTGGAACCTCTCCACCTGCATATCATACACATCACCTGAGTTAGGCGGTGATATACACACCTCAGGTACGATAACGTATTCGTTCTTGTCTATAATGGATACTTCGTATCCGTTGTCAAATGTTAATATCATGATTAATTGAATATGGTTTGTGGGTTATTTGCGTATCCTTCACTTGCTCTTTCGAAGGCTTTGTATAGCCGTTCTTGTATGTACATAGGTGCACTGGAATGGTACGCCTCAGTGTACTTAAGCCAAGCCTTGAATTTAGCCTCGTGGTGCGGGTTAGGTGGGTTTTTGTAGTCATTCATGACTAACCGATTAAATCTTCGATTGTCATTTGCTCGTCACATGTGAGCTCATCCCACTCGCTTGTGGTTGTAGCTTGGCTAAATGTTAAGCCGTCAAATAGTTGCTTTGCCGCTTGTATGCGGAGGTCGTGTGCTAGTGCACTTGTGTTGATTTTGTCCATGATGTTGGAGTTTATATGGTTTAAAAATGAGAGCATAAAGGGGAGTCGAACCCCTATCACACTTCGTGTTTATGGAACATAACCGATGTGATGCTTACCTTAGCTTATGCTGTTGAGATTGAAGTTACTAATATGGTTTGTATTATATATCTTCATAAATGAAGAGATATATAATACTAAACCTTATAAGAGTTAGAAGGGAGCAACCTCCAAACTAGCCTCAAACTCAGCCATTGCAACCGCTTCCGCATCTTGCATACGCTTGGTACGAAGTTTTGCCATTGCTGTCTCAACTGACTCTCCTTCGGAGAGCGTGTACACCTCCTGACGTCTAGCTTGGTAGCTCTTTTCGACCTCAGGCTTTAGGTATGATGTACATACGTTGTCCCTAGCTTGCTGTCTCTCTAACCTTTGGTTACGACTCTTCGGCCTACCTGCAGATGCTTTACGTGCTAAGGGGTTGGACTTGGTTGGCTTAGCCTCAACCTCTTCGAGGTTAGAGATGCTATCCGCTAACTGCTTTAGCAGTTTTAACGCTTGAGCCTTACGCTCAGGAGTAGCCATGTATTTGGCTTGGTTTACTGCCTTACGGCAGTCTTTGAAATCAATATTCATCTTCGATGGTTTTTAGATGTGTAACGTACTATGCTGAAAGCATAGCTAAAAGTTCCGCCTTCGTTAGCTTCGCTAAGTCAACCGCTTTCACCTTCGGTGTAGATTTCCCCTTCGGGGCTACCTTCGCCTCAGCCTTCTCTCTCTTCGAGAGGGGCTTTGCCTTAGCCTTCGGCTTCGCTTTAGCCTTCGGCTTAACCTCTTTGAGGTTGGTAATAGCTTCGGTTAGCTGCTTTAGCAGTTTGATAGCATTTGCCTTACGCTCTGCGGTTGGCATGTACTTAGCTTGGTTCACTGCCTTACGGCAGTCTTTGAGGTTTATGTCTTGTGACATGGGTATATGGTTTAAATTCTCAGCTGAATTACCGAGATGATGCCGACAAAGGTAAGGATAACATTTGCAAGTTTCGACAAAAATGATGAACTGATTCCACGCGCCTTTTACCGAAGGTAAAACACGCACGAAGAATCCGCGCATACATGCGGGTCATGCGTGCACGTCACACGTACGCGAGAGAGACCCTAGATTTTGTGTTGATAATTCAGGTTTTGTATTTGTATTAAAACCCCAATCAATACAAACAATAACAGACAATTGTCAATAGTAAATGAGGTCGTATGTATGTACGCATCATAGAGTATTACTCTAGGTGAGTAGGGATAGGGGGGTGATTGTCACGCACTTACGCAGAACTACGCACACACGTACATATTCCCAGTCGTTGTAAAGTATAGCTTCAACTAGGTACGGATAACTACTTGCCTATCAAATAGTTAGCGTCAAAACTTTGGGCTCACTTGCTCGGGCAATGTGGAGGGGGGGGTGCGCCATTTCGCGTTTCCGCGCACGTAACGTGACGCGCACAGATACATATAATCCCCTACCCAAACATTTCTCAGGAAATTTTCATTCCCGTTTACATTTTTTCAGCAGATTTTTTTCAATTTCGCGTATATTTTTTACGGTGGTTAGGCTCCTTTTTCTCTCTAAAGCATTGAGAGGCGGTTAATTAACACTGTTTAGTTAAAGTATAGGTTTACTATTGACTTTTCAATTTTTTTGTTATAACTTTGCTATATATCTTTGAAGAACAAAGCTTCTCTATATATTTTTAGTGTGTACACTAAGAAGCATTAGAGAATATAAAGATGTTATATACGTGTTAGCTATGCCTGGGATGAATCGGGGTAAGGTTAAGCTAAAGAAATATGTTAGTGGGGGTAAAGTACGGTTATTAAAGAAGTAGTATATTTGCTACATGGCATTATTTGATAAAATTAACTCTAGGTATACCAAATCTATGGAACACGGTGGCTCTTATGAAAGAGATGCTGCAATAGGTGGGTATGATAGAAAGGAACTCCGCGGGTTGGGCAAACAAGCTAAACGTGGTACACTCACTCAAAGAGAGCGAGCAAGATATAAGTACCTTAAAGATGAACGTGGAGGAAGACGTAAAAGGGGACTGCTTGCTGGGCTCGGAGGAGCTGGAGCCACATTAGCTGCTTTAGCTGCCGCAGGTAAGCTCGGTGGAGGCGGCGGAGAAGGCGGTGCTGCTTTAATGGATGCTATTAAGTCTAGGTTAGCTGGAGCACAAGAAAAAAGCCGTCTTAAAAAATTCCGAAAAGAAGGTAGTAAGGAGCTTCAGGATATGTTTAAAAAAGAAGCAATGAGTGGTGATATACCTGCCAGTGGTGATTACGATCCTATGTCTGACATCCAAGATATTCCTTTAAGCCCTGAGAAAGAAATTATTGAAGATGAGTTATATTCATCAAATGTGCAACAACCTTCGGAATTAGATATTTTAGGTGATTACGGTCTTCTCCCAGAAGGCTCCCGTAAAGTCAGTCAAGATGCGTCTAGAACACAAGAAGTTTCAAAGCTTCGTGATATTTTAAATAAAAAATCTAGTGGAGATATGCCAGGCGGCCCTTTACTAGATTCAACCCCTGTTGCTTCAGGTCCATTCCAATCCCCCGTCTCTGATGGTTTTGGTGAATCTCGCCTTTCTGTTGAAAATGCTCGTAAACTAGCAAAAGAAATGGCAAAGAGACAAGATGAAAAAGCAGACGAAGAAATGGATTATCTTAATTTTAAAGGAATGTTAAAGCAAGATCCATATTTACAAAAACTACTTAGATATGGAAGATTTAACAAAGGAGGTAAGATTGACGAAGGTTCTGTAAAAGATCTTTTAAGTAGGTTGTCAAAAACTGAATCTTATGATATTGATCCTGAAAATATGACCACAGGTAATATTCCACCTGAGAAGTTTTTAAATCACATAAATAAAGCTAGGTTAGAGAAGGGGTTACCTGAAGTAGATAGAATATCAAATCAGGCTATAAACGATATGCTTAACATGAAGCCGTTAAAGCCAAAACAGCCTTCAGATATATTCAATAGATACAGCAACATATAATGGCAACACTAACAAGTACAATAACAGAAAGTATCAGTCTAAATGGAGCTGATAGAGGTTCCACTAATACGCTTACTGTAGCTAGTGTAACCCAGGTATTCCACAGAATAGTAACATGCCCTACAGGGCAAGATACTACCGTGGCTACGTTTGCAAGCGTTGCAGACGATAGCGCAGTTTCGGGTAGCCTTGATGTAGAGGATGTTAAGTACATAAGGGTTACGAACCTAGACAGCACAAACCCAATAAATATCTCTCTGCAGGTAGATGCGGATGAAAACGATTCAACTGCCGACGAATCAGCTACTTTACTATTAGCTGCAGGTAGAAGCTTTGTTATGGGATCTCCATCTGACGGTGTTGCCGTAAGCGACGCAAATGCAACCC
>Ga0307489_10000121_pt1 | contig 39256 bp, 62 predicted proteins | sample SB12metaG_FD_202247 | JGI IMG/M metagenome (GOLD analysis project Ga0307489, IMG submission 202247) | Sea-ice brine microbial communities from Beaufort Sea near Barrow, Alaska, United States - SB 1.2 | ecosystem: Environmental > Aquatic > Marine > Coastal | place: USA: Alaska | collected... | reverse complement strand
GATGCTGTCACCTAACAGACTGATGACGACACGACCAAGCGCATCCCGCAGAAAAGCGTGTAACGTTGAGCCGAAAAGTGGACGAGTGTGTCCGCCCCTGGCGTCTGGCCCGAGGACCGCCTGCGGTACACGGCGTCACAGAACTAATCACTGACTCAGATTTCAAACCTTCACGCCATTAGCAGCCAGGTCATCCCTGCTCAAACAAAACACCAGCACACCACCTTTCAAGACATAGCTGTCAAGTCCTCCCTGCTCAAACAAAAACTAGCATATCACCTTTCAAGAGATAGCAGTCAGGTCGTCCCTGCTTATAAACACAAACCCGCGTATCACCCTCAGCCGTTAGCAGTCAATTAAACCCTGATTACACACAAGTTACCTAAACGAGGGCCGTAAACTCCTCTTCGATTTAAACTCCTCTTCGATTTTGGTATATTTCGTTTGGTTGTTCCGATGAAAGTGGGGAGGAAAGGAACGCTATCACGAGATCAGTCTCCTGCGCCTACAAGCGCCGCCGACACCCACCTGACCCTCCCGCGCACAGCCTCGACCACCTTGCACCACCAGAACACATCGACCCGTGCTCGGCATGCAGCCGCACGCGCCCGGCGCGAACCTACCGGCCGCGGCGCCCGGCGGCACCGCCCCCGCCCCGACTCCTCCTGTCGAAGTCCGGTGCCCGGGGTCAGGACTTATACATATCACTTGCCACGCTCACCTGAGCCACGTCACATAATGTAGCAAGGAACAAGGACGAGGTAGTCTACGTAAACGATGCGTTTGATGACGGAGCGAGCACTATCCCTACCACCGCTCCTATGGCATCCACCAACCGCCCCCCCGCCTTCAACAGCCGGTCGGCCGCCGGGCAGGGGCCCCTACTCTCGAAACTCTCCATCCCGTTTCAGCTCAACCTGATTATTTGCTCCGAGTGGTGTACCAGCAATCCCTAGCCCTGGGTGCCCGGCGGTGATCGACCCGTACCGCGAGCGCCTGTGCGCGGCGTGCAAGGCGTGGGCCGCGGCAGAGTTTTCGGACGACAGCGGCGACGACGAGCCCATCGACCCCATGGAAGCCATCGCCGCGGCCACGGCCGAAGCGGCCGGTAGGGCCAGGACCTTGCAACTTGACTATCAATTCTGAACCTTCTTGAGTCCCCTGGTACCTTTCGAACCTTCTTGAGCCCAATTTGGTACTTTTTTACCTTATAAAGGTACCTCGCAGTCGCTCAACGAGTCAAGCTGCAAAGAGAACTACTAGTGCAAGATGTAAGGCCGTCAGCTGGCGGCGGGAATTCCACGGACATCATGTTGGCGGTGTTGGGCGCGCAGGGCGACAGCGCGGAGCACCAGGCCGCGCTCCAGATCGCGGCGGACGCTATGGCGCAGCAGGCAGTGCCGTTATACACACACTCGTTCGCTGTTCGTGTTTTCAGCTTAGCGCACGCTCGCTTTTCTGCTTACTTTAACTTGCATCCGTTCCCTGTGTAGGCCGCACATTCGTTCCCATTTTAGCTCAACTTCTGCGTTACCTTCGTACCCAGCTCTTGACATGAGCACTTTCAAGGTCAACCGCTGGAGTGGGTCCCCGGGATCGAAGCGGCTGAAGATGACGGTGGATTGAACATGGAACGAGTAGGAGGCCTTATTCGGAGGGTCATCCACCTTCGGAAGCAGCCCCGCTCGCGGCCCCGCCCACGGCCCTTCCCGGGGCCCCGCCCGCTGCCCCGCCGTGAAGAGGAGGAGGAAGAGATGAGGATGAGGATGAAGACCATGACCAACGATGAAACACGCAACAAGACTCACAATGGTTTACAAACGAAACGATGGATCATGCCAAACGATGAATCATGCAATCACGTTCGGAGCTGGAGATCTGGCCAACAGTCAAATGTGTTCTGGTAGTTAGGCCAAAAGTCCAATGGTACTAGAGATTAACGTCCGTATTACCCATAGACCAGGCACTAGGGGATGACGTGAGGGGTTTGTTCATTGGCTCTACACCTAGGCCACGTGCGGGGCGACGTTCAGGACAGCAGACCCGACCGACCAGACTGACATGAGCGCAGACCCGACTAGCACGACAGACCCGCTTCCCGCCGCGCCGCCGCCGCCTGTGTCGGTAGCGAGCAGACGCTCATTCTACATGAGTACAAGTAAATAAATTAAATGTACGCGGAGGCTAAAAATCTCGCGTGACGTAGAGCTAATCGCTAGAACTCAATTCTACTGCACTAGATACAGTTGCGCGTATCTACGATCGCTTCTACGATTGCTCGTAGGGATCATAATGGATGTGACAGCCACTCTGCTCCAACGCCCCGCCCTTCTCCCACGGGCTTACACTCGTCCACTTTTCCCTTCAACCTGTGGCTTTTCTGCCACTGACGCCTCACAGTTAGGCAGTGTATCCCACAAAAAGTGCTCAGGTCGAGCCGAAACATTGGATGAGTGTGTGCCCCTGCCGTCTCCCACGCCGCCGGCACGCTCGTTAGCTGGGGGTTACTGCCGAGGTGTAGCAGCGCACGTTGATTTTGAAAGCAAAGTTTGAAAGCGGACTGTCATATGTTAGTTTCAAGCACTCATATCGTGGCGCTTCCAACGTGGGCTTCATAGGGTCGACCGGTACCGGATTACCGAGATGCAATTTCGAATGCGCAGTGAGGCTCCCAAGCGCCGCCGGCCAGGGAATTACACTCGTCCACATTTAGGCTTGTCGTGAGCACTTCTGTGGGACGCGCTGGGTGGTTTCATGGAGTTTCAGTGACTGAAACGGCGCAGGATGAGATGAGAAGTGACGAGTGTAAGCCCATGCCTCCGGCACGGTCGTCAGCTGGTTCCCGCTGAGGCACAACACGTTCAACGCAGTGAGCCCACCGAGCAGGGGGTTACACTCGTCCACTTTTTGGCTCAACACAAGCACTTTTTGTGGGGTGTGGGGTATTTAGAGGATGTTATGGCATATGTAGGGGTCAACGAGGGGGTGTGATGGGGGGTCCAGGGTGTGCTTAGGACGGGTTAAGCGTATATTTGGGGTAAAGAGGGTTGTCAACGGTGAGTTTAAGGGATGTTGAGGGTGTGAGTTGAATGACAGACCGGCTCCGATTGAGCTGGGAAGTGGACAAGTGTAAGCCCCTGCCCCCGAACGACGCCGGCACAGTCTTCAGCTGGTTCCTGTCGAGGCGCAACCTCTGAGTATAGCGGCGCAAGTTGAATCTGAAAGCAAACCTTGAAAGTGGCTCGACACATTTTTGTTTCAAGATGTTAGTTTCAGGCGCTTTCAACTTAAATTTTATTGGGTCAACCTGCACCGCCCCTCCTCAAGCGAGGTGAGCCCCCCCAACTCTGCCGGCACGCTCGTCAACTGGTTCCGGTCGAGGTACAGCGTGGCGAGCCCCCCGAGCGCCTCCGGCACGCTCGAATCAGGGGCCTACACTCGTCCACCTTTCAGCTCGACGTAAACCGTTTCTGTCCCTGAAACAGGGTGTTTCAGGGAGTTTCAGCGTCAAAAACGGCCCAGGCTGAGCTTGAAAGTGGATGATGACATCCCCACCTCGTCAGCTGGTTCACGCTGAGCTTTAACCACCACAACGCGGTCAGCCCGCCCAGTAGGGGCTTACACTCATCCACTTTTCGGCTTGATGTGAGCACTTTCTGAGAGGTAGATTCTGGGAATTCAGTGGCTAAAACGGCTCCGGTTAAGCTGAGAAGTCCCTGCCGCCCAGCTCTGCGGGCACGCTCGTCAGCTGGTTCTCGTCCAAGTACAGCGCGGTGAGCCCCCCGATCGCCGCCGGCAGGCTCTCTAGTTTGTTAGCATTGAGGCACAATCCGTCAGGGCCGTGAGACTCCAGACCATGGTCGGCACGCTCGTGAAGTGGTTCCCATACATGCTCAATTCCACCAGCGCGGTCAGACCTCCGAGCGCCTCCGGCACGCTGGTCAGCTCGTTCCCACTGAGGTCCAACCTCGTCAGCGCTGTCAGCCTCCCTAGCTCTGCAGGCACGCTCGCCAGCTGGTTCTCGGCGAGGTCCAGCTTCGTCAACGCCGTGAGGCAGGGGCTTACAGTCGCCACCTTCTCAGCTCAACCTGAGCCGTTTCTGACATTAAAACGTCCCCTAAACGCCTGAACACCCCCTCCACCCCCGCCATACACACCCCCTGAACAGCCCTTGAACACCCCTTGTCCCATAAACAGCGTTGACGTTGAGCTGAAAAGTGAATGAGTGTAAGCCCATGCCGTGAGGCTCCCAAGCGGCGCTGGCACGCTCGTCAGCTGGTTATCGCAGATCTGTAAAATCCGCAACGAGGTGAGGCCGCTGAACTCTGTCGGCAGACTCGTCAGCTGATTCTCGTCGAGGTACAACCCTTGATATAGCGGCGCAACTTGAATTTGAAAGCAAAAGTTGAAAGCAGCTCAACATACTTTAGTGTCAAGAGGTTAGTTCCAGGCGCGTTCAGCTCGGGTGTCATTGGGTCAACCTGCACCGCCCCTCCTGTAGCGCAGAGAGCCCCCCAAGCTCCGCCGGCACGCTTGTCAGCTGATTCGCCGAGAGGTCCACTTCTTCAGCGCGTTGAGTTCTCCCAGCAACGCCGGCACCTCACCCGTCACACAGGGGCGCACACTCGCTCACTTTTCAGCTCAATGTCAGCGCTTTCGTACGGGAAGGGGGTGCGTTGACGGGGTATATAGGGGGTGTTTGTGAGGTGTTGGGGAGTATTGGGGGGTATTTGGGTGAATTTTCTGTCAGATACGGCTCAGGTTGAGCTGAAAAGTGGACGAGTGTGAGCCCCTGCCGTCAAATCCTGGGTGTGCAGACTAATCTCCACTACCCGCCCGGCGTCCAAGCCGCCCGCCTCATACCGAAGGCGACCCTCGCCCCAGCCCGCACCCCAAACGTCGTCCGCGCCTCCCGCCCCGAAGGTGACACCCGCCCACGCTGTCACGGGTTTGCTCTCGTCCCACAGCTGGCACAGCTCGGCACAAGCCTCGCGCCACGCGCGAAGCACGGCGCAGTCGCCAAGAGTACCGCGCGCCGATGTCGACGCCACACCCGCCTCCTCTTGAGACCCCCCAACGGCACGGCGGCAGTGCAACTTGTGCTAGGGACTGATGGATAGTGCTCGCCACATCATTATACGAATATTTACTTGAGTCCCATGCCATCCTGTGACGTGGCGAGCACTGTCCTTCAGTCCTGACCTTGTGCCGGTCCGTCTCGCGTCTCCAGTGGCTCATCTGGCACTCAGAACCGCAGTAGCGGGCCTTCATGCAGCGTTGGCACAGCTGGCGGGCGGGCGTTGCGCCGCAGAAGTCGCACCTGCGGATGAACGGCAGCATCTCGATGGCTCGCGCGTTTCCGCCCGCCACCAGGGACTCATTGATAGTGCTCGCCACGTCAAAGGATGTCACTTAGCTCAAGGAACGAGAGTTCGAAAAACTATTGATGATGTGGCGAGGCGTATCCATCAGTCCCTACAGTGCTGACGACTGTTTAACAGTGCTCGCCATGTCATAGGATATCATTTGAACGAGGGTTCATAATGCGTTTGATGATGTGGCGAGCACGATCCATCAATCCCTGCCTGCCACAGCCCTGTGACACCACCACGCGGCCTCGAAGCAGGGAATGCTGGTTGGTGCTCGCCACGTCATCAGACGCATTTTGAACCCCCGCATCTTGTGTTAAACTGCATCCTGTGACGTGTCGAGCACTGTCCATCAGTGCCTACCTGAAAGGTGTCGACCTCCACGCCTTCGCCCGTGTGATAGCACGCCGCGAGTGCAGCCTGGGCCCGGGCGCTCATCACATCTCCATGCTTGACCGTCCGCAAATGGGTCACCCCGCGTTGTAGGGTCGCAATTTGAAATTCTCAGCAGAGTTTGAAAGCGGTTTATCAAATTTCAGTTTCTGCGTTGAAAGTAAAGCTTATAATGGGCTCATCATGTTTTAGCTTCAAGCGCTGAAACAAAGCGCGGTCAAACTGGTGTCAACCCAAGGTGAACCTGTGGTCAACCTGCACCGGCCTACCTTGCGCAGCGTTTTTCTCCACCCCCTCGCCCGTCAAGTAGCGCCGTGCGATTTCATAATTAGCGGCGGCGTCTCCCAGGTCCGCAGCTTTCTGATACCAAACAACAGCCTGCGCCTTGTTCTCCTCCACCGTGCAGGGGCTTACACTCGCCCTCATTTAGGCTCAACGTAAGCGCTGCCTGTGGGATAGGGGGTGCATCTAGGGGTTGTTTGGGGGGTGTTCAGGAGGTGTGAAGGGGTGTTCGGGGATATCAAGGGGTGTTTGGGGTGTATTTCGTGTCAGAAACAGCTCAGGTTGACCTGAGAAGTGGACGAGTGTAAGCCCCTGCCTCCGTGTGGCCTCCTCGTCCTCCTCCCCTGTCCTGCTCTACGCCCTCGCCACGGTAGTAGCACTCGGCGAGGTGGCGCATGCCCGCCGGGCAGGGGCTTACACACGTCCACTTATCAGCTTAACTGAAGCCGTTCTGGTCACATCTCCACGTGTCCCCCTGTCTCAGAGACTGGCGGGAAATCTGGGGGGAATACATCATGCACCCAACGTGTCTCACAAAATGTGTTTACGTTGAGCCGAAAAGTGGACGAGTGTAAGCCCCTGCCGCCGGGTGCTTGTGGACCTCAGCAGCCGTACGACAGGGGCTTACACTCTTCCACTTTTCGGCTCAACGTTTATAACACCTTTTATGGGAAACACCCGGTGGTTTCATGGACTTTCAGTGAGCAATGGCGGCTCAGATTGAGCTGAGCAGTGTACGAGTGTAAGCCCTTGCCGTACGATAGCACCACCACGCGACCCTCCGGCGGTTCGGGACAACGAACGCGATACCTAGCTGTAGCGGCGCACGTTGAATTTTAAAGTAATGTTTGAAAGCGGTACACCATGTTTTAGTTTCAAGCGCTTTGAAAGTAAAGTTTGAAAATGGTACATCTTGGTTTAGTTTTAGGAGCTTAGGTCCAGGTGCTTTCATCGTGGGTCTCATTGGGTCAATCTGCACCGCTTCACCCAGCGTCTTGTTCACGACCGCCGCCCCCAAGCACGTGTAAAACTGCCCGGGGTTGCTCTGAAGAAGACTGACCCGCGAATCGCGCCCCCCACCACCCTCTGCTGCAAGGTTTGGTCTATCAGCTCCTCGCATTGGGCGGCGGTCAGGTCCGTACCAACGTCCCGCTTCAGCTCGACGCGGAGCGCCACACACGCGTGGCGCCTCACCACGGGGTCCATGCCCGCCTGGGGGGCTCGGCGAAACAACAACGCGTGCGCCCGATGCCGCCTCGTTTGCAGACCTGACCGTTAACCGTTGGGATGCCTGTGTCGGTGCGGTGCCGATGGAGTACCCGGTGTGCAGGCTCCCGCTTCCCCTTCACCAGCCCTGCTACCACCGTCTCAGACCCCAGCGACGCCCCCGCCGTCCAATGGGCGGCGGTGGCGGCTTCGTAGCTACCCCGTCCGAGTAACACCAGCGCCGACGCGCCGAGCGCCGACGATAGAGCTACTCCTCAACTCCCCCCCATTTGCGGCCAGGATGTTGTTTCTTGTTTGTGTTTTTTGTGTCGCGAGCGTCGCGGCCGTCGCCGCTCGCCTCGCCTGAACGTACCCCCGTGACCTCCAGGCCAACCCCGGCCCTCTCTCGGCGCTGCCGTCGCGTGAGGAAGCAAGCGCTGGAAAGCGCCGTGTGCTGAGCTCTTTGTCGGCACCCTCACCCTTGTTCCCCTCCTTTAGGGTTCTTTACGAACCCTAATAAAGTCTGAGCCGCTTCCGCGCGAAGGTGCATTCCGTGACGCGTTTGCGCGCCACAACCATGCTGGCGGCCGCGTAACCCGCGAGCGGCGGCGTGCGTCCCCTCGAGCGGGCTTGTACTTTGCCCTCCGGACGATAGGCAGCTCGTCCGCGCGTCTCGTTACACTTTTACGTTGCAGCAGTGTGCATCTCAAAAGCTCATACTCGCGTGTCCCATTCCCAGCTCGGCTCGGCACGGAGTGGGCGGGAGCGGTGGAGGGTTTCGAGGCGGTTGGGGACTTGGGGAGTTGGCAGAGGCGGGGCAGGGAGGGGAGGAGGTCTCCCTCTCGGCGATCGAGGACCCCGGCGGAGCCCGGGCTGGAAGTGGGAGAGGCCGGGCTGGGAGCAGAGGAGGTTGATATTTTCTAGCGGTTGGAGAACTCGGCACCCCAGACACCTAAGGATGGGCTCGTGACCAAAACAGAACCACATAACACAGGAAAGGGATGGCGCAGGGAGGAGTGCCGCTGCCGCTGCCGCGGCATGTGCTGCTGCTGTTGCTGGCGGTGCTCCTCGCACCGCCGTGCATACGCGCACAGGAGTGCACGTCGCAGAACAACGTGGCCATCTTCATGGTGTTCCAGGCGGAGAACCCAGATACGGTATTCGAATCCGAGGACGGATGCCTCGCGGGCGGCGGCCGCGGGAGTGGCTGCTGCGCGGGGTCGCGGCAGGGGGGGTACTAAGAACCAGCACGAAGCAAAGGTTGAACCGACGAACCGAGTCACGGCGCTTGTTTGAGCGTGCACCCTATGGTAAGGCATGCTCCATTCTGGGTCGGGTGCTTGTTCGCAATGACCCTCCCGCACGGTGCGGCGTGTGCGAGCTCAACGAGGTGACCAGCACGAGCAGGGCCTGGCAGATGAGAGCACGTCACGTCATCCAAGAGACTTTGAACTCTCGTGTATTGAAATGATCGGCATCTCATGATGTGTCGAGCAATATCCGCCAGGCCATATACTGCGGTGGTAAGCAGATGGAATGGAATAGCTGCATGTGCGAGCCCTGCCCGGCAGGGGGTGTTGATAACCAGCTCTTGACCGACCTTACATCTCATCTTCCTCCTCCACCTCCTCCTCTTTTGGAGGATTATCGAGCATACGCACTCGACCAACGTTGAATCTCCTCCTCCTTCTCCGCGCGTCTGTATGAGCATTCATCCTGCTGGTAAGCCGTGCTCTGAACTCGGTTCGAGTGCGTGTTCTCAATGACCCTGCTGCCCGGCGGGCTCCGTGCAGTTCCGAGAGGGGCAACAGGTGTGCGTGCAGTGCCCGCCCGGCTGGTACATGCCCTTCGATGGCAAGGACTCCCACTCGTCCAATAGGCCGATGTCAGTATATCGCTTCCCGCGCTGAGCGCTAACGCTTTGTTGGCAACTCTGTATGGGCATTCAACCTGGCGCCCGCTTTCCCGCGCGGAGCGCTGACGCGTTGTCCGCAACTCTGTACGGGCATTTCACCCAGGCGATATACCGAAATCGGCCTATTGTCGGCTTAACGTGAGCACTTATTGTGGGAGACGTTGGGTGTTTTATAAGCTCATAGTGACAGAACCGGCTTAAGCTGACCCGAAACCGGGAGGAGTGTAAGTCCCTGGTCGATGGTTCACTGGAGTGCACCCAGTGCCCCGCGGGTTCCTTCAACCCCAAGGTCGGCCGCAGCGCCACCTGCCAGGATTGCCCACCAGGGACTTTCTCCCTGTCTGACGTGCGAGCTTATCGTGAAGCCACCACGAAACTGTACCGAGGCACCACCACCTCCTTCGACCAATCATTGGGTAGGGCCGGATACTGCTCGCCGCGTCATCGATGCCGGTTAAACTCAATGTCAAAGGGACTAAACCCTTTCATCTCCTCGAAATTGAGGGTCTATTTACTCAAGGATGGCGACCCGGTCGGAAAGTCGGCGAGTTGGTCGGTGGGAATCTCGAAATGGACAGTTCTGATTGGTCGAACGGGATTCGATACCATATATTTGATACCAGACCCGACACTGAGTTTAACTCAATAAACGAGGGTCGGCAATGTGGAGGGTGACGTCGCTGGCATTATCTGTCAGGCCCTATCGCTAGGCGCTATATCCTGCACCAACTGCGCGGCCGGGACGTACCAGCCCTCGTCCGGCGGGAAAAACTCCATGGAGTGCTTGGCGTGTCCCCAGGCGGGGGCGTCACTGAAAAAGAAAAACTCAACCGTCGTTGAATCTCCCAAACCTTCGCGCGTCTATATGAGCATCACCCAGAAGCTCATTCATGCTCCGATGTCGGCCGGGTGAGAACAAGCACTGGATAGACGTTGAAATTCCTCCTCCTCCCCACGTCTGTATGAGCATTCGAACTGTAGGCAAGTCAGGCTCAGAACGCCGTCCGAGGCGTTGTTCTCAATGACCCTACACCCAGGGCTCGTACTCGAACACTGGCTCGGCGGGGTGCACGTTGTGTCCGGCTGGGACGCACCAGCCCTACGTCGGTATGGCGGGCGCCGCGTCATGCCTGCCCTGTCAGGCGGGGGGGTCATTGAGAACAGGCACTCGACCGAAGTTGAATCTCCTCCTCCTCCCCCTCTTTATACTCCGCGCGTCTGTATGAGCGGGTCACTGAGAACAGGCACTCGACCGACAGTGAATCTCCTCCTCCTCCCCACGTGTCTGTATGAACATTCAATCTGAAGGTGCGCCATGTTCCGATATCGGTCGAGTGCCTGTTCTCAACGACCCTACTGCCAGGCCGGACAGTGCAGCGACATGGACGGGTCGGTGAACTGCTACCAGTGTTGCCCCATCTCCAACCTGGCAGGGAGGATGTTGATAACGAGCACTCTACCGACGTTGCATCTCCTCCTCTCCCATGCTTCGATCTCGGTTCGCGCGCTCATTCTCAATGACCCTCCTGCCCCATCTCCAACCTAGCAGGTGTGTTATTGAGAACGAGCGCTTCTTGATAACGAGCACTCGACCGACGTTGAATCGACCAACCGAGTCCACGCGTCTGTATGAAGTAATGTACTTGCCCTGAAGGTCAATCATCATGCGGCCCACGTCCGATGTCGGCTCGATTGCCTGTTCCCAACGACCCTAGCGCCCGGCGTGCGCCCAATACCTCAAGCAGGCCCGCGGCTTTTACGGCACCAAAGAATGGTACGGCAACAATGGCGGCGAGATCGGCCGGGTGCCGACCGACGTGTATAGCGTGTTCCTCACCGGGCTGTGCAAGCGGGGGTGCGACCAGTTCTTCGTAGGGGCTTACGCTCGTCAGCTTTTCGGCTTGATGTGAGTTCTGTTCGTAGCATTTCTTGGTTGGTTCTAGTGTGTTTCAGTGACAAAAACGGCTCAGGTTGAGATGAGAAGTGGACTTGTTCGAGCCCCTGCTTCCTGGTGTCCAACTGGTGTACGAGCGGGGCGTGTCCAACCGCTGCCGAGACGGCAGCTTTTGAGGCTGAAGCGGCGGCGGCGGCAGCAGGTGTGGAGTACGTGCCTGTGTGAGAGGTGGCGGCGATGGCGGCGGGGGCGGCAACGCTCTAGACACGGCAGCTTTTGAGGCTAAAGCGGCAGCGGCGGCGGCGGGGGTGGAGTACGTCCCCATGTAGCAGTGTGAGATACGGCGTCGGATAACGAGGATGTGTGCCGGGGAGATGGCGGCTGCGGCGCGTTGCGGCGGCGGCACGTGACGTGGCATATGATTGCGCGGCGTGGCGCGTTACGTGGACGCATGTGATTGTCGCTTGATGCGCGGCGAGCAGCGATGACACACGAGGTCCGCCGGCAGTGTTAGTAACTCCAGGAACTGCGCTCGAGTGCGACACAGGGACTCACGCGTCATTTGAAGGCTAGCATGCAATGCTTGACCACCGCAACTTAGATTAGATAGGGCGCCCGGCGATCCGGTACTAGCTAGTAGATAGTGTTGTGCATGCATGCTCACACTTTTTTGGGTACTTCATTATCAATCGTAGTTAGTAATACATTTTGAGCAGACTACATGCAAGCTGCCACTGCTGCAGCAGCATCATCAAGGGCTTCAGCAGCTTAATAGGTTGAGGGTTGAGGGTTTAGGGTCTAGGGTCTAGGGTCTAGGGTTTAGGTTTAAACTGGTAGTGGTGATTTCAATTTCTTCGCCTCGGGCTCCTCGAGCTCCGGCTCCTTGCTCTTTTCCTTCCCGTTGAAACCTTCCCAATGCTCGAGGCGCCGTTGCTGGGCCTCTGACTCCTCGCTCAAGTTCTCCCCGTTCGATCTCTCTCGGGTGGATGCCGGTGCCGGAGCCGGCTGCTTGCCCTTTCTCTTTCCATTGCTGACTTTCTTCCCCTGCTTGCCCAGCTCGGTCAAGCGGTCAGCCTCGTGCCACATGTACATGCTGCCCAGTGTCTTGTATGGGCCCCAACTAGCAGCAATCTCCGTCATCACATAGGGCCTCACAAACAATTCCCGCCACACATGTCGGCGGACGCCGTTCATCGCCGAAGAAACGATTCCCGCCTCGTCACAGGATGCCGCTGAAAGCATAAGCGAGGAGGTTTCACACACGGTGGATGATGTGAACAGCTGTCTTGGGTAGGGCTTGCAAAACAATTCCCGCCACACGTGTTCGGCAGGCCCTACCATCTTGGCCGGGGAGGGCAGCTCGGACAGCCCGTACACCCCCGCCATGCCCTTGCGCACCCCTAGGTCCCCCATGGTGTAGCGGCGCAAGTTGAAAGTGAAAGCAAAACTTGAAAGCAGTTCATAACATTTCAGCTTCAGGCGCTTCGTTCCCGGCGCTTTCAACTTGGGTTTGATATGGTCAACCTGCACCGCCCCACCGCGGGCAGCACATCCGGGCGGTTCAGGTAGAACATCTGGAACATGTGCACCGACCGTTCGTTAGGGCACATCATCCGACACAACACAGCTCAACATGGTCATGTGTGAAGCATCAGTGAAGCACCAAATATGAAGTAGGAAGCACATTGAGTCCAACTTCACGATAATAAACCATCCTTACTTCACGCGTGAACATGTGAAGCTGGAATGCGAATGTTAATTTTTAAATAAAGTGTGAAGCAATGATTGCCGGGCCCCACCAAGCGCCGATACCCTTGAGGGCGATGAGTGCCTCGAACACCTGCGAATCGTCCAATTGCTCTAGCATGTGGTCGCTCAGTCCTCCGCCTACGCCCGTTTCAGTCCGATCTCCGAACGCCACTGCCAGGCTGGAGGGGCGCAGGTTGCAGTTGAAACAAAAGTTTGAAAGCGGCTTATCATGTTTTAGTTTCGAGCGCTGCACCTGCAAGCAAGCGCTGGGTGAATTGTCAAAAGCTGGGGTCAGCCTGGGGTCAACCTGCACCGCCCCACCAGGCCCTGCAGGTACACCACCTTCTGCCCTGAGAGCCCGCAGGCGCGCAGCTCTTCGACGGACCTTTGGGCGAGTGCGCCCGGTGCGCAGGGCCTGTGCATCAGTTCCTGTGGTGGCTTTCAAACTCGATGCACGCATTTACAACGCCGGACATACTCAGATATGAGTGACAAATCTAATCTAGATACCTATGTTAATGATTAAGCAGACAAAGACAACGCCGGACATGCAGGGCCGTACACTTGTTCCCGCGGTGGCTCCACTCGATGTGTGCACATGCTGTGTTGTGGGGGTCATGCGTGTGAGGGGAGGGCGGGGCCACACCGGCGTGAAGCGCGTGAAGTCCTCAGCGGCGCCCAGCGCAGCTTTCACCCGTCCGAAAATGGTACTGGCCGCGGCGCCCGCCAGCTGCTGGTGCACGATGGCGCGCGCCAGGCTGCGGAATGCGCGGTGCTCCTCCCCGCTCACCCGCGCTTCCTGGCACGTGGCGATGCGGGGGAGCACCCCGGCGTTGGCGATGACTTCCTTCATCGCGGGGCACCCGTCGCTGATTGTTTGAAGTGCGGTGGACACGCACACGTCCCCGAAGAGCGCCCCGGGTGTAGCATGAGGTACGGCGAGGGACACCAGCGAGGGCAGTGAAGGAGCCGCTTGGGGCACGGGGGGCGTCACCGTGGGGCAGGGACATCATTGCGCGCGCCACTTCCCGTGGTTTACTTGAGTGGTACCGTGGTTTCGGAGATTCCCAATATCACCAATTGTGCTGCGACGAGATTGAGCTGGCGTGGCAGTCGAGCTGGGAAAAAGGGGCCGCCTCGTCTGGCCCTGCCGGAGCGCAGTATTGCTTACGCTTCAGCTTAGCCGGCGACGGCGTCTGGGGCGCCGTATCAGACCCGCCGCTACCGCCGACGCCGATGCCGCCGCCGCGGACGCTGACACCCGCCATCGCCCGACCGCCGCTGGCCTTCGCAGCAGCGGATGGTGTCGTGGCCGTCTCGGAGTTCGCAGCGGCCCATTTGTCGGAAACGCGCGCTTTCGTCATAGCGCGCGTCATGGAAGTGGCGGCGGCGGAGAAGGAGGAGCCCATCGTTATGGATGACGCGAGGAGAGCCCCGCGCTGGTGCTTCGGGGTTTGACGCAAATGTGGAAGCAGAGAGAATTCTATGGTGAGAGAATTATCGTTGTTCATTTTTGGGGTGCTATGCTTGACCTTTGGGGTGCTATGCTTGACCCTTGGGGTGCTATGTTGACCCTCGGCGCCTCGGGGTGCTACGTTTGACCCTTGGGGTGCTATGTTTGACCCTCGGAGTGGTTCGCAACACTCGTGTTTGTGTTGTCGTTCCCAACGGCTCCACCACTTGGCATGCCCCCACTGGCCTCCTCGACACCTGTCACGTCCCCACTGGCCGCCCCGTCACCTGTCACGCCCCCACTTGCCGCTCCGCCACCTGTCCCTCCCACACTGGCCGCTCCGCCACTTGGCAAGCCCACACTGGCCGCCCCGCCACCTGGCCCTCCACCACTGGCCCCGCCACCTGGCACATCACCTGGCACGCCCCCACTGACCGCCCCGCCACCTGTCACGTCCGCATTGGCCGCCCCTCCACCTGTTACGCCCCCACTGGCCGCCCCGCCACCTGGCCCTCCCCCATTGGCTGCACCGCCACCTGGCACGCTCCCACCGACCGCTTCGCCACCTGTCACGCCCGCATCGAACGCCCTCACCTCATCTGGAGTCAATCGTCCATCTCCATTGTGGTCCGCCATCATGTAGCGGCGCCAGTTGAAGTTGAAAGCAAAGTTTGAAAGCAGTTCATCACATTTCGGCTGTAAGCGCTGACACCAAGCACGGCCAAGCCGAGGTTAACCGGGGTTCAACCTGGGGTCAAGCCGGGGTCAAGCCGGGGTCAATCCGGGGTCAAGCGGGGGTCAAGCTGGGGTCAAACCAGAACCGCCCTACCTTCGCGAAAGCCTGCATTGCGCTCTCCTTGCCTTTCTGGTAACGCGTCTTTTGGTTCCTCGTTTTGATGTGAACGACCCCGGCACCAGCCACGGCGAACGCCGTGAACATGACGATACACAAATAGAACACGAGGAGCTGCATCACGCGACTGCACGGCTGCTTGGCCACTGGGGCGGCACTACGTCCGAGGAAAGAAGCGACGTTGTCATGTGAGCGCCCTCCCACATCCTCAGCACCCTTGGTGATTGAGATAGAATGGAGCTCGCCCATCTCTTCGCGTAAGGAGCACTTGCCGTCAAAGGAGCTCGGCGATTAGTTGAGTATTGCACCTCTCGAACAGCGAAGAGTCTCTGCAAGTATTGTGCTGCAGCTGAATGCAGGCAGCTGGGAAGCCACCACACGTGGCAGCGATGCGATTGATGGTAGAACTGTTGGGCGACGTGGGATTCTTACTCCTTGTACGCTACGCCCAATCTCGCACGCAACTCCTTCAGCGGGCTACAAGTACGAGTATGAGTGTACGGCGAGGCGCGCACGCTGTCTGAAGAGCGCGGAGTGAGATTGAATGGCCACAACACGGCGACGGCGCGAGCTTGCTGGGGTGCCCAGATTTAGGGTTAGAAACCCTAAGCCTTAAACTGAGAAACCCTAGCTTGCCTCGGGCGCACGACGTTGGGCACCCCTCTCCAAGATCTTGGTGGGGGTTCTGTCCTGCAAGCAACACCGCGCCGGCATGGACTACGCGCGATGGTTCGCGGCCGCGGACCTGGACGGGGACGGGCGGGTCAGCGGCGCCGAGGCGGTGCAATTCTTCGGGCGTGCCGGGCTGGCCAAAGCCCAACTCGCCAAGCTGTGGGAGCTCGCGGACAACCCGGCGCGGGGCTTCTTGGAGCGCGGGCAGTTCGACAGGGCAATGGCGCTCATCACAATCGCACAGGTGCGCGGGCGTTCGATAGCACCCAAAGGGCGGATGCCACGCAGAGGCCCTGGGTCAGTAGCGCGGAATGCGACCACCACTTATACTTTCGGGGCACACGGCACCAATTTGAAGATGAATGTTGTTGAATCCCGAGGAAAACATGGTTGGTGAGCCAGGGGATGGGGGGGAAGGGGGTGCCCGCGCTCAAGACGCGCACTGCACAGGAGAGTTGCCTCGGGCGCCAGGCTATCTCGCCTCCACATCCGGGAGTGCAGGCAGTTACTGCATATTGCTTGCTCGGCGGGCGCGGGCGCGGCGTTGTTTTCGAAACGTTTGGAGCTTTGGACCGCACAAAAATATTCCGTTCCGACATCTTGTTCTCACGATGTGTCTTGTTCACCGTTGTTGCAGAGAGGTGGCGAGCTGAACACTGAGCAGTACAACAAGATCGCGGGCGGATTCGAGACCTTTCCGCCGCCGAACATCCAGGGGCTGTCCGACCAGCAGCAGCAGCCGCAGGGGATGCCTTCGATGGGTGGGGCAGGGGGGGATATGTTTTCGAGCATGAGCGGTGCCAACACGTCCGCAGCAACTGGGGGTTTCGCGACGGACTACTCGTTCAACGGCGGGCCGAGCTCGTACGCTACGGGACAGCCGCAGCACCAGCAGCAGCAGCAGTACGGGATGCCGCAGCAGCAGCAGACTACGGGTTTCGGCGGGGACGTGACAGGTAACTTTGGAAGCTTGGGAGGTATGGGCTCCACTGCCCCCACTGACGTTGGTGGGGCAGCGGGGGGTTCAGGCGGCACCGCGTGGCCGCCGGTGAGCCCCACTGACCTGGCAGCGTACCAGCGGCGGTTTCAGGCGGCGGACAATGACGGCGACGGGAAGCTGGCGGGCGGCGAGGTGGTACCGGTGCTGATGAGCCTCGACGCCCCTAAGGCAAGGCCGTACTCGTGTTCCCTATGTACCTTACCTCACCACCCAGTCTCCGTATGACTGCCACCCGACCCCACCGAAACACACCTCACGGCCAGTCAGTGCTCGAAAGAAACTGACCGTCTTTCCATTGACTAATCACAGACCACAAACGTTGACGAGCTGGAATAGTGTAAGGCCGTGCGCGATGGAGTCGCTGAAGGATATCTGGGCGCTGGCGGATGCTGACAACGATGGGATGCTCACGTGGCATGGGGGGTATTGAGAACAAGCAGTCAGCTCGACGTTGAATCTCAACCTGCTCCTCCTAGCTTCTGCATGATCCTTCACCCTGAGGCCGTTTGCTCTCAATGACCCTCCCCGGCTTATGTCACGGGGGATATTTAGGACATGCACTCGACCGACATCGCATCTCACCAGTTTCCTCCCCATCCTCCGCACGTATATTTGAGCATTCACCCAGCAGGTGAGTCGTGCTCTGATCTCGGCCGAGTCCTTGTTCTCGATGACCCTCCCGTGTGGCCGGAGTTCCTCGTGGCCATCTACCTCACGGAGCGTGCGCGCGAGGGGCGCAAGCCACCACCCACCCTACCTCCTGGGCCCTTCCCCCCCATGGTATGAAGGTTATTGAGAACAACACCTTAATGGCGATCGGAGCATGACTTACCTTCAGGGTAATTGGGCATATACACGCGAAGACCCGGTCCGTGGTGTCCGACGGACCAATGAGCAGTCACCCCGTCTCAGTTTCGGTTTATCGTCGATCTAACGTTGGTCGATACGTTGTTCGTAATGACCCTCCGGCATGGCACAGCCCCAGCAGCAGCAGGGCGGGCACCAGCGGATGCCTAGCATTGAGAAGCCGCCGCAGTATCCGCAGGGCGCACAGGGCGACATGTTCAGTGCCGGCGCCGGCGTTGGCGGCGGCGGCGTTGGTGGCGGGATGCCGTCTATGTCCATGCCTGGCGGCGGCGGAGGAGGGGGAGGTGGGTACGGAGGGTACGGGGGCGGCTCGGTACGCGGCAGGGGGGTTCATAGCAAGCACTCGACCGACGTTGAATCTCCTGCTTCTCCTCCTGCACTTTGTCCGCGTGTCTACATGTCTACATGTGCGTTTTAACCAAATGTAAGTCATGCTCAAGAAATGGCGGAGGTGGTTTGTCAACGCTCACCTTGTGAAGCGCCATGGGGCTCGATGAACGTTGGTGAAAGTAAGTGATGCTCTGATCTCGGTCGAGTGCTCGTCATCAACGACCCTCCCGCCAGGCCACAGCCGGTCGCCGAGCATGGGGTCCGAGTACGGGTTCCGCGGCCCGGGCAGGGCGGTGCAGGTTAACCCCGTATTTGACCGCGCTTGGTCTCAGCGCTTGAATCTACGCGCTTGGTCTCATTGCTTCAATTTACGCGCTTGGTCTCAGCACTTGAAGCTAAAATATGTTGAACCGCACTTAGGCTTTGCTTTACCGTATTTAAACGTTGACTTCAATTGCAACTTGCGACTCTACACCCGGCCGTCACCGATCAGTACTCCGGCGCGCCCGGCCCCGATGTAGAGCGCCTCAAGTCGGCACGCGAGGAGGCTGAGGTGGCAGGGCCTTGCATTCGTGACCCTGAACCCTAAACCCTAGACCCGAAACCCTCAAGTCGGCGCGCGAGAATGCGGAGGTGGCAGGGCCTTGCATTCGTCCGTTCTCGGTCATATCAGTCAGGGTTTAGGGTTTAGGTTATAGGGTTTCCCTAAACCCTAAACCCTAAATCATAGGACCTGAGCCACTTTTGTCACTCAAGCCACCCTAAAATCTGAACCCTAAACCCTTCACTTTAATCCATGTAGCCACCCAACTCGTCCCAAACAAAGGGGCTTCCACTCCTCCACATATCAACTCAACCTGAGCCGCTGTTGTCACTGACAGGCGAACGCCACTGTCCGTATTGCACAAAAAGTGCTCACGTTGAGCTGGAAAGTGGACGAGTGTATGGCTCTGTCAGGCGGCTGACCGCCAGCTGTGGGAGAAGGAGCGCGTCGCTTCCCAGGGCAAGGCAACGACGGTAGGGTTTGGGGGCTTACACATGTCCACTTCTCAACACAACCTGATGCGTTTTTGGTCACCACAACCACCCAAGTCACCCGACATCACCATTAAAAGTGCTCACGTTACGCCAGAGAGTGGACGAGTATGAGACCCTAGGCGACGGCGTCGCTGACGCAAAAGCTGCAGGAGCTGGTGTTGTTCCGGCGGCGGTGCGAGGCCAGCCTTTCGGAGGCAACGGACCGCGCCGAGCGCTCTGAGCGGGACGTGGCCGGGCTCCGAAGCCAAGTGGCCGGGGTGAGGCGGTGCAAGTTCACCCCATGTTGACCCAAGCTGACCCTGGCTTGACCCTATGTTGACCCTGGGTTGACCCCAATTTGACCCTGGGTTGTGACGTTGTGACCCAAGGCTGACCTCAGATTGACCGCGCTTGGTTTCCGCGCTTGAAGCTGGAATATGATGAAACGCTTTCATAATTAATTATCAATTCCAACTTGCGCCGCTACACCGAGGCAACGTCTGCAGTTGAGCAAGCGACGGCGGTATTGGAATCGTCAACGAGCCGCACGGCGGCGGCGGAGGCAGAGCGCAATCAACTGTCGTTCCGCCTCGAGGAGCTGCACGCGGAGCAGGCGGCGGTGGCGGGCGGCGGCGGCAGGGGCTTCCATTCGTCCACTCATCAGCTCAGCCTAAGCCGGTCTTGTTACTGAAACCATCCAACATGTCCACTGGACCCATACATTCTGTCCACACAAAAAGTGCTTACGTTGAGCTGAAAGTGGAGAAGTTAAGGCCCTGGGTGGCGGTGCCGCACACGCGATGACGCAGGCCGAGCTGCAGTCCATGCGGGCGCAGGTGGCGGAGGCCGAGGCCGCGCTGGGGCCGCACATGGAGGTGGGGATCGATGCGATGCATGCTCTTTTGCGTTTTACCCTACTCCTCTGTCTCATCCTACGTCTCGTTCTTACCTCCTACCTGTCCTCCTCCTCGTACAATTCCTCCTCCTCCTCCCTCATCTGCTCCTCCCCATCCTACATCTCCTCTTCCTCCGCGCCCTCCTTCTGATTCTCCTAATCCTCCTCCTCCTAATCCCTTCTCGTCTACTGTGTTTGATACATCTATCGACATGCAGGGCGTTTTACAGTTGGTTTTACCCGTAGGCGGCGTCGTCGGCGTCGCGGCAGCGGATGGCGCTGGAGATGAAGCTGTCCGAGCTGCGCATGTCCGCGGAGGGCGCGTCGGCGGACGCGAGCCAGAGCGGCCGCCGCGTGGCGGTATGGACTGATGGAAAGTGCTCGCCACGTCATATGATGCTATTCAACTCAATTGAAGTCGAGGTGTGTCATTGATCAAGTGATGGATAGTGCTCGCCACGGCACAGGATGTCATTCATCTCAAGAATCGAAGGCTCAGATGCGTTGCTTTTGACGGGTCGAGCAGTATCCGTCAGGCCCTACATGGTGGAGCTCGAGGCGGAGGTAGCGGCCGCCGCACACGCCGCGCTTGGCAGTGGCGGCGACCGCGGCACGGAGGCTGAACGCATCGCGCTGCCCGCCGCGATACAGCGCATCGCCGCTGCGCACGACGCGGTGCTGCGCCGAGCTCGAGAGCTCGGCGTGACGCCTCAGCCGCCGCCGCCCTCTCTCGCCGCTGCCATCGGAGGCGGCGGCGGCGCGGCCGCCCCCGCGGAGCTTCCCACGTGGCAGGGGAGTGTCGGGAACAAGCACTCGACGAACGACGAGGTCCGTCGTCGTCCTTCTCCTCCTCGTCCTCCTCCTCTGCCTCCTCCTCCTCCATCTATCGTCCGCTCGTCTGAGTGGGCATTTACCCAGAAGGTAAGTCATGATCTGTATCGATTCAAGTGCTTGTTATCAACGACCCTTCCACGTGGGGCGACTGGACGGACCTCGAGGACGAGGGCTTCGAAACCGTGCAACTCGCCTGGGGCACCTGGGGCCGCGAGGACAAGCCGCCGCGGCAGCCGCCGCCGCCGCCGCCGCTGCAGCAGCTGCACAACAGCGGTGCTCCTGCGTCGCCCACCATGATGGGGATGAGCACGCCGGCACCAGCACCGGCGCCGCCTTGGCAGGGGCTCCCACTCGTCCACTTATCAAATCCACCTGAGTTACATTTTTCACTGAAACCCTTCAACCACCCACCGTATCCCACAAAAAGTTATAACATTGAGCAGAAAGTGGACGAGTGTACGCCCCTGCGCCTTGGCCGTTAACGCCCACGCCCGGTGGAGGCGGAGGGGAGACGTTTGATGCGTTTCGCGGGAGCCCAGGTTTCGATGCGTTCAGTCCCACGGCGTTTGGCGGAGCCGGCGGCGGCAGTGCAGGCGGCAGCGGCGGGGTTGGCGGCGGCGGCGGGGGAGGGGGCGTGACGGGGGCGAGCGTCGTGTCGTCGCATGCAGCGTCTGCGTTCGACGCTTTCGGCGCGGGGGCGTCCGGGGTGAGGAGCGACGGCGGCGGGGCTGGATTCACCGGGGGGTCGGCGCACGCAGGGTTTACCGGTGGTTCGGCGCAGCAGCCGCAGCAACAGGGGTTTGCTAACTTTGGGGATGGTGGCGCTTTTGGTGCGGGGAATGATGCCGCGGCAGGGTTCACTGGTGGGTCAGCGCAAGCAGGATTCAGTCCCGCGTCGTTCAACGGCGGTGGCATGCAGGGCGCGGGCGGCACCGGCGGGTACAACTTCAGCTCATCAGGACAGGCAGGGAGGTTATTGAGAACAGCACACCACCGACGTTGCATATCCTTCTTCTCCCGGGCGTCCGCATGAGCATTCACCCTGAAGGTAAGTCAGGCTCCGATCTCGGTCGAGTGCTTGTTCTCAATGACCCTCTGGACAGGCTCCCGCTCCGGTTGGGACGGCTGGCGCTGGGTTTACCGGCCCACCTGCCTTCTCCCCGGGGGCTGGGATCAGCGACTGGACCATGGTGTCCCCGGCCAGTCCTCAGGCTCAGGGCAACGCGGGAACCACGGGCGGTACCGGCAGGGACTGATAGATAGTGCTCGCCACGTCATCAAACGCATGCTGCACCGTCATTTCATGAATCACATGGCATCCTATGACGTGGCGAGCACTATCCACCAGTCCCTAGCCCTATAGGTGAGCACTATCAATCAGTTCATATCGGATTCACAACGCATTCGATGACGAGGTGAGCACTATCCATCTGTCCCTAGGCACTGGTGCTGCTGGTCTCACGGGCGGTGCCGCGGGTGCGGGTTTCACGGGTGGTTCGGGTGTCGCGGCCCGCAACAGCGGAAGTGCGCTGCCCGCTGACATTTTCGGCGGCAGCGGCAACGGCAACGGAAATGGCAACGGACATGACAACCAGTCCGCCGGGTTTGCGACCGACTTTGGTGGCGGTGGCACCGGTGGCGGTGGCTTTGGTGGTGGCGGTGGTGGTGGCGGTGGCGGTGGTTTTGGCGGTGCTGCGACTGGCTTTGATGTTGGTGGTGGAGTTCAGGGTTTGCCGTTGCCCGGGCGACTGTCCAGCCACGCCAGCGCACCTGTGGGGTTTACAGGAGGTGGGGCCTGCCATATAATGCCCTCCTCGTCACGGGGGCCAAGGCGAAAGCCTGGTGCCTCCTTAGACACACGGATGTGTCCCTCTCAACTCGTCAACCTCCACTTGTTACAACCTCGCTTCTTGACGTGAAAGGCATCATATGACGCGGCGAGCTTTGTCTGTCGTTCCCTCTCAGGAGGAGCTGACATATTCGCGGCCGCGCCGCCGCAGCAGGCGTTCTCTGGGGACTTCGGCGCCGCGCCTGCGTTTGATGCCTTCGGTGGCGGCAGCGGCGGAGGGGGGGCGGCGCCGGCGTTTGATGCCTTCGGAGCGCCCACCGCGCAGCCATCGTTCGAAGCCTTTGGATCGCCCGCGGCGGGAGGGGGGGAGGTGTATGACCCTTTCGCACAATTCGGGTAGTGCCCCCTCGCGTTGTGCAAATCTGGGTTATGTAGAGCGGCAGCTTGAGGAAGCCACGGTATGAATTGGTGACTAACGAGAACCAATAATCGAACGAGATAGATAGCATTCCCATCAATCAAAGAAACCCGTGAAATGTATCACCATTCAATGAATAACCGTTTCATACTATTTGCCACAACGTGTATCCAATGCCTGCGGCGTACAATCAATGCTTTAAAAAATTAATCACTCATCAAGACTCGACACATGGCTTTTGAAGAGTTCACTCTTGAGTGATTTATGCGAGGAAACACCTTGCGCGCCATCGACGCCGTCGCGCCGAGTCTGCCTCCCCCGCTGCCGCCAGAGAGGCGTCCACCCATGAGCGAAACAAATACTTTGTTACGGTGGAAGTACCGCCGCCGCCGCGGTGCTCCGCCATGCGGCCGTGCAGACTGCAGATTGCAGTGGCGCTTTCTTCATTTTCGTGCCTGCATGCGTGCGTGCGGCGGCCGGCACAAGTTTTTGAAGAGGGACGATGCACTTCGTATGGCGAATCGGCCCTCAAGCGAACTTACTCAAGCGTTCAACATATCATACCTTTACCGCACTGGGTATATTCTCATGCGCGGGGGGGTCAAACTGTCTCATTGAAGGCTCCAGAAGTTTGCACCCAATAATGTGTCGGAAATGTGTCGGATTTCAGTGGTTCGATACCATCCAAAAACACCTCAGCCAATCAAAAGCAGTGCAAAAAAAAAAAATCCCGTAGTTCGCAACCCCCGATTGTTAGCACCCCGGGGGGCACTCCATCTTGGCATCTCGAGCTTCCCCGCCACTTCACCCGACACCCCGCGACTCGCCGTGCAAACGTTCAATGCAACAAGATGGCTCGCGTCAAGCAGACCGCGCGCAAGTCCACCGGCGGCAAGGCGCAAGACTTCGTGCTCTCCCCCGCCAGCGGTGGCGTGAAGAAGATTGTACAGAACGCCCCCATGTGCAGGCCGCCCCCCAGACGGAAGACGACGGATGAGCTGGAAGCAGGGGCTTTATACACTCGTCCACTTTTCGGCTCAACGTAAGCACATTTTGTGGGATACATTGGGTGCGTGTTTGTCCCCCAGTCTATTAGACAGGGGGGCACGGGGAGGTGTGACCAAATTGGCTTAGGTTGAGCTGAGAAGCGAACGAGTGTAAGCCCCTGGCTGGAGGTTGAATCGCTGAAGGCGCAGCTCGAGGTCGCGCAGCTCAAGGCCAAGCTGACGACGAAGTTGCTGTCGCAGGCGAAGGCGAACGAAATGAGTCTCGCACAACGCCTCGCACGAAGCCTCGCACGCGTTCATCGCGTTTGAGCAACTCGCGCAGGTGCCATAAAGTCCAATTGTGTGCACTCCCCCCCCCGCTGACAAACATCAGTCACCAGGCCAGAGCCAGAGACAAAGAGAGATTTGGCGAAAGGGGTTGGTTATTGAGCCAGATTGAGCCTGTTTGTACTTTGGCCTCTGTGGCTGCTTGGGATGTCACAGGACGTGGCAGTGGGGGGGTTATGAGCGCATTGGGAAAAGAAGTAGGTTGAGCGTGATGCCGTGTACGCCGTGTATGATAAACAAACTGTAGCTCTAGCCGGGACATACTTGTCATTTCTTTAAATTGTAACAATATGGTGTTCTGTTCCTTTAAATTGTAACAGTGTGCTGTTCTGTTCTCTCCCTTCGTCATATCCACGTGAGCTCCACTGTGACCGAGGGGTGCAACAGCTCATCCACGAAGCTGCCGATGCCCCAATACACGCCACCAGAGAACCACGACCGCAAGTTTACCCAACACGGCCGCGATTCAACCCAACATCACGCCCCTAAGGCCACCATTCAACCCATCTTCACACCACTACGGCAGCCATTGAAACCAACATCATGCCGCTAGGGGAGCCATTCAACCCAACATCACGCTACTACGACCGCCATTCTCCCCAACTTTATGCCACTACAGCCACAGTTCAACCCAATCACACACGCCCTGCCACCTATATATATGTCAGGTCCACCGTGATGGAGGGGTGCAGCAACTCATCCACGGACTGCACCAACCTGAGTTCGCGGCACCCGATGCCCGTCTTGCCCGCCGCCTCCGCCTCCGCCTGCGCCGCAGCCGTGCGCCGCAGCACCCCCTGTGTATTAGGGATGGATTGGATATGTGTGTTAGGGATGTATTCGGGATATATTGAAGATTTACGATGTGTACAGGAGGGGTGTATGAGGGGTGTGAGAGGGGTGTGTGAAGGATGTATTATGAGTGTATTGGGTGTCTATGCGGGGTGTATCAGGATGGGATAGTGTAAGGATGCATGAGGGGTATGTTAGGGGTGTATGAAGGGTGTATGAGGAACATTAAGGGTGTACTGGGTGTGTGTCAGGGGCGTATTAGGGATATATCAAGGGCGTACGCAGGGTGCATTCGGGGTGTATGAGGGGATTATGAGGGACGTAATGGGGTTGTACCTGCAGGCTGGCCACGGCACACTCCGCCGCCTTCCCCAGTTGATCTGGCTTCTTGGCGCTCCACGCCTGTGCCTAGGGCCGTCACACGTGCTCTGATTGGTCAGGTGGGCGGATAGATGGCGTCAGAGGGGCGTATGATTGGCTGGTGGACTGACAGGTGGCGTCAGAGGGGCGTATGATTGGCTGGTGGGCTGACAGGTGGCGCATGAGGGGCGTGTGATTGGCTGGTGAGATGATAGGTGGCATCAGAGCGGCGTTTAATTGGCTGGTGGGCTGATAGGTGGCGCAAGAGGGGCGTGTGATTGGCTGGTGGGCTGATAGGTGGCGCAAGAGGGGCGTGTGATTGGCTGGTGGGCTTCTTGGCGCTCCACGCCAGCAGCAACGCCGCGCACAGGTCCCCGAGAGCAGGGTCATTGAGAACAAGCACTCGATCGATATCGGACCAGCCCGCAGGACTTATCTCGAGAGAGAAATGAATGCTCATACAGACAAGCGGGGTATACGGAGGAGGAGGATATTCAACGTTGGTCGAGTGATTGTTCGATAAGCCCCCTGACATGGGGCCGGGAGGGTGGGTCATCACGAATAAGCGATTTCAGGGTGAAGGCTCACACAGGTGCGCGCAGGAGGAAGAGGAGATTTGAAGTCGGTCGAGTGATTGTTGTCAATGAACCACCCTGCCCGGTGCCAGTGAAGTAGCTGGGGATGCGCGGCACCACGATGCGGAACCGTTGAGGAGGGTCATTGAGAACAAGCGCTCAACCGATATCGGAGCCCGGGGCTTGCCCTGACTGTGAATGCTGTTTCGCACGCGCGGGGGAGAAGGATTATATTCAACGTTGGTCGAGTGATTGTTCTCAATATACCCCAATGCTCATACAGACATGTGGAGGAGGAGGAGGAGATTCAACGTCGGTCCAGGTTTTGTTCACAATGACCCTCCGCTCATACAGACAAGCGGAGGAGGAGAACGGGATCCAACGTCGGTCGAGTGCTTGTTCTCAACAACCCCCCTGCCGCTGCCCGCATCGCTCCGCCTGCGGCACGCTCGTGCTCCCCATCAACGTAATCGTCGGCTGGCTCGCCGTTTCCTCTGTGTGGAATTCCAAACTGGTCAGCACCACTGACGGCGGTCCCACGGCATGCAATGCCGCGCACGCCGTCATGTAGCGGCGCAATTTGAAACAGCAAAGTTCTTGTTGTGTAAAGTAATGTTCATCGAGCCCCAAGTAGCCTCACATGGTAGTTATGAATTAACCCCTTCCGCCATGTCAAGCGGACAGACCCGAGTAAGCAAAGTTGGTAAACTGTTTATAGTATTGTAGATTTTGAGTGCTGGATCCAAGGGCGGTCAACCGGGGGCAACATGCATCGCCCTGCCGCGAGCGCCTCCTCATCGCTCCCGATGGTCAGCCCCGTCAGCAGCTCCGCCTCGAGCTAGGGGCTTACACTCGTCCACTCCTCAGCTCAACGTGAGCCGCATTTGTTATTGAAAGCACCAAACGTATGCTATCCCATAAAAGGTGCTAACATCATGTTGAATAGTGGACGAGTGCAAAGGGCTTCTACTCGTCCACTTCTCAGCTCAACCTGAGCCGTCTTTGTACCGAAACCACTAGATGTGTCCCCAAAAAGGTGCATACGTTGAGCTGAAAAGCGGACGAGTGCTAAACACTGAGCCCCGGCAAGAACGAGGACAAGCTATGACAAAGTGTCTGAAGCTATACATTTTCGGGCCCTTGCTCAAAAGAACCAACTCAAGATTATTGAGTCAAAAGACGCCATATCACGCCGTATAATTGACATGGCGTCTTTTGACTCCATAATCCTGAGTTGTGATCCGTGAGCAAGGGCCCGAAAGGTTATTGCTTCGGGCACTCTGTCTTACATATTGGACGATGGTAAGCCGCTACCTCGAACTGGTTAGGCGTCAACATCGTCGCTAGCGGCACGATCTCCTCGCGGTATATCTGCGTCAGCTCCGCCGGCACGTACATCTTCCCGTTGTCACCAATTACCAGGGCCTTACACTCCTTCCCCTTCCTGCTCAACTTCAACATCTTCGTGGGATAATATGAGTGGGGTCAGGGACAAAGCGGCGTAAGTCGAGCTCAGGGCCATCCAATCATACCCTTTTATGCTCAACTTGAGCACCGTTAAGGGATACTTCACCCAGGGGCAGGGACGGAACGGCTCAAATTGAAGAAGGGAACGATTGACAGTCCCTGCCCATCACTGGGTCGCAAACATAGACGAGGTCCGGGTTGACCGCCCGCAATTTCCGCACCAGGCGCGCCACAGTACGCAGCATGGACGCGCTGCCGACGTGTAGCGACGCCAGCAAAGTTTGAAGGCGGTTTATCATAGGTTAGCTTTAAACCCAGTCTCCGCGGTATCCTCTCGACCAATCATGTGAGGGTCTTCAGCCACTGATTTTCAAAAGCGGAGACTGGGTTTAAGCGCTGCAGCAAGGCGCTTTCAACACGGGTTTCACCACGTTTCGACTTGCACCAGCCTGCCGATGTAACCCGTCAGCAGGTGCGTGTACCCCTCCAGCAGCCCGTTTGCCTTTAGCCAGGGACTTTTGCTGGTTTCCATTTCAGCTCGGCATGAGCTGTCTTCGTCCCCCACACAGCCCAACTTAACCTGTGGATGTGTCACAAACGTGCTCAAGTTGAGCTAACGTGAACGTCCGCTCAACACGAGCTGTTTTTGTCCCCCGTACAACACAACTCAACACATGAACGTGTCCTGGAGGTATTCGAGTAAAATTGCGACGCGAATGAATGTAATGCCCTGCCTCAAGCCCCTCTACCAGGCTCCACAGCTGCTCGCCCGTCATGACCTCGCCCTTCCACGCGCCGTACCCCGTGTGGTTCGAGAACTGCACGCTCATCACCGGGTCCACATCGAACCCGTGTAGCAGGGGCTTACACTCGTCCACATCTCAGCTCAACCTGAGCTGTTTTGTTCAGGGAGTATTTTTGAGTCCAGTTTCTGACGAGTTATGACCCATCTATCCACTGAAGGTACCCGATGTAGTGGTATCCCACCAAAAGTGCTAACGTTGAGCTGCAAGAGTGGACGAGAGTAAGCCCATGCCGTGTAGCTGCAGCGTGAACACCGCGCACTTGTTGCCCACATAGCCGGAGAGGAGGAGCAGTGCGAACAAGAACTTGACAAATAACGGAACATGACTCAGATTAAATGCTTAGTGTCTCCTACAACAAGGTGCCGACGCTGGCCGACGGCGACCATGAGCGGCACCACGAAGGCCGGCGTGATAATTGTTGCCCACCACATTCTGCTGCGACATGGTTGATGCCCGCCACGTGTTCAAGTGACGGTGCGTCGACGACTTGTTCGTCGACGATGTCAGTCGAGTGCTTGTCCCCAATGACCCCCCTGCCGGAAACGGTGTGCGACTGGATGCTCAGCACGCGCCCGCTGCCGGAGCTGGCCGCACAGGAGGGTCATTGAGAACAACGACTCGACTGACGTTGAATGAACGAACAACCACAATCGGGCCGACGGTACTCATACTACGGTCTGGCCACCACGAACCGAGTCCGCGCGTCTGTATGAGCATCGAGCCTGAAGGTTAACAGTGCAACGTCTCAACAACCCCCCTGCCACGTTCATCGCGGCGGCGGTGGGCGCGTCTGCGGCGACGACGGGCGCCGCGGGGCAGGGCCTAGCAAACACTGCTCGCCACGTCATACGTGCCATGCAACAACCCATTCAAGTCTTGGACTAACGAGGGTCTGAAGCGTGGAGGATGACGTTGCGGGCATCATCTGCATGGCCCTACCTCGGTGGCGTCGGAGGGAGTCTCGTCGGCAGCACGAGCAGGAGCGCCGCGAGAGCAGGTCTCGGGGCGACGCCGACAGCTGGGATGGGCGAACCAGGCGCGACTACGACACGAGCCGCCCAGCGAGCGGGTGGCGAGCCGATGTCCCGGGGCGCGGACCGCCGCCGACACTCGAAGGCCGAAGGACGCCGTCACTGCGTCTACGGGTCGAAGGCCGATGGGAGGCCGCTGTTGGAGGGGAGGCTGCTGAGGGGGAGGGGGGGGGGGCGCACTGTGAGCAACTGAGCAACGCGCATCAAGTGGGTGCCGAAGTCGTTGTACTGAGGTACACGTGGTATTTTCACTTTGACTCCCCTCCCCCGCCACGTCAGCTAGTCACCCCCGCAACCCTCATCGTCGCCATTCGTGTGCGCACGTCACACTGCGCGGCACGACGGCGGCAACGGCGCGGAATGTTTGCAGTGCACGCGCCTTCGGTCATTCGACAATGCGCCTCGCCGGCCCGGCCGCGAAAGCGGACCCGGGTGTTGAGGAGAGGGTTGTGTGCAACGAGCGCAACGAACAGGCGAACACGTGAAGGTGCCGAGCGTGTTGAGGGTGGGGATGGCAGGGACGAGGCGAGGGGGACGAGGTGTGCACGCTGGTGGGCGTTACCTTCAGGTATCACCCTCGCGGCGCTCACAGCGTCGGCCGCGACGGCGATGGAAGCCGTGGAGGGCGCCCTCTCGACCGCCGCCGAGGGCGCCACAGATGCAGTAGTCACGGCCGCAGCTATCCTCCCGACCGCGGCACAATACGTCCCGTCTCCGCTGGACGACGGGGAAGGCACCGCGCAGCTGGCGGTGCTGGCGGTGCTCGCCGTGTGCGGGGTGTACGGCAGGGCTTTCGCTCAACCCATGGTATCGTACCTGTGGCTGCTGTGAGCTACCTCCCCAAGTCCGTGCCTTCTATTCCACGTATAATCCACTTCGAATTCAGAGGTAAATCCACTTCAGCTGACTATGACTGTACATCGCCGCATCCTCCTTCCATGACCTAGCCAGCCACTCGTTCACTTGACAGCTCATCTACCAGCAGTGTTGTCCCTACCACCACTCATGCGGCTGCTGCGGCAGCTGCGGGGGCTGTGGGAGCTTTGGTTTTGTCCCTGTACCTTGTCGATTCAATCCATTCCTTGGTACCTCGAGGACGTTACAGTTGAGGCGACGAGGGAAGCAGCGGTCCTCCTCCTCCACCTCCACCGCCTCATCCTTCTCCTCCTCCTCCGTCCCATACCCTGCCACCATATCCGCCAACTGAGGCCCGTTATCATCACTCAGTATCAACCGGTATCTGAGTATCACCCCTCTGATGTGCCGAGGTCCTTACTTACCCAAGCGCTGCGTTGCGGTGCCAGGCCCTACTGTGCGGCATGACGGTGGGGTTGGAGGGGGAGGCGGCAGCGTCGGAGGAGGCGATGGCGGAGAGGGTGGCGGCGCAGGTGGCGTCCATGAGCTTAGCCGAGTCCACATCTGTGGTGGGCACCCCGGCTCGGTCGGTGGCGGCAGAGCCCGCGGCGGCAGCGGCAGGGGCTTCCACACGTCCACGTATCGTCTCAACCTGAGCTATGTTTGTCGTCACTGAAGACTGAAGACCTTAACCAACCAATATCGGATACACCACAAAACATGCTTGCGGTCATCCGAAATCCTGACCAGTGTCAGCCCCTACGCGGCGGCGACACTAGACGCCCAAGGCTTGCTGCGCGTGGACGGCGCCATCTCGGCAGACACCGCAGCGGCGCTCCTTGCGGAGGTGAACGCCGCGCTGGACATGGAGCTTGGACGCGCGGGGTAGGGCCTGGCAGATGTTGCCTGCCGCGTCATCCTCCACGTTCTTTACACTTGCTTCTTCATTGAAGCGACATCGTATGACGTGGCGAGGATGATCTGTCAGTCCCTAGTGCGCGAGTAAATGGGAGCGGGAGCGGCGGTCTGCCGTCGGATTCATTTGGAAACGTGTATTGCAAAGGGAACCGGTATGATATGAAGCTGCCGATGAAGGGGGCAACGGCGGCGGCACTGGTAGGACCTGACAGATATTGCTCGCCATGTCATCCGACGCATTCTATACCCTGGTACCTTGAGTTAAATAGGTCCTGACGGATATTGCTCGCCACGTCACCGAATGCCGTTTAACTCAAGAAGGTTAGTCTAAAATGCGTTACATGACATGTTTAGCAATATCTGCCAGTCCCTCGGCGCTGGGGGAGGCTGTGGGGTTGTTGAGACCGTTTCTGGAGGCGTCCGCGGGTGGTGGGGTCAAGAGAATCTCGCTCATCATGCCATCACCCGCGGTTTAGGACCGCTCATGAGAATACTGTAAACCTACACATCAGCAATTGTGCAGGAAAGTTCATGAAGTGCAAATGCCGCCGTGAACCCCCTGGTTTGTTGCGCTGACCGCTCAGTGACACCCGACACCCTGTGACGCAGCGAGCAGCACCGACAGGGCCCTGACCAGAGGTAAAAAGGCGCGGCTGTGTGAGCTCGCCGCGCTGGTATCTGACCCGGGCTCCGCGCGGCAGCCCGTGCACCCGGTAGGGGCTTCCACTCGTCGGCGTCCAATCGTCCAGCTGTCTGGGGCTAACACTCTAGGGCTACATGCATCCACTTTCCGGCTTGACGTGAGCTTATCATGTGTGATACTCTGGGTGTATTGCGTGGTTTCAGTGACAAAGACGGCTCAGGCTGAGCTGAGTTGTGGTCATGTGTAAGCCCCTGGCACCCGGACACCAACTACCGCCGCGACCGCTGTGTGCTGACCGCGTTCGTGGCACTGCAGGACGTGGAGGCTGACATGGGACCCACGGTAGGGCAGTGCTATGACCAAGTGCGCCAAAGTGTTACGAGCAAAAGCAAATGCGATAAGCATGGACCAATCACAGGCTCGGATTTGGGTCGGAACCTGTCGGAACGTTTTCATCCAAGCTTGTGATTGGTCCATGCTTTCTGCTTGAGCTTTTGCTCTGTAACACTTTGACGCACTTTGTCATAGCTGGCCGGCCTTCTGGATGACCCTGGCTTTGCCGCGCATGATTTCAGCGCTTGGAACTGGAAGATGATTAAACGTTTTCAAACTTTGCTTACGATTTCAACTTGCGCCACTACACCACGGTGTTCATCCCGGGGAGCCACACGGCAGGGTCGTCCAGACGTCCACTTCTCACCTGTTCCCAGATTTAGTGCTTAGGATCTAGGGTTTTCGGTTGAGGGGGTTTAGGTTTTAGGGTTCTCTAAACCCTAAACCCTAAACCCTAAACCTGTTCCCGGGCCGGTTTCGTCACTGACAGACTGAAACCACCCAACCAGGCGCTTACACTCGTCCATTTTCAGCTCAACCTGACCTGACTAACTGATGCCATCTAGCGTGTACTGCAACAGTTGCTTGCGTTGAGCTGAGAAAGTGGACGAGTGTGAGCCCCTGCACCTAACGCATGTCGCAGAATGTGCTTACGTTGATCCGACATGTGGAGGAATGTGAGTCCCTGCCACACGGCGGCGGCGCACCTGGCATTTCGCGAAGGCAAGGAGCGTACTGGCGCTGCACTGGCGGCGCCTAACGGGGTGGCCACGCTGGTATAGCCTGACTGTAAATGCTCACCATGTCATACGATGACGTCTAGCTCAATACACGGAGGCTCCTAATGCGTTTGATCATGAGGGAAGCAATATTCTTCTGTCCCTACGCGCTGGGTGCCGGCGACGCCACGTTTTTCGACAGCCGGCTGCTGCACTGTGGGGGCGCGAACGGCTCCGAGCGGCGGCGGGTGCTCTTCTACTTCTCATTCGAGGTAGGCGGATCGGAGAATCCCAACAGCGCAGTGTCATCCATCCGGGACGAACTCCGGGGCCAGTACACACTCGCCGACTTGTGACGCGAATATTAGGCTCGCTGAACTTTTCTAATAATAAACCACCCAAAAAGAAAACGACACACGCGCACGCATCACGGGCCGCGATTGGACAACTTTATACCTCATGGCTAAGAGGCTTGTTTGGGAATGGAGTCCAGTTGCGGCAAGACGCGGCGGAATGTGAAGGAGGTCGGGGACAAACAGGGGACGCGAATGCGGTCGTGTCATAGAAACTACCAGATGTGCCACTGCTGTATTTGCATATCAACAAGTAATACGCAAACACGCAAATCATCCTGATACGCAGTAATAGAGCTATTCAAGAATACCACCACCGCACCCCCAATATCCCAGCTGCCCAGCCCAGCGTAGGTCAAAACTGCGGAGATCCCCACCCGTGCCCGAAGCCCCCCCATCGGATCTGCGCATATCGCCAGGGTGCCGAGTCAATCTGAGACGGAGGGACAGAGACCTCCCCACCGTCGGGAGCGCCGCCGTACACCCCCCGCCCCCCGCCGTAGCCCGAACCACCAAAGTCGGAACGCGTCCGGTTTCTGGGTGTGCCGGTTCCGGAGCCGCGGCGGTGCGCGTCTCCTAGCCGCCACCTCGCGAAGCGGTCTCATTTCTGGATACGAATAGGCGTTTCCTATTTCCTCCGTCGTTCAGCTCTTCAGCAGCATCAATGGAGCAGATGGCGCGCGACGAGGGGCTGCGCGGGGAATCCAACGCCATCATGAATCCATCCACGAGCGCCGCCGCGGGGCTGGAGCTGACGGCGCGCGACGAGGAGCTGTGCGGGGAGTGCGCCACGGCGTTCGCCTGCTATAATGAAGGCAACGTGAAGCAGGCCACCCAACTCCTCGAGAAGCTCCTCGCGCGGCACCCCGCGCACCCGCTGCTGCACTACGCACACACGCGGCTGGCGCATAGGCTCTTCTTGGAGCAGCGGCAGCTGGCAGGAATCAACAAGCAGTTCGAGGAGTGCGGCACGCGCGCGGAAGCGGCGCGCAACACCTGTCCAGGGTCCCTGCTCCGCCCCCTCCTAGCCGTCCAGATCCTCTACGACTGCGCCGCACTCCTCGACGAGGCCCTTGGCGCCATCCTCAGCGCTGTTCCCTCCTTGGCCGCATTCACCGCCGCAAGACCCCTCTCCGCCGCGGACTTCGGGTACGCCAAGGCCATCGCCACGTTCGACGATGAGGTGTTCACTCTCGCGCTCTTTCCGGACGTCCGCGAGTGCGCCGACTCCGCCGCCTACCGCTCACAGGCGCTGGCCAACCTCGCCAAAGCACCTGCCTTGATCACGGACCTGCACCGCGAGGCTGGGGAGGTGGCGAGCAAGAACCCTGGACAGTCCCATCTGAGCCACTTCATCGGCCTGCGCGATGCCGAGCACGCGGCAGAGGCGGCGCGGCGGCTCCGGCGCGTGCAGGTGCGGGCGAGCGAAGAGGAGGCGGCGAGGGAGCTGCGGAAGTGTGCCCTGTGTGGTGCGGGCGACGCCCGCAGATTGTGTGCCAGGTGCAAGGTGAGGAAATGCGACTATCGCCCGCCATACATTCGACACGCGTGTGAACTCTCGTGCGTTTCAAACTCTCGTGTACCGAGTTGCATGGCATCCGATGAGGTGGCGAGCAATATCTGCCTGGCCCAAGTTAGTGTGCCCGTCTCGCGATCCAACTCATTTCGACCCAATGTTTATGGTGTTTGATGGCAGCCTATGAGGCGGCGAGCAACATCTCCTAGGCCATCGTGCACGGATGCTCGGTACTGCGACGCAGACTGTCAGCGGTAACACTGGCTTCAGGAAGTCGAGCCGCACAAGCACACATGCAGTGGCCTGTACAACCCGCGCCCGCACCGCAACCCCACCGGCGGCAGCAGCAGCGGCGGCGGCGGCGGAGGCAGTGGTGGCAGCGGCTCCGCACCAGCAGCCTAGGAGCGAACGCGATGCCGACGCGATGTCGTGCGGGCTGGCGAACGCAGAAAGGACTGCGCATGACCGCCGAGAATGTCGTCGCCAGGGCGTGCGACAAGCTATCCCTTTACATGTACTCAATCCTTCCATGCGCCCCAAGATGGGGCATATGGTCGAGGCTGCTCGGTTCACCAAGCCAGCTGGGGCCAGCTTGGGCCTCTATCACTCTCCCTTCTTCAAGCGTTGTTGTTATGAGATGGTAAAATTGCTGCTAGCTAATGGATGCTGTATATTGACGTTTAAACGCACACATTGCCGATGCTCCAGCGCGCGACGTACGAGGAGGCGAGCGTAGTTCTGCACATCTGAACAGCAGTCAGCTAGTGGTACGGGAATCACTCCATCTAAGCGGCAGCTTCGCCGACGCCGACGCCCTGCACGCATTATTTCCAGTGACGCGCCATGTTACTAGGCGGTGAACGTTTCCGTAGTGACGCATCACATAGAGCTATCCTAGACTTTCCCGAGAGTCAAAGCTAAAAAAACGGATCGCGTAACACCGATTTCAGAAAAGTGTCCATTTAAAGTCCCCCATACCTCTACCCCGCTCGTTTTGGGTCTTTCGAACAGGGAAGCAACGGATATGTCTGACCCCCCAGCAGGGGCCTCTCCACTCGACGCGCGCGGCGGAACTCTATGCTCGCGGCGGAGAGTGGCCTCGCATATGTATGTAGGGAATCTTTGAGTTGAGATTGATTGCATGCACGTACGTAGTGTGCCCGCTTAAATGCCGACTGGAGCTAGTCGACTGGAGCTCTCCGCTGCCTCCCCCTTGTCTCCTATCGTGTCAATCATGTGAGCATCAGTTGACTGAGCTCTCCGCTACTTCCCCCTGGTCTTGGCCTTGCTAATCATGTCAGCGAACGCTGACCGCCGGGGCGCCGATTTGCCCGCCTTGGGCGCTGCAAGGGCCGCCCGCGCCTCCGCCACGTAGGGACTGATGGACAGTGCTCGCCACTTCATCTCATGCATTTTGAAGGCTCGTTTCTCCAGTTAAATGCCATCCTATAATGTGGCTAGCACTATGATCAGTCCTTACCGCAACCGCCTTGGCGCGCCCGCCGTCCCCCGCCACCTGCACCACCGCGGTCACCGTGCTGCCCTCGGCGTCAATCGCCGCGCGCAGCAGCGGGTCCTCCACGTTGTAGGGTCATTGAGGACAATAGGTATCATTGCGATCAATCACTCGACCGACACCGGAGCATTACTTACCTTCGGGGAGAATGTTCACATAGATGTGCGGACCTGGTTCGCAGATGCAACGTCGGTCGAGTGGATGTTCTCAATATCCCCCCTGCCACGTCACGCATGGTGTCCTCCCACCCGGCCGCCGCCAGCGTGGCAGGAACCACCGCCGCGGAGAAAGCGACGAGCTCGCTCAGCTCGTCCCGTGTGAAGCGACCGCTGCCGCCGCCGCCACCGCCGGGTTTAGCTCCGACGCCGTCGCCCGGCCCCGCCACCCCCGCCGCCGCCGCCTCCGCGTGCTTCAGGAGCTGCCGCTGAAACACCTTCTCCTCAATGGTGCCGGCGGCGAGCAAGCGGTAGATGGTCACGGGCCTGGGAGGAGGGTCATCCAGAACAAGCACTCGACCAAGTTCGGAGCATAAGTTACCTTCATGGTAAATGTTCGTACATACGTGCAAAGGAGCAGGAGAAGATGCAACATTATTCGAGTGCTTGTTGGAGTGAAGGGAAGACATATTTTATTCGTCAGTCAACTCTGACGCCACATGTCTATTTGGACTTGTGGCCATATCGTCACATTTCTGTTTGGTCAGGTGACCATATCTCCATGTCTCTATTTGGTCAGAAGACCATATTGCCCCTGCCTGGTCTGACCGTCGCGCCACACGCGAGCCATGGCCTGGTGGTCGTGCGCGGGGTTCCAGCTGGTGTCGAAGAGTACGAGACGGCTGGCGCCCACCAGGTTGTAGAGACAGACGTATGTTGCTCGCCACATCATAGGATGCCATTTCATTCAAGATATCAGGGCTCATATCCATTGGATGATGTGGCGGGCAATATCTGACAAGCCCTGCCAGGTTGAGACCCGCGCCGCCCGCCACGCAGGACAGCAGCATTACCCGCCCGCCCCGCCCGCCGTTGAAGTTCTTCACCAGAGCGGAGCGCGCGTCGGGCGGTACTTTTCCGTCCAGGCGGTCGGTCGGCATCCCGAGGGACGCGCACAACGCCGCCGCCAGATCCAGCGCCGCCGAAAAGCCGGACACGACCACCATGTAGGGACTGATGGATAGTTCTCGACACGTCACAGGATGAAAGTTGTTCAAGAAACGAGAGCTCAAAATGCGTTTGATGACGTGGCGAGGACCATCCATCAGTCCCTACCACCATGCGCTCGCCGTTGCCGCCGCCGCCGTCCGGGCCCGGCGCGGGGGAGGCGCTCAGCTGGCGGAGCAAATGGTGAAGCGCCGCGAGTTTCCCCGAGCCGTCGACTCCGCCCATGTACCCGCCGGGAACCGCCAATTTGAGGCGTGCGCGGAGATCCTCCGCATCGTAGGGACTGTGGATGGTGCTCGCCACATCAGAGGATGACATGGAACCCAAGAAACGCGAGTTCGATTGTGTTTGAAGACGTCGCAAGCAAAATACATGAGTCCCTACCGCGTCCTTGGCACCCCCGCCCTTGCTCTTGGTGCCTCCATCATCCTCCTCCTCATCACCGTCACTCAGTGCCCCCGCGTCCTCTCCCACATCCCCCTCCTCCACCTCTACCTCCTCCCCATCCCCGTCTTCTGCCGTCCCCGCTTTCCTCTTCCTCGCCGGCACCTTTGTCCCTGGCTTGCGTCGAATCACCTGACAGGAGGGTCAATGCAAACCAGCACTCAAATTGAAATCGGAGCAAGAGTTGACTCAGGATGAATGCTCATGCACATTCGCGGAGCAGGAGAAGACTTAACGTTGGTCCAGTCTTCATTCTGAAAACACCCTCATACAGACGTGCTAAGAATACAGAGGAGGAGGATATTCGACGTCGGTCGAGTGCTTATTGTCAATACCCCCCTGCCTGATCAACCGAGTTGGCCAGCTGTCGGAGCATGCCGATTGCACACAAAGCCGCCGCCGCGCCGGGCCCGCCGTTCTCCTTGGACGCAGCCCCGGATGTCCAGCCCTGCACGATACTGGAGCCTTCCTGGCAGGAGGGTCATTGAGAACAAGTACACGACTGAGATTGGAGCATGACTTACCTCAAGGGTGAATGGGCAGGAGGGTCATTGGGAACAAGTACTCGACCGAGATTGGAACACAGCTTACCTCCAGGGTTACAAGGGTCAATGCTGATGCAGATGCGCGGAGGAGGAGGACATTCAACGTCGGTCGAGTGCTCTAAATAACCCCCCTGCCTCGTACAGTTTTTGTTGTGTCACAGTTGGTCGACAGAACACGATGATCTCCTGCTTGGACGGTAGGTGCGCGGCGTTGATGGACGCCTCGCGTCGGAGAACGCGCCCCGCCGTCAGGCTCGCTAGCTCCCTCGCCGCGCCACCCGCCGCCGCCACTTCAGCTGCCGTGGCATCCAGCTCGCAGGGTCTTACAATCGTCCACTTTTCAGCTTAACGTAAGAACTTTCGCGGGATACGTTGTGGCATACGTTGTGGGATGCACAAACGCTTTTGTGGGATACGTTGGGTGGTTTCAGTGACACAAACGGCTCATGTTAAGCTGAGAAGTGGATGAGTGGAGGCCCCTGCCGGCTCGCTGCCCCGCTGGATTGAGAGTGTGAAGCGGCGGTGGAAGTCGGCGATGGGACCGAGTAGCCCCGGGCACGCGAAGTCCATCACCGCGGCGTACTCGTCCAGGTTGTTTTGGATGGGCGTGCCCGTCAGTAGCACGCGCTTCGGGCAGTCGACCAGGCAGCAGGGCCATTGCGAACAAGCACGCTGTCGAGTTCGGAGCACAGCTACCCTTGAGTGTAATGCATATACATACGTGCGGATGAGAAGGAGGATATGCAACGTTGGTCGAGTGTACTCAGAAACCCCTGTGGATGCTCATAATCCAAACACACGGAGGTGGAGGAGAATGTTCAACGCTCTCATTAACCGCCCTACCAGGCGGAGCGCTGCCAGGGTCTGGGAGCCCTGCTGCGCATTTCGCAGGCGGTGCGCCTCGTCGCATACCAAGAGCTCGGGTTTCGCTTTTGCGGCAATGGGTGCGA
>Ga0307489_10000120_pt1 | contig 39300 bp, 60 predicted proteins | sample SB12metaG_FD_202247 | JGI IMG/M metagenome (GOLD analysis project Ga0307489, IMG submission 202247) | Sea-ice brine microbial communities from Beaufort Sea near Barrow, Alaska, United States - SB 1.2 | ecosystem: Environmental > Aquatic > Marine > Coastal | place: USA: Alaska | collected... | reverse complement strand
GAAGGCGCCTGGTTTCAGCGCATGAAACCACATGATAAACTCATTTAAATGTTTGCTTACAATTTCAACTTGAGCTAGTACATCGAGGAGTTCCGCGGGAGCGTGGTTGCCTTCGCCTCGGCCAACGCTGCGTCGCGAATCAAGATAGGGCAGTGCAGGTTGACCCCACGTAAACCATGTTGAAAGCGCCTAAGACTAAGTACTTGAAACCATGATGGACTAGTAGATATGATGGACTGGTTTCATGTTTTGCTTTCAAACTCAACTTGCGCCGCTACATCAAGGCGGCGGTGTCGATGTTGGCGCTGACAGACGCCCGGATGACCTCGCCACAGTTCTCGCCGTGGGACGTGCGCTTCTCCGTCGAGGTGACCGACCGACCTGCGTGGTTCTGGGGTAGGGATAGGCAGTTATTAGCTTAAACCCAATGTTGGATCTGGTATCGAAGGCATGGTATCGAATCCCGTTCGACCAATCAGAACTGTCCATTTCGAAAATCCCACCGACCGACTTGCCAACTGTCCGACCGGGTCGCCATCCTTGAGCAAGTAGACCCTCGATTTCGAGGCGATAAGGGTGACTAGTCACCCCTACACTGAGTTTGCTCGCCAACTCAACGGATGACATTTCATTTGTAGATTGACAACGAACGAGGGTGAAATCACGGGTAGCATTTGGCAGGCCCTAGTATGTGGCAGCGTGTACCCGCTGGCGCCCTGGACTTCGCGCGTCATTCCGGACAGACCGACCGACGGGCCCGGTCCTTGTCGGGGAGGCGGCGGGGGCGAGGGCGGCGGTGGCGGTGGCGGGGTGAGGCAGGGGCTTACACTCGTCCACTATTCAGCTCAACTTGAGCCGTTTCTGACACAAAAGCACACCCTAAACACCCCTAATACCATCTACCACCCCCTAAACACCCCCGAAACAACCCCTAACTTGACCCCCTGTCACACAGAAGGCGTGTAGGTTGAGCTGACGAGTGGACGAGTGTAAGCCCTTGGGGTGAGGCGGGCGGGTGTGTACGTGAGCGTGACAGTGCCGCGGGGGGTTGTGCCGGTGCTGCGGGCGCGGGCGGCGACCGTCGTGGATGTGCTCACCGGTCCTCCCCAGAGCTTGGTCTGTGAGTAAATAAGTTCAAGTTAGTGACTTCTTTGGTAAATTACCAGAATACGTATTGGACTTTTGGCCAATGGCCAAACGGACTGAATACTGTATTCGGCACGAGATACTACCCACAGTACCCTCACAGACCACGAACCAGAGAACGGTCATGAATTAGTCCGTCGATTTCTGCGGACTTGTGCGCGCTTTGGAGGAGTTCGCGTGCTTTTTGTAGAGGAAGGTGTGGCGATGAAGGTTAGTGACAAAAATATATGATAGCTACATATGAATGGCATGACGTCGTCCAGAGGAGGGTGAGCATAGCTCGGCTATTGGTGAGCTCAGCTCTGTTATCGTAGTAATAGTTGTATGATACAGTCTCGATGTCTGTGACATAGGTTCCTAATGATTAACATGTACACGTGGAGGGCAGCAGCCAATGGGCTGCACTGGGCTTGAGTCTCAGCCAATAGGCATGCGTTTTACCCAATGGCATTCATGCTGCCGACGAACCACTTGGAGCAGATCATGTCCTCGAAGCAGGGGCTTACACTGACTCACATTTCAGCTCAACTTCAGCCGTGCCTGACACACAAAAACACCCCTACACAGCATGAACACCCCCTAAAACCCACTAAACACGGGCTACCAACCCCTAAGCGCACCCCCTATCCCATGAAAAGCGCTCAAGTTCAGCTGAAAGTGGACGAGTGTAAGCCCCTGCCTCGAAGTGCGCGTCGGCGATGAGGCCGTGCTTGTCGGCGGCGGCGGCGGAGTGACACACCGGCAGTAGCGTGTCGGAGTACCTGGAAGCAGGGGCTTACACTCGTCCACTTTTGTGCTCAACTTGAGCGCTTTGCACGGGATAACGGGTGCGCGCAGGGTTTGCGAAGCCCGTGTTAGGGGGGTGTTAGGGGGTGTTTAGGGTGTCTTGGTGTGTCAGACACGGCTCAAGTTGAGCTGAAAAGTGAACGAGTGTAAGCCCCTGCCTGGAATAGCGGGCGGGGGTGGACGGGGAGGAGTATGTGGTGTGCGAAGCGTTCACCACCGCTGCGTGTGCGGGCAGCGGTTGATGGTGCCCCCCCCCACTGCACGCCATGCCGCCGCTGAAACCCGCCACGCCGAGCGACAGCGCCAGCATGGTGTTACCCAGCGACCGCTGCGCCCCCGCTGGCAACCTGCCAACCCCGCCCCCGCCCCCGCCCCCGCCCGGGGCCCCGCCGCCGCTGCTGCCAACACCACCGCCGCCAGGCTCTAGGGGCTGGTGTATATTGCTCGCCGCGTCACAGGATGTCATGTTGACGCAAAAAAGGAGGGTTTGAAATGCGTTGCACGACGTGCGACGTGGTTGGCGACATCTGCCAGGCCTTACCACTGACGGCACCCGGCTCCTTCACGCTGCCCCCCGCATCCGTGCTAGCCCCAGCGTCCATGCTGGCCCCGCACAGGACGAAGCTCTGATTTGGCTGATTGGGCCTGAGAATGTCGTCCTCGTCCTCTGTGGCCCCGAGCAAACACGCCGCGCCCCCCGGTACGCGACGTGCTGGAGCGCGGAACGCGTTCAGGCTGAGCCGAGCTGCACGTTTATGGAAAAGGGCTCACAGCTTCATCGTCAGCACAAATGCTCGAGCGAAGGAGGCGCGGGGGGCGGGGGCAGGAGGCGAGCATGTGATAAAAGAACCCGAGGGGACGTCACGTCGCGCCAACGAGGGTCGAGAGGGACACGTCTTGTCACCGTTTCCGAGGTGCGTTCCCGACAAGCCCCAAGAGTGAAAATGAGTGAGGGTGTTCGTGGAGTGGAAGGGGGTCGGGAGAAGAGGCGTCAGAGCAAATGCTTGAGCGTAGACGGCGCGGGGGGGGAGGTGTGAGGATGGATGGAGACACGTCATTCGGCGACCCTCAAGAAACGTCTTGTCCAGAACTGGATTCTTGTCAAAATTCCGGGTGTTTGGAAGAGAGAAGGGTTGTCTGCGGCGGCGCGAGGGATGCTGGCGCACCTCCAGTCCCGAAACCACCCATAGCCGATGCGAACATCGAGCGCTCCGTCGCGGCTCGCTCGTACTCCACGAGACACTCCTCCGTCTCGCACTCCGGCTCGTCGACGCTCACCGCGAAACTTCTCGATGACTCGCCAGTGTTCCACCCCGAACCTCCGTAACCCATGCCCAACCGCCCCATCCGCGCGGCGCCCGCCACCGTGCCCCCCCGAGGGTTTGGCGCCGCGCGCGACGTCGCGCACGACTTCGCCGCCCTGCCGCTCGCGACGGGCGTCGTCAGCGGCGCGGCGCGCGCAGCAGCGAACGCCGTCATTCGCTGTGTCGGTGTTTGTTCCGACCCGCTCTCGTGTTTTCCGGTTTTACACTCTCGTGAACGGAGCGACGGGCTGTTTCTTTAGTGAAGCGGCTCGCCGCGGCTGGCCTGCTGCTGTGTTACGACTCTTCGCGAGTCGCGTGCGGTACGTCGCGAAGCGGGCCGAGCTACACTTGCGCGTGAGGTCCGGTGGTTGTGTGAGGAGGGGCAAGTGCTGTGCGTTTGTTTCACTGCGTCATTTCTTCGAGGAGATACGCTGACTCGTCATGCAGAAGAGGGCCATTGAGAACAAGCTGCAATGAGCAGAGTGACCACGAATCTACCTGGTAATATAACTCAAAGCTGCGATACCACAGTTCAGCAGTGGTCCGGCCGACAGACCGACCTGCATCTGCAGAGGCTCACTTTTTGCCTCGCGCGCTCCGTCCGGTGTCACTTCCGATGATGCCTCGGCACGCCCCGCGCCGCCGCGCCGGCGCTCGGCTGCTGCCGGTCCGGCCGTCCGCCCTGCTTCTGGCGGCGGCGCTCCTCCCGCTCGTCTCACTGGCGCGTGGCGCGCTGCCGGCGCCCTGGGACTTCTACCACACCACCGAGGAAATCCAGGCGGAGTTCGCGCAGATGGCACGGGCTTATACATTCGTTCACTTCTCAGCTCAACATGAGCGCTTTTTATGGGACAGGGGGTGCGCGTAGGGGTTGTGTAGCCCGTGCTAAGGGGGTTTTAGGGGGTGTTTAGGGTGGGTAGGGTGTGCTCTTGTGTCAGACACGGCTCAAGTTGAGCTGAAAACTGAACGAGTGTAAGCCCCTGGCGGATGGCGCGGGACAACCCAATGATTATGAAGTGGCAGCCGGAGCGCGACAAGGGCACGCCCGGCAGGGGCTTGCACTCGTCCACTTTTCAGCTCAACTTGAGCGCTGTTTGTGGGATAGGGGGTGCGCGTAGGGGTTGTGTAGCCCGTGTCAAGGGGGTGTTAGGCATTGCTTTGTGTGTGTAGGGTGCTTTCTTGTTTCAGACACGGCTCAAGTTGAGCTGAGAAGCGGACGTGTGTAAGCCCCTGACGCCCGGGTTGGGCGCCGAGAAAGGGGGGCACGTGGTGGACATCGCCACTATCACCGACTTCGCCGTGCCCGACGCGGGTAGGGCCTGGCAGAAGCTGCTCGGAACGTCACAGGGTAGCGTCCAGAAACGTGGGTTGGCACCCAGGCGTCTTTGCCAAGGGGGAAGGCGTCTTGTTGGTCGGCGGTCTTGTCGCCGCAGAGGCGTGCCGGTGTGCGGCAGCGGCACCACTGACACCACGCATGCAACCGGGGCAATGGAGAACGCCATCCACCGTCGGCGAAGCTGACACCTTGGACACGGCAACAAAACACGGCTGCAAAAGTGTTGAGGGGTATTTTGAGCATTTTGTGGCGGGCCCTCGGCGCGGGCAAAGCGCGCGTGCTCCTGGTGTTTGGCGAACACGCGCGCGAGATCATCACATCCGAGCTCGCGCTTTGGTGAGGTGAAACACTGAATGCTGAGGCCCGACACTGAATGCTGAGGCCCGACACTGAATGCTGAGGCCCGACACTGAATGCTGAGGCCCGACACTGAATGCTGAGGCCGGACATCGAATGCTGAGGCCCGACACTGAATGCTGAGGCCCGACACTGAATGCTGAGGCCCGACACTGAATGCTGAGGCCCGACACTGAATGCTGAGGCCCGACGCTTGATGCTGAGGCCCGACACTGAGTGCCTAGGCCCGACGCTGAGTGCTGAGCGCCGACACTAGGAGCCGAGGCCCGGTGTCACCAGAGCCTCGACACCACGAGTAGTGGACCCTTCTCAGCTCAACGTATGCCAACCAGCGCACGGCGATTGATACCGGGCCTTAGCCTCCGGCTCGCGCGCGTGCTGGTGGGGGAGGTCATGGAGTACGACCCCTGGGACGAGTCCAAGAGCGCGTTCGCGCGCTCACTGGGGTTGACGCCGCCGCCCATGCGGGGCCTGCGCCCGCCGGACATCCGCTCCTGGGCGCGGTGGGCAGGGGCTGACACTCGTCCACTGTTCGGCTCAACCTAAGCACATTTTGTGGGACACGTTGGGTGCATGATTTTCCACAAGTCTATTAGACAGAGGGACACGGGGAGGTGTGACCAAAACGGCCTAGGTTGAGCTGAAAGGTGGACACGTGTAAGCCCCTGTCGGTGGGTGCGCGCGCGTGCCGTGATCCGCATCGTGCCTATCGAGGTTCCCTCCTCGCGCCAAGCCGTGGAGCAAGGCCGCGGCTGCATGCGCAAGACCGTCAACGAAGTGGCACGGCCCGGTTCCACGCGCCGGGTTCAGCATGATCACGTTCGTTTCAATCTGATTGGACTTGAACCCAGTCTCTGCTTTGGATCAGAAAGGTCTGAAGGCCCTCATATCATTGGTCGAGAGCTTACCGGTAACCTCTCGCCCAATCATATGAGGGCGTTCAGACCCTCCTTTTCAGAAAGCGGAGACTGGGTTTAAGAAAGCTCATTTTGACATCGAAGAGCTCCGTTTGATACCGTACCTTGCTCACAACAGAGCTCCTTTCGAAACTGAACCCTACCGACCGGACTTGAACCGGAACTGGCCGGTGGGGTACACTCCAATGAGCTCTTCGGTGAAGAGCACCAGCGACGAGTACCCCGGGCAGGGGCTTACACTCGTCCACCTTTCAGCTCAACGTAAGCGCTTTGTGTGGGATAGGGGGTGCATGAATTGATTCATTAGGGGGTGTGCAGGGGGTGTGCAGGCGGTGTTAGGGGGTATCAGGGGGCATTTAGGGTGTATTTTGTGTCAGGAACGGCTAAGGTTGAGCTGAAAAGTGGACGAGTGTAAGTCCCTGACCCCAGGCCGAACCCGTTCAGCGAGGCGGAGAGCCGCATCATGCGTGACGTGGCGGCAGGGGCTTACACGCGTCCACTTTTCATCTCAACCTAAGCCGTTTTGGTTACAGCTCCCCGTATCCCCCTTTCTAATAGACTGGGGGGAAATCATGCAACCAACGCATCCCACAAAATATGCTTACACTCGTCCACTTTTCGGCTCAACGTAAGCATATTTTGTGGGATGCGTTGGCTGCATGATTGTCCCCCAGTCTATTAGACAGGGGGGCACGGGGAGGTGCAACCAAATCGACTGAGGTTGAGCCGAAAAGTGGAGGAGTGTAAGCCCCTGCGCGGCGGCGCGCTTCAGCCCGCACGGGTACGCCAACGTGCACAGCGGCGAGTGGGCCATCTACGTCCCCTGGTGAGCTGCCGCGACTTGAAACCTTAGTGAAAGCGCGTGGTTTCAGTGCATGAAGTCAGACATCATAAACCGCTCACAAATGATATGCCCTAAACCCTAAATACTAAACCCTGAATCCTAAACCCTGTTGAAAGTGCGTGGTTGCAGTGCATGAAGTCAGACATCATAATCTGCTCACATTTTGCGTTCAATATGAAGTGGCGCCCGTACAGCGAAACCCTAAACCCTAAGCCCTAAAGCATAAAGCTTAAAGCCTGAAGCCTAAACCCTAGACCCCTAATGTGAAGTGGCGGCCGTATAGCGCGGGACCACAAGGCGGAGCTGGGTAGCAAGCTGCCGCGTGACACCGGCGTTTTACTGGACCGCTTGAACCAGCACTGCGAGTGCGTCGTCGGCGCCGCGGGGAAGGTCAGCGGTAGGGGCTCGGTGTCAACCCGTATCAAAACATTCCTGAACCCTAAACCCTAAACATTAAACACTAAACACTAAACCCTAAACCTTGTAGGGGCTCGGTATCAATCCGTATCCATCCTACGGTCAGCCACTCAGCGTGTTCATTTTACCCTAACGTCACACCACTCAATGCCGTTTTGATACCACTTAACTCAGTGTAAGCGCGACTAGTCGCCCTTATCTCCTCGAAATCGAGGGTCTATGAACTCAAACATCGAGACCCGGTCGGGATTCCGGCGAGTCGCTCTGTGGGATGTACGAAATGGACTGTTCTTATTGGTCGCACGGCATTCGATGCCATACTTTCGATACTAGATCCGACACTGAGTTTAATATGACAGCTCGGTTTGCTACCACGGGACCTTAGCCATCGGGTACCTGGCGTTTGGCACATCGATGGATTACCTGTACGAGGAGTTGAACGTGCCGTACCCGATCACGATCGAGGTGTGGGGGGAGAACGGGGAGGGCAAGCGGCCCAAGGCAGGGGCCTTAACTCGCTCACTTCTCAGCTCAACTTGAGCGCGTTTGATGGGATAGGGGGTGCGCGTAGGGGTTGTGTAGCCCGTGTCGAGGGGGTGATTAGGGTGTGTAGGGTACTCTTGTGTGTCAGACAAGGCTCAAGTTGAGCTGAAAAGTGAACGAGCGTAAGCCCCTGGCCCAAGGCGAGCAGCAGCAGCATGTTGCGCGGCGGGGGATCGGGGGGCGGCGGCCGGCGTGCCATGCTCAACGCGGTTGGGAATACATCCAGCTCCAAGTTGGAGGGGGGGGTGGGGGTGGGGGTGGGGGGGGAGGGGGGTGACGGTGAGGCGCTAGGTGGCATGGAGGTGGGCGCGTGGGGCGGAGAGGGTGCGTTGGATGCGGAAGGGGATTTGATAGAGGGGTTGGAGGAGGGGGAGAACGACGGCGAGGCGTTGGGTGGTGCGGGCTCGAGCGCGGGCGGGCCGCAGGGTCACGCGCGCTCCCTGCGCGCTTTCAGCCGCCAAGCCGACCGCTGCATCCGCATGTTCAACCCGCCGCGCGAACCCGAGTACCGCGAGGTCATCGCCAGCTGGGTCAACGCTATCCTGCTCTTCTCGGACCACATGATCAAAAACTACGCGCAGGTCGGGTTGATTACAAAACGTTCAACGCTCGCCAAGTTATCTACCACATTGTATGACAAAGTGCGCCAAACCACTTAGACACTTACTCTGACTTAGTGCTACTGAGTCTGACATAGTGCCCGCTCGACCAATCAGAACGCTCCATTTGGACGACTTAGTACTACTTGTTGCTAAGTGTCTAAGTGGTTTTACGCACTTTGTCATAATTCCACGGCGTCATATGACGTGGCGAGCGTTCCTTACGTTCCGATGCCTATGCATATGCCGGCAATCCTAACGCCTGACCGCTTCTAGTGGTCTGTGAACAAGTAAGTTCAAGTAAGTGATTTCTTTGGTAAATTACCAAAATACGCACTTGACTTTTGGTCATTGGCCAAACGGGCCAAATACTGTATACAACGAGATGCTTTCCACAGGTACCTCACAGACCAGGCAAAAACATACGTGCCCCTATGTGGTGGAACCGCCGAGCCCGTCTCCGGCGCCGCCGCCGCCCCTGGTGGTGGTGTCGTCCTTTGAGAGCGAGATGGGAGCGGTGGGGGCGGTGACGGGGGGCGGGGCGGACAATGACGGTGTGCCGGCGGTGGAGCAGCGCATGGAGCAGCGCGCGCCCGAGGGAGGCGCCGTGGGCCCGAGCGGGTGGGGGCTGGTGGGCGTGGTGCTGGCAGGGGATCACACTCGTTCCCAATTCCGCTCAACTTAACCTTACTTTGCCCCTTTCCGCTCAACTGAAGCTAACCTTGTCCCCCATATAACCCAAAGTAGCCCGTGGATGTGTCCCGAAGGTGCTGAAGTTGAGCTCTTATATGAGCGATGTGTCCCGAAGCTCCTCAAGTTGAGCTCTGAAGTGAGCGAGTGTAAGCCCCTGGGTGCTGGCATGTTTCCCGTTCAGCGCGGTGGCGGGGGTGGGGCGGGTGTATTACCTCAGGCGGCAGCGGCGGCAGCGGCGCTTGGACACTGGGGGAGACAAGTAGTGGCGCGGTGGCGGGGGTCTCAAGGCGGCGGCAGATGCGCGTGCGGCGCTTGGAGACTGGCGGAGACAAATAGTGGCGCAGTGGCGGGGTTCTCAAGGCGGTAGATGTGCATGCGGCGCTTGAAGGCGGCAGACAAGGCGTAGCGCGGCGGCAGGGGCGGGGCGGATAGAGATGGTGTACGAGTGGCACTCTTTAAGTGATGTTCCGTACCCACCCAGGAACCTGGAAGTTAGGTGTGTTTTGGGAGTGTACCTGCGCTGAAATCGCCCGAACTCAACAAAACCGCACAAAATCGCCGAAATCATCGTACAGAGCACGCAACCTCCGAAACAATTAGGGTGTGTACCTAGCTCGGAACATTATTTAAAGAGTGCACTCGTACCGGTACTCGAGGGATCCTCCGCGTCCTCGGGCCCGAGCAGGGGGGGGCGGTCGGCGTCGTGCCGGCATGTTTCCCGGTCGGCGCTGTGGTAGGGGCAGGGCGGCCCTTCTACCTCAGGCGGCAGCTGGAGGTGGTAGACACGACTTGAATATCATTAGCGCGGACACGTGTAGAATACTAGTTGACATTAAATTCGGTGTCGGGTCTGGTAAACGAGTGCACTCTTTAAATCATGTTCCGTACCTAGCTTGGAACCTGGAATCTAGGTGTGTTTTGGGAGCGTACCTACGCTGAAATCGCCCAAAATTGGTCAAAACCGCCCAAAATCGCCGAACATCCCACCGTCGAGCGCTTGGAACCTCCGGGACAACTATGGTTCGTACCTGGCTCGGAACATTATTTAAAGAGCCCACTCGTATAAGATATGGTATCGAATCCCGTTCGACCAATCAGAACTGTCCATTTAGAAAACCCCACCGACCGACTCGCGGAATGTCCGACCGGGTCGCGATTCATGAGTAAATAGACCCTCGGTTTCGAGGAGATAAGCGTTTCCGGCAACGCCGACACCGAGTTCACAAATAAACCTCTGAGGCGGCAGCAGCGCATGCAGAGAACTCGAGGGCGGTAGCGGGGGCGGGGGCGGGGCGGGTGTGCTACCTGAGGCGGCAGAGGTGCATGCGGCGCTTGGAGGCGACAGACACGGTGTGCGTGGACAAGTGTGAAGATGACATTAACAAAAAGAGGCCTCAGTTAAAGTCTTCGGCGGCCCAGTATCCATATCTAATAGATTCGGGTTCTTTGCATAATTTCTCGAGAAACAGTGGTACAATACAGTCGTCTTTGTCGTTCAAGCTTCGAGGTTGAGAAGGGCGGGGGCGGCGCGCCGCGCGCCGACCCCCACACTCGCTCACTTCGCACCTCATCAGCGCTCACTTCTCCCATGCTCAGTGCGCAAGCTTTTGCGTTTGGCGTTTTCTTTTGCGTTTTCGTTTCGTGTCGCGTGCCGCCATTGGTGACTCATCGTCAGTCGCGCATCGTCCGTAACGTGTAAACAGTTTAGTTCCCCCCCCCCCCTAAAGCGTACTCTCAAACTTACTTTAAGACACGGTGCGGCCGAATGCCACGGCACTGATGTACAGGTTCTTCGCCCACTTCTCCTTGATGTAGCGGCGCAAGTTGAAATCGAAAGCAACATTTGAAAGCAGTTCATCACATTTCAGTATCAAAAGCTTAGTTCCAGGCGCTTTCAATGTGGGTTTAGGGTTTAGGGTTCAGGGTTTAGAGTTGGAGGTTAGGGTTTAGGGTGAAGGTGCAACGCCTTACCTTGACGTGCGTGGAGGGGAACGCGGAGGTGCGCAGCGTCTCCTGCGTCTCGTCCGCGGGCCGCCGCCGCGGAATGGACAGCACAAACGCAGCCTGGCAGGAGGGTCATTCAGAACGAGCGCTCCAACCGGGATAGGAGCATGACTTTCAGAAATTACCTTTGGGGTGAATGCTTATAAAGACGCGCGACGGAGGAGGAGGAGATCGTAATGTCGGTCGAGAGCCTGTGGTTGTGTTCAAAACAGGGGCTTACACTCGTCCACTTTTCAGCCCAACTTAAGCGCTTTGCATGGAATAGGGTATGCATTTGGGGGTTATTTAGAGGATGATTGGGGGGTGTTAGGGGGTAGCAGGGGGCGTTTGGGGGGTACTTTTTGTGTATGAGTCGGCTCAAGTTGAGCTGAGAAGTGGCCGAATGTAAGCCCCTGATTCAAAACCCACCCTACCTGGTCGGGCGTGGCCGCGGTGCACGTGATACGGAAGCCGCTGTCCCAGCGGCGGTGGATGCCCTCGCTCGGGTACATGAAGTCCAGCTCCACGCACTGGTCCACGAACCCGGCGTTGCGGCTCATCACCACCGCCCACCGCGTGCCGCTCGTCGCCATGGACCAGGGGCTTACACTCGCTCACTTCAGAGCTCAACTTGAGGACCTTCGGGAACACATCGCTCACGTTAGAGCTCAACTTGAACACCTTCGGGCCACATCCACATGTTAATTTGGGCTGTATGGGGGACGAGGTGAGCCTAAGTTGAGCGGAAAGGGGCACAGTGAGCTGAAGTTGAGCGGACTTGGGGACGAGTGTGAGCCCCTGCCATGGACGTGACGTAGAACCCCTCCTTCCACTTCTTGTTGATCCACTTGAATGGAAACGAGTCCGACACCTTGTAGCTCTGCTGCGTGTACGGCGTACCCTTCCAACAGAGCCAAGTGGGGGTGTAGAGTTCAGGGTTTAGGGTTTAGAGTTTAGGGGTAGGGTTTAGGCCTTAGGGCCCATGCTCTCGCCTCGTCATCCAACTCGACACTCTTGCCGCTTCACACGATGCCACAAAACTCAACGCTCTCGCCGTGTCACGCGAGGTTACACACCTGAGGAAACGAGGGTTGAACGTGCGGTGGATGACGCGGCGGGCACCGCACGCAGCGCAGTGCTAACCCGTCCGAACCCCTCTACTTTAAGAAGCTGAGGGGTAGATCACGTGGAACGTATGGGGTCCAATTTTGATGGTTGAATAACTCAAGGTCCTGGAAACGGTCGGTCGGCTCGGCCGGCGAGTCCCGGAATCCGGGACTTGCACACTGAAACCCCAAGTCTCTTAACGTAGAGGGGATACGGACGAGTAGTGGTGCCCACCTTGCTCATGATGACCAGCGCGCTCCCCGTGGTGCTGCCCGCCAGCGCCGTGATGTAGTACCCGTCGTCCCACTGCTCCAGGATCCAGTCCTTGCTGTAGCGGCGCAACTTGATTTTGAAAGCAAAGTTCGAAGGCGGTTTATCATATTATAGTTTCAAGCGCTTAGTTGCATGCGCTTTCAACGTGGGTCCATAGGTTCAACCTGCATCGCCATACCTTGGGTAGGAACTGCGGCGAGAGCTCCCACACCTGCGCGCTGAAGCCGGTGCCCGCGTCCATGATGAGCGCCCACAGCTCCTGCGCGCACGACACCGAGCTGATGAACAACCCGTCGTCAGGGGCTTACACTCGGTCACTTTTCACCTCAACTTGAGCCGTGTCTGACACACCATAACACCCTACACACCCTCAACTCCCCCTGACAGCACCGTACCATGGGCTACACAACCCCTACGCGCACCTGTCCCATAAAAAGCGCTCAAGTCGAACTGGAAAGTGAACGAGTGTAAGCCCCTGCCCGTCGTCGTTGCCCTTGTCTACGTGCTGCACGATGCGCGAGTTGGCGACGTTGTAGTGGTAGCGCTGCTTCATCGGCCGGTGCGCGTTGTAGATGGTGATCCACTGCTGCGCCGGCATGCCCAGCCGCACCTTCTGACAGGGCCCGCCAGATATCGCTCGCTTGCCTGGTCATAGGTTGTCATCGTCACAGGTTGCCATTTTTCCCAAGAAACGATGCTTCAACATCTACGCGGCCCACGGACCCGCTGTACAAGAAAAATTGCCTCTGAGTGGTGACCTCCCGAAACACACTGTAACTCAGAAGTGTCGTCCATCCCTCCGACCGGCAGACATCGTCTAATTGGCGTAATTGCCGATCGGAGTCCGACCATACTGATTTCTTATACAGCGGGGCCGTGGGCCGCGTGGATGCGTTGGATGACATGGCGGGCCGCATGTGCCAGGCCCAACCTTCTTCTTTGGCCGCCCGTCCTCGCCGTCCTCGTCCAACGTCTCCGCCTTGCGCTTCTGCCCAACCACCGACTGCAAGTATGGCCAGGATAGTAAAGCTCGCCACGTCATAGGATGGCATTTCACTCAGTGAGGTTACCAGGGCCTACAATGCGGTCGATGACATGTCGGCGAGCACGTGGTGAACGTCTACACGGTCCGACCCCCTCTAACATAAGAAACTGAGGGGTCAAATCCCGTCAAAACCTCGATTCGTCAAAATGGTCGATTTGAGGGGTCATTAAGTCGTGCAAAGCGAGAGACCGGCCGGTTGGTCGGTCGACATCGACAGATATCCCCGGATTCGGGGATATCTCTTCGGGGATATCTCCTCCGAACCGCGTGTTTCTGGTGGTAGAGGGGCTCGGCGCGAGTAGATGTCGGTCCTACCTCGCACATCCCCGCCTTCTGCGCGCCCTTGGTGTAGCGGCGCAAGTTGAAATTGAAAGCAAAACTTGAAAGCAGTTCATCATGAGTTTAGTTTCAAGCGCATAGTTCCAGGCGCTTTCAGCGTGGGTTTCATAGGGTCAACCTGCGCCGCCCTACCTCGGTGGAGATGGGGCGGCGGCTGATGGCGCCACACAGCGGCTCAAACAGCGCCGCTAGCCAGGGGCTTACACTCGTCCACTTCTCAGCTCGACTTGAGCCGTGTCTGTCTCAAGAATACCCTCTACACATCGTAAGCATCCCCTAAACACGGGCTACACAACCAATACGAGCACCTTCTATCCCATTCAAAGCGCTCAAGTTGAGCTGAAAAGTGGACGAGTGTAAGCCTCTGCCGCCAGCGCCGCATACTTGGGCTCCTCGTCAAACTTGAGGTTGACCACCGCCTCCATGTATTGGCGGAACGCGGCGGGGGTGTAGCGGCACAGCGCCTCCGCCGACGTCGCCATCTTCTTTTTACACACCAGAAACCCCGAGATGTACGGCCGGGTGAACAGAATGACCCTCGTCGCGTCATACGATGTCGTTTATTTCGCTCAAGAAACGAGCGTCTACAGGGTGGTGGATACCGTGGCGAGCACCGGCACAGCATGTCGTGGATGAGATTGTGCAGCGCCTACGCGACCCAAGGACCCGCTGTACAAGAAAATAAGGGTGGTCGAACTCCGGTCGGCAATTATGCTAATTAGACTGTGTCGTCCGGTCGGAGGGCTGGACGGCAATTTTGAGTTGCAGTGTGTTTCCAGAATTGACCACTCAGAGGCAAATGTTCGTATACAGCGTGTCCGTGGGCCGCGTAGGCCCCACCTTGTTATCGCCCTGGTACCCCTGCCACGGCAGGCGGCCCTTGAGCAGGAAGAGCAGCGTGTACGCCAGGCTCTCCAGGTCGTCGCGCCGGCTGCCGGTCCGCCCCAGGTGCGCGTGCACCGAGGCGTACCGCACCGTGCCCCGGAAGATGTCCGGCCGCTGGTCGTAGTCCACGTGCGTGCTGCAGATGGCGTCACGCCACCGCGTGGCCAGCCTCAGTTTACGGCCAGGCAGATCATGCTCGCCACGTCACGTAATGCCAGCGAACTCAACAAAACGAAGGTCCTAAATGTGGAGAACGACGCGGTGGGCATGGGCCAAACATATAAACGTGGAGGATCACGTGGCGGGAATCATCTACCAGGCCGTACCCTAGGTCCACCAGGTACAGCTTTTTCTCAGTCGGGGTGCCGGGCGGCCCCAGCAGGAAGTTCTCTGGCTTGATGTCGCCATGCACAAACCCCTTGGTGTAGCGGCGTAAGTTGAATTTGAAAGCAGAGTTTGAAAGCGGTCCATCTCATTTTACTTCTAAGCGCTAAAACCAGGCGCCTTCAACTGGCAGCTGACTGGGTTCAACCTGCACTGCCCCACCTTGGAGTGGAAGTTCTCCAGGATCGCCAGCGCCTCCACGGCTATGCACGACACCATCTCCTGCGACATGCTGTTGGACAAAACGACGACAGGATTGACACGCGAGGGAAGTCAGCCAACCAGTTTTTGTTGTGCAGTCAGCGGACCAGTTTTTGTTCAGCAGTCAGTAATACAGGATTTCAGAATAAGTGGCAAAAAGCGTTGCAGACACGGTGCCGTGCGTTGATTTGTTGAGTTGCCGCGGGGGCTTACATCTGCCCGTTGGTGTTCCACGTGTCCCAGAGGCTGGGGCCTAAGAGGTCCATGACCTGGAGGAGGAGGAGGAGCAGGAGGAGGAGTACATCTCAGCCATACGGTCGTTGATCTACAGCCGCGCTACCACGAGGCACTCGGCACACACGTCACCGGAGAGGAAGAGACAAAGGAAAAGTCACAGTTCAAAACATCGCACTGGTGGGTGATGAGGGACTGGGCGGGGTGCGTACCATGACGTAGTACTCCCCCTGCCGCCCCTTGAAGTGCACCTTCGGCACTCCCAGAATGCCGCCCAGCGAGCTAGATAAACTGTCGAGGCAATCGGAGGAGGCAACCGTAGGAGTCAGTACGGGTTGATGGCGCAAGCGTTGAACATTGAAAGTGCGATGCTGGGGAGGCGACTTACTTGTAGACGGACCACTCGTACGGAGGACCGTAGTTGCACCCCTTGCTGCTCCTGTGCTCGAACTTGAGCGCCACCTGCGGTCGTAACGGAGGGTGGCCGCGTCAGTATATGCACGTCACTGATCCAGAGCTCCCGGCGTACTACGAGTATAGCAACAGCAGGCAACAAGCGTCGTTGACGCATATTCGTTGCCCTCCAAGTGGGCAGCTGTGCGGTGACGCGCCTGATTGGCGTTCGCCCCCGTGTTGTCGCCGCTGCGCGTGCTGCTCGCGTTCGCGCGCCGCCCCACGTACACCTGCCCGAACCCGCCCTTCCCCAGCTTGCGCTCCACCATGTACACCGGTGAGCCACCGACTTGCGCCTGCGCCACGGGATGGACGGGAGGGGTCGAGTCAGTGCGCGCCTCGAAAACAAACCTAAGATCGTGGTAGTGACCGGGCGGGAGCGGGGGCGGGGGCGCTGTCGCTGGTAGCGGCGGGGGCACGGAAGCGTGGGCGGGTCCTGACGGGCCGGAGGCCGATGAGGAGGTGAAGGAGGCGCTCGGGACGGACTCGGAGAGCGAGCAGGAGGACGTGAAGGAGAAGGAGAGGAGGAGGAGGGATGTGAGGAGAAAAAAAAAACCGCGGGATCTTCTTACCCGCTCCGGCACGGGCGCGGTGGTCGCATCCTCCTCGACGACCGGCTGGTCGCCCGAGCGCTCCTCGCTCACTTCTTCCATCTCGGCTGCGCTCACACTCCGCGAGGCGCTCGCGTGCGTCGGCAGTGCCGTTGTCCGAGTCTCGCTTGAGAGCCGTGTGTCAACTCTATCGCACCGCTCGCGTTCGGAAGGTTTGATTCCCAAGCATCGAGTCGTTCAATTTCGATCGGATTTCACTTGGTGTGCCAAGATTTGGCCTTGGTCGTTGCACGTTCTTACGTAAGCGCTCCATCTGTTCCCCACATCACCGGCACCTCTCGCACCGCATGGGGCTCACCGCCGCATTCGCCAACCTATCGGCAGCATCCAGCCGCGCGGCGCCGCTGCTCCACGGACGATCGCACCAGCACCAGCTCCCCGCCGTCTCCCGCCGCGCCACACACAAAAAATATCAAGTAGGCACCCCCCCTTCTCAGCCGATCGTCAAGGACGATGTTCTTTTCTCCATGCTCGCCCCGGTGTCGTCTCTCACATCTCCCACCTCTCTTCCCACTACCCCTCTCACACATCTCACCTACCTGCTCATCCCTCACCGCACACCCCTCCCTCCCCTCCCTCACATCCTCCACCCCTCTCACGTCTCTCACCACCTCTCACCCATTCTCACATCTCACCTCACTCTTCTCAGGCTGCGAACACGCGCCACCGCTGTTGTCGCCGGTGCCGTGCCGCCCCCCGCGCCGCTGCTGCGTCATCCTCAGCACCGGCAGCGGCCATGAGTGACGACCTCGGCAGGGGCTTACACTCGTTCACTTCTCAGCTCAACTTGAGCGCTTTTTATGGGATAGGGGGTGCGCGTAAGGATTGTGTAGCCCGTGTTAAGGGGGTGTTAATGGGTGTTCATGGTGTGTAGGGTGTTTTTGTGTGTCAGACACGGCTCAAGTTGAGCTGAAAAGTGAACGAGTGTAAGCCCCTGGACCTCGGCACTATGCTGCCCGCGGTGGTCGCCGCGGGCGCGCTGCACATCCGCACGCCGCTCATAATCTCCAAGCCCATGAGCGAGCTGCTCGGCAGGGGCTTACACTCGTCCACTTTTCAGCTCAACCCGGGCCGCTTCTGACACAAAATACACCCTAGACACCCCCTAATACCCCCTAACACACCCTACACACCCCTTAGACAACCCTGAAATGTAACCCCTGTTCCGCAGAAAGCGCTTAAGTTGAGCCGAAAAGTGGCAGAGTGTAACCCCCTGCTGCTCGGAAAAGACGTCTACATCAAACTTGACGCCCTGCAGCCCTCCGGCTCCTTCAAGCAGGGCCTGGCAGAAATTTGCCACCAACCACGTCATCCAACGCATTTCGAACCACCGTTTCGTTTCGCGAGTTTATTGAAATTATATGACGTGATGGCGAGCAACGTGTGCCAGGCCCTACGTTCAAGTTGCGCGGCATCGGGTACACGTGCCAGAAAGCCATCTCCGAAGGCGCGACTGCGTTGGTGTCCTCCTCGGGCGGCAACGCCGGACTGGCCACCGCCTACGCCGGCCAGCGCCTCAAGGTGAGGCGGTGCAGGTTGAAATCCGTGTTTGCAAGCACGGAACAAGACGCCCTTCGCCTTGGGTCTCTGACTCATTGCCCGTGTGTGCTACTCTGCTATCTTACCACGTGCTACTGTATTGAACGTGCCTGGTTTCAGCGCTTGAAAGTAAAATGTGGTGAACCGCTTTCAAACTTTGCCAGAATTTCAACTCGCGCCGCTACATCAAGGTCCCCACCACGGTTGTTGTCCCCGAGACCACCCCCGAGTTCATCCGAGCCCGGCTGCGGAGCTACGGCGCCGATGTGATCGTGCACGGCACCCAGTGGTCCGAAGCCAACGAGCGGGCCGTGGCAGGGGGGTTCTTGAGAACAAGCACTCGACCGACGTTGAATCGACGAACCGAGTCCGCTCGTGTGAGCATTCCACCTCAATAGAAGTTTTGCTCAATGTCGGTTGAACAAGCACTCGACCGACGTTGAATCGACGTACCGAGTCCGCTCGTCTGTATGAGCATTCCACCTCAATGGAGGTCAGTCAGTCTTGCTCAATCTCGGTTGGACAGCTTGTTGTCAGTGACCCTGGTGCGTGGCGCTGAACGCCGCGGTGGGGGGGAAGCTGGCAGGGGCGTACACTCGTCCACCTGTTAGCTCAACGTAAGCGCTTTTGATGGGACAAGGGGTATTTAGGGGCTGTTTGAGGAGTGTTTAACGCGGGGTTGGAGGGGGTGGTTAGGCGTTTAGGGGATGTGTTGAATGTGAGAAACGGCTCAGGTTGAGCTGAGAAGTGGACGAGTGTAAGCCCCTGGAAGCTGGTGCACCCGTTCGAGGATGTGGACACGTGGACGGGGCACGCCACGGTAGGGGGAGACGGATCAGGCCGCCAGTCTTGTCGGCGATCTAGGCAATCCCAGAATGCCGGAGTATTCCGGGAATTGTAGGCACTTTCGTAGGAATTTCGGGCGATTTTTGGCGATTTTGGGAGACAAGTCGGGAATATGGCATAAGAATTTTAGGCAATTCCAAACGAATTTTCCATGCCCCCCTACGCCACGGTCATCCACGAGGTGCGCTCCGAGCTGGCGGCGCTGGGGCTGGGAGCGCCCGGCGCCGTGGTTGGGCGGTGCAGCTTAAGCCTATCAGACCCACGTTGAAGGCGCCGTGGATCTACGCAGTTAGAAATAAGATATGATGGACCGGTTTCAAACTTTGCTTTAAATTTCAACTTGCGCCGCTACGCGGGTGGTCACGTGCGTGGGCGGCGGCGGGCTGTTGGCGGGGGTGCTGCAGGGGCTGGAGGAGGTGGGGTGGGGCGGTGTAGTGCCCGTGTTGGCCGCGGAGACCCAGGGCGCCGACTGCCTCGCCGCGTCGCTTGACGCCGGCGAAGTGGTGACGCTTCCGGGCATCACCTCCGTCGCCAAGTCCCTGGCAGGGGGGGTCTTAAATACAGTGTCGGAAGGACATGTCCTGTTTATCTCCTCGAGATCGAGGGTCTACAGACTCAAGAATCACGTCCCGGTCGGACTGTGGGCGAGTCGGTCGGTGAGATTCTCGAAATGGAGAGTTCTGATTCGTCGAACGGGATTTGGTACCGTATCATCGATATCAGACCCGACACTGAGTTTAAGCACATGCACTCGATGGTTGTTAGAATTTCCTCTTATTCCTCCGCGCACCGCCTGAACCAGCAATCACCATGAAGTTAAGCCATGCTCCAATCTCGGTTCGAGTGCTCGTTCTCAACGACCCTTCTCCCTGGGCGCGGCGTCGCCCTCCCAAGCTGTGTTTGAAATGTGCAAACAGCGTCAACACACGCGGCTCGTGCGCTCCTGGCGCGCCACGGTATGGCGGTGCAGGTTGACCCTATCAATCCCGCGTTGAAAGCGCCCGGAATTAATCACTTGAAACTAAAATATGATGAACTTCTATCAATTTTGCTTCAATTTTACTTTCAAATTCAACTTGCGCCGCTACACCACGGACAAACAGGCGGTGGTAGGGCTTAGCGGATATTGCTCGTCATGTCATGGACTGACACGCATTCTGACCGCCTCGTTTATTGAGTCAAATGGCATCCTATGACGTGGCAAGCGATGTATGCCAGGCTCTAGACAGCGGAGGCGTGCATGCGATTCGCGGACGACCACCGGCTGTTGGCGGAGGCTTACACCCGTCCACTTCTCAGCTCAACCTGAGTCGTTTCTGACGTAAAATACACCCAGAACATCCCCGAACACCCCATTATATACCATAAACACCCCCCTAAGCAACTGCTAAATGCATCCCCTACCACCCAGAATGCGCTTACGTTGAGCCGAAAAGTGGACGAATGTAAGCCCCTGGCTGTTGGTGGAGCCGGCGTGCGGCGCGGCGCTGGCGGCGGTGTACTCGGGGTGTTGCGGGCAGGGGCTTACACTCGTCCACTTCTCAGCTCAACCTGAGCCCTCTCTGACACAAAATACACCCTAAACACCCCCTGATACTCCTCAATATCCCCTGACACCTCCGAAAAACCCCTGTACAACCCCTAAATGCACCCCTATCCCACAGAGTGCGCTCAACTTAAGCCGAAAACTGGACGAGTGTAAGCCCCTGGCTGCGGGGCGCTGGAGGACGTGGAGGGCCCCGTGGTGGTGGAGGTGTGCGGCAGGGGCTTCCACTCATTCACTTTTCAGCTCAACGTAAGCGCTTTTCATGGGATAGGGGGTGCGTGTAGAGGTTGTGTAGGGGGTACTTAGGGTGTAGCAGGGCGTGTAAGGGGGTGTTCAGGGTATGTGTTTGTATCAGAAACGGCTCAGGTTGAGCTGGGAAGTGGACGAGAGTAAGCCCCTGGTGTGCGGCGGCGCCATCATGGACCGCGCCACCCTCGCGGCATACGCCGCGCAGTTCGACCTCGACATCTAGTGCTAACTGCTGTGTGTACATTTAACATTATTTTATACATGACTGTTCGCTTAAAGGTGTAGCTCTAATTCGGCGTCTCCGCGCTGATCAATTATGGTTGGGTCTTCTCTAAATCTTAATCTTTGAATATTTCTTCGATTTCCGATGCGATGCGAAGCGACATTGGGACGTTTCATGTGCCACGTTGATGTGCTGAGCGCCGTCATGCGCGCCGCCTAGAGGAATACGCGGCGGCGCTCGGTCATGGCAACTCGGCACTCCGGGCACATACCCATCTCGGCCGCGAATCCTCCACAAAGCCGGTGCCTGCGAGCCGCAACACATTGTCAAAACTCAAGTTGGGAGTTCAGAATTGTCATGATTATGACAAAGTGCGCCAAACCACTTGACACTTAGTCTGACTGAGTGCTACTTAGTCTGACTTAGTGCCCGCTCGACCAATCTGAACGCTCCATTTGGACGACTTAGTACTACTTGTTGCTAAGTGGTTTCGCGCACTTTGTCATACTACACTCACCCGCAGTTGATCACCGTGTATTTGCGGCGCGCGTGGCAAACGGTGGCGTCCGCCGCGCCGCTGTCGGCGGCAGCGCACGAGTCCTCCCAGAACAGGCCGATTTCGGTATATCGCCTTGGTGAAATGCCCATACAGAGTTGCGGGCACAGCGTCAGCGCTCTGCGCGGGAAAGCGGGCGCCAGGTTGAATGCCCATACATAATTGCGGGCAAAGCGTCATCGCTCGGCCTGGGAAGCGAATTACCGAAATCGGCCTATTGTGCAACGCAGAGTAGCGTTGGCCTTTCCTCTAAGGAGGTCACACCGCATTGACCCTGGATGATACCCGCTCCTCACATCCGGGCGCTCAAGCGCAGCAAGGTATCCGCCGCACTGTGGTCGTGGTCAGGTTTCAACAGGGAACTCTACTATTACTACTTGAGAGCTACTTTAATTAAAATGCGCGTTTACTTCTCCTTTGTCAGCTCTGTACTCGTAGTTGCTCTACCAGTTACAAACACACGCTGCCCCGCTTCTAACGCGAAGAAGAAAATGCCGCCACCTATGCCAATCCATGTCACTCTCGGACCTATGCCCTTTAACAAAGACCCCCAGCCTTCTTGCAGGGGCTTACACTCGTCAACTTTTCGGCTCAACTCAAGCGCCTTCGGTGGGATAGGGGGTGCATTTAGGGGTTGTTTAGGGGGTATTAGGGGGTGATAGGGGGTATGGGGTGTTGAGGGATTATTTTGAGTCAGGAACGGCTAAGGTTGAGCTGAAAAGTGGACCAGTGTAAGCCCCAGCCTTCTTCAGCCACCATTCTAACAACACAGTCGACGACGCCCTTGTACCGCTGTTTCGCCAGCCTTCCCACACCGACCACCAGGGGCTTACACTCGTCCACTTTTGAGCTCAACTTGGGCGCATTGTATGGGATAGGGGATGCGATGCGCATAGGGGTTGAGTAGCCCGTGTTAAGGGGGTGTTTAGGGTGTGTAGGGTGTTTTATTGTGTCAGACACGGCTCAAGTTGAGCTGAGAAGTGGACGAGTGTAAGCCCCTGCCGACCACCCCGTCTGCTTCCCCTGACAGCCCACCTTGAATCATGAGCCTCGTCTTTACAACGTCCAGGGGGGTGGTAACAGCACCCGTAAACATGCCAGCCAACGCGCCGATGAATGCAGTCTCGTGCTGCCTCAGTTCCCTTCCTCCAGACATTGACCTCCAGGTGGACTTTACATGCTCGTACGAAGCGAATTCTATGGCGTCAAAAGGCAGGTCACGGAGGAGGAACGATCCAAAGCCAGCAAACAGCCCGTTTTGAACTCCTTCGCGTGCTGCAATGTGCCACAGCGCCCCGCGCGCACTGCTGAACTGACCTGTCTGCATGCGAGTCTTGATGACTTCCGTTGGGACCCGAATCAGCGACGAGGCCAAGCATGCCGAGGCGGCGGCCGCTAGGTGAGCACCCGTGGCATATCCCGCTGGTCGCTGTTCGCCGGTCGCGGGCAGCAAAACTTGCTTCGCTGGCTCGTACACGGCGAAGAACACCGCGGTTGCAGGCATAACGCCAGCAAGATTGCCACCGAGACCCTTGTATAAATGCTTCGTCCAGTTCACTTTAGCGCCCCCACGTGCGGCCTGTATGCGGGTCTTGATCGTGTCCAGCGGGTAAAGAGCGGCCTCAACCGTCGCACCTGCCAGGGCGCCGGCGGTCATGTGTCCTAAGATGTCCTTTGGCCCCATCCTTTGATGTCCATGAAGCCCATCCTTTGGCTCCATCCTATAAATAAGAGTCCTGTGGAGGGTTCGAACGCAAGTCGCGCGTGCTATAACACCTTCACAAAAGCTGTGGCGGGCGTTGCACCGCCCAGGCTGGGGGGGCTGTGTACGAGGCACTGAGGTCACCGATGGCGGTCGTCGCCTAGCCCGCCTCAAACCCAGCGCGGGATCGCGGCGGCGAGGAGTGGCGGGCGTGGCGCTGGGGAGAGACGACGTGGAGGACGACCCCCTATTTATCATTTTGATGGGTGGTTAAAGTGGAAAAAGGTGGGGGTGTTGGAAGGGGGCCGGCACGGCGCTACGGGAGTCGAGAAGGGTGCCGAGCGAGTTCTTTTGTCAGTTGGAAGGGAGCCTACGCTACGTGGCACTCTCGCTGACCCCAAAGGCCACACGTCGACAACGCTGTGGCACTTCCCAGCGCACTCGCGAGGACCATGTCATCGCTCGCCACCGCCGCCGTCGCCGTAGCGCCGCCATCTGGGCCGCTGCGTGCACGCCTGCGGCTGCACAACAGCGTTCGTTCACGTGCGCCCCTATTGCACCCACGTCGCGGAACGGCCTGGGCACCCATGTCCAAGAAGGCCGCTGTGACTGTGACGGCCGGCGCCGCTGCCAGCGACGCGGCGCTCGCGGGCGGCGCCGACGGCGTACGACCTCTGACCGCGGTGATAGTCGGCGGTGGCCTCGGCGGGCTTGCCGCGTGCGTGGCGTTGCGCCGCATCGGCATCGATGCACAGGTGTACGAACGAGCACTGGCCCTCAAAGCCAACGCTGGGTAGGACCACTGCCGACATCTAAGACCCGTACTCGTGCGAGCACGAGTATGAGTCACACAGCGCTCCCGCCCCACTCCGCATGATCCTGAGGCCCTATGTCGTGCGGCGAGTGTGTCCAGGCACTGTCTCGGGGCACTGGTACTCGTACACTCAAAGCAAATAGGTGATGTCAACAACCACTCGCCCGCCGCACGGCCCTGGCGCTCGTACGGGCATCGCGCTGTGGGCAAACGGGCAAACGGCGCTGCGCAGCATCGGGCCGGACGTCATGGAGGAGGTGCACAACCGCGGATGTGACATCACCGGCATGCGCATGGGCTTTGTCGACGAGCCTCTGCCTGGCGATGCGCCCAAGGCAGAGCCTCGTTCAGGTGTTTCCCGCGAGTAGCGAGACGCGCTTGGCACCCTCGCCTGTCAGACCACGTGGATGTTCTTCTGTGTACCGCTTTATTGTTTTTGGGGGTGCTTCTCGCGAGTTATGGGCTACATGCCTGCATGTTACTACGCCGGTATAACACCACTTGCGAACAAGTGAAGGTACACTGGTCTGTAGTCTAGGTGTTTCGGTTGACCGGTAAGCCTAGTCCACTTTTGAATACACACACTCACACACACACTGGTGGGCAGACCCTGGTTCCCGGCCCCAATCCTGGACAGCCCGGAGGCACCCACCCCGATGATGCAGGTACCCCAGGGCAGGGGCTTGCACTCGTCCACTATTCTGCTCAACGTAAGCACACGTTGTGGGATACGTTGGGCGCATGATGCCCCCCCAGCCTATTAGACAGGGGAACACGGGGAGGTGTGACCATAACGGCTTAGGTTGAGCTGAAAATTGGACGATTGTAAGCCCCTTCCCAAGGGTATGGGTCCACTCTGTATCCGCTGGGCGGCGGTGCAGGCAGGGGCTCACACTCGTCCACTCTTCAGCTCAACTTCAGCCGTTTCTGACACAAAATACACCCTAGATACACCGTAACACTTCCAGCTCAACTTTAGCCGTTTCTGACACAAAATACACCCCAGACATACCCTAACACCTCCTACACGCCCCCTGGACAACCCCTAAATGCCCCCCTTATCACACAGAGAGAGCTCACGTTGAGACAAAAAGTGGACGAGTGCAAGCCCCTGGGTACAGGGGGCGCTGGCGTCCTTCGTCCCGCCCGAGTGCATCCACCTCGACGCGTCGCTCGATACCGTGGAGGCAGGGGCTTACACTCGTCCACTTTTCAGCTCAGCTTGAGCGCTTTGTATGGGTTAGGGTGTTGCGCGTAGGGGTTGTGTAGCCCGTGTTAAGAGGGTATTAGGGGGTGCTCAGGGTGCGTAAAGTGTTTTTGTGCGTCAGACACGGCTCAAGTTGAGCTGAAAAGTGAACGAGTGTAAGCCCTTGCGTGGAGGTGCTCGACGCGGCGGACGGGGGGGGGCAGAGTGTCCGCGCGGCGTTTGTGAAGCGTGACGGCACCCCGCTGGACTCCGGCCCAGTGGTGGCAGGGGCTTACACTCGTTCACTTTTCAGCTCAACTTGAGGCCGTGTCTGATACACGATCACACCCTACACCCCCTAAACACCTCTTAACACCCCCTTAACACGGGTACGCTGCCCCTGCGCGCACACCCTAGCCCATAAAAAGCGCTTTAAGTTGAGCTCTGAAGTGAACGAGTGTAAGCCCCTGAGTGGTGGCTGACATTCTGATCGGCGCGGACGGCATCAGGTCCGCGGTGCGTAACGCGCTGCTGGGCGACGGCCCGCCGCGCGACAATGGCCGCGTCATCTGGCGCGGGGTCATCGACAAGGCAGGGGCTTACACTCGTTCACGGTAGAGCTCAACTTGAGCAACTTCAGCACACATTCACGAGTTATGTTGGTTTGTAAGGTGGACAGAAGAGCTCAAGTTCAGCTGAAATGGGAACAAGTGTAAGCCCCTGCGACAAGGCCGCTGACGTCAAGTACCCACCCTCGGACGGCTACGTGGCCGCGGGCGGGTTCCCGGAGTTTTGCCCCGAGGGCGCCACTGCCCTCAAGGCGTCCAAGGACTCGAGCGTGGGGCGCACGGTGTGCTACATGGACGTGGGCAGGGGCTTACAGTCGTCCACTTTTCGGCTCAACGTAAGCGCTTACCGTGGGACAGGGGGTGCATATAGGGGGTGTTTAGGGGGTGTTTAGGGGGTAGTTAGGGGGCGTTTAGGAGGTGTCAGGGGGTATTAGGGGATGTCTAGGGTGTACTCTGTGTCATGAATGGCTCGGGTTGAGCTGAAAAGTGGACCAGTGTAAGCCCCTGGACGTGGGCGGCGGCAGCCTGTACTGGGCCGCCGGCTGCCTCGACGCCGGCATCTGCGCACCCGGCAATGACAACGACACGGAGACGGACTTTAGGGGGAAGGCGGTGGAGGCTCGCGCCAGTTGTGCCGAAACGTTCGCGTCGTACCCGGACGTCCTCGCGTGCCTGGAGGCAGGGACTTACACTCTTCCACTTTTCAGCTCAACTTGAGCCGTTACTGACATAAAAGCACACCCTGCACACCCCCTAACACCCCCTAACACCCCCTAACAACTCCTAAACAGCTCTTAAACAACTCCTGGACGCGCCCCCTATCCCACAGAAAACGCTGACGTTGAGCTTAAAAGTGAAAGAGTGTAAGCCTCTGCCTGGAGGCGACGCCGACGGACAGGCTGTACACCTCGCGGGTGATCGACCGGCCAGCGCTCACCGCCGACAACTGGAGCGGGCCCATCACCCTCATCGGCGACGCCGCGCACCCGGTCATCCCCTCCTTCGGCCAGGGTGAGGCGGTGCAGGTTGACAGGTTGAATCTCGTGTTGAAAGCGCCTGGAACCAAGCGCTTGAAACTGAAATATGATGAAGCGGTTCGAGTTTTTGGTTTCAAATTCAACTTGCGCCGCTGCACCAAGGCGCCAACCTCGCGATCGAGGATGCCGCCGATCTGGCCGCCACGCTGGCGCCCGTATCCAGAGCCAATGCGGCGGCGGGCCGCGACGGAGAAGGCGGCGCCGCCGTCTCTTTACACGGGGTGCTGCGGGAGTGGGAGCGTGGGCGGCTGGAGCGCACCACGCAGGCGCAGATCGCGAGCTTCCTCATGGGCAGGAGCTTACACTGTCTCGTCCACTGTGCAGCCCAACCTAAGCCGTTTCTAACTCAAAATATACTCTGGACACTCCCTAATGCCTCCTAACACCCCCAAAACAACCCATGAATGCACCCCATATCCCACAGAAAGCGCTTATGTTGAGCTGATTAGTAGAGGAGTATAAGCCCCTGCTCATGGGCAGCAAATCCTACGGAGAGGAAAAGTTTCTTGAGGCCATGGCCAACAGCGGTATCACGGCCGAGGATCTTGAGAAGCACACCGAGCGGTTCCCAGATCAAAACGCCTCGCAGCAATTTTTGACCAGCTGGCAGCCCTCTGTGGAGAGTCCGCTGAACACGTTGGCGCCCGAGGCGCAGACATTGTTGGCGCAGCACGCGGTGGTGGCGGTTCCTGTTTAACCACTCGACCAATTCGTAGTAACAAATCCCTCATTCTCCAGAGACATCTCTTCCGCCTTCGGGCTACATTTAGTTGCCGCGCTTAGTTGCTGTGTACATTGCATGAACGTTTTACCAACGACTACTTGTTCATAGGGTACCAAATCGCGCTTGAGGCGTGCGCAGGCGGCGCACTTGAGGCTCCATTTCTAGTTGCTGCGCAGATTACGTCTTGTAATACCAACGATGACTTGCTCGTGGTGTGCCGGTGCACCGGTACATGCTTGCGGCATCCTGCTCCCTACGCGAACCAATCGTTCCCTCGCAAGTTTGACTGGCAGCGTGCATACGCTGTCATTCTCTCTGTCAATGCACATAAATGGGCAATCCGTTCAAGTGTTTTGATAATTTCCAAGAAATGAATCGCAGCGCATAGTCCTTCGTCAGCCATCGGGTTTAGGGTGTGGTTAATCTACTTCAAATTGTTACAGACTAGCGTAGGGATACACGTGTAATCTAGAGAGCCTATGACAAAGTTCGCCAAACCACTAAGACACTTAGTGAGACTTAGTGCTGAGTCTTCCAAATGGAGCGTTCGGATCGGTCGAGCGGGACGAATTAGTATTACTTGTTGCTGATAAGTGTCAAGCGATTAGGCGCAATTTGTCATACTTGGAGCATATTAAGCCACCAATGTGCAGGGTGTCGTCCCACTTGTCCTCCGCTAACGGCAGAAGGCACCCCCAAACCAGCACCCAGTCCCGCCGTTCCGGAAGTATCACCACATACTCATCTTGGCCAGCGGGTAGCGGCTTGTCCGGCACCGCCTTGACGCGCGCGCTTCGGCTCCCGCGACTCCGGCGGAGCACAGAGGGTGGGAATGGGATGGGAGAGCGTCCTCATGTGTCTACGGTGTGCGCACGGAGGGGCGCCATACAAGAATGCAAATCGCTAAAAACTGCGCAGATCCGGTGGTGGTCAAACGCAAACGCAAATGCACACGGGCTAAATTTCTCTCAGTCAGTCAGTATAGTCAAATGGACGGGTACTCTCCGAACTCCTACATGCACTTCGGTAACTGGCAGGCCGGCTCGCTAAGCGCGGAAGCGCGACGAGCAGTGTCTGCGCGTCTCAAGGAGCACCGTGTTCCTCCGCCCACTGCAATAGCTCCAGGTGTCCTCGTGCTACGGCGCGTTGACACGTCTTACAATCCCACGGGCAGTCGTGCTCCCACGCCCATTTCAACACCTCCAGGTGCCCTCCCTCAGCGGCGCAGGCACACGTCTCCTCATCCCACAGACAGTGGTGCTCCCGCGCCCACTTCAACACCTCCAGGTGCCCGTACCTAGCGGCGGCGGCACACGTTTGCGCGTCCCATGGGCAACCATGCTCCCGAAGCCACTTCAGCGCCTCCAGGTGCCCGCCCTGAGCGCCATTCCCGCACGTCTGCTCATCCCACGGGCACTCCTGCTCCCGAAGCCACTTCATCACCTCCAGGTGTCCGCCCAGAGCGGCGTTATCAAACGTTTCCTCGGCCCACGGACAGCCATGCTCCCGCACCCACTTTAACACCTCCAGGTGCCCCCCTTCAGCAGCGGAACGCACACGTGTACTCGTCCCAATTGCATCCGTGCTCCCGCGCCCACTTCAACACCTCCAGGTGCCCGCCCCGCGCGGCGAGAGCACAACAGTTGGCCGCGCAAATGTTCGAGGTGTCCTCATTGTTCTCCTGTTCGTTCTCGTACTCGTCCTCCTGCCACGGGCACCCGTGCTCCCGCGCCCACTTTAATACCTCCAGGTGCCCTCCCGCTGCGGCTTTTGCGCACGTTTTTTTGTCCCATTCGCAGTCGTGCTCCCGCGCCCACTTCAACACCTCCACATGCCCGCCAGCAGCGGTGAGGGCACACGTCCGTGCAACCCACGGGCAGTCGTTCGCCTTCGCCCAAGCCAGCCGCTTGGCTGACCCAACGAACCTCTTGAGCTTGAGCGGAACCCATTCGCTGGTCCCCGCACGCGGCAGGCCGGAGTCCACCACCGCCGCCCGGCACGCCCCCCCGACCCGCGAGCACATCGCGCGGTCCGTTCAGTCCAGCCGCGGCAGTACCTCCGCCGCAAAGACCTCGGGCAGCCTCTCGAGCAGCGGCGCGAGTAGCGGCGACGGGTAGGTTATCTGCCCCGCCTCCCGCAGCCGGTCCAACACCTCGTCCTCGTTCATCTCGGCGCCCTCGGCTCGGCCCAGCAGCGCGGCGAGCCCGCCCGACAGGCGCACGACGTAGCCGTCAGGAGTGTCCTCCGCGTCGACGGCGGGGGGGGTCTGCATCGCGCGAGTAGCGGCGTGCGAACGGCCCACCGTGAGCTGGTTGGAGCCCTTGCCTAACGAGTAGGGCCTGGCAGATATTGCTCGCCGCGTCATCCATCGCATTTTGGATCTCAACCCTCGTCCTTTCCCTATAACAACATCAACAAGATTTTTGATGTGTTGGTGGGTGTTTGTGTTGTGAATGAGGGTTTCCGACAGATTCTTGGAGTGCAACAAGCTGCGCAGATCCGGTGGCGGGGGTGCAAACCGGGCGAGCGGATCTGCTCATAAAACGAGAAGCGGGTGCCGTGTTCATTCTGGACGTCCACCATCACCTTCTTCCATCAGATCTCAGAGCGCACGTATGGGGGACGACCACGCGTTCCTCGCCGGCCTGGGGGTCACTGCGCGCGGCGAGCGTGAGGTCGCGCGCGAGGTGCTGCACGACGCGGCGTTGGCGGCGGGGGCGCGGGAAGCGGCGGCGGCGAGGGCCGGCGGGGGCGTCGGGGTTGAGGCGGAGGGAGCCGCACCCGGCGATGTCACTGATGCTGGCGTCGACGGGGCCGCGGGAGGAAGCGCACACGGCGGCGGCGGCGGAAACAGCGGCGGCGCAGGAGTAGGCGGCGTTGGCGGCGGCGGCGACGGCCCCGCACAGCGAAAGGTGTCGCAGCTGCAGGTAGAGCCTACCAGGTAATGCTCGCCTCGTCATAGGATGGCACATCACTCAAGATGTCAAGAAACGAGGGTTCGAAGTGCGTTGGACGACGTGGCGAGTATGAGAGTAACCTCTGTCGGTCCTTAGGTGCAGGGGGAGGCGGACACGCTGGCGCGCGAACTCGCGGCGGTGCAGGATGCGCTGGCGGACGTGCGGCAGCAATCCAACGCAGGGGCTGGCCGATATTGCTCACCACGTCGCAGGTTGCCGTGTAACTGAAGAAAAGAAACTCAAAAGAAACGAGGGGATTCGAAATGCGTTTCTATGACATGACGTGGCGGGCAATATCTGCGAGGCTCTATTTCAAGGAGGGCACCGCGCCCGCGGACGCGCCGCTTATCGTGGCCGTTGGCGAGCGGCGCGTGACAGGCCTCACCGAGAAGCGCGACGCCTTGAACAGCCGCATCGCCGCCGCCTCCGCCGCCGCCGCCGCGGAAACCAGCGTCGCCGCTGCCGCCGCCGCCGCCGCCGCGACACGCGCCAAGGCAGTGCCTCACTCCAGCACCCTTGTCACCCCAGCCGCCAGTCGGCGATTAGTCCTTCGACCTACTCGTAGTCTGCATCTAAATACACACACACACACACAATCACATCACATCACACACAACTACTGCGTTTTGTCCCCGAAACCACTCAAGATATCCCAGCAACTAACAGGCTGGCATACCTCGAAGATGCTGAATAGGGAACTGGCGCCAGGCCCTGCACCAAGGCCCCCGCCGGCAGGCCCCCTGTAGGACGGTGCAGCTGACCCTATCAAATCCACGTTGAAAGCGCCTGGAAGTAAGCGCTTGAAGCTGAAATATGATGAAATATGATGAACCGCTCTCAAATTTTGCTTTAAAATTCAACCTGCGCCGCTACACCCCGGGGTCCGCCGCCGCCGCCGCCGCCGCCGCCGCCGCCGCCGCCGCCGCGGCCGCCGCGGCGGTGACAGTGACGGAGGACGACGACCTGGACATGCTGCTGGACAGCGTGTCCGGCCGACCGGGGGGCGGCGGGCGGGGCGAGATCGGCGAGACCGAACGCGAGCGGCAGGGCATGCCCACGTAGTACCCTGTTCACCTCACCCTCTCTGTTTGCTCATGGTGTACTATGACAAAGTGCGTGAAACCACTTAGACACTTAGCGACCAGTAGTAATAAGTCGTCCAATGGAGCGTTCCGATTGGTCGAGCAGGACGGCTTAGCACTAGGTCTCTCTAAGTGTCTAAGTGGTTTCACGCACTTTGTCATAGTGTACCAGTGTACACTCGCCGCATCCTCCTCCCTGGCCCGGCCAATCCTACCCTCTTCAGCTCAACTGGGGTAGCTGTGATTCTGTCCTTGAACCACTCGAGTCATCCCCCCCTGGTGCCTCAAAGTTGCTAGCGCCAGTTAAATTCAGTGTCGGCGTTCCTAGGAACGCTTAATTGCTCAGGGTGCACTTACCCAAGGATCACGACCCGGTCGGATTGTTGGCGAGTCGGTCGGTGGGATTCTCGAAATGGACTGCTCTGATTGGTCGAACGGGATTCAATACCAGGTCTTCGATACCAGACCGGACACTGAATTTGAGCTACCATGAACACGAGTGCACGGCTCTGGCGAGCGGCTGATCCGCACGGGGGTGCTGACGCCGTTCGACCGCCTGGACGGCTTCGAGCGGCGGGTCAAGATGCTCAAGGCCAGCGAAACCTCCAACGCGGCGATAGCCTCGGCGCAGGCAGGGGCTTACACTCGTCTACTTTTCTGCTCAACGTCAGTGCTATCTGTGGGATGAGGAGTGCATTCAGCGTTTGTTTAGGAGGAGTTGAAGAGGTATTAAGGGGTATTCGGGGGGATTCAGAGTGTATTTTGTGTCAGAAACGGCTCAGTTGAGCTGAAAAGTGGACGAGTGTACGCCCCTTGGCGCAGGCTTCGGCGCAGGCGCTGAGGGCGGGGCGCAGCAAGGCTGTCCTGCTGACGGGTGACGAAGTGCCCCAGCAGCTGCCGGCGCCCCGCCCGTTCGCCAGCCGCAATCAGAAGATGATACCGGAGGCGGGTGCCAAGATGGCGGCCAAGCGGCGGGAGTGGCGGTCGCAGATGACGGCAGGGAGATGAAACCCTAAACCCTGAACCCCTAAATCTAACCCTAAACCCTTTGCTGGTCCTCGCCGGAGGTTGAAAGGTGCGTGATGCTCGCCACGTCATCCACCACACATTTTGTGCCCTGGTTTGTTTAGTTATCTTGTATGACGTGACGCTGCGAGCTTCATGTGTGTGTCCCTGGGTGTAGGAGGATGGGACGGGGTCCACGAAGCGGCGGCGGCGGAGGCAGAAAAACGCTGCTTACAGCAGCGACGAGGTGAGCGAATCTGATGACCAGGAGGATAGAGCGGAGGAGGAGGAGGGGGACGAGGAGCAGAGAGCGGAGCAGAGAGCGGAGCAGAGAGCAGAGCAGGAGGAGGAGGGAGACGAGGAGGATGACGTTCCCCTAGCTCAAAGAGGAGCAGCATCAGGAGGAGGAGGAGGAGGTAGACGAGGAGGAGACGGCGGAGGAGAAGGAAGAGGAGGAGGAGGAGGAGGCGGCGGAGGAGGCGGCGAAGGCGGAGGCGGCGGTGGAGGAGGCAACGATATTCCCAGAGTTGAAGGCACCGTGATTCCGAAGTCGGAGGTTGTGGAGGCGGTCACGTCGGCGCGGAGGCCCCGGTCTGGCGGGCGTGGAGCGGCATCGCCAAGGGCGGCAGCGGGGTCGAGAGGCGCGGCGAGAAAGACGGCGGGGGCATCGGGAGGGGTGGTCGCGGCGGCGGCGGCGGCAAGGGCAGAGGCAGCGGCGGGGGAAGGGGCGGCGGGGGCGGCGGCGGGGGGGGCAGGGGCGAGGGGCGCGGGGGCGGGAGCGGGGTGGCAGGGGGCGGCGGGAGGGGCGGCGGCGGCAGGGGGGTCAGGGGCAGGGGCTTACACTCGTCTAATTTTCAGCTCAACCTGAGCCGTTTCTGACACAAAATACACCCTACACACCCTGCGATACCCCCTGATAACCCCTGAAGACCCCTTAAACAACCCCTGAATGCCACCCCTATCCCACAGAAAGCGCTCAAGTTGAGCTGAAAAGTGGACTAGTGTAAGTCCCTGGTCAGGGGGAGTGCGATGGACGTGCCCAGCGTGCACCTTCATGAACCCGGCAGCCACCCGAAGCTGCGACATGTGCGACTCGCCGTGCCCCCCGTCCATCAAGCCCGAGCCGTCGGATGACCAAGTCGCCGGCGGCGACACCGGCGAAGGCCTCATCGTCATCGACTCCGATGACGACGACGACGATGCAGCTCCGGGTGGCGGTGGGCGGCGGCAGAAATCAAACACACCTACACCAGCTCCAGCGGGGGCGGCGGCGGGGGCGGCGGCGGGAAAGGGGGCGGGGATGGGAGTGAAGGCGGAGCCGGCGGCTCCCGCAGTTGCCATTGCGCCTCCTCCGCGGCGCGCCGCAGAGGCAGCTCGGCGTCAGGCCGGTGAGGCGGCGGCAGCGGAGGCGCCCGACTTGAGCGGCAGCGACACGGGAGAGTCGGACTGGGACGACAAGGCAGGGGGCATATTGAGAGCCAGAACCAGCACTCGACCGAAGTTGAATCTCATCCTCCTCCTCCTCCTCTGCGCGTCTGTATCGGAACAAGTACTCGACCGACGTTCAATCGAAGTACCGAGCCCTCGCGTCTGCATGAGCATGCACCCTGAAGTTAAGTCATTCTCTGATCTCGGTTCAAGTGCTTGCTTTCAATGACCCTCCTGCAAGGAGGAGGAGGAGGAGGAGGAAGATATGGAGGAGGAGGAAGACGACGAGCAGGAGGACGAGGGTATCGCCCTGGCGGGCGTGCGCGGTCGCCGCCACATTCACGCCGCCGCCGCACCCCGCGCAAAACCAAAAGCGAAACCGAAAGCGGCGGCCAGGGCTGCTCGAGGACGGGAAGCAGCCAGCGGCGGCGGGGCTGATGGCGGCGGTGGAGGCGGCAGACGAGCCGATGGCGGCGGCGGCGCTGGTGGCAGCGGCGGCAGGCGAGCTAGCGGCGGCGGCGGCGGCGGAAGTGGCAGCGGCAGACAAGCCAACGGCGGCGGCGGCGGCAGTGGCGGCGGCGGCGGCGGCGGCGGCGGCGGCGGCGGGTGGGTAGCGGTGAAGCGCGAGAGGCCAGACGACACCGCAGAGGCGCGGCCCAGCGAGCAAGAGCAGCGGCAGGAGGAGCAGCAGGAGGAGGAGGAGGAGGAGGCAGAGGAGGATATCGTTTACGACGGCGGGCTGCGGCTCCCGGCCGCCATCTACCGCGGCCTCCTCCAGCACCAACGCACGTCCATCAAGGTAGCGCGGTGCAGGTTGACCCGATGGGACCCTCGTTGAAACCGCCTGGAACTAATCGCTGGAAACTATGATATGATGAACCGCCTTCAAACTTGCTTTCAGACTCAACTTCCGCCGCTACATCAAGTGGCTGTGGGAGCTGCACTGCCAACGAGCCGGCGGCATCATCGGCAGGGGCTTACACTCGTCCACTTTTCGGCACAACGTAAACACATTTTGTTGGATACGTTGGGTGTCATGATGTTCCCCCAGTCTATTAGACAGGGGGACACATGGAGGTGTCACCAAAACGGCTTAGGTTGATCTGAGCAATGAACGAGTGTAAGCCCCTGATCATCGGTGACGAAATGGGCCTGGGTAAAACAGTCCAGGTGGCCGCCTTCCTCTGCGCGTTGGAGCACTCGGGGCTGTATCAGCCCACCTTGATCCTCTGCCCGGCCACGATGCTGCGGCAGTGGCGCCGCGAGCTGCGGGCCTGGTATGGCAGCGCAGGTTGACCCTATCAAACCCGCATTCAAAGGGGCTGGAACTAGACTCTAAGCGCTTGAAACTGGAATATTATTAACTGCTTTCAAGTTTTGCTTTCACAACTCCGCCGCTACAGCCTGGGCGCCCCGCCTGCGTCCCGCCATCCTGCACGATTCGGCGGTTTCCTCCGACGCTCAGAAAGCGGCGCGCGGGCAGGGGCTTAAACTCGTCCACTTTTAAGCTCAACATGAGCCGTATCTGACACAAAATACACCCCAAACACCCCCTCATCCCCCATAATACCTCCTAAACACACCCTGAACAACCCCTACACGCACCCCATATGGCACAGAAAGCGCTTACGTTGAGCCGAAAAGTGAACGAGAGTAAGCCCCTGCGAGAGGGAGCAAGAAGGAGGCGCGGTTCCGCATCCTGCGCGACTGCATCTCCGACCCGCGGGGGGTGCTGGCAGGGGATTACACTCGTCCACCTTTCGGCTCAACGTAAGCCATATTTTGTTGGATACGTTGGGTGCATGATTTTTCCCCAGTGTATTAGACTGGGGGTCACGGGGGATTGTGACCAAAACGGCTTAGGTTGAGCTGAGGAGCGGACGAGTGTAAGCCCCTGGGTGCTGGTTTCCACGTACGACACCTTGCGCGTCATGAAGGACCACCTGCTGCCCATGCGCTGGGGGCAGGGGCTTACTCTCGTCCACTTTTCAGCTCATCTTATGCCGTTTTTTTCACTGACAGACTGACATTACTCAGCGCATCTCACAAAAGTGCTTACGTTGAGCTGAAAAAGTGACTGGTGTAAGCCCCTGGCTGGGGTTACGCCATTCTGGACGAGGTGAGGCGGTGCAGGTTGACCCTATAAAATCGAAGAAGAAACCGCCTGGAACTAAACGCTTGAAACCAAAGTGTGGATGCAGTGCATTCAACTTCTGCTTTCAATTTCACCTTGAGCCGCTACAACGAGGGCCACAAGATCCGCAACCCCGATGCTGAGGTCACCATCTGCGTCAAGCAGCTGCAAACGGTGGGGTGGTGCGAGTTGTAAACCGTGTTGAAAGCGCCTGGTTTAAGCGCTTGAAACTTAAATATGATCAACTGCTGCGAAATTTTGCTTTCTATTTGAAGTTGCGCCCCTTCAAAACGGTTCACCGCTTAATCATGACCGGCGCTCCGATCCAGAACCGGCTGGCGGAGCTGTGGAGCCTCTTCGACTTTGTGTTCCCGGGCGAGGCGGTGCAGGTTGAACCGTTGAAATCCAAGTCGAAAGCGCCTGGAACTAAGCGCTTGAAACTAAAGCACGATATTCTGCATTCAAGTTTTGATTTCGAATTCAACACGCGCCGCTACACCCGGGAAAGCTCGGGACTTTGCCCGTGTTCCAAGCGCAGTTTGCGGTGCCGATTCAAGTGGGCGGTTACACCAACGCATCTGAACAGCAGGTGAAGCTCCCCTTCCCGGCGCGTTGTCGTATCGAAGTGAGCCTCACAGAGTCAACGTGTGACTAACATCAACATCCTTTCGACTTGAAACAGGTGGTGATCGCGTACCGTTGCGCCACGATGCTGAAGGACCTGATCAGCCCCTTCCTGCTCCGCCGCCTGAAGGTAGGCCTCGGCGGATTATGCTCGCCACGTCATCATCCATAGTTTGGACCCTCGTTCCATGAGTTGTTAAAGTGCAGCCTATGACGTGGCGAGCATAATCCGCTAGGCCTCAGCTGAAGGCGGACGTCAACATAGACCTGCCTGCCAAGACTGAACAAGTGCTCTTCTGCCCTATGACAAGCGAGCAGCGCCAGGCAGGGGGGTTATTGAACCCTTTAAACCATAAACCCTAAACCCTAAACCTTTAGGAGAACAGCCGACGACTCTGACCCAGATCGGAGCAAGACTCGCATTTAGGGTGAATGCCTACACTGCCCGATTGTACGGGGGGCAGGGGGGGAGCCTGGTGCCTCCTTATAGACGCAGGAGCATCTCTTTCCAGAGCCCGATTGTCTTTTTCGTGCAATAGGCCGATTCCGGAATTTTCGGTAGATGGCTTCCTGCGCCGAGCGCTGACGCTTCGTCCGCAACTCTGTATGGGCATTGAACCTGTCAACCTGGCGCCCGCTTGCCCGCGCCGAGCGCTGACGCTTTGTCCGCAACTGTCTAAGGGCATTTTACCCAGGCGATATACCGAAATCGGCCTTTTAACGTCGGTCGAGTCGTTGTTCTCAATGACCCTCCCGCCAGGCCTACCGCGCCTACATCAACTCGAGGGACGTGGAGGAAATCATGGACGGAAAGCGTTTACCTCTGGTACGCCGTTGCAGGTTGAACCGATGAGACCCATGTTGAAAGCGCAGCGCTTGAGACTGAAATGTGATCAACTGCTTTCGAATTTTGCTTTCAGTTTCAACTTGCGCCGCTACACTCTGGCCGGCATCGACGTGCTGCGCAAGATCGTGAACCACCCGGTAGGGCAGTGCAGGTTGACCCTATCAAACCCACCTTGAAAGCGCCTGGAATTAAGCTCTTGAAACCATAACATGATGAACTGCTTTCAAACTTTGCTTTCAATTTCAACTTGCGCCGCCACAACCCGGACCTGCTGGAGCGCAAGACCATGGCGGCAGGGGCTTACACTCGTCCAATACTCCGCTCAATCTGAGCCGTTTCTGGCATTCAACACATCCCTTAAACGCATAAACACCCCCTCCACCCCTCCACCCCCGCCTTACACAATCCCTGAACACCCCCTAAACAACCCTTGTACTACCAAAAGCGCTTACGTTGAGCTGACAGGTGGACGCGTGTAAGCCCCTGCATGGCGGCCAGTGCCAAGTACGGCGAGGCGGAGCGCAGCGGGAAACAGCTAGTCACCGTACGGCCGCCCAGATACTGCTCGCCACGTCATATGACAAAGTGCTTCAAAGTGGTATGAGCAAAGCAAAGCAAAGCAAAGCATGGACCAATCACAGGCTCAGAACGAGTGCTCGTTCTGAGCCTGTGATTGGTCCATGCTTTGCTTTGCTTTGCTTTGCTCGTAACACTTTGACGCACTTTGTCATAGGAGCTTTAACACAGTAAACGAGGGCTCAAAACGCGTTTGACGACGCGCCGGCAATATCTGGCGGACCCTAGGTTCAGGAGAAGGTGCTGGGGCTGTGGCACGAGCAGGGGCACCGGTGTCTGCTGTTCAGCCAGACGCAGCAGATGCTTGACATTCTGGAGGCGGCGGTGGCCAGGGCGGGCTATGTGTACCGCCGCATGGACGGCAGGGGCTTACACTCGTCAACTTCTCAGCTCAACCTGGGCCGCTTCTAACACTCAACACCTCCCCTAAAAGCCTAAACACCCCCTCCACCCCCGCCTTAAACACTCCCTAAACACCCCCTAAATACCCCGTGTCCCACCAAAAGCGCGTACGTTGAGCTGAGAAGTGGACGAGTGTAAGCCCCTGATGGACGGGCAGACACCGGTCGCCCAGAGGATGCGCCTCATCGACGAGTTCAACACGGACGAGCGGGTGTTCGTGTTTCTGTTGACCACCAAGGCAGGGCCTTACACTCGTTCACGTTGGAGCTCAACTTGAGCAACTCCAGGACACATTCATGAGTGAAGTTGGGTCACACGGTGGACAGATGAGCGCACGTTGAGCTGAAATCGGAACGAGTGTGGGCTCCTGCACCAAGGTGGGCGGGCTGGGCGTGAACCTGACGGGCGCGGACCGGGTGCTGCTGTACGACCCGGACTGGAACCCGTCCACGGACGCGCAAGCGCGGGAGCGCGCGTGGCGCATCGGCCAAACCAAGGAGGTCAGGCCCGCGCCTCGTCTGCATTGGTGCTCATGGCGTACTCGTGCACATCCGCTGCCTCCTCCTGCTCCTCCTCCTCCTTCTCTTCCTCCTCCTCCTCCTCCTCCGCCTCCTCCTCCTTCTCCTCCTCCTCCTCCTCCTTCTCCTCCTCCTCCTCCTCCTCCTCCTCCACCTCCTCCTCCTCCTCCTCCTCCTCCTCCTCTTCCTCCTCCTCCTATGTCTCCTCTCTAACGTCCGATATCATCCCATTCGCGTCAGTGGTGTGTCTTCAGTCTATGTACAATCCACCTATAGGTA